>Ga0209345_10000475_pt1 | contig 51829 bp, 83 predicted proteins | sample Cruoilmetagenom7_FD_187294 | JGI IMG/M metagenome (GOLD analysis project Ga0209345, IMG submission 187294) | Oil polluted marine microbial communities from Coal Oil Point, Santa Barbara, California, USA - Sample 7 (SPAdes) (version 2) | ecosystem: Environmental > Aquatic > Marine > Oil seeps ... | reverse complement strand
ACAGGGCTTGCGCTTGTGTGGATCAATCACACAAACCCGGGGCCATGTTCGCGGGATGGGGTGCGGGTTGACCCAGTATGGCGTCGTGGGCTGCCACGCTTTGAATACTCGTCCAGCCAAGTGGAGGAAGTTGCCATGGAGGCGAGCTTCCATTTCCTCTTCACGTAGATCCTTGAGGAACTCATTGATGGCTGCTCTGGACAGGTGGCCACCGTTGTCGATGCAGTTGTCCCAGATGGACAACTTGTACAGCAACACTGAGTCATCGTCGTCATCGCCAGCACGCGAAACCAAGATGTTGTAGATCCATGGCTGCGTGAGGGGCGTGAGCGTCATCCAGCAGTGTCCGCCAAAGTCAGTCAGGCCACGTTTGAGTCCCACGTACTTGGAATAGTCGCAGGGCTCATCCACCCAGAACCAATGTCCGTTGGTACCCTCAAAGACCATGTCCTTCTGGTCGTTGGACATGAAGTATGTAACTGACCCGTTGGCCCAGTCAATCTGCGTAGGGACTTGGCGTTGGTTGTAGTGAACTTTCTTGATTAGGTGCTTGGGTGCCCATTCCTCGTACTTGCCCCAGATGGTCTGTTTAATGGCGTGTTCATAGTTTTGAGCCAGAACTCGTCCAACATTAGGTACGGGGATTGGTGATCCATCTGGAAGTGATACTGTGCGATCCGGATGGGATTCTGGCAACCACGGGCGGTAGCCGAGTGAATGAGCAATTGCCTCACAGGCACCACCTACTGACTTTCCGGAGCGATTTGCTCCAAGTACCACACGTACGAACGCCCGTCCTCCGGAGTGGAAGGCGGGTTGCTGGCCGATGGGCCTGTAGAACACGATCTTGTTGGTTCGGTATGTTGCGAGCAACGCGTCGAGATCACAGAGAAGCTCCAGTAGTTCAGGAAGATTCTGTTGGGACATTGGATCCTAACTGTGGTGGGGGCTAGCGAGGGACTCGAACCCTCGTCTCCGCACAATGTGCAGCGTCTTTCCTATTAGACCACTCACGCCCATCATTCTTGGACAGGAACGTTGTCCAGATCCAACTCCTCGAAGTCCGCATCCACTGCTTGCGCTTGCAAGTCTTCCCCTGTGACCTCTTCCACCGAGGTAATCAGGTCTTCGTGTGCATCTCGAAACTGCACATTCACTAACTGGAGCTGCTTCACGCGTCCAGCTATCTGCCTCAAGGCATCATCCACATTGCCAGGGAGCGGCAGTCCTCCTGCATCCACACCATTGGCGAGAAGAGCGGCCTTCATGTCGGCCAGAATCTTCTTCTTGTCAATGAGGATGGCACCGGCTGTGGCTTTTTCAGTCAGAGTGGGGCCGTATCGCTTAGCTGACTTCAACTTACCGTCGTCGTCGTAAGCCTTGATTAGCCCAGCTTCGAGTTCCTCTGGGCCGATGGATGTGATTATCTCATCAGCCTTCAGCGTCACGCGGCTGGCCATGGCGTCCAGTGCTAAAGCCCTTGCGGCCTTCAGGTCCGGATCCCTCTCTGCCTCTGTCAGCACCTTCGTGATAGTGGCCCACGCATAGCCAGTAGCCTTGGTGATCGCAGCTTTTGACTTCCCAAGGGAATGAAGCTGGACGATCATCTCTTTGTCGGCTTGTGGCGTGACCATACCACGATGGTGGTTGACTTGTGCCTTCCTGCGCTTACGAGCCACTACTTGCGCAACCACCAAAAGATGTCAGCAACGCCGATAGCCATGAGAGCCGCATAAGTGATGTAAGTCATTCCGGTCCTTTCAATTGGTCTGCAGGAGAACGGCCACAACCCTTTCCCCGGGGTGGTCAACGAGTCGGGGAACCCGGACCGGACCACGCCCCTGCAGCACAGTGCCTTTTCGATCTATACAAGTTTATCACTTTCCGGAAACTTTGTCAAGTGTTTTCTGAATTATTTTCGCATACTGTGGCCACCAATGCCCTAAGTCCCTGTAAACGCTGGAGTTAAGTGTTAAGCTAAGTGTAGCTATTAGTTCCAGTTACGCCATCGGTGGCTAGTAATATGCTGCTCCCGCAGGGTTTACAAACTATTTTGCCCCTTGGCAAAGAAAACACTTGACAAACGTTTCCAGATGTGCTACCCTTCTTACCCATATGCATATACCCATAGCCCAATGCCCTAACACCTTAATACTACATACTGCATACACTTATGCAATATACCTCAATTGGCGCTGTGGGTGTTATATGTTAGCCAACTTTCCCAGAGAGGCTAGCCCCATGTGGGTAGCCCTATGTGGGTAGCCCTATGTGAGTATGCTTTTTGTATAGGGGGTGTTTTTTATTTTAGCAAGTATTGGCCAGACTGCATTAAATGGGTGATATACGCCCCTGTGGGCCTGTGTGGGGGTAAGTGTCCTAAAAAGAGTACGTGTACCCCCGGACACATGACAGCATACCGCATGACACAATGGCATACTCCCTTGCCCCATGCATTATGCATGCATGCCACTGGGCCAATGCAGTATGCATGCATGTCGGTATGCCCAATGCAATATGCATTAGTGTCCTGTTTTTAGGACATGTATGTCTCACTCCACAGATACCAGTGAGACATTATGTCTCAAATGAGACACACATGCAGCATAGGGCATAATGCATACTCACATTGCACATTGCGAATACCTCATAAGTGCATATATCACATAGGTTTAGGCGATTACTATATGTATAGTAGGGTTGCATTATGCATGGTTAGCAAGATACATACCAATAGCAACCAAGCTCGTAACCCGTTGCAGTGTAATAACTTACACCATTATCCCGATATCAGGCACACAGCCTGCATATCTTGGCATGTCCGCCGGGGGCAGAGGCCCACAAGGCCCTAACCTCTGGCACAACAAAAGGATGTATGAATGTACATCGACAATAGGGCCAAGGTGGCACAGTCCTTGCAGGACAACAAGGTGCTAGCAGAGGCCAAACGGGTAGGAAGTGTTCCCCCCGTGATTACCGGAGACGACAGGCCACATGCTAGTTGTATCTTCGGAGACAGACAGGCAAAGAAAGACAGAGAACCGCAGGACCAAGTCATGCGGATCAGGGCCAGCACGCGCAACTTGATGCAACGCAAGGCGCACAAGACTGAAAGACCTTGGTAGCACAGGGTAGGTGCCCTTAAGCACAATTGTAACGATTAGTTACAGCCTACCCTACATATTGGCAGTGGACCAAGCTGCCATAGAGATACGGTTGACGTAAAGGTCTAAAAATACGGACAGGTGCGACTCCTGCCGGACCGTATCTTGCTAGACACAGAGCAGGGGCTTGCAATGCAGCACGGCAAAGCTGCCCGCCCTTGCCCGCCGGGAGTAGCACGCCAAACAGCTAACTCCCGGCACAAATGGCGACTAATGCTGCTGAGAAGCAAGTGACGGCTTGTGGAGCAATTGAAGTCGCAGCAGGGGTGTAAGAGCGAGGTAGTAATGTATACACCTCAATACACCCTGCCGGTATCGCCAACATGGTAGGGGCTGAATACGCCCCTTGATGGAGTAGGAAAGGTCCCTGCCATCTTGGCAGAATAGGGAGGCACACAGTGGACGTTGATCTGACAATCACGTTGCGCGTGCCCGCAAAGGATCGCCACAATCAGGCTACTCGCAACATGTTTGCGACGTATGCCGAAAAGGTGGCACAGATGTTGCGGGTAGGCCATGATGGAGCATTGTTGAAGGACTCCGAACATCTGGTGATCGGTAGGTATGACCTGCGGGATTACGAAAGCGAGTGACCGTGACCGAAAACGAGGCACTTGTGCTTGAGCGGAAACTCGCTCAGGACAAGGTGGCGGAATATGTCACCACAACCAATGCACTCCAGTTGGAGCTTGCACGGCTTCGGTTGACAGTGGCAACGGCAACGGCTTTGCTGGACACTGACATGGCTGGCGAAGCGAAAAGAGTACTGGAGAAATCCTAGTGCCAAACGAACAAGCGCAATTCGGACTGCGCACCTATACGGGGCGCACTCTGGAACAAGCCTACATTGCCGCGTCAAGCCGTGGCCTTGTGGAAGTCGCCAGCGAAATCAAGTGGCACCTACAGTGGCGCGACTGGCTGGCAAAACCGTGGAGTACGCAATGAAACAATTAGCGTTGATTGCGTTATTCTACATTTGGCTAATAAGCATTACGTTAATGATTATTATCCTGTCATAATGAAGGAGGCTAGCATGTATGGACATGCCAAAAAGATGCTGGTGCGTGCGCTTGAGATGAGCGCCACAGCACGCAAAATCAATGACCGTGAAACCCGCGAGTACTTCGCGGAGCAAGTAAGATTGTGGGAAGTTGAACTGTACTTCCGTAAGCACGGTTGCAAGGTTATCTGGTGACTAACTTAGCGCTTCCCTTCAGGTTGCGCCAGTGTAGTTACCGTGAAATAAGTGCGATGTTCCGCGCAGCCAATAAGGTACAAGACGTGGAAACGATGCGCACCATCGGAGAACATGTTGCGTGGCGCAACTGGTTACGAAGTAACATTACGTTAGCGCCACACAGGTATCGAAAGGAGATGTAATGTCTGAAGTAGTTCGGATGTTACTTATCACCTTAGTTGGTGGCCCAGTGGCCCTTGCGGTTGGCTGGACTGTAATAGCAAACTTGGTGAAGGAGTAACGTATGATACATAAATGTACGTGCGTACACCCTATGCAAGACGACATTCACGGCAAAGGAAACCGTGTAATGAACACTTGCAAACCGAAAGAGTCCGGTAATTTTGTACGCTGTACTGTGTGTGGAAAAGAGTACACTATAGCGGCAAAGAAAGCAACGACGGGAAAATAGTATGGATTACAAAGTCCCTACAACGGGCGGCACGTACATCGTGCCTTTGCCTGACAAGATATTACTGGACGACGGGTCCGGTAACACAACTGAAATCAGTGTGTTAGACCTGTCACCCAGCCACCTCGTAAGCGTGGCGACCAGAATGGGCGCTGCATTTGTGGACGAAGTGATCAAATCCAAATAGGGAGGTGAAAATGGGTACTATTAATATCAACGGTGCGGGCGTAGACACGGTCAGTCTGATCAACCAACTGCACGTGCAGGGGTTCGACGCCACTATCACAAGACGCGTGGGCCTGAAGAGTGTCGGAAAGCGTTTTGGCGCGAGAGGCGCGTGCCAGTTGTGCGTATCCGCCAGCGCGAACACCGACACCGTGAGAATGACGCTGGGCGACTGCGATGTCAGACACGATAGCGATTACGCTATCGTGAACAAAGACCGCCTGTCCGGTATCATCGCGGAATTGCAGAAGATCCGGCGAGAAATGGCGTGGACCTGATGGAAACCAACCACTTCGGCAAAGACGCGCCCAGATTGTCACGGGCTTACAAGACACTGGAGGCGCTACAAAGAGCCTTGCGTAATGGCGTGAAGCTCCAACTGATAGCGACAGATAACTCTGTGGTGCTTACCGGCAAGCATCGTATCTATCAGGAAAATTCAAAAGCCAGTTACTTCAAGTACTGGAGCGCGTATATGTACGTCGAAGACGGCTACATTGTCCGCGCATCCGCGAAATATTGGTAACATGCGCCAAACCCTAACGGCTCGAAGGGAGGTGTAATATGAGCGAAAAGAAGAAGAAGAACGCGACTGCCACGCAGCGTAAGACGTTGACCAACAACGCACACAACCTGCTGGGTAATATGAGGATCGAAGCCACGCGCACCAAGGAACGTGCGACTGCGGACATCACCAAAGCGTTGGCGCGCCAGCATGGCGCTACCGACTTGGCCAACGAGCTGTACGCAATCAACGATGCCGCTTCGGCTGTGCGCAAGAGTAACCGTGACGAGCTTCAGGCCCTTCGGGACCAGTACGAAGCTGACAAGGCGGTTATTTTGGATAAGCACGCGGCAGCCAATGAGCTGAACGCGCCGAAGCGTGACCGTAAGAAGGCTGTGGAGCATGAGCTGGGCGAGATGGGGTTCCATCTCAACTACGCTTGGCGAGACAGTGCTGTCGATCCGGCCACCGTCTGCGTGCGCGAGGGAGAGCTGCCCGAACAGCAGTTCGACATTTCGTACTGTTCCGATGCGGGACAGGAACTCCGGGGCAAGCTGTCGGCACACACCGATTACTTGCAGAAGTTGGCTGACATGACGACGCAAATCGAAGTCATCTGCCAGAACAGCAGCGATACGGATGAAATTCTGGAGAAGCTGCGCGAACTGGGCATCGAAATCTGATGCCGAAAGGACGACATGGCCAACATCAACATCGACGGTGTCAACGTGGACACTGGCAGCCTTACCCGCCAGCTCGAAGAGCAGGGGTTTGATGTCAGTATCCACAAGGTACGGGGCGTGGAAAAGCGCGTAGTGGGCTTTTACAATGCCTCGTATCTGGAGATACACCCGTACAGTGAGCAAGTAGCCCAGATTTATTTTGGGGTTGGGGCTTACAGTGGCAACAACAAAGACAAGACATACACCATGACCCGCCGCGCCATCGACCAGCTCATCAGCGAGCTGAACAAGGTCAAGGCCGAACTGGCCTAGGAAAGGAACACATGGACAACAGCATCAACATCGACGGTGTCAACGTGGACAAGGACAACCTCATGCGCCAGCTTGAGGCCCAAGGCTACGACGCCACTATCAATAAGAAGGTGCCGCGTTATCACCTGTTGAGTCAGAACTATGACACCAACGGGGTGGTTCTCAGCGGTAACGGCCCACACATTCACCTGCTCGAAAATGCGGGGTTCAGTGTGATTGCCAAGCTGGACAAAGAGGATTTCCGTAACATGATCGACGTATTCCAGACGGCCTACAACGAGAAGTGGGGCTGGGATGACTGACATCACCATCGACGGCGCGACCGTCGAACTGGACATGCTCACGGCTCAGCTGGAGGAGCAGGGCTTCGAGGTGTCTATTCAAAAGAAAGCGGAGATCATAGAAGGCCGCCGATCTGACAAAGGCGTCTCAATGAATGTGGCTCATTCCTCTGATCCGGTGTGCAGCCATAAGTGGGCAGGCATACAGATCAACTGCAATGCGATGGGGTACACTGTCCCCGAAGGGTACATGTGCTTCAGCGGGTACCAGTTGCGCGGACTGGCGAACATGCTGGGCGAACTGGCTACTGAACTGGGCGAGTAAAGTTGGCACAACCAACGCAAAGCTGGCGCGTAGCCCAGTAGAAAGGATAACCAACAATGGCTAACATCAACATCGACGGCGCGACCGTCGAGAAGAGTTCGCTTGTGCGCCAGCTCGAAGAGCAGGGGTACAAAGTGGAGCTGGCCAAGCGCCATGACCTTTCCGAGTACGGGCTGACCACCGTGCGTGACATCGGTGTGTTTACCGAACGTCATAATGAGGAAATGTTCTACATGGCAATCGGTGACCCGGACGCCGGGCTTGAGGAAGCTCTGGTGCTGACCGACAGGCACGACATGGCCGCACTGATCGAGAAACTTCAGCAGTTCCAGTCCGAAATGGGCTGGTGAAAGGACGACATGGGCATCAACATCGACGGTGCTACGGTAGAGCGGGATTCGCTCATAGCCCAGCTCAAAGAGCAGGGCTTCACCGCAAGTATCGAGCGCAGTTATGGGCTGGTGGAAACAGGGCGACGTATCGACCGCAGTACGTTCGTTATGACCGTTGAAAAAGACGGCTCCGGCACATACCGCATGACAATCGGTGATCCTGACTACGTCGAGGACGAGCAGTTTGATAACAACTGTTCGATACTGGACAAGGAACGCACCAACGAACTGGTCAAGGAACTCCAGAAAATCCAGTACGAAATGGGCTGGTAAAAGGACGACATGCACAACAACATCAACATCGACGGCGCTGCCGTTGACAAGGACGAGCTGGTGCGCCAGCTCAAGGCGCAGGGCTTTGACGTTACAATCAAAGCCGCGTTCCTGCCTCTCAGTGGTAACGCCATGAACTCAGGGCTGACCGCTTACGAGCGCACCTCCGACCCCGAATGCGTAGAGCTGCGCATCTCCGACTTTGATCGGGGAGCCACGCGCATTTATGACAAAACCCGCTTCCTGCGCCTGATGGCACAGATGGAGCGCATCAAGAGTGAAAGGAACTGGTAACAATGGCCAACATCAACATCGACGGGGCGTCTGTCGAACTGGACGCACTGCAAACGCAGCTGCGGGCACAGGGGTACGACGCTACCATCACGCGCAAATGCATAACTGAGTGGAACATCAAGTCCCCGGGCAATGCGCAGGCTCGCGTGCGGCGCTACTCCGTGGACCCCAGCTGCATGCACACCGTGGACATCAGCATATTCAACAACAGACGCACTGATGATATTTCGTGGGGAACTGGACAGCACTATACCAAGGCTGGCTTGCGCCACCTTATTGATGAGTTGGAGAAGACTCACGCGGAAATGGAGTAACAATGGCCAACATCACCATCGACGGTGCGACTGTGGATCTTGACAGCCTCATCGCCCAACTGTCTGCTCAGGGGTTCAGTGCTGCAATCAAGCCTGCCTTTGACGACGGAATCAATACGCGGTTTACTTCGTGTGGCGTGCGCCTCGTTGTGCAACGCCCCGGCCCGGATAATCTGCCCCGGATTTATCTGGGTCGCAAGGAATCCAACTTCGGTGACAACTACGCCTACCCCAACAAGCGGGAGCTGGCGCGGGTCATCAGTGAACTGCAGGGTGTGCATGATACCATGCCCGCCTACTAAAGGAGACAACATGCTTCACACAGTGCTATTCACTATTCTCGTAGCCGACATTTTCTGGTGGCTGCGGAAGTAGGTAACATGTTAGGTGACATGTTAGAGTTGTGGTGGGTATACCTCCGCGACTTGCACAAGAGGATCTGGACATGAACACGTTCACAGCACACGACGCATACCGCATAGCAATGCGCGCTCTATCAAACAAGATAGACTACGCGGGTGACTCGATCTTCGAGCACAGTATGCGGGTTGCGTTGGCACTCGACGGTGACAAACTACGCATCGTTGGTGCGTTGCACGATATCATAGAGGACTCGTACATTACCGAAGCCCAGCTGCTTCGTCTAGGTGTGCCGCCATTCCTCGCTACCCAAGTGACGGTGCTTACGCGCCTATCGAGCGAGACGTATCGGCAATATATAGACAGAGTAGCCTTGCATAAGGTAGCTACGACGGTTAAGTTAGCGGACTTGAGTGACCACTTGGCACCCGGACGCTTCCGTCAGATACCTGTGTCTTTGGTGAAGCGATATGAGAAAGCCATTACGCGACTATACGCACACGAAGAGCCGGACTATGGCCAATGGAGGTGATTGACATGCGAGAATACAACGCAAATCCTTACCCTTCAGTATGGGAATCTGTACTGTGCATGTGTGCGCTGGCATTTATATTTGTAATATGCTGGTTTCTAGCGTAATGTTAGCTTATAAACTAGTAAGAGCCATGCACGATGGTAGCCTCGCGCCTCTGTTTATTAACATGCGAATGCGACTGCCGTTTGGCGTATGGCTGAAGGCAGAGTGCCACCCCACCAAGGGCTTCGCCGTTAGGCCCAGGTGGCACTGTCTCGCCCAACCAGTGGCCCCACACCTGTCTCCAAAGGGCAGGGTGTGGTTACTGGTGGATATAGATGACTACGAAGAGTACGTCAGACCAAAGGCCCAAGGCTGGCTGTGGTATCTGGCGCAGCGGATGAAAGTAATAAGGAAGGTGTAACATGGTACACGAAGTACTGTTACCCATCACTGTGCCCAGCGGGGAGTACTGCTGGTTGGGTAATGGTGATGCAATATGTACCCACTTCTCCAACTATGGCGGGCACCCTGTGTGCGAGCTTGGTAGTGAGATGGGGTGCGAGTCACTAGAGTATTGTGATCTTGGTGTGAAAAAGCACAGCAAGTGTGCTGGACTGGAGATGCGCACATGAACAACGAATTACTACACCCAGTCGTACCAAACGAAGCCTTTTTAGTCCGTGCAGCAATAGAAAACATAGCTGCTACGTGCGTACAAACGGACGCTCACAACCCAAGAAAGACGCCCGGTCGGGCGGAGGTCTGGCGGGTTACAGCACCTAGTACGCCACATGCCTCCAAGTATTACGCGGTGCTACGGTATCGAGATGAACAGCTGAAAGTAATCGGCAGGCTGGCCACCGCTAACGCTGGAAGTTGGCTCCAGTGAGTTGTTTAAATAATAACACTTGACAACCCGGTCAAAATGTGCTACGCGCGAATATACACATTGGCCTAGGGAGATATAGATATGCGCGATACAACTAAACCTGTGGTGTTAAGCAATATAGGACTTAATAGCCTAGGGTACGTAGACGATACAGAGCAAAGACAAGATGACGAGAGTTATTTCAATGCCTTTGTAGATGCTGGACGTATCATGGGATTACGTGCAACATTGGATAGGATAGAGAAGAACGACAGGGAAGAGAGGGAGATGGATGACTGAAGGAGACAAGATGCTGGCAGCTGCTAAGATTATGGCTAGAGTTGCGGAGGCTCAGTGTACTGCACAAGGGTATACTGCGTTGAATATGCAACGCGAATCATTAGGACATTCTATGGCGTACGATGATGAGGCGTTTGTGTCTATCATTGAAACTTGTGGTATAGGCCATAACGCTGTGGTACTTGTCGCTAGAGGAGACGCATGAAGTACGTGCGTAAGCACTACATACGTGCTGCCCAGCTGAAGGTACAGTACTGGACAGACATCTCAATCCCTGACAAGGTGAGTGTAGTGTCAGCTACCGACGAAGACGGAGAGCCGGGACGAACAGTAACGGCGGAAGTCTTTATCCCAGAACGGGATATGGAAATGTGGATGGACGGTGAAGAATTCTCTTGACTTGTCCCGGTAGGTGTGCTATACTTGAGTAGTTGGAAAGGCACCCAGTGCCAGAAAGGACCAAGATGACTGACAAGATCACCATCAACTGTGAGGCTGACGCTGAAGCCGTGAGGGCTGCGTTGGTTGACTATGACAAGGCCAAGGACGCCGTGGAGAATTTCGGTGGACATTGCAACGTGAGAGTTAGTGCTTCCAAAGAGTACTGCCTTATCAGGGAAACGTACAAAGGTGTCTTATATGCACACTGTGAGCACCGCTGGTCGTATGGCAATGTGAAAAGACTTCGCGATGCGCTGACTATGGCTCTTTCCAAAATGGAGGGATGACGATGATCAGGATCACATGCCAAGCTGACGCTAACGAAGTGAGAGCTGCGTTGGTTGAGTATGACGAGCGGGCGAAGGAACCTGTGGACTGCGGCGGGGGCTGCGGAGTTGACGTAGCGGCCAAGCGTACGGGTGTAGTAATAAAACGTAGGGCCGTTATGTTGCCTGACGACTATGGCTGGGAACCCGTTAACGTAATGGTGCTTATCCGTGCTCTGCAAAGAGGAATCGAGCAATGCAACAAGTTTAGGGAGGACTAATGTTCAACAGAATCAGACGCTGGTGGGCTGACCGCCAGCACAATGCGTCCTGCGCTGCCTATGACTTACGCCGCCGTGCCTTTGCTGCCGCTGGCAACCATGGGCACCCGGCGATGATGAAGGCTGGGCGTAGGGCCAAGTTGAAGCGGAGTATGTGATGCGAATTATCCTTGGGGTGCTGCTTTTCATTTTGGGCGGAGCAGCGTTGGAGGTACTGGAGTGTAGTGCGTCCAACATGCACTGTGCAGTTGTTGGTGCCAGTTATGCGGCAGCTGGGCTAATGTGTGTAGTGGGACTAGTTATTACTCTCATAGGTACCTTAACTGAGATATTTGACTAGCGCAAAGCGAAAGGAACACGATGACAGACACCATTGACAACACTGACACCTTCGAGGACACCGAAAAGGTAGTCGAACTCAAGGACCCAACTCAAATGGAACTCCCGCTGGACGGGGAAGCAGAAATCGCCCCAGCAGAAGCGGTAGCCCTTGAGGAGGAGCTGGGCCAGACGCACGAAGTGCGCATCACCATGTCTCCCGGTGGCTTGTTCCACATTAAGGAGTCCGAAGGGACTACCCCAGTGATGATGCTGGGTATGATGGAGTTCGCCCTGACCCAGATCAAGGGGCAGATCATGAACGACCCGATCCTGCGCTTCATGGTGCAGATGTCCCAACCTGCGCCCGTGATTCCCAACCCTATGGTGCGGGGATGACGGCTAGCGCCAGAGGTGCAGTAGCACAGCAGGAGTTCGTGCTGTCTGCACTGTATCGCAACTGGAGAGTATACACCCCAGTGCAAAGCCACGCTGTGGATTATGTAATCGACAGAGGCAACGGGCTGGAGCGTGTGCAGGTTAAGCGAGGGTTCGTCCGCACCAAGCGTGGCAAGAGGTATCTGGAGGTGGAGCTGCGGTCCCGCACGGGGCGGCACCTTCACTACCATCCAGACGACTTCGATACGTTGGCGGTGTGGAGGGCAGAGACGAATCGGTGGTGGCTGATACCGTGGGGCAAGTGCCCTGTGACTACCATGTCTATACCACTGACTGCATCTCGCGTCAGCAAGTACGATAGGTGGAAGGTGGAGAGATGAATATTGCAATGGCTGGTCTGTGTACTGTAGGTACAGTCCTTTGGGCAGTCTATAGTACTCAGGCGGAAACACGAAAGGGCCGCGTGTTGTGCATAGCGGCGTCCTTTGTGTGTAGCGTAGGGATATACGCATGGCTGCATTAGCACACGACACATGCCGCTGCCACGATGCGGACTGCAAAGAGCGCCATGAGTGCCTTCGGTGGCTGCACCGTAACGACAGGGGCAGGCGCATCGTGCATGCTGACAGGGTGTGTAGTGGCTATGGATATGAGGCGAAGATATGCAGCGACCCAGCACAGTAGCAGACTTTGTAGGCGACCATCGCCAGAGCGGCGACCAACTCAACTACAAGTGCTGCCCTGAGTGTGGCGCTAATAACTGGAAGACGTACCTCAACCCCCTCACGGGCATGTGGTACTGTCACTCGCCTCAGCACCAGCGCGGAGGTAAGGTAGACGTTGGCCTACAGGCCGCGTCCCCCGGTAGGCAAGTATTGGAGAAACTTGTCCCGGCTCTGCGTAACGAAGTACGGGACTGGCCGGAGATGGTGCTTCCGGAGTTTGAACCTCTGTGTTGTCGGGCTATCAACTACATGGCCTCGCGCGGCGTGTCGCCGGAGGCGTGCGTTAGGTTGGGGCTTGTTGAGAGTCAGCGCCAACTCCGAGTACTATTCCCGTACTTCGGACCTTACGGACGGCTGATATACTGGTCGTCCCGGGCCTATTCTGTCCTAGAAGAAGGCCCTAAGTACATCACCGCACCGGGCAGGCACCCGCTATACGTCCTCCCGCGTTGGGAGCCTGCTTCGGTGCGGATCTTGGTGGAAGGAGTGATGGATGCGATTGCTGTGCACTTGCACCTTGGCGTGCCAGTCATTGCGCTGGGCGGGAAGTCCTTGCCACGTTACTTGCGGCGAGACTTACTCCAGCTGGCCACTGATCGTATTCACGTGATGTTGGATGAGGATGCCGGAGCTGCAGCATTTCGGCTGAAGGCCCAGCTATCAGATCGGAGGGCAGTGTCAATTCTGTCATTGCCCAGAGGACAAGACCCTAGCTCTATGGGGGCTAGGTTGACGGAGGTTTGGGATGAAGAGCAGATCGACTAAGATACATTTTGACGCGCCGGGAGTTGGGTACAGTAACCCCCCTTGCGGTGTGTACACTTACGGGTATGCCACCAAAACGACTACGGACGTTACTGAAGTCACGTGCAAGTCTTGCAAAAACACGGCTGCGTACCGCGATGCCAAGAGCAAACTGAGCGGAGGCACTAAGGGTACCGACATGATCGACATCAGTGGATTGCCGAAGAAGGTTAGCGCTGGCACGTTGACTCAGTTGGTGAAAGAGCATAACACCATTAGCACCGATGTGCGCAGGTGTGGAAACAATATCGCTGTCAGGGCTGGAGAGTATAGTAGATCCTCAAAATCTGTGATCCTCAACTTTGTGCAGGCCGACACCCCGCTGTACAAGATGAACAATTTCTGGTTCGATGTCAATAACATCGACAAAATGATCGGACATCTTAAGGATGTGCGAGATAAGTTGGAGGCACTCAATGCGTAGAGTTATCATCATTGGGCTGGTACTGCTGGCGGCTACGGCTGCGTTTGGGCAGGACACTGAGCCCATCACCTACATCTGGGCTGCCCCTACTTCCGGTGCTGACGTGGCGCACTACGTCATCCAGCACTCTGTGAATGGCGGGCCGTTCGTGAGCGTAGGTATCTCAGAGCTGGCCACCTTCACCTTGATGGCTACGGTGGGCGACTCACATCAGATACGGGTTGCAGGCGTGGACGCTAGTGAAAGGCAGGGGCCGTTCAGCGAAGCGTCCGACTCGTTTCTCTTACTTGGTCCCCCCGGTGCCCCCGGTAAGCCGACCGTGGTGGAGCTGTAACATGGCTGAGTTGGCGTTGCTGCTGCTTGCGCTTGTCATGCTTGGCATAGGCATAGCCGTATACAACAGTGGGGATGGCGGGCCACCCGGTCCGCTGTCTCCAGCGTAGGGGTACAGTATGCTTGTATGTACAGTGTGTCACAAGGAACTTGACGTGGATCAAGATGAGGATTGTTACACCGATCTTGGGGATGGCCCTTATTGTGATACATGTTACAAAGAGGCACAGGACAGGTTAGACCGCGTACGTATGGAACATGAGGAGTAACATGGCATCATCACTGGACCGCATCCCAGCCATACACTGGCGAGATCCGAACAACCCCAGTGTCCCGCTGTGTCACCCTGTGCGCGGCTTCAACTTCCAGTACACAGATGTGCTGGATGCCGTCACTTGCAAGAGGTGCATCTTCAGGACGTACTTCCAAGAGCTGCTGTTGCAGCAGAAGGTGGATAGGTATGCAGCCGACAATGACTGAAGCTGAAGTTGCGGAGCTGGAGTGGAGATTGGATGATTGTGAGTGTTACCTTGAGTACGGGTCCGGAGAAAGTACCCTTCAGGCCGCTTTGCTGGGCGTACCTACAATGGTAACAGTGGAATCTGACTACGCGTGGTTCCGTGCCAACGTAGCTGCGGACAAATTCGTAGCTGAAGGCATGGCCGCTGGGCGTATCATTCCGTTCTTCCCATGCTTCGGGCCCACCAAGGAGTGGGGCTTCCCAGCTGGGGACACCCACAAGCACCTGTGGCCAGCTTATCCTCTGTACCCACTGGCTGGGGCCATGGACGATGCTGACTTGGTGTTGGTGGACGGGCGCTTTCGTGTGGCCTGTGTGCTGGCGTGCCTGTTGACATTTGACGATGAGTGTGCTATACTAGTACACGATTACAAGCCACGTGGTTACTACCATGTGGTGGAGAAGTACGCCAACGTGCTGGACCAAGTGGATTCCATGGCAGTGCTTGGCGCTAAGGATGGGTTGGATAGGTTCGGTGCGATGGAGGATCTGAGGCGATACCAATATGACCCGCGCTGACTATGACTGGATGTTTATGTCACGATTACATTTACTAAAGGAGAGACAAATGGCAGACAAGATCGAACTCAATGGTGTCGAAGCGGACGCTGCTGCTGCTGCTGCTGCACTGCGAAAACTCGGCTATGAGGTGCAAGACCCAGACATTGCTAAAGTGTTTAGCACCCCGTTTGACAGTTTCAGGGTGGAAGGCTCCAATAGGGGCCATGGTTCCGTGAGATTCACAAAAGTTCCGCACCAGTTCCACGAATTGAACGCCCATATGGATGTTGATTACGTGCGTAAGGTTGCAGCCGCACTGGTAAAAGCGTGCGACTGGGCGGAGGATAATTAATGCCAAACAAGATCAAACTAGACGGTGTGGAAGTGGATGTGGAAAAGGCGCGCGCTGCTGTGGCCAAGCATGACGCAGGGTGTGACAAATCCTTTCCCATACGGCGCGGCCGGACGTACAAGAATTTTACTGTGAGCATATCTCCTAAAAACGGGGATAGGGCTAACATTTACCATAAGGACATTGCCGCAGACGGTGGGGATGGCTGGTGCTTGGAGTACGCGCGAGCTGCGCATACTGCCCTTGGCCACGCCATTGACTACGCTGCGAAGCATCAGTAAACAGGAGGTAACCAATGGTAACCAAGATCGAACTCAATGGTGTAGAAGTGGACGAGGCTGAGGCTATTCATGCCCTTGAGGCCAAGGGCCACACAGTGATCAAACGCAGGAGCCCTAAAGCTACTTTCAGCAGCCAGCACGGTTGGTTCGACCGTATTCGTACTGTAGTGAGCAACAATGGCATGGTAGCTATTGACGGTACGGATTTGGAGGATCTATCATTTCGCAATCCCGACTACATGGAAGTCGTTGCGCAGTTGCTCTTGAAAGCAGTAACACACGCCCGTTCCTATGCGAATTAAAAAGGTAGTCTTCCTGCTGGGCAACGTGGACTATGGCATTGGTAAGCGCGGTGGGGAACCGTTGTGCCTTACTAATGCCAAGCACATTGACTGGTTGGAAGAGTCTTCAGGCGTGGAGGTGTACTACCTGTTCGCCACTGAAGACCCCAAGTTCCAAGGGGCGCGTAAGAAGCCCGGCATTCGTGTGTTGCGTGCTCATAGGCCAGAGCTGCTGGCCAACATCCGCGACATCGACCCGGACTTCGTACTGTGCTTTGGACCTACGGCTATATCAGCTATACAAGGCTCAGGCAAGGCTGGGTTGCTGAAGGAGGGGCTACGCCAAGCGCATACTGCGCCAGATGTGGATTGCCCTGTCCATTACACTCACTCACTGGAGCACGCTGCCTCCCAGACGGGCCTATACAAGTGGCACCTGCGGGACTTGCTAGCGGCTGTGCATGGTGCAGTGGAAACCAAGTGGGGAGACTATGATGTCCTTACACCCGGCACTCCAGTTTGGGATAGTATTCCTGATTACTTGGTTGGTGCTTCTATTGTTGGCTTGGATCTGGAAACGTACCCGGGCCTTGACCCGTGGCATCCGGATGCCCGAATACGCATGTGTGTTATCACGGATAGAGCCCACAAAGCTACTATTGTACAAGCACGCCCAGATTCTTCGTTCCCGGGATGGCTCACTGACATTATCGTGGACCCCAGTGTCACAAAAGCAGGCTCGAATATCAAATTCGACTATCGTTGGTTGCGTCGATTTGGCACCAGAATGGTATGCATGCACGATACCTCTACGGCAGAACACATCCTTGACGAACGCAACCCGCTCAAAGACCTCAAGTCCCTCACGTTCCTGTATGCTGATTGGCTTGGAGACTATTCCAGAGCACACCGTCAACTCGTTGCGGAACGCGGTGGCTGGGAGTTTGTTGGAGACGATGAGCAGTACGAGTATTGTGGCGGTGACGGCGAGGCAAGCGTCTGTGCAGCCAAGTCCCAACGACGACTACTGGATGAGCAAGGACTTCGGAAGCCGTTCAAGCTCTCCATGGAGCTATACGCAGTCCTCGCAGAGATGGAGCACAACGGAGCTTGCATCTCCCTTCCCATCAATGAGGAACTAGACGCTAATTTTGACGTACGGCTGACTGCACTGCGTGAGAAGATCTGTGCTGTGCTGGGGCCCATCAACCTCAACAGCCCAGCTCAGGTAGCCAAGGCACTCATTGAGGTGGTGCCCAATATCAACCTGACCAAGGGTGAGTTGGTGCGCCAGCTGTCCGACAACAATCGGCCCAACGCTGGTGACAAGCCGGATGATGACTTCACTACCAAGAAGTGGGTGTTGCAACGTGAGGCGCACAAGCACCCAGTCATCAAGGATGTATTACTGTACCGCAAGCAGGCCAAGCTACACGGTACGTTCGTTAAGTCGGTTCGTGACAAGTATTTGGTGTCGAGAGACGGGCTGAACTACATCTTTCCCGGCTACCATACTGATAGGGTAGGCACCAATCGACTGTCATCCTCCAATCCCAACGGTCAGAACGTGCCACACGGTGAAGAGGGCGACGACCCGGCGCTCAACATTAAGTCCCAGTTTGTGTCAAGATTCAAGGGCGGCTCCATCATGGAAGCCGACATGGCGCAGGCTGAGATCCGTGTGGCTGCTATGTTGTCCGGCGATAAGGCAATGAAGGCAGCTATCGAATCTGGCGAGGACTTGCATACAGCCATGGCCGCAACCATGTTGCGCAAAGACCCAAGCGACATTGTAGACGACGAGCGACAAAGATGCAAGAAGCTGACGTTCTTAATTCTATACGGCGGCGGGGCGAACACGCTCTCCCAGCAGCTGGAGATATCCAAGGGCGCAGCCAAAGAACTCATTGTCCAGTACTACCAAGCGTTCCCCCAGCTCAAGACCTACATTGACCGGGTGCATGTGCGGGTGGAGACTGCGCTGGAGATCCAGTCACCGTTCGGGTACCGCAGGCGCTTCACTAGGCCCGCATACTGGAACTGCTACGACGGCTGGCGCATCCACCGGCAGGCTTGGAACATGCTGGTGCAGAACACTGCGGCGTGGATTACGTGTTGTGCTATGATCAAATTTGCACGTGCGTTGGAAGAAGGCAACTACAAAAGCAAGCTCGTACTTCAGGTACATGACTCCATCGTAGTGGACCTGTACCACGGGGAAGAGGATGAAGTAGCCAAGCTGGCGCACCATTGTATGACGAACCCCGACACTGAGCGTTGGGGCGTGGAGTTGCCCATTGGTATGGGCTGTGACGTAGAGATAGGCGAGTCGTGGGGATCGAAGAAGAAGGTGGATGTGTAATGGAAGTGTGCGATGTTAGGGTTTGGTTTGCGAATGGAGACGAGATTCAGTTAGCTGGGGTATGCGATATTGTTAACGTCAGCAATTGCATGGTCTTAGACCTCGTTGACGAACGACAGTACGTGCTGCCAATACGTAATGTTAGAACCTTACGTAGGAGTGCCCCGTATGTAGTCAAGGAGAAACCGTGAAAGTAGTGGTTAGCTGGGAGCAAGATGGTTCGGTGGAAGAGTTTTGTTACGACGACATTTCTCACATTAAGGAGGAGTCTAAGTGGGTGAGGTTCGTCACCGTAGACGACGATTGGATCTGCTATCCCTACAGTCATCTGGTAATGTTCACTGTGTATAGTGATAAGGATTTGTATTAATGACAGACGAACACATCGGACCGCGCGAACCATTCTCTATAGCTCTACACGCAGACAAGTATCGCTCCAAGGGCGAGTCATTCAGGGACGCAATGAACCGGGTGGCTGCTGCCCTGTCAGACGACGACGCGCACTACCACACGTTGCGCAGCATACTCAAAGACATGAGGTTCCTGCCCGGAGGGCGTGTCCAAGCGGCCATGGGCTCCAGCCGCAATGTCACACCGTACAACTGCTATGTGTCTGGGACCATTGAAGATAGCTTCACCGAAGGCCACGGCAGTATCATGGACCGTGCTGCCGAAGCAGCTACCACCATGCGTATGGGTGGCGGCATTGGGTACGACTTCAGTACCCTGCGCCCACGTGGTGCTACTATTCACAAGCTCAACAGTAGTAGCTCTGGGCCAGTCACCTTCATGCAGATCTTTGACGCTGTATGTAAGTGCGTTGCGTCGTCTGGTCACAGGCGAGGGGCCCAGATGGGTGTGATGCGCATCGACCACCCGGACATCGAGGAGTTCATTCATGCAAAACGCAACGAAACTGAACTCAACGGGTTCAACATTTCAGTGGCTGTTACAGATGAATTCATGGTCGCAGTGGAGCAAGATACCGACTTCAACTTGCGGTTCGGGGGCCGCGTGTACAGCACCATACGAGCACGTAACCTATGGGAAACCCTTCTGCGTTCTGCGTGGGACTGGGCGGAACCGGGAGTCTTGTTCATAGATACCATCAACAGCACCAACAACCTGAAATACTGTGAAACCATCACAGCTACCAACCCGTGCGGAGAGCAGCCGCTCCCGCCCCATGGGTCGTGTTTGCTGGGCTCCTTCAATCTTGTCAAGTACCTCCGGAAGTCTCCCAGCGACACGTACACCTTTGACTTCGCTAGGCTGGCGGCAGACATACCTCCAGTGGTGAGGGGCATGGACAACATCATTGACCGTGCGGTGTACCCGTTGTATGAACAAGAGAAGGAAACCAAGAACAAGCGGCGCATTGGGCTGGGTGTGACTGGGTTGGCCAATGCCATCGAGGCAATGGGGCACAGCTATGGGTCTAGTGCGTTCGTGTCGGTGCAGGACGCCATCTTCACGCTGCTGGTGCATGAATCGTACAAGGCCAGCATCGACTTGGCCAAGGAGAAGGGGTCTTTCCCGTTCTTCCGTATAGACTACGTGCAGAGCGAGTACGTTCAACGTGCTCTCACTCAAGAACTACGTACAGCTATGGTGCATCACGGCATACGCAACAGCCACCTGATTTCTGTGGCTCCCACCGGATCCATTTCGTTGTGTGCTGACAATGTGTCGTCTGGCATCGAGCCTGTGTTTGCGTACAAGATGAACAGGGCCTACGCTGGAGATGGTGAGGTCACTGCCCATGTGCTTGAGGACTATGGGCATAAGTATCTGGGCGTGGAGGGCAAGCGCACCCAAGATGTGTCGATAGCTGAGCACATGGCAGTACTCACCAATGCAGCCTACTGGGCCGATAGTGCCGTGTCCAAGACACTCAATCTGGACTCCAGCTGTGCGTGGGAGGACTTCCAGCAGATGTTCATGGATGCATGGCACAATGGGATCAAGGGGCTGACGGTATACAACAAGGACGGCAAGCGTGCTGCTTTGTTGACCAGTGCGGACGAGGAAGCGGCGTCTTGCCGCATTGACACTGAGACAGGTAGAAGGGATTGTGATTAACATGGCAGACAACTGGATGCACAGGACAAAGGGCATGCAATGCAGGACGTGTATGTACAACATTCCGAAGATTGCTCCGCTGGGCCGTTGCCGCAAGCACGCGCCTACATTGGACGGATGGCCAGCTGTATTTGAAAGTGATTGGTGCGGCGACCACAAATTGGATGAGAATAAGGTTGACCCCTCCACGTAACCGTGGTATACTTAAGTAGGGAAAGACACACACTTCAAGCCAAGGAGAACCCATGGCCAAGAAAGTTTTCAAGCTCAACATCGCTGCCGCCAAGAAGTCCACGGAGCGTGACTCCATCTTCTTCGACCTCAAGCCAGACACCTCGACTCGCATAAGGGTGCTCCCGCCTACGGACGAGAGTGGCAACATCTTCACGGCAGTGACCAACCACTTCAATCTCAAGGACGCGGAGAATCGTGGCTGTGCGGTGGCTTGCCTCAAAGAACACGGGGACGGCGAGGAAGATTGCCTGCTGTGTCGTGTCACCAAGGCCCTCTACACGTTGGGCGACACTGGCGACAAGACCGCTGCTGCCATGGCCAAGAAGCTCAACGCTAGCACCCGCTGGTATGTGCAGGGTCTGGTGTACGACCGTACGGAAGACTCGTACTTCGGCCCCAAGCTGATCGGCCTGTCGCGCAAGACGGCTAACACTGTGGTGGGGCTGCTGGCTCAGGCTCAGGAAACCAACGATGACTTTTTCACTGACCCCGACAACGGGCAGGACTTGGTCATCATGCGTGAGGGGTCTGGCCTCAAGACTCGCTACACACCCAGCTTGAATGGCAAGAAGGCCAAGCTGGATGACATCTTCCCTGACTGGGATGAGAAGATCGTGGACCCGACCAAGGAAGTCCGGCTGAATGTGCTGGACGAGGCGGGCCAGCGTGACTTGCTGCGCATTACGTTCGGTGACGAGCTGGATGTGGACGCGCTGCTGGCTGACTAACATAAGGTGCCCCCGTAGTGTAATAGAACACATGTCCCTTTCAAGGATGTATTGCAGGTATAGAATCCTGCCGGGGGCCACCAAAGGAATACATATGCCTACTGACAAGGAACTACTGGACTTCTTGCAGGCCCTCACTGACGACGCTGAGTACGCTGGCACCGCTATCATGCGCGAGTCAACGTACTCCAGAGGTTGGCGGCTGCATGAGTCTGGCCGACATGGGGCCGTGCGCGATGTGCGCGAGGCCATTTTTAACTATATGAAGGAGACAGGATGGCTAGGTGCGCCTGTGGACAACACGTAGCAGGGGACATCAATTGCCCACACACTATAACGGTTACTGTGGACAGCATGATTTCTGACGCAGAGGCGCACTTGGACAAGGCCCGGGCTACGTTGGAATCCGCTGAATACGGCATGCGTGTGCTTGGAAACTTGTTGGCAGAAATAGAGGAGAAGATTATTGGATCCCATGGCACAAGTATATCAAGACCGTGACGAGGTGGGGCGGGTCAAGGCGCGCAAGTACCGGAAGCCTCCTATGCGCTTTCGTTGCAGTGAGTTGTCTGACTGCGCCAGACGCATCTGGTATAGGCTGTCCGGCTACACGCCCACGCCCAGATACGGTCACTCCGAAGACTACGCTGTGTTTGGTGACTTAGCCCACGACGTGGTGCGCTTCAGCTTGAGGGACCACGGTGCCCAGCTGTCCGGACTCAAGTTCGATGACGACAAGGGTACGGTAGAGGAACTGGACAAGTGTTACGGTTACGACTACGAGTACGAAGGCACCAAGATCTCGCTGTCCGGACGTGGAGATGGGCGCATTCATTTGCCAGCCATTGACACCACTGCGTACCTTGAGATCAAGTCACTGGGCTACCACAAATACATGAAGCTCAACTGGGCCCATGCATCCAAGGGGCAAGCTGGCGTACGTAAGATCATTGACGAGTTCCACCCGGGATTCTTGTACCAGACCACAGCCATGATGAAGATGCTGAACCTGAACTACAGCTACATTGTGTTTGTGGATAGGTCCAACTGCTACATGGGCGTCCGCAATAAGGACGACCAAGTCACACACGGTGGCTACGAGTACGCCTTTGATCCGGTTATCTGGGACAAGGTACTCCAGCGTTGTTCGTTCATCGCAGAGAGAGTACGTAGTGGTGAACCACCCATGCCCGGTAACATCTACAGCTCCAGCGAGTGTGGCTATTGCCCGTTCAAGTACCTGTGTCGTGGTGCTGAATACCGGCGCAAGCGTGGGCTGGAACCTACAGTGCTTTACCCTGACCCTGCTATTGATGTCGAGGTCGATCCGGAGGGAGGAGGTATCCTGTGAAGATAGTTGCTATTAGTGGCAAGATGGGCAGCGGTAAGACCACGCTGGCCAAGCACATACAGAGCAAGGACGCTAGGGTCCGCCTCATTCACTTCGCCACCCCGCTCAAGGACGCCATCATTGCGATGGGTATCCCACGTGAGGATGTAGAGGTTACTAAGCCTGCTGTCGTACGCCAGCTTATGCAGGTGTACGGCCAAGCCATGCGTCACTACGACCCGGACTACTGGGTACGTAAGGTCCAGCGCAAGCTGGAAGACATATCGTGGGCAGATGCACGCACTGGAGCTGACACGGTGGTTGTGGTAGATGATGTAAGATTCCCCAATGAGCTTGCTATGTTGGAAGCGTATGGTGCGGTGACGGTGCGGTTGGCTAAGTTCGGTGACCCGAACGGCCCATCGCCACATGATGATGACGTATCTGAGACTGCTTTGGACAGCGCAGAATTCAACATACCGTGGGCTGGTGCCCATGGGTACGCGAAGGTGATGTGCGCCGACGTGTGTAGGGCACTGGAGAAAGCTGGCGTAGTCGATGGATGAAATACTTGCCATAGTACTGCGCTCTTTGATGCGTCGAGACAGCTGGGCAGCATTTCGTGACATCGTAACCGAAGATGTATTCACCAACACCAACGCCAGAGTCCTGTACACCCACATCCTGCGCTTACACGATATGTACAGGTCTGGTGATGTAGAGGTGGCGGTGTTAGCTGCTGACATTGCAGCTACTTACAGAGATGGCGACAGGCGTGATGAACTCATTCATATCGTGGAGGAGATATCAGACTATGACGCCCTTGACCCAAAGCTCCTCCGCCCCTCCATCCGCACCTTCGTATCGCGCCAGCTTGCGTTACAGGCTGGGCAATACATTGGAACATATGTTGACACGGATCGGTTTGAGCCCACGGCTCCTGCGGAGTTGCTTGAGAGAGCAGTGGCAGCCGCCTCTGCGGTGGAACTCGATGTACTCGACATCTCTAGCGCCCCAGCGCCTGATGCCGACTTCGTTCGTCCAATGGTTCAGTCTCTTGGTATATCAGCTGAGCTGGATACTAAGCTGTCTGGCGGCATTGGTAGTGGGGAGTTGTGCCTTTACCTTGCACCTTATAATAGGGGCAAAACTTCTTATTTGTGGCAGTCTACGATTGCTGCAGCGCAGGACGGATGCAACGTCCTAGCTGTGTCGCTAGAGATATCCAAAGAGAAGTGTTTGCGGCGCGTAGACCAGTGTTTGACGCACTTCACCAGCGATGAGTGGCTCCAGAATCCCAACACTGTGCTCAAGGAGCGGGCCAAGGTGGCCGGGAATCTATGGATAGCAGACTTGTCCCATCGGTCCCCTACTGTACATGACATACGCAGCATGGTGCTACGCATGCGCTCACAGGGCATGCCAGTTGACTACCTGATGCTGGATTATCTGGCGTTGATGGCACCCGGTACCAAGACGCGCCACACCCAAGAACGCTTCGGTATGGGCGCAGTAGCCAAGGAGATGCGCCAGCTGGCCAATGAGCTGGACCTGCGGGTGCTGTCGGCATGGCAAATCAACCGTGCAGGCAGTGAGGTCCACACCATCAAGGGCAGCCACATTGCTGAATGCTTCGAGGTACTCATGCACACCGACATCGCCATCGGCCTCAACCAATCTCCAGAGGAACTGGCCAACAAAATCATGAGACTATCCGACATCAAGCAGCGCGAGAGTACCGAACGCGGCATGGTGTACGTGCATAGTGACCTAGATAGAATGTACATACACGATTCTGAGGAACAACATGAAACCATCGCAGACACTATGGTCACTGGGTGTGGACCCGGGCTTCGGTGAAACGGGGCTGGTGCTCCGGAGGAGTGACCACAAAGACGAGGTGATGGCGTTCGCTACGTTCCAAGAACACAGCACCAAGTTGCCCGGGTTCGTGCGTGCCACGGCTCTGGCGGATGCAGTATGTGACAAGGTCAATGAATGGTGCAGCTACTTTGGTATCTCTAGGCTTGAGGTATGCATCGAGCAACCTATATTCAACAGGAATAACCGCTTCAGTAGCGTGACTACGTTCCTGATACAGATACGCCTGTACAACTCCATAGAGACTGGGCTAGCCATGATCGTGGCACCGTTTCTGGACGAGATGCACCTGACCGAAGCCATACCTTCCAGCACGAAAAAAGCCGCCACAGGGGACGGCAGTGCTGACAAGGGTGCTATTGTGAAGGCTTCCCCAGTTGACAAAAGCTGGGACGGGCTGGATACCGATGGGCCCTTGGAAGCTGTGGCAGACGCATGGGCGCATTCACTGTGCGCCAAGACCCAAACAATTAACCTGACCACCACGACCATGCCAGTGGTGATGCCACACAAAGAGTGGAAGGCGAAATGGTCACAAAGCTAGACACCACCTTTCCAACATGGTACATGCGAAAGTACTGGGAAGAGTGGGAGCCCAACTATGGTATATTTAAAAGATTGGAACGCAATGGAGCCAGTAACGTGGGTCAACGAACGTGCCCAATATGTAGCAGCGTCAATGATTGCTGCAAAACTGCAGATACGCGGACAGCGCATCGCATTCCATCGAGATCCGGCACCGGAAAAGATAGGCCGCATTCTCCTACCGGAGGAATCCAAGCCGAAGTTCAACTCAGGCACAGTGGTGTCTGTGGGGGAGAAGACAACTATAGTCAAGGTGGGCGACCGTATCTGGTTCACCAAATATGGGGGCGTTACATTCGATGTGCCGTTGCCGGATGGCGAGACAGGTCATATCGAAATCTGCCACGAAGACGATATCTACATCACTTCGGATGGGCCGCAGTGAATATAGGGCTGGTGGCACTGACTCTGGTGCTGGCAGTGTGGGTAGGGAAGGTGTGATGTGCGAAGAATAGTAGCCAAAGAACTCCACCACATCTCAGTGTTCTACGCTGAGGAGCTGGGCTTGGGGCAGCGGCTGGCGTACAGACGCCTGAAGAAGGACTACACTAGGCACGTGCTCCAGATCGACTCATTCACTGCAGTGCAGCGGATGGCGCGTAGGAATGTGTTGCCTAGGGTTAAGAAGCCGTGGTGGAGGTTCTGGTGATATGGCATGATGTAAGGGATATTCTGGAGAGGTGGCTAGTGCGTTTCCTAGCGGAGATAGACTTAACCACGATGAGGATGAGGGTTGCAGCCAAAACAGGTCGTGACCCTTATTGGGAGATTGAGAGGGACATATACTTGGAGGCTGAGCTTGAGGCGCACCGACGTGCAGGCTGTCTACCCGGGAAACCAGTGCACGATGCAGTAGACCTGCGCACGCACATGGGCACGTACATAGAATCATAACACAAATTGGGCCCCGTACCTTATGGCGCGGGGCCCTTTTTAGTTTATTATGTTGTGTGCTTGTTAGTGTTTCGTGTCACAACTTCGACTAAGTGACTGATGCTGCGTCAGTTAGTTCTCAGTTATTGTGTTGCAACATAATCTACAGCGTAGGCCCCCACAACCACTCCAGCAACGAACACCACCTCACGGGTCCAGATGTTACGTTTGAACCAGCCGGGGTCGTTGGCTTTGTATAGGCCCAGTATGTAGCTGTGCGTGTCGTCCTTGATTCTGTCGTGCTCTAGCCAATAGGCTTCTCTGGAGTCCCAGCGTTCCTGCCACGTATCCAGCTTAGCACCTTGGGCGATCACCAGTAGGTCCACACTGTCACGCTCAGCTGTGGCTTGGCGCAACAAGGCTGTGGGCACCAGTACTGTCTCAGGCTCCGCCTCTTGTGTCCATGCGGGCACGAAGGTCAGCAACAGGATCGTCAGTACGAGGGCGGGCAGCCACCTTGTGCTTGGCTGCAAGAACCTTGGCAGCTTCCGCAGTGAGTAGCCCTTTGACATGCTGGCGTTCTTGCTTCTTGAGTGTTTCGAGCCTGTCGTTGAGTATCTCCTGCTCACGGACTTCCCTCTCTTTTTCTGTAGCTGGGCGTCGATTGAATAGTACAACCATGGCCAGCAGCAGCAATGCTGCACCTATCTGGCGCACCCATTTCTTCATTTGGCCAGCTTCCCGTTGATGGCATGCACAACCTTGACGCCCACGTTGGCCACGAATCCGTAGCCCATGAGTGCTTTCAACAGGTCGGCTTTGTTGGCTTCGGGCATGGCGAACACAATCATACAGCCGAACCCAATGAGCATCAGGCCCTTTTGTGAGAACATTCTAGCCGAAATCTGATTCCACATGTTACATCCTAACGTCGAGTAGCTCCAAGTTACATGCCCTACGTAGGGCTTTGATGTCGAACTGCGTGCCGGGGCACGTCTTATCTGCGTAATCACTGTGCGGCACTAGATCCTTTGGCTCCAGTCCAAACTGAAGTAGCCAAGGCACCAGCACCCTGCGTGCTGCTGTGTGCAACAGTTCATTGCTGGGTTTGCGTTTGTCAAAGTTGCCGACGAAGCAGAACCCAAGTGTGTGTGCGTTGTGACTAAATACATGCGCACCGTACTCGTGAATAGGGCGTCCAGCCATGCACAGGAACGCCTCCCCCACCTGTTCTATGCCAGCGTGGTAGCCAATGTCGCGCCATCCACGTATGTGCGTGTGATAGTAGTCGATGGCAATCCACGATACCGTGCCACTGTCCTTGGTTAGACTGTGGTGGATGACTATCTTGTCTGGCTTAAGCATTACTCCCCCTTCTTCAACTCCATGTAGGTTTTGAGCGTGGCTTCCAACCTAGTCACTCGCTCCCCCAAGTTCTTATTGGTCACGTACTGCACCAAGCTGTATATAATGATACCCAGCCCCAGTATTCCATCCGCTATGTTATTATACTCCAAACGCCAGACCCCCAGCCACAGCAGTGGCTATCTTTACGAGACCCAACAAAACCCCTAAGATGCAGAAAGTAAGGCGCGGCTTCTTCAACATGCTACTCCTTCAGTTCGCGCATTGCTTCTGCGAACGGGATTGTAAGTTCAGGGTTTTCAATCTGTATGCGCAGGTTTCGTTCGAGGGCATCCGCAACCATCTTGGCTTCCATCAGTGACCCAATATCAGGTATCTTAAAGCCTGCCTCAGCCAGCTCCTGTATACGCGTCTGTACCTCAGCCATGTTGCCGTCGTCTACTGCACGTGTTAGTGCCATGGACAGGCGATGGGTGGCATAGGCTTCGTCCTTGAGGACTTGGCGCATGCGGGCGTTGTTTTCTCGTTCCAGCTTGTGCTGAACGGACTCTACCTGCGAGATGATAGAGAACATTTCGGTGGGCTTGGCGGGATCATCCCCGAAGCTACTGAGATAGGTGCTGGGGTCTGATGGGTCGAAGTCGCCAATATCCATGTTACGGCGTAGCCCACGTGAATCACGCACCTCCCCTGTACCGGATTGCACGGCTCGTCGCCATATCTGTTGCCCAGCTTGCATGGCTGGGACTAGCAGGCCCTGCGCTTCAATCCAGTCAGCGATAGCCGCTTCAGTCTTTACCAAATCTCCCTTGCCAACTAAAGATTTGTTCATCTCATTCATCATGGACATGCCTGCTACAGCCACGTCCACTGCAATAGAGGTGGTTTCGCCAGCCTCAGACGGCATGTACCCAAACCCCACGTACTGGCCCATGTCAATACCAAGCTGCTCTGCGGAAGCGCGTTGGATCCAGCCGGACATCATCAGATAGCGCCCGATGTAGCCGGGGTTGCGCATGGCTTGGGCAGCCAGTTCTTCAGTTTGCTTGGGTATGAAGGACAGGAACTGGGTAGCTGCAGCAGCTCCAGACTTGGATGTACGTCCGAAAATAGGGGGCTTGCCAGCCACGCCAAAGAAGTGGTTAGTTTCTTCTGCTACACGTGCTGCCTCGGCCATAATGGTACGTTGGCTTCCCATTTCGAGTGCTTCATCCCACGTTTTGATTCCCATACGGGTCATCAAGTCATCTGCAGCCGCAAGGTGAGATAGTCCCCGAATCATGTACTCCGTATCCATAATGGAGGGCCCAAACACGCGGGCTCTGGATGCCCACGTAGCGAAGTTGGACGACAGCGGAGACTCCAAAATCTCAGCCCACTGGCGTTCAATGCCTGCAGCCTTGGCAGCAAGCTGCCCTTCGGCAGTACCCATGGCGAATAGGGCCCTTTGCGTGCGCAGGGCTCCGTAAGATGAGCTGGTGGTGGCTATGCCGGTACCGATTGCCATCCACGGGTAACGTGCGTTGCCTGTGAGGGCGGATGAGTAGGCCGCAGACACAATCGCCATGTTAGCACGGCCTGCTGCTCCCGGTTTGTAATTGGGTCTTAGCTTGCGCATCACATTATGCGCCTCAGCAAGAGATAAATCCATTCCGGTCAACCCTTTAGTGGGCACTTTGGCTGGAGTGGCTGCGGCTGCAATGGTGCCGATGGTGTGGTCCAGCATTTTACCAAGTGTGGACGGCTGGCCCTTGAGATTGGCTACTAACATATTAGTGTAGGAGCGATACCATCCGGGCTTACCTTTTGCTTCTGTGAGTAACGTGTCCAATGCTGGTTCTAAGTGTAGCTTACGGGATGCACCTCTAGCCATAATGTCAAGTGCAGATGCCGCATCTCTAGGATATACAACATCCGCTCCTGATCTTGGTATCAAATGTTGTATAAACAATTTGGATTTAGGGGATATGCCGTGCATATCAGGTGGAAACGCTCCACCAGCAAACATTTTGGGCGATATCACATGGGGAATGTACCCAGTGATATGGTCCGCAGTGCCTGCCAACCCCTGCTTTTCGGCCATAAACTCTAACGTACCGCGTATCTGCCTAGCAGCTGTACGCATCTCTGGGGAGGCCGCTTCCATGAGTGCTGCGAATTCTGGTGCGTCAGCAGGTGTGTTGAGTATGTCAAAAAGTTTTTCATTCATTTTTTCGTTAACAGTTTTACCATTATTCGACAATGCGCCTGCGTCCTTAAGCAACCGCTGGAACCGGCCAATCATGCGGTCCCTCTCAAAGTCCACCTCGCGCAGCGCATTGCGCACCCGCTTCCACGCACCGGGGACTTCAGTGTCCAATACACGCAATGGCTCTCTAAACAACAGATTCGCACTGGCACGAACCATTGCAGGCGGACGCACCACAGTAGACAACGGGTACAAGCCAGGAGCTACCCTGTCGGACATAGTCTTCCAGAGCTTATCATACGTATCCGGATCGGTCAGCGGGTTCTTCTTTGGTACATCCGGCAACCACCGCATATCAAAGCGCACGTCACCTGCGGACAGCTTCATGCCTCTGCGGGTCATGTCAGCCATGTCTGGAGTCAAGTCGTTGAACTCATTGATCTTGGCCATGTCGATCTTGCCGTCAGGAGTAACCGCGCGCGGGCGTGCCTCTATAGCTGCCATGTATTCTGGTGTGGCGATCCCCTTGACCAGCACGTCGTCAGGGTCGGCTCCAGCTACGATCATACGCAAGGCTTCTGAGTACTCTTCAGCCATATCCGGACCAAAGAATGTGCGCATTTCCAGCTGGTTCGGGTCAATCGAGGGGTCAGTCCAGTCATAAATGGGCTGATATTCGCGCCCAAGGGCAGCTCTGCGTGCGTCATTGATCTCTGCGTTGATGCTGGACTTGGTACGTGCGCCACCTGACGTGAGCCCAGTAGGTACGTCCTCCGGTGCCATATCAGACACTTCTTTGTAGCGCCTTGACCATGCATCCATAGCGCGCTCTGCGTCCTCGTTGCCACTGAGCTTGGCAGCGTCAATCTGGGACTGAATGTCATCCAACATAGTGGCTTTGCGGGACTCCGGGCTGACACCGCGCGTGGGAGAGTAGGACACTACCTCGTCCACGTAGTTCTTGGGAATGATCTTGTCCGGCTTGACCCTCAAGTTGGTGATGATAGTTTCGTGGGGGCCTGCGTCCATAACCGCAATAGCCTCAAGATGTTTGGCTTCCACGTACCGAGAGTTGGCTGCGCCCAGTCGCAGCGCGTTTTCTCGCGTACCGCTACGCTCAAACGCTATTTGGGCTGCTTCCAATTCGGTCTTGGAATGCTTCAAGTTCTCCGTGTGGTCCCAGACTCTACCAACGCGATTGGCTATCTTTGACGCGGCTACTGCTCTGGACGTGGGGTGCATACCTTTGCGCGCAGCATTGACCATCCGTACTGGCAATCCGTCTCCCAGCAGCAACGGATCACAGAACACATCCATGACTCCGCAGCCAGCAGCAAGAGCGAACTTGCCAATGGTGGGCCCTTCTTCATTGAGCATGGTGCCTATCTTGATACGTGCTGCGTCCCGCTCCTCGTCAGTCAAGCCCTCTTCTGGTAGAAGGTTGACTGGGCCGTAGCCCGCTACGTTGGACTCCAGCACATCTACATAGGAGCGGAAGTCCCTGTGAGACGCGTCTAACACGGCAGCAGCCTTCTCGCGGGCTTCCTCTGCTTTGCCAGTGAATCTATCACGCAGTATTTCTAGGCCCAAAGCTGCAGACGCACGGGTCTGCTTAACACCCTCAGAGTCCTCCATCACGACGGTTGGCCACACGCGGTTGAGTGCGCCCCATCCCTCACCTGACATGAACCCATACAACGCCTGCTGCCCGCCAGCCAGCGGAGACAGCGCAGCCACAGCTACCCCTACGTCAGACATGAAGTCACGCTGGCGCTTGGATACCATGGTAGCGGTTTCCGCCGAACGCTGAATGAGGTTGCGCGCGAACTGGTCCACCTTGGCAGGACTGAATCCGCTGTCATGGTTGGCTTTCTCATCCTGCATACGCAGCGTGTCTGCGACTACGTCCTCAAATGGGCGCTCGTGGTCAGTGTTTGCGTGGAAGGTGTAAGCATCCTCATATACCTCAGAGTTCTCTGCGGTAACAGTGGGGGATACGTCCAGCTCGGTGACCACAGGGCGTTTGGCTTCTTTGCCGAACACAGTAGCTCCTGCGTCCTTGTACCCTGCGCCGTACAGCTCACGTACCAGTGCTTCTCTTTCAGTCTGCTCATCGAGCTGGGGCATTACTTGGCCTTCCTAGTCGGCGCTTTGTAAGAGTCAACAGCTTTGGCTATCTTGGCCCACTCGTACGTGCTGGGGTCACCAAGCGTGGCACCCGTCTCGCTGAGGAGACGCCGGAACTCAATCTGCACGAACGTAGTTACAGTCTCCGGATTAGCTTCTGTGCCCAGTGACGCTTCAATGGCTGCACGTACACGCTGGCGCTGCTTTGCGTAGGTATGCTGCTGTTGGATGTTAGCTGTTTGGACAATTGAGTCAATAGTAGTAGATACGTGCTGCTGGATGAACTCGTTCATAGTGCGTCCGCCAAGCATCTCAGTGAGCTTCTCTTCACCAACATACCCGGCTATCTCAGCCAGCTTGGCACTGATGTTTTGGGTGAGCGCGATTCCCATCTCCATAGTGAATGACTCGCCGTCACGTGTAGTGATGTACTCTTGCTGGAACAGGGCCAGATCCCCGGGGCTGTCCTCGAATGCCGCCGCTGCCTGCTCACTGAGCGGCTGCCCGGCAGAATCAGGATTCTCAGCCACATAGTTGTCCAGTTTCTTGCGCAGGCGCACCAAGGTATTCCACTTGGCTGCCGACGCTGTCTCGTGAGACGACGGTGGCGCTGCTCCCATGAGCTTAAGGGCATCAGGATGCAGGATTGAGAGCCCGTTAGTCTTGGCATACAGTGCAGCGTCCAGCACTGACTCAGATGCTAAGTTGTTGTTAGCCAGCAGTGTAGTGATTACTCCGGACTCATCCATGTTGCCCATGGTTTCGATCTCAGCATCGGTAATGTTGAGATCCAGTGCCGTTACCAAGTGCCTAGCCGCTAATGTGGCTTCTTCTGGCGTGTCAGCCTGCTCGTAGGTAGTAGACCAGAAGTCAATACGATCATTGTCCATCTGGGTGCGCCGCCTGTTTTGCAGCGCAGCAGCTGGGCTGACCGGCAGGTCCATTCCAGTCATCAGTCTGCCAAGCGTAGTGGGGGCCACTATGTCTTCGCCGCTAGCGGTCAGCAGTGCCTGTGGGTCGGTCTGGTAGATCTGGACGAGCCTTGTGCGCATCTTGTCGAGCTTAGACTGCAATGCTTCCACCGTGTCATCCACAGCTGCGTTCTCCGCAGCCGCAGAATCCTGTGCGCCACCTATGGCACCAGATGCGATGCCTAGCCCAGCTTCAGGGGATCCAGCCGCAGCTGCCCCGCCTGCCAATAGCGCAGCCAGCAGCCCGCGTTTGGACATCAACTTATCTAGTGCGGATGCGTCCTTACGGTTGGATAGGTCAGCGATCTGGGCCTCTTGCCCCATCAATCCAGACAGAAGGTCTTCGCCTGTGGAGGACGCCAGCGGTTGGTTGGCGGATACGCCAGTGTCCACTACGCCCAAGTTAGTCAATGTGTCTGCCATTACGTTACCGTACCTTCTATCGTTGTGGCACTGGGCCACCGCTAGTTGCGGTTACTGTGGGACCACTGGGAATCAGTCCACCAACTTGCTGACCAAAGCCCATTATGTCGCCTACGCCAAATCCAGACTGAGTCTGCGTTCCTTTGGTCTTGGCTTGAGCTAAGCGTTCCTGAAGGTTATGTCCCAGCAGCCCACCAGCTCCTCCAGTCAATCTACGCAGCAGCAAGTCGTTGGCACTGAGCTGTGCCCCAACTCGTTGGAATGGCAGGTTCAGTGCTCCCTCTGCAAATGTCTGTGACCCTTGAGATGCAGCGTTGGCCATGGTATGTTGATACGCGCGCCCGCCTATAGCTCTCTGCACAGCTTCCATTGAGCTGCCAGAGATGCCTCTGGCTGCAGCGTCCTCGTCAACCATACTGGAGCTTGTGTCGAAGGCTTCTTGCGCTGAGCGCTCAGCCATTTCACGTTGGGCAGCTACTATCTGCGTCAAGTACTGGAGGTCTTCTGGGGACGCAGAGATCTCGCCAGAAGCCAGCCCACTCAGGTCGCCCATCTGACCCTCAGCGCCTGACATCATACGCTGGAGCGTTGCCAGTGCGTCGTTTTCAGTTCTTGAGCGCTTGGCAATAGTGGTCTTGGATTCGGACTCTGTCTTTTTCGTGCCCACGTTAGTCTCCTGTCGCGGCGTGGCCTAGGATGTAATATCCGCTGAGTTTGCCAAACTTGCTGGCAACCCTTAGTGCTGCGTTGTTCGTAATGTGTATATTGAACTGCACGTCTGTTACCCCATTGGAATTGAGGTATCGACTGAAGTGGCGTAGCAGCCGCAAGCCTAGCCCAGTGTTGGCGTATGCTGGAGCGACTGACAGCAGATCCAAGTACGCGTGCTTTCCATCACAAATAGCCCAGACGTACCCGACTATTTCGTCACCATCTACAGCCACGTAATGTGTGCCCTGCAACTGGTCAAGGTGCACATTACCGAAGTAACCTGTAGCCAATACTACACTATTGGCTGCTATTTTATCCTGATCGGTCGCTTCCCGATATATCAATGGTCCCTCCATCTTCTGATATTGTAGTGACTACGGATTCGAATGTCAGGAAATCTGCATCTTCTCTGGCGTATTCCCCTGTGAATCCAGCTGACGGGTCAAAGCATAAACCGTTGGGGCAATACACCCTGCCATGAAAGAACTTGATCCCAAGACGGGAAAGGTAGTAGCAGCAGGCGTTTAGCAGCCCAATAGCTACTGAGGTTTGGTCAGGCTCCAGCTGCAGCGCCCCACGGTTGATTCCTAAGTAGTCAATGAACGCGTGCTTGCCATTGTGTACATACCAAAGCACACCTAGCCACGTGGCCGGGTCATCAGCCTCATAAGCAATGATTATGTCGCCGTCTTTGAACTCATCAGTGAGTTCGTCGTATCCGTAAGAGATAGCTAGCCGCTTGGCGTAGTCTCGGTCACTGTCTGTGCTGGCGTGCATGTATTCCAATTGTTACCCCAACATTACCACAGATACCCGCTCCACATCAGTTGCAGGATCCACGTGAGTTATTACTAAATACGATTTGGTTGCGCCAGACTCATACGCGTATATGGAGTATGTTCTGAACTTCCCGTTCCCCGGGCCAGCTAGTGACCATGTTATAAAGGACTCTTTGGTAGGGTCTATCCATCCGCACTGGGTTGACGTAAAGGTGTATGACTGCCATCCGGATGCATAAGTAATACCGCCAAGTAACTGTTGGGCTGATTCACCGCCAGCGTTGTACCATAACCCGTACAGATGTGCGGTACCTACGGAAGCCGAATACGAATAGTTGTTATAATGTAGTACACAGCCAGTTATTACTTGGTCGTCTGCAAGCAAATCAGTGGAGTATCTCGCTACAGCAGGAGACACAATAGCTGGGCCCAACTTGCTTACCCCACGAAAGTACGACACTATGGTGGTGTTGGCATCCCCCGTGTATCCCCAATCATAGCTTCCTTGGGGCACGTAGAATGTGGTAGTCGCCATACCTAGTCTCTATCCATTGTAATGGCGAACCCAGCCAAGGTAGCCGTGGTAGCAGTGGTAATCACAAACTCCCATATGTCCCCTGCAGTGACCGTAGTGGACCAGCCTGTCAGTGTCGTATCTCGATACTTGTTAGCACTGGACATGCCGGGGTCTGTGGTAGATGCGGATATTTGGTCCCCGGTGTCCAACGGAAAGTCCCCGTACGTACCAGCGTAGATCTCTGCCTGCACCGTGCAGGTGGCATTGGCATACGCCTCTACCGACGTTATCTCGCCGTCAGCAGGCATCTTCACATACGCCTTGGTCCCCGTGGTCAGCGTGGTGGTGCTGTAGATTACGAAGTTGGCAGTCAGTCTACGGGTGTTCTCCAGCTCTGTAGAGAAGTCGGTGATCTCCGACACAATGTGAGAGTGCGTGAAGTTGGTAATGTCCGCGCGCGTGTGCGTATGGGTATTGGGAGTAAACGTGGAAGGGATGTCTTCCAGCTCAGTGTATGACACTCCGGACATGCTGCCAGTGAGCAGGAATGTCCCGTTGATTGTCAGGTTGGACAGCACCAGTGTGCCCCCTATGGGCAGGTGCGCTACGTCCAAGTTCTCTGGGGTCCACACGCTGGAGCGCGCTACTAGGATCTGGCCCTCAGTAGCTCCGCCATCTGGGAGATCCTCTAGGAACGGCCAGTTGCGGATGTGGTGGTTAGCCAGATCCGCGTCGGCGGTAAGTTCTATTTCTCCACGTAGGCGGTCAACCATTATACTACTATCTCGAATTGGTCAAGGGTGACGTAGTAATTGAGCACATCGGCTTCCATGTTAGCTGGGGTGCTTGCAGAAATGGTCAACGTATGTGTGGACGTAACGAAATTTTGTCCTCCGAGATTGGATACTTCCAAACTATTGACCTCGCTATCATCGCATTGAATCACGGACATGGTTCCTTGCAATGTCGTTGCCCCAGTTACCATTATGTCTGCTGTGACCAACCCGCCCTCTGCTTCAGCGCTAAGCCCTGTGGTGCATTGGATTGTGCCGTCCATGAAAGTGGTGCCGTCCCAATTGACCCGAATGACACTCTCTCCAGCAGTGCCGCCATCCGTGCAGTAGGCGCGCACCTTAATGTTAGTACCTTCACGCAGCATGCCCGGAAGGAACGTAATGGTACCGCCAGTAACTACTGTGGCGCTTGCGGCATCCACAGGGTGTGCGTAGTACCACCCGTTAGACGGCGGACGGTTGGCCTCTACGCCAATATTGTCGTAGTATTCGCATCCTGACGAGCCGTCTATTTTCAAGGCTCCAGCTGTGTTACCGCGCAAGTCATTGCCGTGGATCACACAGTCAGTGGCCTCAGATGCGTCTATGCCGTAACCGGTGCCTTCAGTACAGCAGTTGTTGGCGATCATAATATCTACTGCAGCAGCCAAGTTTATGCCGATAGCCGCTGAGTTGATGAATATGTTGTCAACGACGTGTCCACTGGTGGCGTACACTTCAAGTACATTTGCTGTAGATGCAATCACACGCACTTTGTTGCCGGATACTGTGATGTCTCGCAACACGTGGTCTGTTACGCCAATCTGTAACACGTCCGCTGACCCGGTAATGCCAACACAGTTATTGTCACATACGGTAATGCGTGCAGCTGTATCTGATGCAGTTGCGTGCCCAGCTATATATACGCATGTGCTATCTCCGCCTGTGAACAAACAGTTACATACATTGATATCGTTCATATAGCTGGAGCTTGTGTCCGGATACATGTAGATTGCCATGTTGGTGCAGGACTGGAATATGCACTTGCGTATGTCAATAAGTGCCACGTCATTAGCCCAGATATGTTGACTGTCTCCGTCAAGGAAGATACACTTCTCTACGGAGATGGACTTACTGTACTGTCCTGCTGAACCGTTGTTACGTACAGAGATGCACTGTCCGGAGAAGTCATCAAAGACCACACGCTCAATAATAACATCGTCTACGTAGTCTAGCTGAAGCCCGTTCTGTCCAGTACCTGTGCCGCTATTGCCGCTCAACGTAATGTCAAGGATGCGCACACCAGACGTGCGCGTGCTAGTACTTGTAGTGCGCAACAGACTACCTGACGACGCACCAGAAGTCAACTCAAGCACGCTGCTTGGGCCTGCCCCAAAGATGGTGATATTGTTGTTATCAATGGTGACACCGCTGGCTTCGATGGTGGTGCCCGGAGGGATGAACACGCTTCCACCGCTACCAGCGGCGTCGATGGCGTCTTGGAACGTAGTGTACGACGCGGCATTAACTACTTCAAAAATTTTCTTACCGTTAAGAATTGAGTGGCCTGCAGACCCAACACCCATGTCTATATCGCCACCAGCAGTAAGTGGCCACATAATGTCTTCTGATCCGGTACCGGCGGCAAACTTAGAATTAAGTGCGTCCACCAACGCCTGCATTTTTTCTGACGTTACGATTTCCAGATCATAGAAATCAGGCAGTGTGATTGTGGTAGACATTTATTACTCCTGCGTGTACTGGGCGACTTCAAAGTCTACTTCGTATCCCAGCAGTGAAAACATTTCTCCGTCATGGTCGTCAGCGGTAGACACCCAAAACTTAAGCCAACTACCGCGCGAATCCAGTGTGATATCTATAACTGCAATACGTTGCTCTGAGTGTACGCGCCCCAACGGGTCATCATCAAGTCGCCAACTGTATCCAAGCAACGGGTAATCGTGGGCGTTCTGTGACACCGTTACAGAATCACTGTTATCGCCGTCTGTTTGCCATGTGACATCTAAGTCCCAGTCGCCACGTGGTTGAATATACAGACGTAGTTTATTCCATGTTTTGTGGAATTGTGTAAGTCGAGGATCAAGGCTGCGTCCGCTTAGGTACGGCGACTCGAACGTAGCTGTGTAGTTATCGTCAGCGAAATCCTGCTGAATGGCTGGCATGAGTATACCCACGCGCCCGTCGTCCGTGCCTAACGCAACTGTACGCATAACCGGATCCGCCACCTCTACTGACGCCAGCATTACGGCGTCAGTCTCCCACGGCCCGTACCACATGTTGATTCCAGTATTGTAGGCGTATATGGCAGAGACATCTGTTTCCCCTAGTTCCGGAACTCCCATTAAGACTGTGTTGCTTCCGGAATCGTGTACTAATACTGATTTACCTACTTGGATCAAGTCAATAGCATGCGGCAGGCTGGGGGTTGTAGACCATAGGTCCGCGATTGCAGCGCTGGGCTGCGGGCCACCTTCCGCTACATCAGGGAAACTAGCTATGCCGTCTCGGCCCAGCATCCACATGGTGCGGTTAACTTGGGTCATGCACTTGTTACCTGCGGCTCCGCTATTCCGCTCCAACTTGATCATCCTGTAAGACTGAGGCCCATAGCCTACAAGTTGCCATAACGTGTCGTCCGTGGTGAAAATAGCTGTGCCGTCAAACTCCCCTTGCACAGCTGTACACGATGCTATGCCTTGGCTGGTATTGAGTTCTACGTAACCAGCGTTCACTACCTCATTATAGGTTTCATCTGGGTCTACTTCTGGAGCAAAGAAGACATTGGGCTGGCGGCTAGCAGAATAGTATACTCGCTGTGGGAAGTTAGCGTCTCCAGACATTACTAAGCGAGTTTGATGCTCAGTCCCGAACTTACACGGAGGTGCGTCGTCCAACAGATCTGGGTATTCGGTTCCGTCCCATTGCAATACACGCGCATCTTGCTCTTCTGAGTCAAATATGATAATAGTACCACGGTAATTGCAGAAGGATGCGCTGTCCCCAGTAAGAGTGAGTATTGGCGACCATGCCAAATTGAGCCCAACGTCTGCGTACACGTGACTGTTAGTAGCAACCAATAACGTACGCACTATAGTCCCTGTAGCACGCTGGCGTCTGAATCCAGTAATAGCACGTACAGTACTATTAACGAACGGGCATGTATCGCAATCCTTATAAACCAAATCCATCAACTCATATGACGATTGCCCAGTACCTGAGTGGCACACGATATCTAGTATATCACTGTTTGAAAGAGTCGTATTCACAGATATACTTGACGATGCTACAGTACCAGCAGCAGTAGTACTATCATCTATGTACACTACCGTGTCACCGTCTGGGTCGCAACGCAATTCTACGGTGTGGTAACGCGCGTCTCCGATAAACGCCTCAACCAACTGTACCCACGCGGCTCCGTCGTAATAGTATACGCCGTCCATAAATAGCCCAAAACTTTTGGCCCCATCGGTACCTGCAGCCTGCGCAATAATCTCAACATACCCACCATCGCCGTTTGCTTCCGCACTGCGGTCTTCCAAGTTGTAAGCGCGAAACGTCAACCTAGTTGACCACACTTCCCTTATCGGAATCTCAGACGGAGAAATCACTCGGCCAAATGTTACTGACTCCCCAGCCCCAGCCAATGTGAATGGGTATAATCTTCCGTACTCGTTGTTGTAGTACGCTTTTTCTTCGTTGGTAGTAGTAATGTTCAGGTCATCAGTGCCAATGAATGTAGTGTAGATACTGGCACGGTCGTCTTCATTTATCCCCAATGGAGCGGGCTGTACTAGCGTCTGCCCCCACTTGCGTATACCGGGCCTCTTCTTCAGCAGCCCGTCGTAGCCCCCAACCATGTTGATAGCACGCCACAACTGCCCCTCGTCTACTGTACCTTGCTGGCCAGCAGTGGCGAGTCCGCCAGTAAGCGGCATATTGTTAATGGTCAATCTGGTAGTGTTCTTGGCCATTACCTGATAGCCCTTCCCGTGGTATCGAAGATGATATTGGAATCTACACGTGCCGAGTGACCGTACTTACGCCTGTGCAACTTGCGGTGGACATTCTCAGGACGCAGGATAGGCACGTCCTCAGTAGCCCCACTGGCGGACACGCCTTGGCTTACCGCAGTCATGTAGTCACGTAGTACAGTATCCATCTGGACGCTGTCTTCGTAATCTCGTTCCGCCAGATAAATGACAGCTTCAATTACGATTGACTCTTGAGCAGCGGGAAACAGTATCTTATCAATGTCAGTAGCAATCTCCGGATGTACTCTCTGGTACGTATACGTGATCACCTGCTGATCTTCTGGCCAAGGATCCACATGCAACAATTGGTACTGCTGAGCGTCATTCATCCCATACACAGTACAACGATCCGGGTTGGCTACTAGTATGCGGTTATTGCGGCGGGCTCTGCGCTTAGCTAGTCTACGCGGGGATATTGACTTTATATCGCCACTAGTCAGATATGAATGCATATCCCCAGTAATGCGGTCAAAGTCTTCTGGCATGGCGTAGGTGTCTTGCGCAATGTAATATGTGACTTCCTGTCCAGCATCTGCGACAGCGTCTTCATCTACAGCTGTGTCGTGTACCCATGGCCTGTCCAACGTAAGCGTAGCGGAGGAATCCACACTGACTATTCTGTATACGGTATCGTAACTGGATATCTGGAATGCCATATTAGTCATACTGGCGTCCCACGCTTCATCCTCAGTACGGTTAGTCACAGTAGTGCTGCCGTTAGTGAAGGTCAGGTTCTCTTGGCTCTGGAGTGTGGGCACCAGTAAGATGTCCCCTTCGCCACGCAGCAGAGGCCAATCGTCCAAAGTCTGTACTGTTTTCAGTACGCGGTTCAGTAGGCTCTGCAGCTTACGTGTGTCCTTGGTGGGGAAAGACTCCTCCAGAGACTTGGTGCGTTTCCACCCGAGCCTGTCTTCAATTTCGTTGATGATCTGGAGTCCTGTAAGCATACGCGCTCCTAGATATACGCAGTTGCAACGGCCATGTCAATTTTGACTGTACCAGCCGATGCAGTACTGGGGGTAATCTGTAGTGAATACTTGCCGTCATTGGGTACCAAGGGCAGTGTGCCCAGCAATGACTTGAATCCTGCTTTCACGAAATATGCATTAGTTCCGGTAGCTACCGATATTGTAGTAACAGCAGCACTAGTTGTAATGTTGTGCAGGAACATAGGTTTAAGTGTTTCACTATCGCCAACTACTTTATGCAACTTCACAGTAGGTGCAGCAGTAGCTATACTATCGCCGTCAATACTCAAGGTAATAGCGTGCATGCCTGGTTCGAGATTAAAAGCGAAATTGTTAGTCGTGGAAAGTGTAGTAACCAACACAGTATCCACCATGTTTAGCACGCGCACTTCCTGCGTACTCCTATTGGATGCCTTATCCATCTTAACCATGGCGGCATTTGTATTGTTAGTGGCCATGTTAGCTCCTAGTTGACTAGCAGGATATCCACCGCAACTTCGGTAGATGTACTGTTATTGCGCACGTACACGTGTGACACGTCCGCTGTTTGTAACGCCAGCATTTCGCTGACTCCCCAGTAATGGGTAGTGGAATTGATTGCAACATCCAGTGCGCCATCCGCTGTCAGCAGGATCTCTTCGGCACTGGCGATTCCCCCCATAGTGAGTTCGGTAGTGGTGTTGGTAGCTATGCTTGCACTGCGTGCTGTGACCTCAGACCACTTGCGTGTATCCACGTAGGCTCTTAGATCAGTCTCCCGCCGCAAGTCTACGTCCATGAGCATAGCTGCACGCGCAGTTACTTCGCGCGTAGGCATAAACAGAGGGGCCACGTCTATGGTGTTCGTAATGGAAAACGCTGGCACTGGAACCACTGGGGCTACAGGATCCGGGTTCGTCGTGGTGATGGTGACTGTGGCTTCGTTGGAGTACAACGAGCCGTCGTATGCTCTGTATGTGAAGGATGTGGATCCGACAAACGTAGCGTCTGCCGTGTAGGCAAACGACCCGTCTGAGTTCAGTACCACTGATCCTTCGTGCGCAGCAGTGGATAGGGAAGCAGTGAGAGTGTCTCCATCTGGATCTGTGTCATTGGCCAGCACGCCTGCACCAGCAGTAACGTTCATTACCTGCCCAATTACCACGGGGCCGTAGCTGTCAGCCACAGCCGTAGGGGCCTCGTTGAATGCTGGGAGCGCCCCCACCTGCGCGCCAACGTAGTTCGCTGTAGTACCTACGAATGCCCGCAGGTCAACAATCGGCAAGGTGTAATCGTCCAGTACCCATGAGTACGAGGACGTTGTGCTGCTGAATACTCCAGCTACTGTAACATTGGTTACTAAGGTATCCGACGTGATGATGTCATCAGTGCCAGTACCTGTAGCCAAGGCGCTCCACGGTGCCTCGTAGATTCCCCCAGATGTCCATGATCCTGCTGTGGTGCAGACAGCCCCTACGTTGAAGTAGTTGTATCCACTGGTGCCGTCTATCGTGTTGGTGTCACCCGTGGCTCCGCCGAACAGTCCGCTCAGTGTACCTTTATTACCCGCAGTACCCGCATCCACGTAGATGAGGTTATTGCGGAACGTGTGCGTGGACATGTTCGCTGTGGGGTCGAATACCCACAGATGCCCGGTCGAGCGCCCGCCTTGCTGGGCTAAGAACACCAGCGTATTATCGTGGAATGTCTTCACCGAAGCAGCCGGATCCCCTGTGTCAATACTGACGCAGATGGCGTTGTGTGCTGCCGTGGTGTAGTTGTAGAATACGTTGGAGTTGCAGGTCAAGTTATGCCCAGCGTACACCTCGATGGCAGACGGGGCATTGTGTATGTAACACGAGGTAACTTTAGGGCCCTTGCTGGCGAATGTGCCAGAGTAAGACCCATCCATGTTGAGCAGCATGCGCGGGTTGGTAAGCTCAACCTCCGTGCCGCCATCCAGTATGCACTGATCAAACCACACAGGGCCTGAGTCATCCGGATCTTGCCGAATGATCTGCCCGGTTACTACTGCGGCTTGTAGTGGGCTAAGGTCAAACTCTAGCCCACGTAAGATCCAGTATTCGCAACCTGAAATTATGCGAGCTACTTCGTTAATGGCTTCCCCCACATCGGCCACAAGCGTGGCCAATGCAGGATCGCCGTCAGTGTCTGTACCTCTGATGAGTAGGCCGTAGTCAACCCAGCTGGTGCCAGCTGGAGCAGACCGATTCGTTGCTGTATGGTATAGGTCATGGTCCCCGTCATTGACGACATTGATGATGTCGCCCTTGGACGTGGCTTGGCTGATAGCGTAACCTAGTGTGGCAAACGCTAAGGCATAGGTAGACCCGTCGTCACCGTCGTCGCCTGTGGTTGCACTAAGCCAATACGTTGCCATTACTTACCCTTCTGCAGCCCGGGAGCATCTTCAGGAACAGAGAAAACCTTGTTGGTGCGCATGTCGTAATGGTCGCACAACACAGCACCGTGTGCAAATACCTGTTTCTGCAAGGAGTTCAGGTTTCTGCAAAACTTGATGTCGTGGCCCCACATAACGGAGCCTTCGCCCTCAGCGCCAATTGCTCTGGCATCAGACCAGATGGCTTCGCCGGGATGTTCGTCCTGCCACTCTTTGATAGCAGATACGCGCGCCAGTAAGCAGCCAGCACCCGCCCCGAAGATGGGGACTGGAGTAGCGTTCGGGCCCATTGGGATGTCCCAGTCACAGCCTACTCCGTGCGCGGTGTAGAGGAGGGGTTCGTTAGGAGTCTCACGCGTAGTATACACTCCAGACACAGCCCCAGCATCTGGGTTACGCCGCATGAAATTGTATAGCGTGTAGAGGCCCATAGGCGGGATAAGGGTGTCATCATCCACATAGAAAATGAACTCCGCGCCTGTGCGTATGGCCTCTTGGGTCATGACCTGTCGGGCTTCGGCTGAGAGCATGCCCGTCTTGAACATGTAAGAAATGGCCACGTTAAGCGGGGCCACCCAGTTCATCTGATGCAGCATGAACACAGCGGGGATCACTGCAGGGGTGACGAACCCAGATGATACATTATACTTCTTGTCGCACTCCGGGCAATTCAGCACGCTGGACAACTGCTTACCACCAATCGGGATGGCCACCACAATGTGCGGAGCATTCGCCAGCTTCATCGGGCTGCGCGACATCATGTGCAGATCCGGCTTGCCGTCAAGCGCAACATCCACCTCAATTTTGCCAAGCGCAGTATTTTTCTTATCAGGCATTTCCCCTCCTAAAAGGAGCGCCCCCTCCGAAGAGGGGGCACATTATGTTACGGTCGGCCCTCGCCAACGCCAGTCGGATGTTCCTTGACGTAACCGAACACAGACACATGCAGCGCGTCGAACGCATCCGCAGTAGAGTCATTGGTTACAGTAACGTGCAAAGAGGTATCAACCAGAGCAGTAGCCGAAAGGGCTACGTACCCAAGGTTGGTAGCAACCGTGGTGTCTGCGGTATAAATCGCAGTAGACACTGCGTCCTGATACACAGCCACCTGCGGATTTCCTGCAAGTCCATCAACGTTTACGCTAGCACCATACAGTACAACTTCCATACCAGTAGGAACACTGGACTTGGCTGTGTACGTGCCGCTTACCGCGCCATTGGAGAACAGAAAATCAAAGTGCTCATACGCACCAGCGAGCGGGGGTCCAGCTTTGGAACGGCCCATATTAAGCTCCGTTTCCGCCAACCCAACCGCGCCAGTCAGCTGCGCCAGCCGACAGACGGTAGAGCATACTGGACTTCATGTTTTTGGTGTCGAAATCAAGACCATGATCCGATTCAGGCTCCTGCCGCCAGTACACCAAGATACGGTGCTGGTTAGGAACACTGTGGACGAACCAGTTTTCGGTCGAGGTCAAGTAGCGCGACGTGTAGATCTGCAGGATTCCGTTCAACATGTTGATCGGGTTGTTAGCAGTATCCGAGCGCAGCGTGGACTTGATGATTTCGCCCGCCAGCCACTGGAGATCCGGATGGATCAGCAGAGCCTGCGGCACAACGTCGATAGGCATGTTACGGTCATCCACCGAAGCGTTGAACAGGTTCAACGCGGCCTCAAGGTTGGCAATCGAAAGATCCCCAGTGATGAGGTTGTCAGCCGTACCACCGCCGACAAGCGGATGCGAGTCGGAGAAGATGTACGAGCCGTCCGGAGTGGTTTCCGTGGCAAAGCCGTTGTTGATGACGTTGTAAATGTACGTCTCGATGGACACCTGTGCAGCGCGACCAAGCATCGGCAAACTATTCGAGATAGCATTGTCGATGTCGTCATCCATCGCCTCAAAAGAGATCTGGGATCCCTTGGCGAAGGTGACATGCGTAAAGCGCTTGTCGTAGCCCTGCAGTTTGGTGTCGTAATCGAGGGTTTCGCCCTCAGCCTTCTGAGTGTACTGCCCGTAGCCGGTCAGCCCAGTGATCTCTTCGTAGGCACGGCTAGAGTCGCGCACGTTGAAGGACCGCTGGTAAGTCAGAGACGGATGGTCGTAGTTAGCGTCGAGAATCTCGTCCAGAAAGGCGAGACGATCTTCAAAAAGATCAGTATATCGTTGCCGAAGGGCAATAGATCCAGCTGAATTCATGTGTCACCCCTTTCTAGAGTACAGATCGGCCAGCAAAGCCGAGGAAGAAGCGTTCAGGAATCTGCACAACCCAAGCCGCATTAGCAGTATTGGTCGTGGTTCCTACGTAGTTGTTATCCGCAGCTTCGACAAAATCCACAATCTGCAGGATAGTGCCGTCAGCATTGGTGTCACACGTAGTCACCAGCGCACTGGTGTCCAATTCCATTTTGGACTGCAGAGTCGTAGTATTGCCCGCAGCGGGATTAACAGGAACTCCGTACAGTCCGCGCGCAGCAAGTTTCTCAGCTGCAGTATTGATGGTGCCGTCGTCACCCTGAATCCAGTACTTCTGCTTAGGGTCACTAGTAACCTTGACAGTTGCTCCAGTGCCGGGGGTAGCTGCGACATAGTGCGTAGCAACGCCTACGGTGTGATTGATCTGGGCGGCCGAAGTACCATTTGAAATGGCAACTTCGCCAGTAGCCGTACGGTACATAATGCAGCCTTCGTAAGCAGCTGCACTAGCCGTAGCGGACACCGCCCAAGTCTCAATAGGAATCACACCATGGGCATTGGTGATAGGCCGAAGACCCATGGGGGAATCAATATTCGGCATGTATTTCCTCTCTTATTTTGGCGCTCCTTTGCTCACAGTAACACTACCAATTTCCTGCACCCCTTCTTGTCCGGGGAGATTCAATCGGCCAGCGTTCTTAGTGCGCGCATTGGTGCGCTCTGTATGATTATGCATCCGTGCATCGAAAAGTTCCTCAGTAATCCAAGCCAACACAGTATCGGCCCCGCGCATTACGTAATTGTTATCGGACTCGCTCACCTTTAGGCGAGCTGGCGGATTGATAAGGTACTTGCCCTCAGCTACCGCCTTGCCGATTTCACTGTCCCACGTAACTGGCGTCCAGCCCTTCCATCCGATCCGCTGATCGCGGAAGTCCACGTTCTTCCACCCAAGTCTTTTACCCGGCGGTTGTTCCGTGAATCGCATGGGGTTCTGTGCGTCGAAAGGATCGTCTTTCAGCACCACACGTTCAAGTGCCTTTTCGGTGCCACCTTCTTGCTCGAACCTAGCTTTGAGTTGCAAAGCCATGCCTGCAAGTTGTTCCTGAAGCGCAATATTCTGGGCTTCGAGGCGTTCTATTGCTTTAGTTGTCTTAGTGGGAGTTCCTTTAGGCATGTCCCCTCCTACTTCGTTCGCGCATATGCTTCAGCATTCTTGCGCACTTTGTCGAGGTCAAACTTGCCGTCAGGCATGGCGTTAGCCAAACTCTTGGCGAGTCCTTCTAGTTTAGTATCCGAGACAGACGTATCTGTATCATTACCGGCAGGTGCCGTGGTATGTCCTCCAGCTATACTGGAATTTCCACCACCGCGCATAGCGGGCTCAGCCGTAGCTGGCGTGAGTCCCTTCTGAAGGCCCACTTCGTTGGCTGCAGCAAGTACTGCGTCCGGGGCCTCAGTGCCAGTCAAAGCCAATCTGGCGTTCACTTCTGTGCGGAACGTACCGGGTTTGGTTATCTCCGGCCAGCGATCCACAGCGAACTGATTGGATTCTCGACGCAGCTGCTCACGACGTTCTCTGTCCGTGGTCTGCGTCACTCTTACGTCTACAAGTTCTGCGATACGTTTCTCTTGGATCATCGTATCGAATTGGGCTCGTCTCGGGTCCTCAGCCTCCAACGTATCGCGCACTGCGATTAACTGGTCTGAGGTAGCGTCCTCAACTGAAGCAGGTTGGGCGGCAGGTTCCGCAGGAGCTGGGGTAGCTAGACTGGCGATCTGAGTCTGCATGGCAGCTAGTGCTGCCGTGAGTGACTCATTCTGCTTGTCCAGTTTGCGTACCAGTTCTCCACGTACGTTGTCGATAGTCCGATCCCCGTCGTCACCAGTGTCTTCGCCCTGACCGTCAATTTTACCTGCGACGGGATCAGGAGTGGGCTCAGGTTCTGTGGTAACAGAAGGTTCGGGTAAGGTTCCCAAAAGGTCGGTCATGTGATCCTCCGTTCCGAATAACGCATCGGTGAGCGAATCCGGAGGGTTGGTTGTTATTACTTGCTTTTGCGGCGTTTCTGCTGACGCAGTCTAGCGCCAGCAAGGCCAGCTGTAGCACGCGAGTGCTCAGCCATAAGCATCTTTTCGCCACGCAAGAACTTGTTAGCGCTCTTTACGTTGGTGATCTTCCGCTTAGTTACCTTGATTTTGTTCTCGGTCTTGCGGTGTCCCGGAGTGCGAAACAAACCCTTGAGAGGCATAGTGTACTTTCGATCTATGCTGGGCCAAACATGGCTGCAGCTTGTTTAATGCCTGCAACGATGCCTTGTGCATACCGCAGGTCTTCCAAGGTGGTCCACTCCATCACTCCGATGCGTGCTGACTCGTTGTGTGCGTTGCGATTGAGTTCGCGGCACACTTCAGACATAGCTGGAGCGTTGAGCAACTCCTGCGCAGCGGATGATAGGTCCCAATTCCTTACGTTCACTGAATCCCTCCTTCAAGCCCTCCCAGCTCAGCACCAGCTGTCTCCATCGTTGGGATGTTATTGGCCGTGCCCGGCTGCTGTGCCGTCTGGGCTTGTGACATTTTAAACTGCATTGCGGTGTTATGCTCATTGAGGTGAGCCCCAATCAGAGCCACGACAGATTGGTCGAGATCTTGGAATCTGGAGGAACCGATGAAGGTCTGCAGATCCTTGATGTGAGTAGCATCATCGTCAGTGGGCAGCACTGCGATATGGATCAGATTGCACATGGCCTCGATCTCAGAGCGCTGATCCATGGGTCCGTGTGCGTACGAGCCCTGCCCCGGCATAGCCGGAATGAGGCGGGACTTGTCGCAGTTGTCCCCGAAGTGGTTGAGAAAGTCCTCAAGCGCAGCACGTCTGGCCGCAGGATCTTGTGCGTTGTCCGGGTGTGTCATGAGCGTCTGGTAGCGGATCTGTGCTTCCTGCTGCATGAGCCCCCGGTTAGTATTCATGGTGTTGCCAGCGAACGTATACTCGAAGTCGCCACGTATATCAGCTGGGGTCACACGCCTTGGTTCCATTTCGCCGGTAACATTGTACCAGCGCTGGTCAGGCATGTTAGCTGCGTACAGTTCCATGATCAATTGCATCAACGGAGCCCAGCTCTCAAACTTGAGCCGGGTAATGAGATTCTCCAGCTTCACGCCGCCTTCAGACAGCAGCGCCATAGTCCCACGCGCTGTGCGCGGTGCGTTACGCACCTGCGACGAGCCCGCCTGCATTGGGCTGATAGACACGCGGTCAGCAAACAGCAGTACAGAGTCCAAGTGTCCCAAGTTGGCAAGCGGTTGCTGCTGGAATGATGGGAAGAAGATCCCCTTGACATCCATGACCGGAATACCCTGTCCCGGGGCTACAGCCTGCAACACGTCCATATTAGTATTGAACGCTGCAGGTTGGTAGAAGAAGTATGGGTTGTTTATCACTTCCTGCGCATTGTTGACACTATTCAGGATAGCATCAGCTTCAATGTTCAGGTTTGACAGAATAGCTCCGAGGCCCAACCCAGCCCATCTGGAACTGATAGGCATGTAATGTTGTGCCACAAACGGACGTAGCCCGCCGGGGAACTCTTCATCCAAATACGTTACTGCTGCGACTTTGCGTATACCATAGATGATCTGGTATATCACATCTTCGTCGTCGCCATCTTCGTTCAAGTCTTCTTTGGCGTACATCTCGAACACTAAGACTTTGTTATTGTCATACGCCAGATTGCCGTCCGCTGTCTGCGGAGTAGCCTCTGGGCGATTGTACACCTGATCCCCAACAGCCGAGTCTTTCTCGTTCTTGAGCCCTCGATTGTCAGTAACTTCGTCTTGGTGCTGCCCCGTACTGCGTGCCTTGATAGACGTAATATCTTGTTCAGTAAGTTGCCATTCGCCAGACTCCACCCGTTCAGCAATCTCTTTAGGCGTCAGCCAATACTGCTGAGTGACTCTGGGAGCCTCTTGTATGTCTGTAGCGCGGTACGGAAGTATGAGATCCTCATATTCCATAACCTGAACTTCAGGATGATCGTGACGCAGTACCTTGCGGAAGATGCGCACTTCCCACTCGTCTACAAACTCGCTCTGGGCAATTTCAACGCGCGCACTGTGGCGCCTACGTTCCTCGATAAAGTCCACCAGCCACGTAGACCCGTCGATTTTCTCTTCGTCTTTACCCAAGTTTCGGTAGTCCATCAGCCCATGGACCGCACTGGGCATGCCGAAAATCTCAGTAAGAATCTCCGCCCCAGACTTATCGCGGGCGTTCTCTATCTCATTACCAAACTGGTCAAGATCCCCAATGTCGTACAGCAACTTTACGCGCCGTACTTCCACAATATTACGCCACTCTCTGCGCCAGAATGCCTTGACGTAGGACACTCCGTCACTGAATGCGTTACGCGTCCAGTTCTCAAACGTAAGGAACATGTGTGGGATGTCTGACACTAGCGCCCAGTTGAGATAAGCCTCGGACTGCGCAGTGTCGTCAACATTGAATTCCCTAGCAGTACGCTTCACGATGACCATGGGGTCCACCCCAAAGAACGCGTTGACTACGCGCGGCACCCCAGCTTCAATCTTCTCAAGGATCAAAGGCAAGTGTACATCGCTAGCTCCGTCCCACGGAGCAGCTGAGCCCAGCCCATCATCGTAAATCAGGCGACGGGCGATCTCTACACGCTTGAGGGCGGGCATACGGTTGGTAATATCATCCTCAATGAGTTTGACTAACTCACGTCCGCGTTCCTCTTGGTATTTGTCCGAGAGCTTAACCGTCATCAGATACAACCACTTCCACATTAGCCACGTTAGTGGTCGATTCGTTGAGTACGTATACATGAGAAACGGCACCCACCATCATGGCTGCCCCACTGATTTCCCACAGGTACGTAATGTTGCCTACGGCCACCTTGACTGGGCTATCGGTAGTTACCAGTAACTGGGCTGCGCTAGTGTCAGTGCCGATTCCATACAGATCCACTTCTACTGGCGTAACCATACTAGTCTCCAGCACGAATCGCTGGGCCGACTTCTTGAGGTAGTCCTGCTCACCTGAGTAGTATGAGAGCTTGTGTACCGTGTCTCCGTCTTTGGTCAGGTGCAAGGTAGCGTTCATGCTTGCTTTGAGGATATCGGTCACTGGTAGCTCCTAGCGCCCACGCGCCCATTTTGTATAGCCCAAGACTCATCCCTAGCCTGATGGACCATTTCGCGCCTAAGCATCACGTAGGTAATACGCATCTGGAAGATGTAGCGCAAACAGTCGATGAAGTCATCATCGTACTTACGGTAGTCTTCCCGTTCTCCCTTGAGGTCACGCATTCTGGCGGTCTGCCAGTCCTCGTAACAGAAATTCATGAAGTCATGTTTGAGTTCGCTGCAGACGTTGTGGACTACAATCCCAGGAGAACCCCACTCCGTGTCCACCTTGAGCGCTGTGTGTATTGCATCGTAGCCTGCTTGTGCGTTGCGCTTGTGCGCTAGTGCGCAGTAGATGTCTGCATTGGCAAACGCCTCATACACAGACGATCCAGATGTGGCGTCAGTCTCCTTGGAGCTGGTGTCAATGATCCGGAACATCACAGGTTCTGTATCTGGGGTTGGATGGTACTTGCCGCTGGAATCCTTGAACCAACCTTCCAGCTCTTTCATGCGATCCGCTACGTCAGAGATGGTGGGGAGGTTCTTGTCAAACAGCGTGCGGTACACAATCAACCTATCGTCTGGCGTGATAGCAGCCCACAGGACCGCACAGGGCTTGCGCTTGTGTGGATCAATCACACAAACCCGGGGCCATGTTCGCGGGATGGGGTGCGGGTTGACCCAGTATGGCGTCGTGGGCTGCCACGCTTTGAATACTCGTCCAGCCAAGTGGAGATCGGAA
>Ga0209345_10000474_pt1 | contig 51892 bp, 52 predicted proteins | sample Cruoilmetagenom7_FD_187294 | JGI IMG/M metagenome (GOLD analysis project Ga0209345, IMG submission 187294) | Oil polluted marine microbial communities from Coal Oil Point, Santa Barbara, California, USA - Sample 7 (SPAdes) (version 2) | ecosystem: Environmental > Aquatic > Marine > Oil seeps ... | reverse complement strand
CTCCACCGCCACACATACTTGCAAGCTTGCCGAAATTAAGTCCTAAAGGAGTCTCGCCTGTATACATTCTACTAACTAATCCGAGTCCATCAACCTGATGGATATAAAAAAGTAATCCCTCGAATCACCCTCAGGTGGTCATCGGATATTTAATAGCCGAATACATGTTTATTCGTTTTAGTGTATGATTTGATCGTTTGTATATTACATCTCCAACACCTTTATATACACCAAGGGTTGTATCAATGGGCTCTCCCTTATCCAGCTCAAAGGAATAACCTGTGGGATCAATTTCAATTCCGACTTTAATATTATCCCAGTTAATAACACCGCAAAAAGGCGTTCTTTCAGGTGAAATCACACAACAGTGATTTGGAGCAAAACTTTGACATAAAGTGCATCCGAAAAATGTGTCCACATCTTCATCTGAAAGCTCCATTACTTTAGCATCTCTTGCTTCCCAGATAGGTCTGCACTCTTTTTCGACGATTTCATGCATCAGTTCCTTGCCGCCGATCTCTTCAGTGGCAATTATTATCTTTGATTCAATTGCTTCTACCATGGGAACCTGAGCCATAAATATTCCCATAACAGCCTGGGGCAGATACCTAAATGAATCTATGCGCCCTTTAAGCCTTTTATGGAGCCTCATCCATACAGTATCTCTGACATTAAGATACATCACGCCTTCCACACGTGTATGGTTATCAATTGCCCATCTTTCAAAAAAGCCTTCATGTTCTGCTGTTAACTCTTTCCCAGCCAGTTTGATATAATAACCAACCGGAAAAGATGATCCAACCTCAATTTCATCAAGATCAGGTCCAACCACCTCAACTCTTCCAGGATTTATTTCATCCATGCTAACAACTTCAACCATAACAAAACTTTTATAGTCATGTTTTGGCCCCCCAAGCTCTACCCAGTTGTCACTTTTCCTGACTCGCTCGGAAGCCCAGCGCGGAGAAACTTCAATTGGTAACTCTTCAAAAAGTTTCTCCGGATCTAAAGGTATCTGGTATACCTTGCCCTCCGGTACTTTAATCATAATACTCTATGCCTCCTTATATTTGCTCAATTGCATCTTTAAGCTTTGTCTCCCAATCATTTAATGATAAAGGAGATAAAGAAAAAGTAGCATTTGCCATGTATTTATTATCTAATGTTAATGTCTTGCAGGAAGTAAAAGCTCTTAGTGTTGCAAGAAATCGATCAAGAACACTGGATAAATATCCGGCAAATATTATCATGTCAGGTTTTCCCTTGCCATCATAACCTTGCCATTCAGGCTGTATCATAAAATTTGTTACTTCAGCAATCCATTCTTTGCTGCATCGTTTAAAATCTTTTCCCCGAAAATCAGCAATTGTATTTCCAGTAGCAGCTATATGTATGCCAAGTTTATCTGAAAGTTTCATTGCTTGCTCAATTATACAATCGTTTGATTTTGCTCCTGTCACTATCATAGGATTTTTTGCATCCTTGATCAGAGCTGGAATTTCTGCAAATGATATTCTTGACATTTACTTTACTCCTCCTCTTGTTTGGCTCTTTCGTCAGCTTTAAGAATAAGCCGTGGAACAAATGTTGAATATTGCCCAACACGAATTCCATATTCAGCTGCATATTCTTCAGGAGATAACATCCTTCCATCAGGATGTTTAGCTCTAATTAATTGACCATTTTCTGTTTCCCAGCCATATTTTTCTTTTAAAATACGCATGAGTTTATGTTTTTTTGTCCATGGAATTTCAGCATCTGAGCGAACAAATTTATTAAAATCTTCAGGCAGACCTTTAAAATAATCTTCATACATGGTTAAGTAGCTGTCAAATTTTGAAATTCTGCCATCTCTAAAATCATTTGTTCTAAAAAGCAGGCGGGTTACCATAACCAAAGCTTCTTCTTTTGTTTCCACAGATACAATCAGATGTGGCGGGCAGGGTTCAACCTCATTTTTTTTGCCTGTGAAACCCTCATAACACCACCATTTGCTTCTGTCGTTGGCATTTCCCATAAGAGATCTGTTAAACTTGGCTCCATGTGGCCCCATCACAACTGTAACTCCCATTCGGGCAAATCCACAGGCTGCCGCATACATCTGTTCAGAAACAGGTCCCCACATAATGATAGCACAAGGCAGTTTCCCGTAAATATAGTCAGCCTGTTCTGTATAGTTGGCTCTCATTGGAGTTCTTGCAATAACATGAGTGTATTTGTAAAAGCCTCTTGCAATATGACTTAGCGCAGAACATGATCCACAGTTTACAATGCCTTCTATCTGAAACAGGCTGTTCCATGCTTCGTAAAGGTGTTTTTGTTTAAAATCATTATAGTATGAAGCCATATCTATTGCAGCACATCCGCCTGAAAGAACAAGATAATTCAGCTCTATAAGTTTATTTGCCATATAGCCGACATCATCTTTTGATCCTGGATTTGCACCACACCCTGCAAAAGCCACAATACCTGAAACTGTACCAAAACCAAACGCAAAAGCCACATCTCTAAATTCCAGCTCAGAAGGTGTTCCTCGTCCGGCTCTCATTTTATATTTTTCAGTATCAATTTTCTCCTGGGCTGACTTAATAATCAGGCTTAAAATAGGAATAGAACCAGGACATGTACTTTCACACTTTCCACAATAAATGCAGGAATCATAAACTTCTGACAAGGCAGCTGTGTTGCCCTGCTTTGCGCTTCCCATTGCTTCTGTGATCATAAGTTCATTGGGACATGTTGCACTACAGGTACCACAGCCAACGCATGCCTGTGCTGCCTTTTCAATGTCAGGCAATGAGACATCTTTTGTGCCAGATATTTTTTGTGCAATTTGAACTGCAGCCGCAGCAGCTTTTTCGGAATCAATAACAAGTGCCCCTGGTATTTTTTTATCAACAATATCAGATACTATAGATTCAACTTCATCATCTGTTCTGTCATCTAATCCCATACAGGCTTTATTGCTTGTAGCTATAACAGGAATTTGGGCATTTTTACATTCGGCCAATATATTAAGGGGTATGCATTGCTCTCCGGCAACAAGCACATCAGGCAGTCCTAATCTGATAATCTTTAAAATATCTGTGGCAGAACCCACATTTTTTGTACCTTCAAAATAGCGCCCTATATCAATACCGGCAGCTCCAACACCTGCTACTTCTATCTTTTCAATAAGATCTTTTGACTTTAATAATTCAACAGTTTCAACGCCTGGAACAACAGAGCTTCCAGCAAACATGATAACAGGTTTTGTTGTATCAACAGTTCCTGCTCCCTGATCGACAAAGTGAGGAAAATTAGGAAGATCAACAAGATTTTTGCTCGAAGCACTGCATAAACCGAAACAGGCTTCTTTTATAAGCTCTGCAATTTCAGCTGCCAGTAAAAACAGGGAACCTGCATGAAAAGCTTTTTCCTCTAAATCAATGACATCGCTTTCATTGCCGTAGGTAGCTGAAGCTAAAAGCTCAGCAATCTGTTGTTCAGCATATAAAAGTGCTCTGTCTGCATCAGCTATTGTATAGATATCAAAACCAACCAGAACACATGGATTTATTGAAGGGTAGCGCACATTTTCGCCGTGACTGATCTCTTTTGCCATGTCAAAGCGTTTCAGAGCTTCTTTAATCAGATCTCTGGCTCCAGAAATCTGAATTGAAGTACCTTTGCATGATTTAGTCAAACTTTCATGAGCCATTTTTGTATTCATGTCCATCCCGCATGCACCTTTTGCATTTGCCTTGAGAAGGTTACAAGGCCCTAACGGACACATATTGCAGTCATCAGTAGTAGGATGATATACAGGTGGATATCTGTCTAGTAGTATTTTATCCCACTCCTCCAATTCTCTGGCAGAAGGGGAAAAATGAAGTTTTACATCAATCTGTTGCAGTCTTCTTTCTGCCCATCCGAGTCTAGGCTCTGTCAAGGCCTCTTTAATAACATTTTCAATCCCGGAAGGGTCCCTGACTAAATCCTTTAGTGGGATATTGGTTTTACCAACTTTTACTTCCCGAAATTCAGGTTCCTTTTTCATAAATCACCTCATTTGAAAAAATGCACAATTAAAATATGTCAACCTCACGCATACATTCAATACATAATTTTTTTTTATTTACTCCATCACTTATGGCACCCACAAATGATTGTCCTTTCATTCTGTAACCAGGGTGTGTCTCTTCAAAACTAAACTCTTTAGTACAATCTTCACAGAGTTTTTTCCCGCATTCTTCGCAGGTGTTTTTCACCTCATTTTCTTTACAGTTTTCGCATAATTCAGCCATAGAGCCTCCATATTTTTATTTGTATTGTTTGTTTACATGTTCACTCTTGCTTGGCTTACATCTTCTAAAACAGCAGATGTAAGGTTTTCCGATTTTTCAATGGTATACATTCTGCCCTTACCAATTCTTGCAATGTTTTGCATTAAATCCGGATTGGCTGAAATCTGATTAATGCATACCGTAGATATTGTAATACCCTTACCTGCCGCTTTTTTCGCCTCTCTGATTGCAAAATTATCAGGAGAAGGATCAGGAGCAGTTGCATCACCATCAGAAATTACAATCATATGTCTTGCTGCACTGCTTTTTCTGTATCTTAAAAGCATTTCTTTTGCTTTTCTTATTCCATAACCGATATTTGTAAAAGCATTTTCATGCAAGTCCAGATCAACCACACCGCTCATGATTTTATATGGATTTTGCGTTATCTCAACAACGTCATCTGCAAGGTTGGAAAATGAAACAACTCCTACCTTATCTTTATAACTAAGGCTGGAAAGGGCTACTGCCCCTGATGTTTCTTTTGCATACCATAATTTATCCAGCTCAGACATTGTCCCTGAAAGATCAATAGAAAGTACAATAAAAAGCTGTGACCTGATATCTTTTTTATTGATACGTATATCATCTCTTGTAACTTTTTTTCTTCTGTTTCTGATGGCCTCTCTCAAGGTATCTTTATATGAAACATTTTTATAGCTGTCACCTAAATGATATTTTCTTGTACCAACTATTCGTCCTGTACCAAACTGTGATTTTTTCCCTATGGCATGTTTTCCATATCCATGAACTCTGACTTTTCCCACCACATGAGGAAACAGCATTTCCAGCAGACAGGAGATCCCTTTTTGACCCATCAAATAACCATCCCGTGATTTTTCCAGCATTCCAATATCAGAAAGAGTGTCTATTGTAAGATCCAATGCCTTCATATCCAGCTTTTTTTTATGTGCTATCATTCTTGCTTTCAATTTTCTGGCATCTTCAACCTGTTCCAGAAGTTCTTCGGTTAGCTCTTCCTTATTTTCCTTCTCATCCAGTTTATCCCGAATTTGCGTATGCAACTTGGACAATTCCGAATCTGGAAACCTTTGAATTCTTTTTAATAAAATATCATAAAAGCCATATTTAAGAGGTCTTTTAATCTCAGTTCTTGTGGCAATTTCCTTGGCTATAGACATTATACTTTCTTTTGATAAAGCAAAATGTGCTTTTTCCCCTACTTTAAGGACATCATCAAGGATTTCTTGTAATACTTCTTCAGCTGTTTTTACAGAAGCAATGTGATCTTCCAGCTCAAGGCGATGGGGCAGTGCTGAAACAGCGGCTTCTCTAATATCCTTATTTGTTGCAACATCTTTTTTGTCAACTTTGGGGGATGCATTTAAAAGCTCAAAAAATTTAATTCCTCCGCGGGTGCTTACACCCCTTTTTATCTCAGCATGGGATCTTGTTCCCCTTATAATTTTTATAGCATTGTCTATGACCCCATTAAGATCACATTTATCTTTGAAAACTGCTTGAGAAATAATGGTATTTTTCTCTTCTTCAACATCTTTGATATAATCAATTTTAATAACATCAAAGTGATCACTCATGTGTATCGGCATCATTTCAAGTGCGTTAGATCCGGCAGTACCGATTATAAGGCTGTCTAACGGGATTTCATCATCAAAATGGCTGGTATACACACAGTCACCTTCTATGGCCTGGATCAGCGCATTCATCGCCCTTTCCGGCATTTTATCAATAAAGTCCAGCACAAGCAGGCCGTGGTTAGACCGCAATGCCTTGCCAGGGACAAATGCTCTACTGCTTCTTATGCCATAATTTATTGCAGCAACAGGGTCTAAGTCACCTATTATATCTTCAGGTGTTATTTCAGAATTTCCCTGTATTCTTACAACTCTTTGGGATGCTTCAATCTTTTCCATCTCTTTAAGTTCAAGCTGCTCGCACCAGGGGCATCCTTTATCTTCTGCATAGCAGTGCAAAGGGCAATTTTTTACTCCTTGTCTTGCAGATAAAAGAGTTCCTATCTGAATGGCAAGCTGCGTTTTACCAGAACCTGTAGGACCTGTTAAAAGAATATTGTGCCCGGAAATAAGACTTGTTAGTACATCTTTTTTTACTGAATCACAAAACACCAAGTCACCAAATATTTTTTTCGGGGCATTATGTTTGTTTGCTGCTATTATGTTTTTTATTTCTTCTTTAACTGACATGCATTTATCTGGTTTCAATTTTTAAAGTACCTTCTTAATCAAACGCTTTACTCCGATTATAACCTCTGAGTCATCAGGCAAATCCCACACAGGAATATCTTCTATATCATGCTTGGTGATAATCGGGTCAAAAGAAATTAATTCCACAAGATCAACACCATGTTTTTTGGCATTTTTTCTCATTACTTCTTCCATCCCTTCTGGCACCCTGTTTGCTATAGTTAAAACATCTTTTATCTCCACACTTTCAATTTGCTTAACCAATTTGTTAATTCTGTTTGCACATTGAAGGCCCTTTGTTGTGGCATCAGAAACAACTATCATCATATTGACACCTGTTGTTGTTCTACGGCTTATATGTTCAAGGCCTGCTTCACAGTCAAGAATAATATAATCATAATTTGAAGCAAGTGTGTCAACAACTGTTCTTATCATGTGATTTACCGGACAATAACATCCCATTTTTTCCGGCTGTCCCATGACAAGCAGATCACAAAAATCTGCTTCTTCAACTATTTCCATTATTCCTGACTCAAACTGCAAGCTCTTGTCCCCTATTTGAGGCGCCATGGAGGACATGCTTTTTAGCAGCGATTCACGTACATCACCTACAGTTTTTGTAAATTTCAGGCCCAATGCCTGGGGAAGGTTCAAATCAGGATCAGCATCAATAGCCAAAATGCTCGGTTTTCCCATTTCATACAAAAGTCGAATAAGTACAGACGATATCGTGGTTTTACCTGTTCCACCTTTACCCGATACCCCTATAATTTTTTTCATTTAAAAAACCTCATTTATTATCTGCTCAAGTATACTTGCAGGATCATCATAATGTTGGGAACTTGATGCGGGTTTTATTCTGCCAAGAACAGAAGAATATGCCATTTCCCTAACATCTTCAAGGGTCGCAGTGTTCCTGTTATCAAGCAGTGCAGTAGCCTGCACCTTTTCGTATAATGACAATGCAGCTCTGGCGCTTGCACCCTGATCAAGCTCTTTATTCCACTTTTCTTCTCTTGTTCTTCTTATCAGTTTGATGATGATATCAAGCACTTCATCTGGCACTGTAACACCATCGATTTTTTCAGCATTTTCAAGTATTATCTGCTTGTCTTCTTCTGCTGTGTCCGTATAAGTCATTTTAGCAACATCAAATCTATCCAGCAATACATCAGAAAGTTCTTCAACTCCAGCTCTTTCCTTGGGATTCATCGTTGCTATCATTACAAAATCAGAAGGATAATCCACATCGTATGGCCCTATTGTTGCTATTCCTTCTTCCAATACCTGCAAAAGAGCATTTTGCAGTTTTTCTGCCACACGGTTAAGTTCATCAAAAAAAACAATTCCTTTATTTCCCTTAAGTAATTTGCCGGGTGTAAAAGCCCTGTAATCCTGGGGACCAAATTCAAATGCTTTGGACGGATCAATATCACCCATTAAATCTTCAGCAGTAAGATCAGGAGACCCTTGAATTCTTACAAACCTTTTATGGCCAGGAATAATTTCTTCTTCAAAAGGTTTACCATTTTTTTGCTGATTCAAACATGTAGGGCACACCGGATTTGCTGCCTCGCAATGGTATGGGCATCCTTTTACAGCTTTCATGTCCGGCAAAAGGTTTGCAATGTATCTTGCCAGTGTGGTTTTGCCAACACCAGGATTTCCTTCAATAAGGATGTGGTGTCCTGAAAGAAGGGAAGAAAGTATTTTCCTTTTTGCATCCTTTTGACCGATTATTTTTTCAAGAGGATCCTTATCGGCATTTATATGTTCAATTAGTACCTTGCGAATATTTTCAACAATCATTTACTCCTCCAAAATAAAATAGATTTTGAATATTTTTCATGCATGCCAACTAAAAAAATAACAATGTTAGGCTATAGCAATATATCAAAATCCATAAACAAAAAACAACTTGCATTGCATTTGTTGAAATGATTTTCGGATATTTTAGTTACTATTATAAAAAATATCCCTTTTTAATGTTTTAAAACTTTAAAATTTAGTTAACAAAATAGTCTAAACATATTATACTATTATCAATAAGAAAGATACACAATTTTACATAACGCTTATTTGTGTGTCAAGAAATTAATCATTTCCAGTAAGCTGTTATAATTTATAGAGATTTATAAAAAAATCAATATTGACATTTTTTTTGTTACTGGTATATTATTGCTCATTAAATAATCAGAAGACAAGTAAGCGAACAATGTTATTTTCAGGCAAACTTAGTAGTATCAAAACGAAACAAATCTATCAATGCTGAGGGTGTGTAAAAAATGAGCAAGGTAAGTTATATTAAATCTTTTCTGGAACCAAGGTCTGTAGCTATGATCGGTGTATCGAGAAAAACCGGAGCTGAATCATTTAACATATTAGAATCCATTCAGCACCAGGGGTTTAAAGGCAAGCTGTATCCTGTTAATCCATATGCTGATGAAATTTTGGGAATAAAAGTTTATTCCAGCATAAGAGAGCTTCCTGATGGCATAGAACTTGCCGTAATGGTAACACCCAGAAAGAAAGCAGCTAAAATTGTAAAAGAGTGTGCCCAAAAGGGTATTAAAGCCATTGTTATTGTGGGACAAGGGTTTGCTGATGCGACTGATCAAAAAGGCAAAAATCTACAAAATGAAATTGTAGAAATTGCCAGACAAAATAATATTAGAATTGTCGGGCCAAATACAATAGGAACAGCTAATGCTTTTGTCGACTTTACGCTGTCATTTGCCAAACAGTTTGCACTGGACAAAATTCCTGTGGGGCTGATATCTCAAAGCGGTCTTTTTTTCGGTCAGATAAACGAACTTGTCATGATTGGAAAAGGAATTGATCTTGGCAACGGATGTGATGTTGATGTTGCAGACTGCCTTGAATATTTTGCAACAGATCCTGATATCAAGGTAATTGCTCTTCATATTGAAGGTGTTAAAGATGGAAGAAAATTTGTTCGGGCAGCTTTGTCTGCCTCTAGAAAAAAACCTGTAGTTGTTTTAAAAACAGGAAGACAAGCAAATGCAGCAAGCGCAGCACAATCTCACACAGGATCAATTATTGGAAATGATGACATTTATGATGCAGCATTTAAGCAGTGTGGATTGATACGCGCTGAAACAATTGATGAGATGTCTGACCTTGTCAAGCTTTTTTCATATACATCAGAAATTAAAGGGAGAGGAATCGGGATTGTAACTTTAAGTGGAGGGGTTGGAATTCTTACTATGGATGCCTGTGAAAAAAATGGGTTGGATGTGGTAAAACTTTCCAGACAAACTAAAGAAAAAATTACAAATAGCGCCCCGAAATGGTTAGATATAGCCAATCCTCTTGATATCTGGCCTGCTGTAATGACTTCAAAATTACCCTTAGGTGAAGCTTTTGAAAAACATTTGCTAACTTTTATGGGTGATCCAAAGATAAATGCTGCCATAATGATTCTTGCAGCATGGATGGAAAAAATTACACCTTCTCTTACTGAAATACTTGTTAAAGTTGCAAAAGCACATCCTGAAAAACCAATGATATTATGTCCTTATGAAGGATGGGTATATGATGTTGATCGAAGAGATCTAGAAAAAAAGCTTCACAAAACAGGTAAAATATTAGTCTTGCCTGCATCAGACAGGGCAGCAAGAGCCCTTGGCCATCTTGCAGGATATTCTGAATCAGACAGAAAATAACAAAAGTTAGCAAGCGCGGCAAACAGGCAAATAAAAAAAGATATGAAACAAAAATCTCACGACCATAATTTCAAAAACGTTTTTATAGATTTTCCAAAAGAAACACTGGAATGGATATTACCTCAGGCAATGCAAAGTTTATGGTCTGTAAAAGATATAGAGTTTGTTCGGCAGGAACCAAAAAAGCACAAACACTCTGAACGACATTTTGTATTTGGATATGCCTAACTAAGGAAAATAATTTTCATACGCAATATATTGTATGAAAAATTTCTTCAAGTTCAAGGTAAAAAATTAATTTAACCGCAGGCATACCCGTTGTATTCCAAGGATTAAATTTATTTTTTAATGCAGAAGTTGAAGAAATTGCGTTTCGTAACAGCCTGTCGAACTAAAATTAAAGCCGAAAAAAATTTAGTACAATTCTTCTGAAAGTAAAATGCTTTCTGAAATTTCACGCATTGATTTTCTGGAATCCATACTACGTTTTTGTATCCATCGGAACGCATCATCTACGCTCATTTTGCGTCTTTTTATGAGCACCTCTTTAGCTCGTTCCAAAAGCTTTCTAGATTCTAATTCCTCCTGAATTACTTTGGCATCCACAATTAACTTTGTATTGTAAATTGCTATGGCAGCCTGGTTGGCAACAGTTGTAATAAGGTTCACCTCTGTTTCTGAAAAGTCATGGGGTTTTGCAGTAAAACAGTTAAGCACACCAATTATTTCTTCATTTCTAACCTTCATTGGTATGCCTAGCATTGATACAAGGCCAACTTTTTTTGCCATCTCTTTTTCTTTAAAAATTGGTTCTTTTAATACATCTTTTATGATAAGATACCGCTTGTTGGTAGCTACGTATCCAACCACTCCCTCATCCATGTTCAGTGTTCTGTCTTTGACATAATTGTGATCAATTGACTGTGTGGCCTTTAAGCGTATTATCTTTTTATTTTTTTTTTCTTGGATCAACCAAAGAGAACAGATCTCTACATCTGTTACTTTAGCTGTAACCATTACAATCAATCTTAAAATATCTTCAATGTATTGATCCGAAGTAATGGCCTGGCTAATTTCCATAAGAGCTTTAATATATTTATCAGTAATTTTAATATGTTCTTTTTCCATGAATAGCAAACCTCAAAAGGATACTGCTTGTTTAATTTTTTCAAATATCAATCAGATATAAAGTTTAAAAAAATATTTAAATTTTATATCAGAAACAGATTCTATTTTCAATACTGTATAAATTTTATAAATAAAAACAAATGTAAGTTTGACAATATTGTTGTCTTTCCTTAAAAAAAGTGTTCGACCGAATGGCATATTATAGACTGTATGCTTATTATAAAAGGGCATTATAACAGTTATAGTTATCAATCTATTTATGAAAAATTTATAAAAATTACAGTGAAGTTTAAGTAAAAAAAACGATATAAGGAAAGTTTTTTATAAAATATATTTAGTTGTACTAATATATTTTATATTAATTAAGAAATAGACTTGACTATAAAATTCATTATGACTTATATTTATACAAATTTTACAGTTTGTATAATAAATTTTATCATTGATTAAATAATGACAAAATTCCATATAATATAACCTCAGTACAATGGCGTACGGTAATATTATATAGACAAAGGCGTCTGGTTCTTGATTTTACAAGGACAGGTGCCTTTTTTATTTTCTACAGTTAAACTAAATTTTAAGGAGAATTTTTAGATGCGATTTTCAAAAAATAATGATGTGCTTGGAACAACTAATAGAGGTAATCCTGCAGAATCAAGCCTATGTACACTTTGCCGTGCTGACTGTCAGGGAAAATGCGAGACATGGCTTTCTAGCCTTGTGGGTCGCAAACTGCTTTACCCAAGATCTTTTGGGCTGGTAACAGCAGGGGCAAATAATACTAACCATGTTGGGGTTTCCTATAACTCGCTTAGAATCCAGGGGTATGCTTATGGCGCTAATGGCCTTCCTGAAAGATTAAGTAATGACCCTGATGACTGCATTTTTCCAAACGTAAACCTTGAGACTGAATTTGGGAAAAAGAAAAAAACAAAAATTAAGATGCCTTTGATGACAGGTGCCCTTGGTTCAACATTTATTGCAGCAAAATACTGGAAATCATTTGCAATAGGCGCTTCTTTAGTTGGTATTCCTGTGGTAATTGGTGAAAACGTTGTGGGCGTTGACCTTGAATCGAAAATTGGTGGAGGCAGTGAAAAAAAAGGTAAAATTACCAAAGCACCTGAACTTGACCGGCGTATTAACGAATATCTGCGTTATAACGAAGGATATGGAGCTATTATTGTTCAGCTAAATGTGGAAGATACCAGAAATGGTGTTGCCGAATATGTTGCAGACAAATATGGCGACAAATGCATTATTGAGTTAAAATGGGGACAGGGAGCAAAAGATATTGGTGGTGAAATTCAGGTAACAAGTTTAGATTACGCTATTTTCCTGAAAAACCGTGGCTATGTTGTTGACCCTGATCCCACGCTGCCAGAAGTTAAAAAGGCCTTTGAAGAGCGTTCAATCCAGGCATTTGCCCGCCACAGCCGACTCGGGGGAACAAATTTTGATACAGTGGATCAGGTACGCGAAGATTTTATGAGTAGCGTTGATTATCTGCGCAACATTGGGTTTCAGAGAATAACATTAAAAACTGGTTCCTATGGAATGGAAGAGCTTGCAATGGCAATAAAATTTGCCACAGATGCTAATCTGGATCTTCTTACAATTGACGGTTCTGGTGGAGGAACTGGAATGAGTCCATGGAATATGATGCAAAGCTGGGGTGTTCCCTCAATATATCTTCATTCCAAAGCCCATGAATATGCAAGCATATTAGCCGCAAAAGGACAAAGTGTTGTTGATATGTCATTTGCAGGCGGTTTCGCTCTTGAAGATCATATATTCAAGGCCCTTGCATTAGGCGCACCATTTACGAAACTGATATGCATGGGAAGAGCCATTATGATTCCAGGATTTCTTGGTACAAATATTGAAGGCGCTCTTAACCCTGAAAAAAGGGGAGCTATAAATGGCAACTGGTCTGAACTACCTAAAAATGTAAGAGGTGTGGGAAAATGTGCTGAAGAAATTTTTGCCTCATATTTTGATGTGGAAAAACAAGTTGGTAAAGATGAGATGAAACATATTCCATATGGTGCGATTGCTTTTTGTACGCTTGCTGATAAACTTTCCTGCGGCCTGCAACAGCTTATGGCTGGTGCAAGAAAATTTTCCCTTGACAAAATCACACGTGAAGATATTATGTCAGGTAATAGTGAAACAGCTCAGGAGACTGGTATCCCACACTGTACAAAGGTTAATGATGAAAGCGCGAGAAAAATACTAAATTCATAACAAAAACCCCAAGAACTTCTATCTCAGAAAAATTATGAAACAGTTTACATTCCTTGCATTTGACCTGTTTCATACAAAAGATATAACGATAAAAAAAGGTTTTTTTATTATTAAAAAAGACCTTTTTTATCGTCATACTGAAAGTATGAATATGGTTTTATTTAACATTTAGCCATAATAGTTTTGCACCTATTGGACCGGAGTTTTCCCATTTTGAAGGCATTTCTGAGGTCAAATATATTAAATCTCCGGCAATGACAGTATGAACCCCTTTTTCCAATGTCAGTTTTAATTCACCTGATAATAAGTACCCAATTTCCTCTCCTTTGTAATTAAAAAAGTGGGAAAATAATTTTGTGCCAGGTGGAATTTCAATTAGATATGGTTCAGCCCTTGACTCAAAATCAGCAGTAACCAAAAGTTTTGCAGCAATGCTTCCTTTAGGAATAGCCGGCAGCTGAACATCAATAGATTCTGATGCCTGAAAAACCACTTGCCTGGAAGTATTTATAGAATTTTGAAAAAAAGAGCTTATATTAACTGAAAGAATTTCTGATATTTTAATAAGTGCTTGCAGGGAAGGGTAAATCTGATTATTTTCTATCTGCGATATAGTGCTTGCTGTTACACCTACTAATTTTGAAAGTTCTGATTGTGATAAACCTTGTTTTATGCGGAGTTTTTTTATGCGTATTCCCAAATCAATTTGACGTTGTGTAGTGCTTTTTTCAAATTCAAAGGTAACATCTATATCTGTATTCCAGTAATTATGAGATTTGTTGATTATATCAAGATCACGTTTGTCAGCCTTTAAAATTTTTAAAAAGGTTTTACCTCTTTTTATAGATAGCTCAATGGCAACTTGTGTAATCTTATTAATGTGAGCTTTGAATTTTTCTGAATGAATTTTTTTTTCAATAATCCAGTATGCTATTGTATTTAGTTCATATAATCTTGGACATGCATGAGAATAGAATTTTAGAATCTGGTCTTCCCCACCCCACAACTCCTGCATTCCAGTAAGGCTGTCAAAAACAAATCTTACATCGTCTTTCATTGTTTTATGTAATTTGTAAAATGCCCCTGTAACATGATCAATATTAAAAGGTTCATCAACTTTTATAACCTGGCACAACCCATCAGTATTTTTTTGCTTATAAAATTCTTGAAATATGTCTGATCCTTCTCCTTTGCCATTAGTAAAACAATCGAGAATAGTTAAAAATTTATTTTTAGATAGTGATCCAAGTTTTTCTATAAGGCTTTTGGGGCTGTGATCAAAACAGATATAAATGAGCGATTTTTTCTGTTTTTGAGATATCCTGACAAGGTTTAGACAAAAAACTGATGCAAGCCTTCCAGCATCATCGTACCAGACAACATTATCACCAATAATAATCCCTCCACCGAGGAGATTATCCAGATATTTGATTCCTGATGTTACTTTTTTTTTTGAATACATCAATATTTTTTTTTACTGCCCTATATAAGCAAACACATCTAACCTTTCAAGGAGTTGGATAATCCTTAAAAGGTTTTATTTAGATTATTTTTGTAAGAAAAAAAGTAGAGCAGGAGTCCACATCCAACTATTCTGACATATAGGGCAGTGTATTCCTGCGGTTATTTTTTTTGCATGCCTTGATCTTGAACAAAAATCCTCATTTATGGACAGACACTATTTAAGAAAATAAGTTCTAATTTTTGTTTAATTGGGATTTATCAATATCTGTATTGATCTGGTTTAAAAGGACCGGTTACTGAAACCCCAAGATAATCAGCTTGCTTTTTGGTCAACTTGCTAAGCTTAACTCCTAATCTGTCCAAATGAAGACGTGCTACCTCTTCATCAAGAGTTTTTGGAAGCGTGTATACCACATTTTCATGTTTTTTAGAAGCAAGCTCAATTTGAGCCAAACACTGATTTGTAAAACTGTTGCTCATAACAAAACTTGGATGACCTGTTGCACATCCCAAATTAACCAGCCGTCCCTCAGCTAGTACAAGAATCGATTTTCCTGATTTTAATATCCACTTATCCACCTGCGGTTTTATGGAAATTTTTTTACAATCAGGATTATCAGTCAAATAAATCATCTGAATTTCATTATCAAAATGACCAATGTTACAAATTATTGCTTCGTTTTTCATGCTTTCCATATACTCACCAGTGATGACATCAATACAGCCTGTTGCTGTAATAAAAATATCGCCTAATTTTACAGCCTCTTCCATTGTCAGCACCTGATATCCTTCCATGGATGCCTGAAGAGCACATATTGGATCAATTTCAGTAATAATAACCCTTGCGCCAAAACCTCGCATTGACTGAGCACATCCTTTGCCCACATCACCATAACCACATACGACCACTACTTTGCCGGAAATCATTATATCTGTAGCTCTTTTTATTCCATCTGCCAGAGATTCTCTGCACCCATAGAGGTTATCGAACTTTGATTTTGTAACAGAATCATTTACATTAAAAGCTGGAAAAAGTAACTCATTATTTCTCGCCAGCTCATAGAGCCTGTGAACACCTGTTGTTGTTTCCTCAGATACACCAATTATTTTTGACGCAATGTTTCCCCATAAATTATTATCACGTTTGTAGCTGCTTTTTAGACGCTCTATCAGACATTTCATGTCAGCACTTTCATAATCTTTTTCAAAAAGCGCTGGATTTTTCTCAAGTTTTGCCCCCTGATGAACAAAAAGCGTTGCATCACCTCCATCATCAACAATAAGATCCGGGCCTTTTCCGTCGGGCCATAACAGTGCCTGCTCAGTACACCACCAAAATTCCTCAAGAGATTCACCTTTCCAGGCAAACACAGCTGCTGATCCGGATTTGGCAATTGCAGCTGCTGCATGATCTTGTGTTGAGAAAATATTGCATGTCGCCCACCTGATATCAGCTCCTAGCTCTTTTAGAGTTTCTATCAGCATGGCGGTCTGAATAGTCATGTGAAGACTTCCCATTATTCTTTTGCCTTTTAATGGCTTTTTTGGACCATATTTTTCTCGAACTGCCATCAATCCAGGCATTTCATTTTCCGAAAGCTGCATCTCTTTGACACCAAGGTCTGCAAGCGAAATATCAGCAATTTTGTGCGAGAGTGAAAGATCAACTTCCAAAAAGTGCATTTACTCCTCCTTAAAATATAATTTAACAGATGATTATAATAAAAATATTTTATAAACCAGCTTTTTCTCTTAAAATATTTGCCATATCAGTCTTTTCCCAGGTAAAATCCTCATCATGTCTTCCAAAGTGTCCGTATGCAGATGTTTTTCTATAAATAGGACGCAGCAAGTCAAGATGTTTTATTATTGCAGCAGGTCTCAGATCAAAAACATCACTTACAATTGTGGCAATTTTGTCGTTTGCTACAACGCCTGTATTCAATGTATTTACAAAAATTGATACTGGCTGAGCTACGCCTATTGCATAAGCAATCTGAATTTCACATTTTCTTGCCATCCCGGCAGCAACAATATTTTTTGCGATATATCTTGCCATGTATGACGCGCTTCGGTCAACCTTGGAAGGGTCTTTTCCTGAAAAACATCCGCCGCCATGACTTCCCTGCCCGCCGTAAGTATCAACAATTATTTTACGACCTGTTAAACCGCAATCACCCATAGGACCGCCAACCACAAATCTTCCTGTTGGATTGATATAATATTTTGTATTGTTGTCAGTCATATCTTCTGGAATAACCGGATTTATTATCTCTTTGATTACTATTTCCTTAAGATCATCATAAGAAATGTCTGGATTATGCTGTGTCGACACTACCACAGCTTCAATCCGTTTTGGTTTATTATTTTCGTATTCAACTGTAACCTGAGATTTTCCATCAGGCCTTAGGCAATTTACTATTTTATCTTTTCTGACTTTTGTAAGGCGTTTGCAAAGCTTATGAGCAAATATAATTGGCATAGGCATTAATTCAGATGTCTCATCAGTTGCAAAGCCAAACATGATTCCCTGATCTCCTGCCCCCTGTTCGTTAAACAGACCTTCACCAACATCTACTCCCTGTGCAATATCAGGCGACTGCCTGTCAATACTTGTTATTACTGAACAGGTTTGCCAGTCAAAACCCATTAATGATGAGCAGTATCCAATGTCTTGTATGGTACTTCTTACAACTTGAGGAATATCAACATAACAGTTAGTCGTAATCTCTCCTGCTATAAATGCAATACCTGTTGTAACAAGAGTTTCACAAGCAACTCTGCTTTGTTTATCTTGCCTTAACATTTCATCCAGGATTGAATCTGATATGGCATCAGCGACCTTATCGGGGTGTCCTTCTGTTACAGATTCTGATGTAAAAAAAAATGTATTCTTGCTCATAAACATCTCCTTAAATAATTAATTTAGGTATAGAGATTATAACCAAATAAGAATAGCTGGGATACATGCCTTTTTTTCAGCTTTGAATAAAAAACGTTGTTGATTAACCAACAGACATAGTATGCAATTTTTCAATTTGACTTTTAAAAATTGAGATTAAGCAAATCGATTGAAATAATATCTTTAAATAAATTTCATATAAACAGACCAAATATGCATACTTTAAACAGCTTAGTGGTTTTGTGAGCCACAGCTTTCGTAGATGTTATTAGAAGCTATTCAAATTGCAGTTTTTTCATTTTTGAATATGATTCTATTTGTCTATAACTATCTTATGGACATTTGCTAAGGATATAATATCATATTATCAATTAGACGAGTTTTTCCTATTTTTACAGCAAGTGCCATTAATGTTGGTTTGGTCAATGTTTCTATACTTTCAAGGGTCTCAGGATCGCATATTTGGATGTAATCAATTGCTAAATCAGGTTTTGATAAAATAACATTTGATGCAGCCTTAATTAACCGCGAAGCATCGTTTATTCTATTTTTATAAAGATTTTGTGCTTTTAATAATGCACTGTGTAATGCCAAAGCACTCTTTCTTTGATCTTTGGTCAGATTACTGTTTCGAGAACTCATTGCAAGTCCATCAGCTTCCCTGACAGTAGGTATTCCAATTATTTTTATGTCAAAGTTAAGATCTTGTACCATCCTTTTTATTACTGCCAGTTGTTGAAAATCTTTCTGCCCGAATACAGCTATATGCGGCTTGACAATATTAAACAGTTTGGTTACAACAGTTGCAACTCCTTTAAAGTGTGTAGGTCTTGACATCCCGCACAGATGATGAGGAAGCTTTTCAAGTTCAACATATGTTTGAAAACCATCTTGATATATCTGTTTATCCTCTGGCAGAAAAACAACATTAGCACCCTGCTTTTGCGCAAGTTCGATGTCTTGTTCAAGACTTTTGGGATAAGTTTCCAAATCTTCTCCCGGAGCAAATTGCGTAGGGTTAACATAAATACTTAAGACTATGTCGTCACAATATTTTTTCCCTTCACTTATCAAAGACAAATGGCCTTTATGCAAAAAACCCATTGTTGGAATTAAAGCTATTTTTTTGCCCAAACAACGCAAAGTGTCTGATCTGGCCTGTATCTTTTTTATAGAAGTAATAATTTCGATATTTTTTTTGTCCATATTAATATTTTTGATTTAAAATAAAAATTATTTAATGCCCATCCATAAATGGCTATTTTGTCCTGTAGAACACTTCACTGCACGTTATGCTAAAAGTTTAATCTTCTAAATACGGCAGTGTATTCATGCGATTGAAATTTTCGTCTTCCTTGTTCTTGAACAAACTACCCTATTTTTGGATGAAAACTATTCAACAATTTTTAGGATAAAATTAAAGTAACAAGCAATAGATTTAAAAAACAATCAGGTCTAATATTGAGATAATTACCTTGTGATATGGATTTAATATAAAAACCATACATTTTACAATGGTCAGACAAAAATAAAAGTCTGATTTATTGATAAAACAACTATCATAAAATGTCAATAATAAGGTTATTCTCTTTAACAGCGTTTTTATTTTTACAGCTAAATAATTTACAAAAAGTATCCTGTAGGTTGACTTTATATAGTCAACTATTATAATAATATTTTAAGTGTTATATTTAAGGATTTAAAGAACCAGTATGATATTAAAGTATATTTATTTAATCTGTGAGCTTTATTTTACAATTTTTAAATCACAAATTTAGATCTAAAAGGACAAATATTATGGCAGAAAATGTTTTGATAATTAGTGATAACAATTTTGAAACAGAAGTATTGCAGTCCGACAAACCTGTTTTGCTAGATTTTTGGGCGCCATGGTGTGGCCCATGCAAGGCAATTGGCCCTATGATAGAAGATTTGGCAGCATCATTTGGAGATAAGGTAAAATTTGCAAAGATAAATGTTGACGAAAATCAAGTTACAGCGTCCCAATACAGTATTCAATCCATTCCCACACTTATGTTTTTTAAAAATGGAAATATTGTTGATCAAATTATAGGCGTTGTAGCTAAAGCAAAACTTGAACAGGCAATAAATAATATTGTTGCATAATATCTTTTTTGCTCACAAAAGCTGTGAAACAGTTTGAAGCTTTTGTATCTTACCTGTTTTATATAATTTTTTTGGTAAACATTCACTATCTTAATTATTTATGATACGAATATTAACAATTGGGTTTCTTTTAATACCCATACTTTTTATTTTTGGCTGTTCACTTCACGCAACTAAAGAAGAAAAAACAGCAGAAGAACTTGTAAATATTGGAATGCGTGAGTTTAACAAAAAAAAATACAGACAAGCTATTAAATCCTTTGATCAGCTTCGCGAATGGTATCCCTTTAGTACATATTCAATCGTTGCTGAGTTAAAAATTGCTGATTCGCATTTTAATTTAAAGGAATATGAAGAAGCTACACTTGCATACAAAGAGTTTGAAAGTCTTCATCCACGTAATGAAGCTATTCCACATGTGCTTTATCAAATAGGGTCTTGCTACTATAAAAATATTGGCAGTATTGATAGAGATCAGGAACCTGCCAGGAAAAGTCTTGATGCATTTAACAAGCTTATTCAACAATTTCCGCAAAATAAATATTCAAAAAAAGCTATAAAATACCGCCAAAAATGCATGGATAGTATTGCTCAACAAGAATTTTATGTTGGGCTTTTTTATTATAAAAGCAAACACTATAAAGCTGCCTTATATCGTTTCACAACCCTGCTTGAAAATTATCCCAATGTCAAAATATACAATGAGGCATTAAAGTACAAAAAATTATGTCAGAAAGCTTTAGAAAATCTAAAAAGTATTCAGGATAAATCCGGTTTATTTGAAAAATAGACTTTATCTTGTCAATAATAATTACAGGTTATTTGATATGATCGCTTTAAGTGCTTGTTTGTATGGGAAAAGATGTAGATACGACGGTAAAATTAAAACAGCTCTTTCACTTTTGCAACGACTTGAATCAGAAAAAAAAATGCCTGTCTGCCCTGAACAATTGGGAGGACTTCCAACTCCACGTAGTCCTTCTTATATAACAAATGGTAACGGGTTTGATGTTTTGGCTGGAAAGGCAAAAGTTGTAAATATTGAAGGTAAAGACAACACAAAAGCTTTTATTGCAGGCGCATATTTAACATTGGACCTGATCAAATTTTATAAAATCAGTTATTGTTTTCTAAAAGACAAAAGCCCTTCATGAGGTGTAGGAAACTGCACCTGTATGGGAGCAAAAAAGAATATGCAAAAAGAAATAAAAATTACAGGTGTTACTGCAGCTCTATTAATATTAAACAATATTATTGTTGAAGAAATCTGCAACTAACTTTTCCTAAAAAAACAAAAAAAACTTTACTTAAGTTTTTTTTTGTTGTACAAGATCCTCTTGTTAGCTTGGTTTGTATTTTTATATTAATATTTTTTTTAAAATCAGGAGAAAAAAATGTCACGGATATGTCAATTATGCGGTAAAAAACCTCTTTTCGGTAATAATGTAAGTCATGCACATAATATAACAAAAAGGCGCTTTAATCCTAATCTTCAAAGAGTAAAAGCTGTTTGTAATGGCCAAAAAAAGAAAATAGTAGTTTGTACACAGTGTATAAAATCAGGTAAGGTTGTTAAATCAGCTTAGCCTTATTAGTTATCCTTTTCACACCGTTTACGTTTTTTATTTTTTTTATGGATATCAGTACTTTATTTAAATGTTCAGTATTTTTAACCAGGATTGTAAAAAAGTTGTTAGCGCTTTTATCGTCTTTGGTAGTGCCCTCTATTTTACTAATATTTGCACCGTTTTTACTAATATTGGATGCAATGTCGGCTAATAATCCTACTCTGTCCAATGCATGAACACAAATTACTGCAGGATATACTTCTGAGATAGTATTCTTCCATTCAACATCTATTTGCCTTTCAGGATTTATTTTCAAAGCATTTTTACAACTAATACGATGTACTGTAATACCATATCCCTGGGTAATATATCCTGTTATTGTATCACCAGGAAGAGGGTTGCAGCATTTGCCAAACTTTAGTAAAATATCGTCCATGCCTGTTACAGAAACAGATGTCTTGATTTTTTTTTTTATAACTCGGTTTATGAATTTATCTAATAATGATTGGTTGTCCTTTTCAGGTTCAAAAATAAATTTTCCTAAAACTTGTCTTGGCGTTATTTTACCGTAACCAACGCTTATAATTAAATCTTCAATGTTTTTGAAACTGAAACTTTTAATAACATTCTGCATCTTTTCTGATTTATATATCTCGTTAAAATTTAGTTTTTCTTCCCTGAAAACTTTTTCGCACATCTCTTTTCCTAGCGAGAGGCTTCGTTTTTTTTCTTGATTTTTTATCCACTGTCTTATTCTTGAACGGGCTCTGACTGATTTAACAAAATTTAGCCAATCCTTGCTTGGATGGGCATTTTTTGAAACGATAATTTCAACAGTATGGCCTGTTTCCAATTGATAATGCAGGGGAACCATGCGTCCATTAACCTTTGCCCCTGCGCATTGGTCTCCGATTTCTGAATGAATGACATAAGCAAAATCAACAGGTGTTGCACCTTTTGGCAATGCTTTTATTTCTCCACGTGGCGAAAAAACATAAACCTCATCAGGAAACAGATCAATCCGAACATTTTCCAAAAATTCATCAGGATTTTGTATATTTTTTTGATTTTCTATTAAATTTTGAATCCATCCATATGTTTGACATGCTTTAAGGTCAGTACTTTTTCCTTCTTTATAGCTCCAGTGTGCAGCAATACCAGAGTTTGCAACCTTATCCATCTCCAAGGTACGAATTTGAATTTCAATACGTTCTCCCAAAAGTCCAATTACTGTTGTATGAAGCGACTGATACATATTAGGCTTGGGACGGCCTATATAATCTTTAAATTTAATATCAATGGGTTGCCACAAGGAATGAACAAGACCCAGAGCCTCATAGCACTGAGGTATCGTATCAAGAATAATTCTGAATGCAATAATATCGAAAATTTCTTCAAAAGATAAATTCTGAGACGCCATTTTTTTAAATATTCCATAAAAATGTTTGTATCTTCCAAGAACACGACAGTTTAAATTGGATTCCTCCATTTTCCTTTTAAGGTAACCTTTAATAGTTGCAATATAATTTTCCCGTTCTTTTTTGTCTTTATTTACCAGTTCTTTTATCTTATAGTATTCGTCAGGACAAACATACATAAAAGAGATATCTTCTAACTCTTTTCTTAACCAATAAATACCTAAACGAGCAGCAATTGGAGCATAAATATCCAGGGTTTCCTGGGCAATCTTTCTCTTTTTTTCTTCTTTTTTATGATATTGCAATGTCCTCATATTATGCATTCTATCTGCCAGTTTGATCAATATAACCCTTATATCATCAGCCATGGCAAGCAACATTTTTCTTGTGTTTTCCGCTTGCTGTGCCTGAGCACTGTTAAATGAAATAGTACTTAGTTTTGTAACACCTGACACAATATGAATAACATCATTTCCAAAAAAATTCTCCAAATCCTCAGTGGTTGCATGAGTATCTTCGACAACATCATGTAAAAGACCAGAAGCAATACTCACAGGGTCAAGTTTCATATCCGCAAGAATGCCTGCTACCTCAAGAGGATGAGACAAGTAAGGTTCACCACTAAGCCTGACCTGACCTTCATGAACTTGTGCCGAATAGATATATGCTCGATCTATTATATCAGTGTCTGCATCCGGATTATGTTCAATAACTTTATCAATTATGTCATTAATTCTAATCATTTGGGTATACAATAAGTTTATATAAATTTTTAAATTATTCCATAATTTTTAGGATACAAAACTACATATGAATTTGATTAATCAGTAGGATTTTGCAAAAACTACTCTTTTTTGATCAGATTTGCCGCAACAAACACACTTTCCTTTTTCAGATGTATTTTCTAAAGGGATACATCTTATAGTTACACTGAGATCTTTTTTTATTTTTTCCTCACATTCGCAGCTTCCACACCAGCCAGATACCGCAAAACCACCGTGAATCTCAGGATTTTCATGATTATCAGGAGTAAAATAATTATGAAAATCCTTATTATTATCAATCATGACCGTGTGTTTTTCTCTAAATTTAACGGCTCTGTCATAAAGAGTATTTTGTATTTCATCTAATATGTTTGGTATGCTTTTAACAAATATCTCTTTTTTTACAGATTCTTTTTTACCATGTACCTTATCTCTTCTTCCCACAAAAACAGAATCATTTTCAATATCTCTCATACCGACTTCAACGCGCAATGGTATTCCTTTTTTAATCCAGTCCCAACCTCTTGCTCCGCCTATATCACGATCATCAATTTCCACACTGATTTTGCGGTTTGAATATTTTTTATCTCTAAGCTCATTTGCAAGCTTTTCAGTATAATCCATAACACGGGATCGATCTTCAGGCTTTCTTATAATTGGCAGTAAAACAACCTGAGAAGCAGCTACCTTTGGAGGTAATATAATTCCATCATCATCCCCGTGGGTCATAATAAGCCCTCCGATAAGACGTGTGGATACTCCCCACGATGTTGTCCATGCATATTCTTCTGTCTCTTTGTCAGATTGAAATTTGATCTCAGACGCTTTTGCAAAATTTTGTCCCAAAAAATGAGATGTGCCAGACTGCAAAGCCTTTCTATCCTGCATCATAGCTTCAATACAAAAAGTATCAACAGCACCTGGAAATCTCTCTAAAAGTGTTTTTCTTCCCATAATAACAGGCATTGCCAAATATTTTTCAGCAAAATCAGCATATACATGAAGCATTTGAACTGTACGCTCTAAGGCTTCTTTTTGGGTAGCATGAGCAGTGTGCCCTTCCTGCCATAAAAATTCACTTGTTCTTAAAAACAGACGTGTTCTCATTTCCCATCTGACTACATTTGCCCACTGATTTATCAAAAGCGGAAGATCTCTATAACTTTCTACCCATTTTGAAAAAGAATTTCCAATAATAGTCTCTGAAGTAGGGCGTACAATCAAAGGTTCTGTTAAAGGGCCTGCTGGCCTCAAACCTCTTTTTCCATCTTTTTCAAGCCTGTGATGTGTTACAACCGCACACTCTTTTGCAAAACCTTCAACATGTTCTGCTTCTTTTTCAAGATAACTTAAAGGAATAAAAAGGGGAAAATATGCATTTTTTACACCTGTCATTTTGAACATACCATCGAGTATGCTCATTATGTTTTCCCATACACTATATCCCCATGGCTTAATCACCATGCACCCCCTGACCGGTGATATTTCCGCCATATCTGAAGCTTTAATTGCCTGTTGATACCACTGAGCAAAATCATCAGACCTTGTGGGTGAAATTGCGGTTTTTATTTTTTTTGTCATTTTGCTCCTAAAAACTATTTATCTGCTTACGTTGTCTTTATATGAGTCAATTTCCTTAAGCAAGACATCAACTATATTGTTTTGGGAAATTTTTTTTATTACTTTCCCTTTTTTAAAAAGAATTCCGGTTCCATCTCCGCCAGCAATTCCGACATCTGCTTCTTTTGCTTCTCCTGGCCCGTTAACAACACAACCCATTATTGCAATCTTGATATCCAGACGGCTTGATAAAAGTTTTTTTTCAACCTGTTTAACAATATCAAACAGATTAATTTGACATCTTCCACAGGTAGGGCACGAGATTATATCGGGTCCATGCCTGCGTATATCAAGTGCTTTCAAAATTTCATATCCCACTCTTATTTCTTCAACTGGATCACAAGTCAAAGATACGCGAATTGTATCGCCTATACCTTCGGCAAGAAGCATACCTATTCCAAGTGTTGATTTTACAATTCCCGGATAAAGCGGTCCTGCTTCTGTAACACCAACATGCAGTGGAAAATCAGTTTTCCCAGCAAGCTGCCTGTAAGCCTGAACCGTTCTTTCAACATCAGAGGCCTTTATCGAAATTTTCAAATTGCTGAAATCAAAAGAATGAAATATTTCTATATTTCGCAAAGCACTTTTAACCATGGCATCTACTGTTGGGCCATTATATTTTTTTAATATATCCTTTTCAATTGACCCTGAATTTATACCGATTCGAATGGGAATACCAAACTCTTTTGCGCAATCAGCAACAGCTTTTATCTTTTTTAAACTTCCTATATTGCCAGGATTTATCCTCAATCCGTCGGCACCAGCCCTGGCAGAAGAAATTGCCAGCAGATAATTGTAATGAATATCAGCTATTATAGGAATTGAAACCTTTTTCTTCAATACATTTATTGCATTTGCTGATTTTTCATCTGGAACAGCAACTCTAACGATTTCACAACCTGCTTTTTCCAAATGGTTAATTTGTGCAACAGTAGCCGGAATATCTGCTGTAGGTGTGTTAGTCATGGATTGGACTCTGACAGGAGCCATACCGCCGACTATAACCTTTCCTACTTTAATTTGCCGCGTTTTTTTTCTGTTTTTAGTAAAAGCCATATGAAACAATCTGTTTTAAGTAAAATATTTTTCAGAGGGCTCATTTAACAAGCATTTTTAAAATTTTAATTTTAATTTCAAATACTGATACTTTGATATCAAAATAATGTATTTCTTGAACTTTTATAATTCACATGATAAGCTTTTTAAAGGTTATACTGATTCTTGATAGATGTAAATCTATAACTTAACTATTATCCAAATAATAGTTAATAATATTTATAACAAATAAAGTCTGGAACATCAAATCAGACAGGTAAAATTTAAATGCCGGAAACAACTTTAATTAAAAAAGCAATTTTAAAACTCAGTCCAAAAGCTGCGCTCACATGTATTGCTGCATTTGATATCGCAAATGCTTTAAACATATCTGCGGCTGATGTAGGGAACACAGCTGATTTGCTTGATATTAAAATAGTTAAATGTCAGCTTGGTTTGTTTGGATATAAACATAAAAAAAAGATCCTGCGGCCTAAGCCAATGAATTCTGATTTAAAACAGGCAATACTAAATGCTGTTAGAAATGATAAAATTACATGTAAAAATACCTGGATTATTGCACAACAATTCAATGTTCACAAATTGAGAGTTTTAAGTTTTTGTGAATCAGAAAAGATAAAAATAATTGAGTGTCAGCTTGGAGCATTTTAATTGTATTTTAATGGAAAAAACTTAATCTTTCATAAAGTCAGAAGATTTTTTTTTACTTTTTACTTTTTAACTATTACATTATCTTTTCTTTTAACTGGATGCACTAAAATTGATCGTAATACATTTTGTTTAAATGATCCCAAAACCTTAAATGAGATAATTCAATCCGGGGAAATTACGGTTATAACCCGAAACAATCCTTACTGTTATTATTTTCACAAAGATCAGCCAATGGGCTTTGAGTATGATCTTGCAAAAGCTTTTGCTGAGTTTCTTGGAGTGAAACTAAAAATTAGAGTTATTGCAACATTAAAAGAAATGGTCCAATGCATAGAACAAGGATCAGGTGATTTTATTGCGGCAAGCCTGGCAATTACAGAAAAAAATAAAAAACACTTTGCTTTTTCCAATAACTATTTGACGATTCAACAATGTATCATTATAAACAGAAAAAATCCCAAAATAAAAAATATCAATGATTTATATGGTGCAACTGTCCATATAGAACAAGGAACTTCACATCACGAACATCTTGAACAACTCAAAAAGCAAGGCTTTAAAATAGACATCGTAGCATATAATAATCTTTCCACAGAAGATCTTATCCGCAAGGTAGCAGAAAAAAAGATTCAAATAACTGTTTCAGACAGCCGTGTAGCATTTTTAAACCGCAGATATTATCCACAAATTGCTGTAAAAAAAGCTATTAACAAAACAGATCATCTTGGTTGGGCAGTTGACACTGATTCGATACAACTTCTCAAACAGATAAATTCTTTTTTTAAATTCATGAAAAAAACCGGAAAGTTTGATGAGCTGTACAACAAATATTTTGCAAATATTGATTCCTTTGATTATGTTGACCTTATAACTTATCATACAAGGCTCAGAACCAGACTGCCAAAATATGAATTTTTTATCAAAGAGGCTGCAAAAAAATACGGTTTCGATTGGAAAATAATAGCGGCGCAAATATACCAGGAATCCCATTTTAACCCAAAGGCAAAAAGCTTTGCAGGAGCTTACGGACTTATGCAGCTTACTTCAATTACAGCAAGAAGTCTTGGAGTAAAAAATCCATATGACCCGGAGCAAAATATTTTTGCTGGAGTTAAATACCTTAATAAGCTTTATAATTTGTTTGACAAATCAAATAGTTCCTGCAGACTTTTGTTAGCATTTGCAGCTTATAATATCGGACAAGGGCATATAACTGATGCTCAAAATCTTGTCATTAAAATGAATCGTGACCCTAACAAATGGTCTGCTGTTGCAGAGGTATTGCCTTTGCTCAGACATTCTAAATATTACAAGCATACAAAATATGGATATTGCAGAGGAACAGAACCATTACAATATATCAAAAAAATTATGATTTACTATGACATTTTAAAGCATAATATTACAAATAAAGAGGATTCCACATCAATTTCCTATCTTCAAGATGGAAAACAAAAATATAATTATCTATATGACATGCCTATAGATTCATAAAAAAAGGATTATTTTTTTTTTCATGACCAATCGTTGTAGACCCCATATGTCCTGGATATACCTTTACAGAATCGCCTAATACAAAAAGCTTGTTTACAACACTTGATATCAAAATATTATAATCTCCACCTGGCAAGTCAGTTCTTCCTATTGAACCTGCAAAAAGAGTATCACCAACAAATACATTGTTATCACAATAAAGAGATATTCCTCCTAATGAATGCCCTGGAGTATGAATTACTTTCAAAACAATATCACCAAAAGAAATTTCATCACCATCTTCAAGCGTTTTATCAGGCGGGGGTGAATTATCAGTTGAAATGCCAAAAGAAGTCGCAATTTCTGTAAGATTATCCAGCATGGGAGCATCCAAAGAATGAATCATAAGATCAGCACCTGTAACTTCCTTCATCCTTTTGTTTCCATCAACGTGGTCAAAATGGCCATGAGTATTTATAATGTAGCTTACGCTCAACTTTAACTCTGCCAGGGATAACAATATTTGGTCAACATCTCCTCCAGGATCAATCACAACTGCCTTTTTTGTTTTTTCACAACCCACAATAAAACAATTTGCAGCAACCATACCTACTGTCAAACTTTTAATAATCAAAATACCCTCCAATTTGATACGAATTATTTTACGTTTTCTGTTTTATCTTTTTGTTTAAGCTTATTACAAATAGCATCAAGAACTCCATTTATAAAAGCACCTGAATCGTCAGTACTATATCTTTTCCCTATATCAATAGCTTCATTAATGGATACTTTTGATGGTATGTCATCACAAAATAGTAGTTCATACACTGCTATCCTGATGATATTTCTATCAACGCAAGACATGCGGTTAATTTTCCAATTATTTGAAAAACGATCAATTATAGAGTCAATTTCAGATTTTTGACTGATTACACCTTCTATAAGTTTATAAAAAAAAGGTAAAACCTTCTTTGGCGGTGTATAAGTATCGCAAAAAAGCTTTATATTCTCCTTATCATTAGTTTTAGCCATATCAATAAAAAAAAGAGCCTGCATGGCAATCTCACGTGCTTTGCGACGGTTTCCCATTATTTTTAATTAACTTTATCAATTAAATTTGCCATTTCAATGGCAGATATTGCTGCGCTCCAGCCTTTATTGCCCGATTTTGTCCCTGCACGTTCTATGGCTTGTTCGATGGTATCTGTCGTTAAAATACCAAATACCAGTGGAATTTCTGACTCAAGGCTTACCATGGCGATTCCTTTGGATACTTCAGCACTCACATAATCAAAATGGGGGGTTGCTCCTCGTATGACAGCTCCAAGGCATATTACAGCATTAAATACTCCTTTATTTGCAATTTTTTTTGCAATCAACGGTATTTCAAATGCACCTGGCACTTTAAAAATTTCAATATCACTATCTTTTGCACCTGATCTTAGCAAAGCATCAACAGCTCCACCCACAAGCCTATCTGTTATAAAATCGTTAAAACGGCTTACAACAAGTGCAAACTTTTTGCCTTCTGCAATAAGTTTTCCCTCAACAATTTTTGGCATATTTGTTCCTCCGCTAATAAACAAAACAATGTGAAAGCTTAAACATCAAGTATAACTCCATGATAAAATTATAAAACTGTATCAACGTTTAATAGATGTCCCATTTTAAGTTTTTTACATTCAAGGTAGCCTTTGTTAAATTCATTTGGCTTAATTTCAATTGGAACTTGTTCGACAACACTTAATCCATATCCGTTGAGTCCAATCATTTTTTTAGGGTTATTTGTAATAATTTTCATCTTTCTTACACCAAGATCAACCAGAATCTGAGCACCTATACCATAATTTCTTAAATCAGCTTTAAATCCAAGTTTTTTGTTTGCTTCAACAGTATCAAGTCCCTCATCCTGCAGAGCATAGGCTTTTAATTTGTTAACCAAACCAATTCCACGACCTTCCTGCCTTATATACAAGAGCACACCGCAATTTTCTTCAGCTATCAGTTCCATTGCGTGATGCAGCTGGTCACCGCAATCACAGCGAAGTGAACCAAAAATATCTCCTGTCAAACATTCTGAGTGTACGCGAACAAGCGTAGGCTTTTCTGGATCAATTTTGCCTTTTATCATGGCGATATGAAGCAGATCATCTACTGCATTTTCATAAACAACAGCTTTGAATTCACCCGCATGTGCTGTGGGTATAACTGTTTCTGCTGCTCTTGTAACAAAGGATTCAGTACTCATTCGATATTCAATTAAATCTGCAATTGTACAAATTCCAATATTATGCTTCTCGCTGAATTTTTCAAGGGACGGCATTCTCGCCATTGTTCCATCTTCATCCATAATTTCACAGATAACTCCTGCAGGTTTTAGACCGGCAAACTGTGCCAGATCAACAGAACCTTCAGTTTGCCCTGCCCTTACCATTACACCACCGTTTCTTGCACGCAAAGGGAAAATATGCCCTGGCCTTACAAGGTCATCTGGCTTGACATTGTCAGCAACGGCTGTCAAAATAGTTTTTGCACGATCTGCTGCGGATATACCTGTTGTTACGCCTTCTCTTGCTTCAATTGAAACTGTAAAACCTGTCTGAAAAGGAGATGTATTGTTGTTTACCATCATTGGAAGATTAAGAGTATTTGCAATTGTAGGTTTCAATGAAAGACAGATTAAGCCTCTACCATATTTTGCCATAAAATTTATAGCATCAGGCGTAACTTTTTCTGCAGCCATTGTTAGATCGCCTTCATTTTCACGATCTTTATCATCAACCAAAATAACCATACGACCAGCTTTTATATCGTTAATAGCCTCTTTAATAGTAATAAGTGGCATTTTTTTTAATTTACTCCTGTTTTATAAACTTAATTTTATAATTTTTATACATTGGGATTTCATTAAAATAAAAAAATTTAAACAAAACCTGTTTTTAACAAAAATTTAAGATCTACAGCTTGAGGTTTTTTATTATCCTGGCTTTGTACAGCTTCTCTATTTAGTAATCGTTCAACATATTTGCCAATCATATCTGTTTCAATATTTACTGTATCACCTTTTTTTTTCAAGCTGATTGTAGAAGCTATTGCTGTATGAGGAATAATGCATACTTGAAAACTATCATCAGTGCAATCGTTAATTGTTAAACTAATACCATCCACAGCAACAGACCCTTTTTTTATCATATAACGTGTAATTGCTTTGGGTATTGAAAAATCAATTACAATAACATTACCTAAATATTTTTTTTGAATTATGATTCCAGTGCTATCAATATGACCTGATACTATATGTCCATCTAATCGATCTGCAAGACGTAAAGCACGCTCAAGATTGACATTATCTCCCACCTTTGCTTTATTAAAAGATGACGTAGCAAGTGTTTCAGGTGATACATCAACCTCAAAACGATTGCCATTCAAAGACACAGCAGTCAAACAGACTCCATTTACTGCTATGCTATCACCAATTTTGGTTTGTTTCAAAGAAAAATTAGCTTCAATTGCAAAATTTTTGCTTTGCCCTAAAGACTTTATAGATGATATTTTACCAAGCCCTTCTATTATTCCTGTAAACATTTTTATTGCCGTTTGCTGTAAAAAAACAGTTAAAGGTACCCTTCAATCATTACATCATTGCCAAATTGTCTAACAGAAATATCTTTTACATGTTTGCACTTATCCATAAAAGATGGCCCTGTCCCTTTACATATGGGTACTCCATCATTTCCTCCAAGAATTTTTGGAGCATAAAAAAAATATATTTTATCAACTATGCACGCAGCAAGAGCCGAATATATAATATGTCCGCCGCCTTCGATCATAAGGCTTGTAATACCCAAACTTCCCAATTGCAGCATCAACGAATCAATATCTATTAGTCCGTTTTTAACATTAGATTTTAATATTCTGATATTTTTTTTTTCAAAAGCTGCTTTTTTTTCTGTTGAAATCAACTGGCCGGTTATAATAATTGTTTTAGAAGCAGAATTGAGATGTAACACTTTGGCATCCTCATCAATTGAAAGTCTGGTATCTAATACAATCCTTATGGGGTCCATAAACTTTCTGCTCTCTGACCCATCTTCTATCCTGGTGGTTAATTGCGGATCATCTTTTTTTATGGTATCGATACCAACAAGAATAGCATCACACATATGTCTTAACCCGTGAACAAATTTTCGCGAATCAGGTCCTGTAATCCACTTTGAATCACCTGTGCTTGTTGCTATTTGTCCATCTAATGTGGAAGCACATTTTACAATTACAAAAGGACGTTTGGTTTTTACATATTTTATAAAAATTTCATTCAGCTTTTTAGCATGATTTTCACATACACCGGTTGTGACTGCCACGCCATGTCTGGTTAAATATTCAATTCCTCCACCTTTTACATCAGGATTAGGATCACACATTGCAATAACAACTCTTTTTATACCAGACTCAAGAATTTTTTCACTGCAAGGAGGTGTTTTTCCAAAATGGTTGCAAGGTTCAAGAGTAACATAAAGGCTTGCTCCATTTGCTAAATGCCCTGCATCATCAAGTGCAATAACTTCTGCATGTGGTTTGCCAGCTGCTTTGTGATAACCTTTGCCAACAATATGATCGTTTTTTACAACAACAGCTCCCACCATAGGATTAGGTGATGTAAAACCCTGACCTTTTGCAGCAAGGGAAAGTGCTGTTTCCATAAAATATTTATCATTCATTTTTTTTTAGCACTGCTTAAAAATTTAACTATTGTTTAGTCAAAAGAGTCTTTAGTTCATCAAAAAAATCATTTACATCCTTAAACTCTCTATAAACTGAAGCAAACCTTACATAGGCGATATCATCTATTTCATGGAGTTTTTTCATAATTTTTTCGCCTATTTCCTTGGAAGGTAGCTCTTTTTCACCTGTTTCTTTTAAATCCCGTTCAAGATTGTCAACAAACTCCTGTATAATATTTACACTTACATTACGTTTTTCACAGGCCTTTTTCATACCGGCAGAAACCTTCTTTTTACTAAAAGCTTCCCGCCTTCCATCCTTTTTAATAATCGTTATTGGAATTTCTTCGATATACTCATATGTCGTAAATCGTCTGGTACATAAAAGGCATTCTCTGCGTCTGCGAATCACATTTTTATCTTTATTTAACCTGGAATCAACAACCTTGTTATCAACTTCCCCACAAAATGGACATTTCATGTAGTTCCCCCCTGTTTATTGACATTGCAAATCCTTTGCACTTCAATATCTGTTTTTTTCAACATATCAAATTATATCGAATAGTTTTAGCCCAAATGATATTAAATCTTGCTTATAGCAGCATTAAGTAAGATTTAAGTACATATGAAACAAGGAAGATTTTTTACAGACAAACATTACAATTTTTCCAAACATAATTGGCGAAAATAATCCACCAAATTTAATAAAGAGGGAACTTCTCACATAATTTTTGCACTTTTGACTTAACATCTGCAACAATATTTTCGTTTTTATGGTTTTTTAAAACATCAATAATAAATGTTCCAATAAGTTCCATTTCAGGACAACCCATACCCCTTGTAGTTACAGCAGGTGTTCCTATGCGTATACCACTTGTAATAAAAGGGCTTTGCTTTTCAAAGGGAATACTGTTTTTGTTTACTGTAATACCGGATCTGCCCAATAACTCTTCCGCGTTTTTTCCGCTGATATGGAAGTTTCTTAAATCAACAAGCAGCATGTGATTATCTGTGCCTCCTGATACAAGTCTGAAACCTCCTTTTATCAAACAGTTTGCCAGCACTTTTGCATTATTAACAACATTTTTTTGATAAATTTCAAATGAATTAGAAAGGGCTTCTTTGAAGGCTACAGCTTTTGCTGCAATCACATGCATAAGAGGTCCTCCTTGTATTCCAGGAAAAATTTCTTTGTTTAGTATATCACTATAGTCCTTTTTTGCTAAAATTAATCCACCGCGAGGCCCTCTTAGTGTCTTATGTGTAGTTGAAGTTACAATGTCAGCGTAAGGAAAAGGCGAAGGATGAACACCTGCTGCTACCAATCCTGCTATATGTGCCATATCAACCATCAAATAAGCACCAACAGATTTTGCGATTTTGGAAAAAACTTTAAAATCCAGGATACGGGAATATGCACTTGCTCCAGCCACAATCAATCGTGGTCGATATTTATCAGCAATTCCAGCTAATTTTTCAAAATCAATTATTTCTGTGTCCTTGTTTACACCATAATGAATAAAATTAAATAATTTCCCGGAAAAACTAACTGAACTGCCATGAGTAAGATGTCCACCATGTGACAAATCCATTCCCAAAACTGTATCTCCAGGTTTTAATAATGCAAAATAAACTGCCATATTAGCCTGGGATCCTGAATGGGGTTGAACATTCGCATAAGCAGCACCAAACAACTTTTTTGCCCTTTCAATAGCAAGGTGCTCAACAATATCAACATGCTCACATCCACCATAATACCGCTTTCCAGGATAACCTTCTGCATATTTATTTGTAAAAATACTCCCCTGAGCTGCCATAACAGCAGTGCTTGCAATATTTTCTGATGCAATTAGTTCTAAAGTATTTTTTTGTCTTTCAGTCTCGCTATAAATAGCCTTAGCAACATCAGGATCAATGTTGTTAATATGATTCAAGTTCAAGAATTATTTTTCCTTTTAAAATATTTGGTTTAAGTTGTTTCATGTAAAATAAAAAATCAGTCAATCTTATCAATTCTTAGCTGATGTCGTCCTTTTTCAAAAGAAGTTGCATACCACACTTTTACAATCTCTAAAGCAAGCGTTTCGCCTGTAATACGACCTCCTAATACCAAAATATTAGAATTATTATGCCGTCTGCTCATTATAGCTGAAAACATATCTGTACAAAGAGCTGCTCTGACACCTGGAAATCTATTTGCAACTATTGACATGCCTATTCCAGTTCCACAAATTAGTATCCCATGGTTATACTTTCCAGAAGAAACCAGCGTAGCAACCTTTTTTCCATAATCTGGATAATCTACTGAATCTTCGCTATATGTGCCAACATCATTCACATCAATGTCCTGGGATATCAAATACGCCTTAATGATTTCTTTTAATGGATAAGCCGCATGATCGCATCCAATTACTGTAGATCTGTTATTTTCCATATTATAGTTATCCTTTTTTATACCCAAAATGCTGCACGGAAAAACATTGTGGCTGAGCAAAAGTATTTATACAAAAAAATACTATAAATTGCAACTTTCAAGCATAAATATTTATATGACATTGATTATTTCAAAAAAAATTATCTGCAACCATAAATATTTAGATTATCCATTTATTTAAAATATATTGATCAAGTGATAACATACCGAATATAATATCTTTATTTTATGCATAAGAAAAGGTATTGAAAATAATGATATTTCGCATTATATTAAGATGTTGTATTCATATAGATTTTAATAAGAGAAATTACCTAACAGGCTGTATTGAAGTGCAAAGGTTAAAATTGTTTAACAGCATTTGCAATTATGGAGGATAATATCATAAACTTATGACAGGTAAATTATAACTGTTTTTTATTTTAAAAATACAGGCCAATATTATTTGTTTAAGTTTTTAAATAGTTATTAATCATGGTATTTTTTTAACACCAAAGATGCGTTTGTGCCTCCAAAACCAAAGGAATTTGTCATGGCAATTTCCACATTTTTCTTACGGGCAACATTAGGTACATAATCCAAATCACATTCCTTATCCGGATTATCATAATTTATCGTTGGAGGTATAATATTTTTATATATGGAAAGAGTTGTAAAAACGGTTTCAACGCCACCGGCTCCGCCCAGCAGGTGCCCTGTCATGGATTTTGTTGAACTAACTGGTATTTTATATGCTTTATCTTTAAAAACTGTCTTTAACGCTTTTGTCTCACAAAGATCATTAAGCTGTGTTGATGTACCATGGGCATTAATGTAATCAATTTGATCATATGAAATATTTGCATCATCTAAAGCAGAAAGCATACAGCTTGCTGCGCCTTCACCATCCGGAGGTGGAGCAGTCATATGATACCCGTCTCCGCTCATTCCGTATCCGCATATTTCTGCATAAATATCCGCACCCCGCTCAAGTGCTACCTCAAGAGCTTCCAAAATCACAATGCCACACCCTTCACCAACCACGAAACCGTCACGATCCTTTTCAAAGGGGCGTGATGCCTTTTCGGGTTCATCATTGCGTGTTGAAAGAGCTTTCAGGGCATTAAAACCTGCTATGCAGGTAGGTGTTATTACAGATTCAACTCCGCCTGTTATAACAGCATCTGCTCCTTTTCTCTGGATAAGTTTAAATGCATCTCCAACAGCGTGTGTACCTGCTGCGCAAGCTGTTGCAATTGAAGAATTAGGCCCTTTTGCACCTAAATGCATTGAAATTACACCTGGTGCCATATTGCCTATCAACATGGGAATAAAAAAAGGAGTTACCCGTCTAGGACCTTTTTCCAGCAGAGTCTTGTTGGTCTGCTCCAATATCGAAAGGCCTCCCAGTCCACATCCTGTAATTACACCAATCTTGTGAGCATTGGAACTGTTAATTGATATTCCTGCATCCTCTACAGCCATACGGCTTGCAGCTACAGCAAAAGCAATAAATGTTTCCAGCCTTTGAGCTTCTTTTCTGGGAAGAAAGTCTGCTGGATGAAAATCTTTAACTTCTCCTGCTATTTTTGTCAAAAATTGTGAAGTATCAAATTTTGTTATTTCAGAAATTCCAGATTTTCCAGCACAAAGAGCACTCCAAGTATTTTGCACACCTATTCCCAAAGATGTAATAAGCCCTGTTCCAGTGATAACTACGCGCCTTTTCAATCAACGCCTCCTTATTTAGTCAGCTTAAATTCAGACATTAAGTTAAGTTTCCCTTAATTCTAATGGTCATTGATATATGCAATAGCATCTTTTACAGTAGTTAATTGCTCAGCATCTTCATCAGAAATTTCCATATCAAACTCTTCTTCCATTGACATAATTAACTCTACCAAGTCAAGGGAGTCTGCTCCCAAATCATCGGCAAAAGAAGCTTCTGGCACAACCTCATCTATGTCGACACTTAATTTTTCAGCGATAATTTTTTTTACTTTATCCTCAATTGACATTCAGCTTTCCTCCTAAAATTCAGTTTAATTATATATACATTCCACCACTGACATGAATAACCTGGCCTGTTATATAGGCTGCATTTTCAGAAGCTAAAAAAATTACAACCCCTGCAACATCTTCTTTTTTTCCTGCACGTTTCAGCGGAATTTGGTTTACCATGGCACTTCTTGCTTTATCAGAAAGAGATGAAGTCATATCTGTTTCAATAAAACCTGGGGCAACTGCATTAACAGTAATATTTCTTGATGCAAGTTCTTTTGCGGCAGACTTTGTAAGTCCGATTATTCCAGCTTTTGAAGCAACATAGTTGGCCTGTCCAGGATTCCCCATTATTCCCACAACTGATGTAATATTTATGATGCGGCCACAACGTTGTTTCAGCATAGTCTTTCCAGCAATCTTCATACAGTTAAAAGTGCCCTTAAGATTGGTATTAATGACTTGATCCCACTCTTTTTCTTTCATTCGGACTAAAAGTCCATCACGTGTAATACCTGCGTTGTTTACAAGAACATCAATACGTCCTGTTTCTTCAACTACTTTTTTAAAAAAAAATGCGACTTCATTTTCATTGGAAACGTCAGCTTTAACTGCAGTAGCATTAGCCCCTGCATTAACCAACTGTTTTTCTGTTTGTAAAGCAGCATCAATGTTTGAATTATAATTAAAATAAATATGGGTATCATTTTTTGCAAATGCAAGACAAATCGCCCTTCCAATGCCTCTTGAACCACCTGTGACGATAACAGAACGTTTGCCGTTATTTTCCATAATTACCTTATTTGGTTTGTTATGAAAAGCAATAAAAGTATGTGCTGATTTTAGAAAATTAACACACAGTCATGCTTAAATTTTACTTAATCCTGTTTAGCTTTAAGTATCTTATGCCCTTTGTAAGAACCACAGTTTAAACAGGCATGATGCGGAAGTTTTGCGTCTCCACACTGTGGGCATGAAGTCAAATTTGGGGCAGAAAGTTTTTGATGTGTGCGTCTTTTGTCTCGCTTAGATTTTGATGTTTTTCGTTTAGGTACAGCCATTTTTTCTCCTAACCATCTGTATTTTATACAAATACAGTTTGCCTATTGGGTATATTTCTTTTATTTTGCTAAAACTAATTAAAACTAAAAAAAATGTCAAGAACTATATGCTTTTTAATAATAGAAAAAACATGTAATGCAATGCGCATTCATGTTATAATATTAAGTTAACTAAGTTTGGCTTCCTAATAGTAGTTAATTTGCATATGCTTATAACAACTAATAACATTTAATAGGAATATGTAAAGTAAAAAATGTTATATTTTACTGATATTTTTAAATTTAAGGAAATAAAATGAAACAAATTATTACCCGTTTTCCGCCTAGTCCTACTGGTTATCTTCATGTTGGAGGAGCTAGAACCGCACTTTTCAGCTGGCTTTATGCACGCCATAACAAAGGAAAATTTATCTTAAGAATTGAAGATACCGACGTTGAGCGTTCATCACAAGCATCTTCTGATGCAATACTTGAAGCTCTTGATTGGCTTGGCATTGATTGGGATAAAGGGCCATATTATCAATCAGAACGAATGGCTATTTACAAAGAATACATACAGCAAATAGTTGATTCAGGCCACGCCTATTACTGCACCTGCTCTCCGGATGATATAAAAAGCATGAGAGAAAAAGCCATGGCAAAAAAAGAAAAGCCAATGTACGACAGAAGGTGCAGAAATAAACAACTTTCAAAGACAAGTGATGCTGTAATAAGATTTGCAGCGCCTATAGGAGGTAGCACTGCTTTTAATGATAAAATAAGGGGTAATATTATTTTTCAAAATTCAGAGCTTGATGATTTCATTATCTGTCGAAGTGACGGGACTCCAACATATAATATTGCTGTTGTTGTGGATGATATAACAATGGGTGTCAACACTATAATCAGAGGAGACGACCATATTAATAATACGCCTAAACAGATACTGCTTTACAATGCATTTAAAAACGTTTTACCTGCTTATGCACATGTACCAATGGTTCTTGGTAAAGATCGCACAAGACTGAGCAAACGACATGGTGCTATGTCTGTTACAGCTTACAAAGATATGGGTTATCTGCCAGATGCTTTGTTGAACTATCTGGTACGTTTGGGATGGTCATATGGTAATCAGGAAATTTTTACAAAAGAAGAATTAATTGATAAGTTTACACTTGAAAATATTGGCCGGTCTGCAGGTGTTTTTGATCAGGAAAAGCTTATTGCTGTAAATGCTGCTCATGTAAAAACAACATCCCCTTTAATTTTATCCGAACACATATTACCCATTTTAAACCAAAAAAAAATTAACATCAAGCAAGGCCCTGCTCTTGATAAGGTTATCAGGACTCTTAATAACAGGAGTAAAGATCTTAACGAAATGGCAGATTCCGCTTTATTTTATTATCAGAAAAATATTGAATATGATCTAAAGGCAGATAAAAAAAATCTCAAACCATCTTTGATTAAGCCTTTTGAAATGCTTATCCATGAAATTGATAAAATAGATCATTTTACTGAACAAAATATTGAAAACGTGTTTAAAAAGGTTATGGAAAAAACTGGTCTTAAGCTTGGAAAAATAGCTCAGCCATTAAGAGTCGCCCTTACAGGCAAAACTGTTAGCCCGGGTATATTTGAAATAGTGGATGTTATAGGGAAAAAAACAGTTATTTCAAGAATAAAAAAAGCAATTGATCACATAATTAAAAAGAATGAAAACCAACATCTATAATATAATTAAAAAAGCATTATGTTAACTCTTATGAACAGCTTTTTAACTGTAAGCTAATTCAAAAGCATTTTTTATAATTTCAATTTTTGGAGTATCTGTTTTTAAACTAAAAGATACAACATCAAATCTTGCTTTGGCTTTACTTTGGTTTGTGGTTTTAAGATAATATAATGCTACCATTGAAATCTGTTTCTGTTTCTTTTTGTTAACTCCTAATTTTGGATTTCCAAAATTTTCATTGCTTCTGGCTTTAACTTCTACAAAAACAATGGTGTCTTTTTCTTTTGCAATAATATCAATTTCGCCAAATTTTGTACGATAATTCTGCTTGATGATTTTATATCCGCGTTTACGCAGAAGTTTTGCAGCAAAAATTTCTGCTTTTATGCCAAATTTCTGATTCTTATTTAACATTTAAATATAAACTTAATTTATCACCATGGCTTAAATGCCTTGGCGACCTGCTTTTTAATTTAAAAATTCTCAAAACAGCTTACATGTTTACGATTTTTTAAACTCAGACATACAAATATAAATAAATCCAATTACTTAATTGTTAAAGGTATTTTGACTCAGGTTATTTCATCCTCGCTCCTTATATATATTCTTTAACACCCTTGTAGGTTTGTCTGTGTATTGGGCAGCACCCATATTTGATAATAGCTTTTTTATGATCCTTTGTAGGATATCCCTTATGTTTTGCAAATCCAAATTCAGGATAGTATTTATGATAAGCTTCCATCAACCTGTCACGAGTTACTTTTGCTACTATAGAAGCAGCAGCAACAGATATACTAAGATTATCGCCCCTTATTATCATTTCCTGGGGTAAATCATATGGAATTGGAAATTTGCCATCAATTAGAAGATTGTCAGGTTGAGGCTTCAGATTTTTTACAGACAGGCTCATTGCTAAAAGAGATGATCGATGAATATTCATGCTGTCAATTTCAGTTGGTTCAACTATTCCAATACCTATTGAAACAGCAACATCGTAAATAATCTCATAAAGATATGCACGTTTTTTGGGCGTTATTTTTTTTGAATCGGTTATACCATAATCTGCAAGGGTTTTAGGAAGTATCACTGCAGCAGAAACAACAGGCCCAGCTAATGGTCCCCGGCCTGCTTCATCAACGCCTCCTGTTTTGCAAAAGCCTTTTGCGACACTTTTTTTTTCATATAGCCACAGATCCGCTTTCATAAACCAGATACTTTGTTTGGTCAGACCTAACTTTCAAATCCATTAAAAAAAAGAAAGGCACCTTTTTACAAGTGCCCTACAAAAAAACAGATAAACACAAAATGTGTATTTTATACAAAAATATGGTTTTTCATTAACAGCACCGCTTATCAGCTACTAAACAAAACGTCGTTCTTTTATTCTTGCTGCTTTTCCCCTTAACTTACGCAAATAATAAATTTTTGCACGACGTACACGACCCTGGCTCACAACCTCAATTTTGTCAATAGCAGGAGAATGAAGAGGAAAAATGCGTTCAACACCTATCCCATAAGACATTTTTCTAACTGTAAAAGTAGCATTTGAGGTGCCGTTTCTTTTACTGATTACAACCCCATGAAAAATTTGTATACGTTCCTTTTCTCCTTCTTTAATTTTAACATGAACCTTAACAGTATCTCCTGCGGAAAAATTTGGAATATCAATCCGTATCATTTCATTTGCTAATTGTTGTAAAATTTGCATAAATCCCCCATCTATATCAAATTCAATGCTTAACGCGCATATTTTCGTATGAGTTAAAATTATTATTTAATTCCTGCCCAATAATCTATCAAGAATAATGGATGCTGCTGATCGTACTGAAAGGTGATTATAGTTTGTACAGCCTTTTATCGGTTCAAGCACATAATCAGCCTCAGAAATAAATTTTTCAGAAAGACCCCATGCAGTTCCAAAAACCAACAAATATGTTTTGTCAGTTTGAATCATTTTTCGAAATATGTCAAATCCTATGCTTCGGCTATTATTTTTTGCACCAGTTACAATTACTTGAGGACGGGAATCACACTGTTTTACAACATGTTTTACAACATCCTCTAATGAATCTTTTATGCAGACAAGTTCTAAGGCGTCCCGTCTGTCTGGGTTATATTTAGCTCCTGACCCAATTGTCCAGTGTGAAATAATTTTGTTTATTAATTCTTTTTGGTCCTTAAGAGGAGTTACAACAAAAAAATTTTTCACTCCATATGTTTTTGCAGCCCTTGCTATGTCGTGCAAATCAAGATTTGTAACAGCAGAAGCTATAACATCTCCATGTTTATTGACTACTGGATAATGCACCAGTATTAAATAAAGACTGTGCTTGTATGATTTTTTCAATATCAAGGCACCACTTGTTTAAAATATTAATTTCCTTTTTGCTTAGAACTCTTTTTTCTAGCAAATCCTGTCTTTTTAAAAAAGTTCGTATTAATGATGTCTCAAGCCTCCATGTTTCTATCTTTTTATGGTGCCCTGACAATAATACTTCAGGAACTTTTTCCCCTTCAAAAATTTGCGGTCTCGTATAATGTCCATGTTCAATAAGGTCATCAGAAAATGAATCCTTAAGTGCAGAATCTTTTCCTCCCAATGTGCCAGGAATCAGCCTGGTTACTGTATCAATAATAACCATAGCAGCCAGCTCTCCTCCTGTCATAACATAATCACCAATGGAAATTTCATAATCAATGAAATTGTGACACACCCGCTCATCAACACCCTCATACCGGCCACAAACAAGAATTAAATTTTTATCAAATTTCAAATTTTCTGCTAAACTCTGGTTTAAAATACGTCCCTGAGGTGTTAGAAGAATAGTTTTTGCCGAGGTATGCCTTTGTTTTATTGCCCTGATAGCAGCAGCAATAGGTTCTGGTTTCATAACCATTCCGCAACCACCGCCATAGGGTCTGTCATCTGTTATACGGTGCCTGCCTTTGGCGAAATCTCTAATGTTAACTGCGGAAACAGATATTTTTTTTTCCCTAATAGCCTTTTTTACAATTCCATATTGCCAAAAAGTAGTAAACATTTCAGGGAAAATAGTCAACACTGTAAAATTCATTTTAAATAATTACAATTCAGCTAAAAAATAGCTTTTTAAATCACAACCCTTCTGGTAAATCAACCCGCATTATCTTAGACTTTAAATCAATCGATTTTACAACTGATTCAATAGCTGGAACCAGTACCTCAGTATTTTGAAATTTGCTAGAATTGCGTACTACATAGACATCATTACTTCCTGTGGGAATAATAGAATTAATCTGGCCGAGATAATTGTTACACGCTGAATACACATCAAGACCTATCAGATCAAACCAGTAATATGTTCCATCTTCAAGATCTGGAAGCACATCTTTTTTAATAAAAATTTCAGCGCCAGCAAGTGTCTTTGCTAGGTTAATATCACAAATTTCAGATAGTGATAAAAGGATCACCTTTTTATGGGGTTTTGCCCATAAAATTTTATATCTCTTCCAATATCCATCAGGAGTCCTTGTGGCAAGAAACCTACCTGCTTTGTATATCGCCAAGGACTCTGCGTAAGAATAGACTTTTATTACTCCCTTGATGCCATGAGTTCCGACAATCTTTCCCACAAGCAGGGAACTGCCATTTTCCACAATAAATTATTCTATGATTTCTAGAACAGTGCGTTTGTTGGCTTTAGCAGAAGCTGCACTTAATATGGTACGCATAGCCCGTGCAGTACGGCCCTGTTTCCCAATTACCTTCCCTAAATCTTCTTTGGCGACCTTGAGTTCCAATACCGATGTCTGATTACCCTCTACTTCTGAAACTTCTACCTGTTCAGGATTATCTACCAACGCCTGCGCAATATAATCAATCAGCTTTTTCACAACACCTTCTCCTTTTTTGGTTGTTAAGAATTAGGGATAATAAAATACTACTTGTATAAATTAAAAAAACCTTCTTTTTTTAACAAGTTTTTAGTCGTATTCGTAGGAATAGCACCTTGGTCTAACCAGTATTTTATACGTTCTTTTTTCATTGAAACCTCAGCCGGATCCGACAGAGGGTTATATGTTCCAACAGCTTCCAGATATCTGCCATCCCTTGGGCATTCATTATCAGCCACAACGATTCGATAGAATGGTTTTTTTTTTGCACCATGCCTTGCTAATCTAATTTTTACCGACATTTCAACTCCTTCAGAACGGCAACATTCCCCGGCCTAATCGACGCATGCCGCCTTTATTTAGCTTTTTTACTAGTTTCATTGCTTGAGCGTAATTTTTTAACAATCTGTTTATATCTTGAATACTTGTACCACTTCCTTTTGCAATTCTTTTACGACGACTTCCATTAATAATAGTATGTTGCCTTCGCTCAAGAGATGTCATGGAATTTATAATTGCTTCAATTTTCACAAGCTCTTTTTCATCTATTTCCAATTTTTTTAACTGCTTGTTGTTTCCAATTCCAGGAATCATACTAATTAAATCGGAAAATGATCCTATTTTCCTTATCCGAATCATTTGATCACGAAAATCTTCCAGAGTAAACTGATTTTTTCTTAGCTTTCGTTCAAATTCAGCAGCCTTATCACCATCCACCATGGATTGAGCTTTTTCTATTACAGTAAGAACATCACCCATTCCGAGAATTCTTGAAGACATTCTGTCTGGATGAAATGGCTCTAGCTGATTTAATTTTTCTCCTGTGCCTATAAATTTGATAGGCTTTTTGGTAATAGCATTAAAAGATAATGCAGCGCCGCCCCGTGCATCACTATCCATCTTTGATAGAATTATGCCATCAATACTAAGTATCTCATCAAATGATTTTGCTATGTTTACAGCATCTTGTCCTGTCATGGCATCAGCTATAAAAAGAGTATCAGATGGTTTTACAGCATCCCGAATACGGCAAAGCTCCTCCATCAAGTCTTCATTTATGTGTAAGCGCCCTGCTGTGTCTAATATAAGAATATCACAACCTTCTTTTTGGGCTGCAATCTGTGCATCCTTGCAAATTTGAACCGGATTCATCTTGGTGCTAGCTGAAAAAACAGGAATAGATAGTTGTTCACCAAGTGTTTGAAGTTGATCTATAGCTGCTGGTCTGTAAACATCTAATGGAACCAAATAAGGCTTTTTCTTCTGTTTTCTTAAAAAAACAGCCAGTTTTCCTGCTGTTGTAGTTTTTCCAGATCCTTGCAAACCAACTAACATAACAGATACCGGCTTAGGCCCAGACAAATTCAAATCACTTTGGCAAGAACCCATAAGCTCAGTAAGTTCATCATTAACTATTTTAATTAACTGCTGACCTGGAGTAAGGCTGCTTAATACTTCCTGGCCCAAAGCTCGTTTTTTAATATCAGCAATAAGATTTTTTACAACCGTATAATGAACATCAGCCTCAAGTAAAGCCAGTTTTATTTCCCTTAAGCCTTCCTTAATATTTTTTTCTGATAATTTGCCATGCCCTTTAAGTTTCTTAAAGGCAATATTAAGTTTTTCACTCAAACTATCAAACATATTAGTACCGATCAACTCAAAATGTTAACATAAAAAATATAATTAGCTGCACAATTATTTATAAATTTTATAATAAAACAACTTTTTTCTTGGGGTTGAGTATTTTGTTGAAAAAAAGAAAATTTTCAGCACATTATAGAGGCTATCAATAAATTTAATCCCTAATACTAACATCTTGAAATTAATATTAAACCAATATAATGTCAAGCAAAATATTAAGCATAGGTTTCTTTTTTTAATGAAATACTGTTAGGTTATTGCGCTAAAAACGTTTTTCATGCTATCTTTCTTCAAGCAAAACCTTGTAAATTTTATAATTGTCATAGACAAAATAAAAATACTTGCTACTTTAGATTCAAAAAAATAATTCATACCACCTAAGGAAAAACCATGCAAAATAACATCATAAAAAAGCCAGATATCATGAATCTGTCATTAAATCAACTCGCCTTATGGTTAAATAAACATGGTATTGAGGCGTATCGTGCTTTGCAAATTTTCAAATGGATCTATATGAATCAAGTAGATTCTTTTGAAGTTATGACAAATTTAAGCAAGGATATCAGAAAGCTTCTATCATCTTATTTTTCGATAAATCGGCTTGTAGTATCACAAACAATAACAGCTCATTCAGGTACAAAAAAATATCTGTTTAAACTTGTTGACAATCAATTTATAGAAAGTGTTTTAATCCCTAAAAATAATCGCTACACCTTGTGCATTTCAAGCCAGGTTGGCTGTGCTCAAGGATGCCTGTTTTGTTTAACAGCCAGGTGCGGATTCAAACGCAACCTTACAAGCGCAGAAATAATTGCCCAGGTACGTGATATAATAAAAATTTTTTATAACACAAATTGTATTTCCAATATAGTTTTTATGGGAATGGGTGAACCCCTTGCAAATTATGATAATGTGATAAAAGCTATTAAAATCGTCACAAACAGCGATTTCGGTCTTAATTTTTCAAGTCGTAGAGTCACACTCTCTACCGCAGGTATTGTACCAAAACTTTTTGAACTATCCAATGACACTACTATTAATTTAGCTATATCACTAAATGCAACAAATAACAAGCTTAGAAACAGGCTTATGCCAATTAACCGCAAATATCCAATTGAACAACTTCTTGATGCATGCTGGAAATGCAATTTAAAGCCAAGGCAAAGAATTACCTTTGAATATATACTAATCAAAGGCGTTAATGATTCAAAAGAAAATGCAGTAGAACTGGCAAAGCTTCTTAAAAATAAAAAATCTAAAATAAATCTTATACCTTTTAATGAACATCATGGGATCAACTTCAAACGGTCTGTTGAATCATCAATTTTTCAGTTTCAAAAAATTTTACATGAATATAATTATACAGCTATTATTCGTCAAAGCAAAGGAGATGACATATTAGCCGCCTGCGGTCAGCTAAGTGCAAATGCTTTTTGACCATACCTTAAATAAGCTTATTACAAAAATAATTTAAATGATATAATCTCTAACCTGTTCCGGAGCAATTCCAGTAACGTCTATAACGCTATCATTGCATCCATTTGAAATAATAATCTTAACTTTTTTATCGTTTGTAATATTGCTATACCCCACACAAACAGATGCTGCAAAAGTTAAAATATCTTTGTTATCTCCGTGAGATACAATAACTGTAGGACCTGGATAATCTTTTATCTTTATGACTACATCTTTACAGTTATCATATGATTTTAATATATTAAAATTATCTTTTTTATTACGACCAACAATAATTTTTGTTTTTTTATCTATTCTAAAATGCCGACCATATTTTAACAGATTTAAATCTTCAACTGAATATATATCATGATGTTCAAAAAGGTCTTTAAGTCGAACACAATATGTTGCATCTGTTAAAAGGCAGCCTCCAGCAGGAGTAGGATAATCAAATACACCTAGTTGAGCTGCAAGATTAATTTGCGGTTTACGTGACCTTCCTGAAATTCCCAATAACAGCTTTCTGTCAACAAGTTCTTTTTCTTCAGGTATAGTTACAGGCAGACAGGCTGCGCTTAAAGGTCTTAGTATATATCCATTACACCCTGACTGCTTTTCTACGTAGCGAAGAGAGGGTTTGGTTTGAGACATTGGGCGTTGTCCGAGCACTTCACCTGAAAAAATAAAATCAAATCCTTCATTTCGCATAATTTTACCTGCGATTTTAAACATCAATGCATGGCAATCCATACAAGGATTCATATTGCGCCCGTATCCACATGGAGGATTTAGCAACATCTTAAGGTAAGTGCTTGTAATATTTTGGACTATTAATGGTATGCCAGTACTTTGCGATGCCTGTTTTGCTTTTTCTGATGAAAAAAATGGGGTTTCAAATGTTATCCATTTAATTTCGACTCCTTGTTCACGCAGCAGCAACGCTGACAAAATACTGTCAAGTCCACCGGAACAAAGCCCTAAAGCGCGAACTTTTCTATTTTTATGAATCACAGCAATAACTTTATATAAAATCCTTGAATACTATTACCAATTTGTATTAAGTATTTCAGATATTGGTTCACAATCATGTAATCATGATGTTTAAGCTTTTATAAAAAAATATTGCTTAAACATATATACATAAAAGGTTCTGATTTATTAATGAAATAATTTAGGTTAAGTAACATGATGATAAAAAAAATAAAATTAACTTCAATTTTAAATATTTTATGTGACATCTATCCTGATGTCAATACTCAACTTTATCATAAAAATGAATTTGAACTTTTGATTGCTACAATACTTTCAGCGCAATGTACAGACAAGCAAGTTAATCATGTAACAAGGACATTATTCAAAAAATATAGCTCTCCAAAAGACTTTACAACTGCATCACCTGAAGCTGTTGAAAAAATAATTCATTCAACAGGTTTTTTCCGTAACAAAGCCAAAAATATAATAAACTGTTCAAAAATGTTGATCAATGAATATGATGGCCAGGTACCTGATACTTTAGATGAACTTGTCAGACTTCCAGGTGTAGGACGCAAAACCGCTAATGTGGTTTTAAGTTGTGCCTATAACAAGCCTGCCATTGCAGTTGATACACATGTTGCCAGAATTTCCGGAAGGCTTGGTCTGACAGAATACAAAAATCCAGTTAAAATTGAATTTGATCTTATGAAAGCAATTCCAATTGAAAACTGGAATTGCTTTTCAATGCAGCTTATTTTATTGGGAAGATCTTTTTGCAAGGCAAGAAAGCCTGACTGTTTGAAATGTCCCATTCAGCTTTTTTGCTGTTATACTAATAAAATTTTGTAATAATAATAATTTTGCTATAAATATTGATTGAGCAATATGAAAAATTACCTGGGATTTTATTTCATCGTAATTAATATATTTATTGGGGTAAAAAAATGTTAAGTAAAAATTTATATAATATCACATTATCAATTTTAGTATTTTTAGGTATGACAATTTTAATTTCTGAGGCACAATCGTCAATGTATTTTTCTTATAAAACTAAACAGTTTATAAGCTTTGGTGAACTTGTTCAACAGTTGCACGAATTAGAGAATTCAAGTGAATTCGTCAACCTGGAAGTAATCGGCAAATCAGTTGAGCAAAAAGATATACATTTAGTGGTTATTTCAAAACCAGAGCAGCTTAGCCTTACTGGTGAAAGAAAAAAATGTATAACTCTTTTTATGGCGCAACAACACGGAAATGAACCTGCAACAACAGATGCCTGCATAAACTTTATTAAACATATTATTGATAATGCTTATAACGTGCTTGATAGCCAGACAATTCTAGTTATGCCAATGGTAAACCCTGATGGTGCAGAAATACATCAAAGAGAAAATATAGATGGCGTTGATATAAACAGAGATTATATGCTTTTATCATCACCTGAAGCAAGAGCTGTTCAAAAAGTTTTAAATAGGTGGCACCCGCATGTGGTAATCGACCATCATGAATACCAGGGGGTGGGAATACCCTGGCTACCTATTCGAATATACGATTTTGATTTAACAACAATGTATCCAAACAACAAAAATATTGAGCCAGTAATAAAAAAAGCCAGTAAAAAGTTTATTAAAAACTGGATTTCCTCTGCAATCAGGAAAGCCGGATATACTGCTGCAAGTTACGGTGTAATTACATCGTTGAAAATACCGGTTGTTGCAAATCTTACAGATCCATCTAAAGCAAGAAATTATATGGGGCTAAACAACTGTATAACAGTGCTTTCCGAATCAAATATGCAAATAGCAAGGGGAATACGCATTTATTTGCATGAATTGATCATGCGCACTACAATAGAGTATGTACAGAAAAACTGCTATACAATTAAAAATACGGTTCAACGCGCAAAAGAAAATGCCGTAATAAAAGGAAGAAACATGGAAGGTTTGATATTTTTGGGTAAAAAAACAATTGAACCGCCATGGGGATATATTGTAGATTTTTCCAGTAAAAACCTTATAAAAAATTTAAAGCTACACAACATTTCAATGGAAATGCTGGCTCAGGATATGGAAATAGAAGGTGGGTATTATATTTCCGGATCTTTTATTGTAAAAATGGCTCAGCCTAAAAGAACACTTATTTCTATGCTTCTTGATAAAAATTCGCCTTACAGACAACTATCTGAAAAAGATACAGTAAGGATAAAAATGCCTCTGCAAAATGGATTTTGATTATAAGTTTGCGCCTCTTGATCAATTTGCAGGTTAAGTGAATTTTTTTGGTATTGACAAATTTTTGATTTCTACTTTGAGGGTAGAAAATGATTATTGATTGTTATTTCAAACATGAAATTATCATAATAAGTCAATGATGCAAATATAAAATGCACTTTTTTTGAAAAATCTTCGTTTTATTTTATGCGGGTATCCTTTTTTATTCCATTGGTTTACTATTACCATCAGGCACTAAATAGCGATAATGTAAGATCTTACTTTATTACATTAAGATCCCGGAATTCAACATGAGCTTTGATTTTTACTCCGCCTGTCTTCTACGTTCTTCTACAATATCTAAAAAAGCACCAACTCTTGTCTCAAAACCAGCATGAGCTGTATGAGAATCAATTTCAAGATAACAAAATGTCTCCCCTGCCATATCCTGCCTTATAAGATGATAAATACTTGCATCAGGACCACATGAAAAGCATGACACAAGACAAAGAAAAAGGTTTTCCTGGGCCCTGACATAAGATACACTATTTGTAATATCCTGGGTAAAATTCCATACATTTCTGGGATGCTGGGATAATTTGGCATTTAATCTCGGTAAAATATCAGCAGGAACAGCATGGTATCCCCTGCTTGTAATTTTTCTGGGAAGACTCAGGTTCACCTCAGAAGAATTAGTAGTATATGGCCTTCCTGCAATGATTACAGCAGGTTCGTTCCCTATTTCACTTAAAAATTTTTTCCCCATTTTAACAGATTCATCTGTATATAGGCCATAATACTCCATTGCTGCCTTTCCTGCCTTTTCTGCCTTTTTTTTTGATATTCCTAAAATTGCACCAAGATTACCTATCTCTTTTAAACTGGTTTTTAATAAATGTTTGGAAAAACCTATTTGAGGAGCTAATATTTTGCCGCATGCAGCTTCAAAAACACCTTTTATAATATCAGAAATAATGGTTGTAGTGGGACAAGTATAACTGTGAAGCATATCTTTTTGAATAGCAAACTCTATAATACGGGGAAGAAGAATATAATCCACATCCTTTGACAAAAGATCGTAAACTGCACCATGGACAACCTCGCATGGGTAACACAAAGCAGTTTTTGTTTTTGTGTTACCTGTTTTAGATACTTGAGACAAAACCATATTATACCCCAGCTCATTTATAAGTTTGGCATAAAA
>Ga0209345_10000473_pt1 | contig 51895 bp, 36 predicted proteins | sample Cruoilmetagenom7_FD_187294 | JGI IMG/M metagenome (GOLD analysis project Ga0209345, IMG submission 187294) | Oil polluted marine microbial communities from Coal Oil Point, Santa Barbara, California, USA - Sample 7 (SPAdes) (version 2) | ecosystem: Environmental > Aquatic > Marine > Oil seeps ... | reverse complement strand
AGGACTACAATCACCATCGCCCACACACGAGCCTCGACGGGCTCACCCCGTGGGAGTATCACCAAAGGTCAGTAGAGGACCAAATCCTGAACAGAGCGAACTAAAGAACGCGGACTCTAAGGGGAGCAGGTCAACAGTCTGCGGGACTGGGGTCACGCAAAGGACTATGTCCGCATGCAGTGGATGATGCTCCAGCAGGACGAACCCGAAGACTTCGTGATTGCGACTGGCGTACAATATGTTGATTGTCACTGAGAACTGACCCGGTATTTTCACCGAGATTTGACCCACCCTCAGTTATGCGTCGTGGTCTATGATGCGGTCAATGTTTTGGCCTCCTTTGCAGTTTTCTTTGCTGCCTCAGAACTGACCTTGAAGCGGTAGCTGTCGTTTCCGGTTTCGAGGATGTGGCAGCGGTGGGTAAGCCGATCCAAGAGAGCGGTGGTCATCTTTGCATCCCCGAAGACCTGCGCCCATTCTGAGAAGCTAAGGTTGGTGGTGATGATCACACTGGTGCGCTCATAGAGCTTACTGAGCAGATGGAAGAGCAGCGCCCCGCCAGATGAACTGAACGGCAGGTAGCCGAGTTCGTCCAAAATGACCAAGTCGACCTTCGTCAGCGTCTCAGCCAGTTTCCCTGCCTTTCCAAGCGCCTTCTCCTGTTCCAACGCATTGACCAATTCTACGGTCGAGAAGAAGCGGACCTTGCGCCTGTGGTGCTCAATCGCTTGGACGCCAATTGCAGTGGCCGTGTGGCTCTTGCCCGTTCCGGGACCGCCGATCAAAACGACATTTTCGGCCGCTTCGATAAACTCGCATCGATGTAGCTGCCGCACTGTCGCTTCGTTGACCTCACTCGATGCAAAGTCGAAGCCCGTCAGATCCTTGTATGCGGGGAAGCGGGCGACTTTCGTGTGGTAGGCGATAGACCGTACCTCGCGTTCGGCGATCTCAGCCTTGAGCAGCTGTGACAGCATTGGTGTGGCAGCTTCGAACGCTGGCGCGCCCTGGGCGACCAAGTCTTCAATCGCATTTGCCATGCCGTACAGCTTGAGACTGCGTAGCATGATCACGATAGAAGCTCCTGCTGGGTCATGACGCATGGCGCTTCTCCTTAGTCTGTCGCAACCCGTCATAGCGATCGACGTTGGCCTCTGGCGTTGACTGCAATGCCAGTGCGTCCGGCGGATCGACCTCGGGGTGATCTGTCGGTCTGCGGTCGATCAATCGATGCAACAGGTTCAGGATGTGCGTCTTGGTGGGGACGCCCGCTTCAAGTGCCAGCTCCACTGCGCACAAAACGTCATCTTCGTTGTGCTGAAGGACCAGAGACAGAATGTCGACCATCTCTCGGTCACCGCCTTCTTTACGCAGCATGTGATCCTGAAGTTGCCGGAAGGCATCCGGCATCTCCGTGAACGGCGCACCATTGCGTAAGGCACCTGGTTTGCGTTGGATGACAGCGAGATAGTGACGCCACTCATAGATGACCTTGCCGGGCTTGCGATGAGATCGCTCGATGATCCGCGCATGCTCGCAAACCGTTTGCCCTTCAGCGACCACGACCAGCCGTTCGGGATAAACATGCAAACTGACACGTCGGTTCGCGAAGCTGGCGGGAACGCTGTAGCGATTGCGTTCGAACGTGATCAGGCATGTGGGTGACACACGCTTACTGTGTTCGATAAAGCCATCGAATGCCGGCGGCAGTGCCATCAGCGTGGGCTTCTCGGCCTCCCACACGTCAGCGATGGACCCCGGCAAAGCCTTGTGCGGTGTCTCTGCCCAAAGGGCGATACAGCGATCTTCAAGCCATTGGTTCAGCTCGTCCAGATCGGCAAAGACCGGCATGACTTGCCACATGCGGTTGCGCGCATCCTGCACGTTCTTCTCAACCTGGCCTTTCTCCCAACCTGCGGCTGGATTGCAGAACTCGGGCTCAAACACGTAGTGGCTGGCCATAGCCTTGAAGCGTGCATTGACGTCCCGCTGCTTGCCTCTGCCCACACGATCAACGGCGGTCTTCATATTGTCATAGATCCCGCGACCAGGCACGCCGCCGAAGACGCGGAATGCATGCCAGTGGGCGTCAAACAGCATCTCGTGCGTTTGCAGCGGGTAGGCCCGCACCAAGAAAGCGCGGCTGTGTGACAGTTTGATATGCGCGACCTGAAGTTTGGCGCGCTCACCGCCAATGTTGGCCCAGTCCTCGCTCCAATCGAATTGGAAGGCTTCGCCGGGCGCGAACACCAAAGGCACGTAGGTGCCGCGCCCCGTCGTCTGTTCCGCTCGATGCCGATCTTCACGCCATGCCCGGGCGAAAGCTGCTACGCGTTCATAGGAGCCATCATATCCCAGCTTCACCAGATCAGCATGCATTTGCTTCACTGTCCGCCGCTCTTTGCGTGACTTCCGCGTCTGGATTAAAAGCCAGGCTGACAGCCGATCCGAATAGGGATCCAGCTTGCTTGGACGCTTGGGCGTCTTGAACTGCGGTTCCACCGCACCTTCACGCAGATACTTCTTTATCGTGTTCCGAGACAAACCCGTCCGCCGGGCAATCTCCCTGATTGGCATCTTGTCACGCAATGCCCAGCGTCGAATGACACTCAAAAATCCCATGTCGATCACTCCAAATCCCCCCAACCAAAACCGTCGGGGAAGTGTGTTCACATGGGTCAATTCTCAGTGACAATTTATGGGGCTACCGGGTCAGTTCTCAGTGACAATCAACAGTTTTCTGCCCCAATATCCAGAAGACCATAGGTCTCTGTCAGGATCGCCTGAGCTTCAGGCACAGGAAGGTCGCTCAGCGTGTGTGTTCCTCCACGGGGGAAATGCAAAGTTTTCCCTTCTAATCTGTACCCCACCTCATAAGAGCCGCAGTCATTGAAGAAACGATGCTGTGCCTGGCCATCTTCGTTAACAGTGCTTTCCGCCTCATATGTACATGCTGCAGCGGCTCCGCTGGCGAGAACCAACTCCGATAGTTGCGAAGAACGTTCGTATCATAACAGGTCCAGTTCGTTTCCAGGTGGGCGCGCCATATACATAGTCCCTATCTATCGGATCGACTACTTGCCGCTTAGATATCGGCGGGGTTTTACCTAGGGGTTTTAGGGCTTTGGGCGAACCTCAAAAGACTCCTATACAGCGCCTTTAGGGCATTTGTGGACCACGTTTCATCAACGTTCACAGCGGACCTCTGAGAGTCCTCATATCGCCTCTACGAATCAGTTCTGCGCCATTCTTATAGAGTTCAAAATCGCTGCAGAAAGCTGGCTAAGGAATGGCTTGACCGAACGACATTCCAGTGGCTCTAACGGACTACAGAGCCGCCCAGTTGACAATCCCTCAGACCCTTTCCGTGCGCGGGGCCATATACGATAACGGGCATACCCCCCATGGCGCTCGCCCCCCTGCCCTACCACCGCAAAAGACCTCCACCGTTTTTGGCGGAGGCCTTAAAGCAGGTAAACCAGGCAACTAAGTCTACAGTTGTAACTTACTGTTGTGGCTCAACTTTGGCCAGCTCTTCTTGCAATGCTCGTGCATAAGCATTCCGTGCAGTCTGAGCGATAGCAGTCTGTTGCTGAAGACGCTTCAGCTCAGCATCTACAGCTTGAATATTACCCAGCTGAGCTTTGGCTTCGTCTGACAGCTTATCAAGCCCATAGGACTTGCCGTCTATGTCGATTGTTTGGCCTTCAGCCATGTCTGCACTCCTAAAGTTTCTTAAGATTTAGATGTGGAAAAGGGCCACCCGAAGGCAGCCCCAGTCCGTAATGTGTAAGCCGGTTAGCTTAGCTAACTTATTACGCGAAGTTTGCGTCTGTCAGGTCAGCAACATTCACACCGGTGATCTGAACGAGCAGATCATTGGCGTCGTCAAAGTTACCACCGGTCGTAGCATCGTACACTGCGTAAGACTGGCCTTGGAAAGTGAAGGCACTCCACTCACCGGCAAAGACACCATCTTGAACGATCGCATTGGTTGCGATGTTCGCAGCGGCTTGCAACGTAGCACCGGCACCCGAAAGCGCGTCAATTGCTGTCTGAGCGGAAGCAACCAGGGCAGTGTAGTCGCTATCACCTGCTGCGCCGCCGGTAAAGTCCAGCACATCGCCACCAAGACCGGCAGTGAAGCTGTTCACGACATCCACCTGAAGATCAGTATTGGTGTTTGTGGCAGCGGTATCGCTGTTCGCAACACCGGATGCGAGACCCGAACCGAACTGAATAGTATCGGAACCTGCGCCAAGCGTGATTGTGTCAGCACCGGAGACGAAGTCAACACCTGCAACTGGAGGAGTAGCACCTGGATTAGCGGCAACGAACTGCACAAAGTCAGAACCTTCAAGAACCAGGTTACCGGTCGCAGTGGAGGCGTCGATGATGCCACGGTTTGCGAGACCATCCAGGTCTAGGTTACCAGCACCGCTGATGTTGATGGTCGAACCAGCAACAGCAGTGATCGCACCAACTTCGTTTGTGTTGCCTGCGGCGCCGTCATCTGCGAGATCACCCTGCGAGTCGATGTTGATCGTTGCCAGCGTACCAGCCGGAGCTGTTGCAGCAAGATTAACGACAACAGTGCCAACGTCAGCATCTGCACCATCGTTAGCAGCCGCTGTACCTTCAGTACCAAGCATTACCAGGTTCAAAGTTGTGTTTGTTCCCGACATGTTGAACGTGGCGGAACCAGTGTTTGCATCACCAAACTCGTACATGCGTGCAGAGCCCGCATTGTTGATGATGTCGGCACCTGTGGTGTTGAACTCAATGTTGGTAATGGCAGCATTGTTGAAGGTCGAACCGTTCAATTGTACACCATTGCCGTCGAATGCAACACGCTCAACGGAAGTCAGCGAGTTGAAGGGAGCGGCAGAAGCAGCAGTCTGCAGATTGCCCGATGTAGTAACACGAACAGTGTCTGTACCTTCGCCACCGTCAACAACATCGCCTGGAACGCCAGTCGCAGCAGCTGTCAGACCAGCGCCGAAGCTGAAGGTATCGTTACCAGCACCACCGGTTACAGCAACGTTACCAGCACCGATAGTAGCAGTTACACCGCCGGTGTTTGCCGAAGCATCAAGCGTTGTTACATTGAGAGTACCGCCGAAAGCTACGGAACCTTCACCCGAAACGTTAACGGTGTCGCCATCGTTTGCCAGGGTAAGTGTGTTCGCGCCGGTTGCCGCGACGTTGAACGTCTCGACGCCTGCAACGTTGACAGTCCCGGTTGCACCGTTGACTGCGACGTTTTGGGCATCGGTCAGGCCAGCAACAACTGCAGCGTCATAAGCAACTGTCATGCCTGCACCGCCGTTTACCTCAACGTCTGCAATCGCATCTACGTTGTTGAAGGTAGTCTGAGCGGTGCTGTTGGCTGCGACCAGCTTGGTGACGCCAGTGGCGTTTGCCAAGTTAACTGCTGCGCCTGCAAGATCTTGAACCTTGACGGTTTCAACACCAGTCATGCTCGCAGGGACGATGGTGCTAACAGTTGTGGCAATCAGGTTCAGAGTGTCGTTGCCGGCACCGCCGCTGATGGAGTCACCTGTGTTGAAAGTGCCGCCGGCGCCAGCAGTAGTATTGATGACACCTACAAAGGTGTCGTCAGCTGTTGTGCCATTAACAACATCGACAGCTGCAGTGAGCGACCAGACACAATTCCCTAAGAAAGTAATTAAAAAGAATCTCTTAGACTGATAATGACTAAGGGCTGATCAGCGGACCAAAGACCAACCTAATAATTTACTCTTTTTCGGAATCCGTACTTGAATCGGATGCACTACCTCGGCGGCTTACTGATCTTTCCGCTTAATGTTTTTTATCACATCGGTGTCCATTGCGCCTTCCAATAGAGGCAGACTGTCATCCGGCAAAGTGATGTGCAGATCGCCTCTCATTGTAAGATCAATATTAATCCCTGCGTAACGAAAGACGTTTAACGCAAACTCTAAATCTTCACTAGAGATGGCTCCGGTAGCTGTCTCCGCACGAGCTAGCTTAGATTTAGAAATCCCCATCTGTTTAGCAAATGCTGCCTGCGAGACACCTAAGATTGACCTACCAGCACGCAAAGCTGCAGCCAGCTTAACACTGTACTTGTGTCTCTCGTGATCTTTTGGTACTGATTCTGGACCATTGGACCAAAATGCATCCATTTCGCTCATTTAGGGGCCCTACCGTTGCCGAAAGCTAAACTAAATACTTATCTTGTATCTCACGTCTCTTGCCCTCAGGGCAAACGTAAAGAGACATTTTTTGATACAGTAACCAAAGGCCTATCGCTGGAGGTTCGGGTATCGGGCGGCAAGACCTACTATTTGCGCTATTCGGATGTCCGAAGCAAAACCCGTTATTTGAAACTGGCCGATGCCGGTGACATTAGCTTGGCGCAGGCACGGAAGCTCTGTGAGCAAGCTCGCAATAAGATTGCCATGGGAGAAGACCCAATTGCCGAGAAAGCCATGAAGAGGAATGTGCCGACTTTCCGTGCTTTCGCCCAGGAACGGTATCTTCCCTATGTCAAAACTTACAAAGCATCTTGGGATACGGATGAAAGTATTTTGCGGGTACATCTGATCCCGACTTTCGGCTCCAAGCACCTGGATGAAATTACTAAAGACGACGTGATCAAGTTCAGGCAGGCTGCACTTCAGAGCGGAGCTAAGCCAGGCACGGTAAATAGGCGGCTGATCCTACTGCGGTACATCTTTAACCTGGCCGTGCGAGACTGGGAGGTGCCGGGTGTTCCCAGCAATCCGACCCATGGTGTGGCTTTGCTTGAGGAAAACAACAAGAAGGAACGCTACATCACCACAGATGAACTTAAGCGTCTCTACGAGGCCGTAAGGCTCAGCCAGAACAAGATGCTTTCCTATATCGTACCGATGTTGGTTGTGACTGGGGCTAGGCGCGGCGAAGTGTTGAAGGCTCGCTGGGAAGATTTTGATCTAAACCGCCGCCAATGGCGCGTACCCAAGGCTAAATCCGGCCAAACACGATACATCCCCCTCGGAGAGAATGCTCTTCGTGTACTTGAAGCTGTGCAGGGCATTTCCGGCTCTGACTACCCCTTCGGAAACCCTGCGACTGGCAAACCATACAAGCACTTGTACCCAGCATGGAACACTGCGCGGGAGATAGCTGGGCTACCTGAGGTACGGATGCACGACCTACGGCACAGCTTTGCGTCTTTCTTGATCAACAGTGGGCGTAGCCTCTACGAGGTGCAGAAGCTTCTGGGCCATACCCAGGTCACAACAACTCAACGGTACGCCCACCTGAGCCAGGAAACTCTCTTGGATGCAGCAGATGTAGGCACCGCATCGCTTACAGCTATCTTCAATCCGAGCGGTCAGTTAGGCACTCGTCAATAGCTGGCGTACGTGGTGGAGACAAAACCCTGGCCCCCGTTGTAATTGGCTATGGTGACAAACCTAGCAGTACTGTGGGTTGGCAGCACGGTGCATCAGATCGGTGATATTGCACATATAGATAGGGCCAAAAGCGGGTTAGCCCAAGCCCCTTATTTATATGACCTAAACGTATATCAGCACATAGAGTAATATAGTATGGCAACTACCCCTCTCACACGGGATCAAATACTATCGCAACTGAATGCTCTACAGCCTTCAAAATCCCCCCTTAGCTTACCGGAAAGAGGTAAGGGATATGACGCTGCCTCTCACAATCTCATGCCCAAAGTGCGAGGATCAAAGCCGTATCGGTCGAAGCTGAAGCAAGCTGCTAAAGACCTATACGATCTGCTCCGTAAAGATACTGATGTATTGGACAGTGTTGGCAAGCCTGTTGTGGTTAATGACAAGCCCCGGGCAGTGTTGACCAGCTTTACCCCCAAAAACCGGGATGCCAACTTGCTGGCCCTAGAGCATATCCTCCATAGCCTATCGTATATCGCCTCCCATCTTTCTAAGCAGCTGCGCTACATCGGCATTCCGTTAAACCAAGAGGGCTACAATGTGACCGGGGCATACGGGCACCTCAGTTTCCCCGCTGTTCAGAGGGTGGTCTATGCCCTTCATCTCTTTCAGCTTGGGAGTAAGCCGTTCTTGCAGATTGTCCCCGGTACATATGATCGTACCAAGGGTACAGGACAGGTCACCCGTATGGAGGCCTCTCGCCCCGCATTGGATTGGTTCACCCAGACGGGCCTGATCCTACCTGATCACCCAAACACCCCAGACCAGATTTATGACCCCGTTCCTGTTCACCTGAGGCTGAAGCCCTTCGACCAGAAAACATCAAAGCCAGGGGAACCATTGTATCGCCCACTGCAAGGCACGGAGATGATCCAACCCGTTAGCCTGGCTCTATTGAAGAAAGCCAAACTCAGCCTGCCCCTGCCCAACTATGCCTTCTATGTGGATCACTGGAGCTGGTCAGAAAAGCGGTCTAAGCTCATGGCTGTACGGAAGGCTGATCTGTATCGCAGCTTCAGCGGTGAAGATGGCAGAGGTGGCAGGATATATGGCCACTGGGTTCAGATGTTGCCTGCTGAGGCCCGGCAATATCTCACCTTCCGCAATCAGCCCTCCGTAGAGCTAGACTATTCCTCTATGCAGTTGGCCCTACTGTATCATCTTCATGGCATTCCCATGCCTGAGGGCGAGCTGTACGAAATCCCAGGAACTCGTTGGTCACGGGAAGCCTGTAAGGCTGTGCTACGCATCTCCGTAGGCAGCAGCAGTAAGATGCAGACCGTGAAGTCATTGGCGAATGAGCTGCTGGACATGCGATTGAAAGCCAACAGAGCTAGCGAACTCTATGAGGCATTCTGGACCCATCACGCAGCTGTGCGGCCCCATGGCATTGGATCAGATGCTCCTTGGGAAGCCCTGCAGGCACTTGAAGCCAAGATTGCTTTGAAAGTGCTTTGCTATCTCGCCCAGCAGAATATCCCTGCTGTCCCTATCCATGACAGCTTTCTCGTTCCGGCCAAGTACGAGGCTGAATGCTATGAGGCTATGCAGAATGGTTTTGCTGATTACGCCCCCGGTATAACTGTAATGATCAAATCCACGAGCGGGAAATCTCAGGTTTCTTAAGGTCTTAACCGGACCTCAGGAGAGTCCCATTCAGCGCCTCTGGGGCTATTTGTGGATCAGGCATTACCGGCCTCATAGAGGCCTTCTGAGAGTCCTTATATCGCCCCTACGACTCACTTCTGTGGCAGTTTTGGGCCAAATTAAAACCAGTGTCGACCGTTTGCTATAGATCGGGTTCAACCCACTACATCTCGCTGATGTTCTTTAGCTCATTATGCGACCCGGTTGACGATCTCACAGGCCCCTTCCGTGCGCGAAGCTATATACGATAACGCCTATACCCCCGGTGGCACTCGCCCCCCTACCTTCTTAAACGAAAGGCCTCTACCGTTTCCCGCAGAGGCCTTACATCAGCTCAGAACCAATGAGATTTACCATTTCAGCTTACTGAGCAGGTTCCATCTTTGCCAGCTCTTCTTGCAAAGCACGAGCATATGCATTCCGTGCTGTCTGAGCGATAGCTTTTCGCTGTTCCAGGCGTTGTATCTCTGCGTCTACAACTTGGATGTTGCCCAGCTGGCTTTTAGCTTCGTCTGACAGCTTATCAAGCTCATAAGACTTGCCGTCGATGTCGATTTTTTGGCCTTCAGCCATCTCTGCACTCCTAAGGTTTCTAGAGGTTTAGATGTGGAAAGGGGCCACCCGAAGGCAGCCCCAGTCCGTAATTTGTAAGTCCGGTTGGCTTACGAGAAGATGAAGTCAGCGGCGTCGAGGCCCAGTCCTGACCCGGCAACCTTGATGACCATATCGCCATCGGAGTTGAAATCACCGTTCTTGTCAGCATCTACGAAGACATAGGTATTGTTTGTGTCGTCGAGGATAGCCACCCCACGATCAATGCCTGCGTCATTGAAGAAGTTACCTGCTACAGCAGAAGTAACTTGGACATCGCCGTTAGCGTCAACCGAGAAGCCAGCGTTGGCTTTGTTCAACACAGCATCGTCAGCTTGGCCAGTGAAGCCAATCGCTTTGATGTCGATCTTATCTTCGTTTACTGTGAAAGTGGTCACAGTGTCGAAGTCAGCCGAAGTGGAGTCGGATTGAGCTTTGTAAACGACATGCTCAACTTGACCCCCAGCAGACAAAGTGATCGCATCAGCACCACCGTTACCGGTTACTACGAACTCCAGACCTGCGCCTGCAGTTGTCGCACCGGTGAGGTTTACAGTGTCAGCACCTTGACCCATGTTGAAAGCAACACCGGATGTAGCGCTGAACGCCTCTGCGCCAGTGGTAACTGAAACCGCCATTGCCGAAGCTGAAGCGTCGAACAGAACCATGGAGTCAGCTTCAAGATCAGTGATCGTCAGGCCTGCGGTGCTGGCGTCAACTGTCACTTTTGTAGCTTCGTCTGCAGCCAGAACCGAGAAGGTATGGGTCTGGTTTGTGCCTGTCGACATCGACGAAACGTTGACTGTTTCAATGTCGTTCAGGTCAACGCTTGCTACAGTCACACCAGCTTTCGCAGATGCATTCACTGCGATCACGTCGTCGGGCGAACCCGCACCAGCGTCCTTCTGGTTTACGATCAGGGTGTTAGCGCCTGTGGAGGCTCCAAAATCGACACTTGCCGCTTCCGGAACATTGCTAACGACGGTGTTACCACCAAGTGCAGCATTCACAGCAACGCTACCAATGGTGTTGGTCGATGCGAGGTGTGCCAGATCGTATGTACCGGAGCCGCCGCCCAGCTCAAGAGTTTCAAACTCGGAGAACTGCTTGCCGGTTGTGGCGTCGATAACTGCACCAGCGGTAACGTTCAGAGAGTCAGTACCTGCGCCGCCTTTGAAGGAAGCACCTGCCTCAATGTTGTTAGCTGCTGTAAGACCAGTAATCTTCAGAGTGTCGTTGCCTGCACCGAGAGCAACTGCAACTTCTTTAGACAAAGCGTTTGCGGCTGCAACGTGGGAAAGCGTGATCGTGTCATCTGCACTACCACCGGTGACTTTCACTTTTGCCACGTCCGAGATCAGGTTCAGTTTGCCGGTGGCAGCGGAGCCATCAAGAGTGGTCGCATTCTGAACTTTGTTGCTGACGGTAAGGTTGCCAGCGCCAGCGAAAGTTACGGACTTGGTGTCAGTCGAAGTCACCAAGCCTGCAAGGGTGTTTGTGCCGGTCGACGAAACCGCATAAGTTTCAACACCTGCACCACCCGTGCCGCCAGCGCTGATAGCACCAGCTTTAGTCGCGCCATCAAGAGCGATGTTGACGATATCAGAAGTGCCTGTCAGCAGGCTGTCGTTAAACGTGGCTGTTGTAGTCGTGTTGCCTGAGACACCCTTAATACCAACAGTCGCAAGCTCTTTTACGTTGCTGAACGCGAGGTTTGCAGAGCTATCGTTGTTCCACAGCTGTGTCGCACCGGTCACGTTATTCATGTTGAAGGTTGCAGCAGCGCTGGTCTGCACGAAGAACTGCTCAACGCCGGAAGCATTTACAGATTCGTTCCCAGTGATGAACAGGTTCGCTTTGTCGGTACCGGCTTTGCCATCCAGCGTGTCAGCAGCCGAAAGCGAGGCACTGTCGCCAAGGAAGGTGTCGTTGCCTTCGGTACCCGCAAGTGCATCAACACCTGCAGTGAGTGTGAAAGTGTTCCCCTGATTGGCTGCACCAGTAAGAAACGCATCAGTCCCGGCTTTAGCGGCAACAACAGTTGCTTCATCTTCGGTCACACCATTAACAGCAGCTACCGCCGCGGATTTGGCGGCTGCATCAAACTCAAAGCCAGATGTGTTTGCCGCGTCAGAAGCGAAGTCCAGACCAACTTCGACTTTGTTATCCAGAACGGTTTTGTCGAATGTACCTGCAGTTGCATCGTCACGTGCGCCCATGATGATTGCTTCGATCATGTCGGCCACAGAAACGCTACCGTCATTCAGAACACCAGTCCAGAATTCCAAGCCAGCTGCATCAGGAGCACGACCGAACAGGTTCGCATAGATGCTTGTAATAAACGCGGCAGGCGAGGAAACGGCTGGCGTTGTCAGGTAGGGGTACAGCGCCACGGCCTCGGGGGAAGCGGCGAAGTCAGCTGCGATTGTATTGAACTCACGACCATTGTCGATTTGCTCGATCCAGAACTGAAGGCCTGCTGGATCGGGTGCGCGATCAAAGTACCCTACGTAAAGGGCTGTAAGCGCATTGATTTGCGTAGAAGTTGCCATGTTGTTTGCTTTCCTGCTTAATAAGCTTGCATAATGATCTTCACTAGCGATCTTGCGGCAAGAGCCCTCCGAGAAGGGCAACACTGCCGGATCGCGGATTGATCACTATCACTGAACTAGCAAATTGGCCGCTCTCGAGCAAGCATTATGTCCAGTAAAAAGTATACCGCCTGCTTTCATTCCATGCTATGCATAGGGAAAGGTGCAGAAGCTAACCAAAAATTAGCCTAGGAATTCTGGCCCTTAGCAAAAAATTGCTCAGCCTATCTAAGAAGGCTGAGCTGCGAATAGGAAGCTTTCTAGTATGACATATGATAAGTTGTCTCCCGCTGTCTCGAAGGACAAAGATGCGCGCGCGGAGTTGGGGAGTTGGCTAAAGACATTGCGCGAAGCAAAAGGCCTATCACAGCGCCAGCTCGCGGACATGCTTAACCTAGATTATTATACCTTCATTTCTCAGCTAGAGACGGGCCGCGGCAAAATTCCAAGCGCGCGGTACCGCGATTGGGCGACTGCCCTTGAACAAGAGCCCAAAGCCTTCATGACCATTCTGTTGAGCTACTATGAGCCGGAAGCTTATGAGTTGCTCTTCGGCGACGCTGAATAAGCTTAATCACTAAAATTGATGTCGGTTAAAGCCCAGTGAGGCGCTCTTGCAAGCTGGGGTGCAAGGCGTGCGCCTTTTCTTCGAATTTCAAACGCAAAGCCAGATCTCGGCTGGCCTGTAGCGCCGTCTCTTTGGCCAACGCAACGACGTTCTGAGCATAAGATTCGGGAGAGTGATGTGCCTCAAAGTATGCGCGGCCTGCGACACCGACGGGACGCGTGGCATCTCGATCATTGGCAAGCTTCGAAAAAAGCCGGTGCAGTTGAGCGGCTTCGTTTTCCAAATCGATAAAATAGGCTACTTCCTCAGGCAATTCGGCATACCAGCCTTCACGCGTCACCGCCGCAGGCGCCCCTGCATTCCAGATACGCAGCTGGCTGCCGGAGGCTTCACCCATGCTGGGGTGGCGAAGGTTCAAAACCAGATGGGCTTGTCGCAGGGTATTGTCTAAGATCAATTCTGGTACAAAACCATGCAGGTGTACCCGGTCCCCTAAGTTCAACTGACTCAGTTTGTCGTATATGAGATGAGGATCCCAAACCTTACCCATCACGTCCAGTCGAAAGTAAAAATCTTCTGGCATCTGAGCCAAAACATCCAAGGTTTGCTCGAGCCGCCGATTGGGGCCGATCCAGCCAAATTGTACCAGGCGTAATGGGCCGGTTGAAGCACGGTGTTGTAGCGGCGGGGCGTCGATTGCGAAAGGCAGAGGCAACATTTGACAGGGTAGGTGAGGCAACTTCTTTTGCACTGCATCACGTGCAAATTGCGTATGCGTAAGCACACCAAGCGCTTTCTCCAACACCAACTCAAAGCCTGGCTGTCTGGTAGAGATTACAGACCCCTTCTCTGCGTGGCTTAAGCAAGACTGGCCTTTGCGCAAACCTTCCGCGCCATACCATTTTTGCATCCCGGCCAAATAGCTCGGAGCATCCCATTCGTTCTGCCCCACTGCTTCGATCATCAGCTCCTGGATCGCGAGATCATGTAGGACTACAACGGTAGGAATGCGCTGTGCCAAGCGCAGGAAACCTGAATGGTACACCCAAGAGTTTCCGATATGCATAAAGAGCACTTTCGGGCCTGACCCGGAACTGGCTGCGGCAAAGTCCCGAGGTAAGACTGTATCTGGGTCGAACTGCTTGACCCTACAGTACCGCTCCAAAGACAAATCCCACTCTGGCGCATCGGTCCACAGAACAATTTCAGCCTTGGCGCTCAGGGCTGGCAGGATGCGCGCGGTATAATGCGCGATATCTGTCTCAGCCGGGGGAAGGGGGCTGATCCAATGAATTGTGGGGCGGGGCTCTGTGCGGGTCATCAAAGAGCCTGTTTGGCCAAAGTTAGGAAAGTGGCCTCAGAGCAGGGGAGCTCAAGCATATTGGCCCGTCCCGTACCGGTAAAAGCACCGACGCCGGTCTGGAAAAGGTGCAGGCGCAGCGTACCCGCATGCGCCATATTTGGATCACGACGGAAGCTGAATGTCGTCTCCGCTCCCGGTGCCACGGCTTCGCTTAGCGGCAGGATGACATTGGTATGAACGAGATAATCCTCGCCATTGATCCATTCAGCCAAAAGGGCCGTTGCCTGGTTGCCCGCAGCGGGCCACCATCCTGAAGAGGTGTTTTGCGCGGTGACTTGCGTGAGGCCGGTCTGGGCCTCATCCTTGGTCAAAACCAGTTTGCCCGACAGCCGCGCAGGATCACCATGATAAAGGCCAGCGGGCGGCGCGCTCGGCACCCCTGCTTTCCGCCCAACAAAGACGATCGTTTCTCCGCGCAGATGCAAGTTGTCCTCGCGGGCGATCATGAGCGCCGCGGTCGCCGGGTCCACATGATCGTCGTAGACATCGGATGTGCCTAGGTAGTGGGTTTCAAATCCGGCTCCATGGGCGAGAGCTTCTACCTCATGGGGGGTGTATTCGCGGTTGTGCCGTCCGTAGACCCCCCCGGTGGGGACAAAAAGGCCGAAAGAGTAGGGGGACTCACAATCGAGGATTTTCCGTACACCGCGGTGGCTGCCGACATTGGGGGTGGTCAGGATGATATGCCCTCCGGGTCGCAGCACGCGGGCCGCTTGGGTCAGGAAGAAATGCGGGTCCAGAGCGAGATGCTCAAAGATCTCCATGCCCAGCACCATGTCGAACTCTGCGTCCCCATAGGGCATGACATCGCGCTCAATGTTGGCAGGGCGCAGTTCGATGTCAAAATCAGGGTAGGCCGGGTTTAGGCTTTTGACTGACTGCGCATAAGGATTTGGCCCTTCCCAGACCCCGCTCATTTTGACATCCTTGAGCGCGTTGACGACCATGGCCTCAAAGGCCAGAGGTGGGAAGACCCCAACATCCAGAATATCGCGCGGGGCACAGTCGACGATATGGTGCAAAGTGGTCAGGTAACGCGTCCAATGCGAGCCCAGATATTGCGCCAAACCAGGCTCAACCGGCACGGGACCCTCACCATTTTCTTGGGGCATGGTGTCAAAGGCATAGGCCTCTAACACGTCGGTGATAGAGGCAAAAGGCAAGGTCGGCGCGGGCGGCGGAGCCACGGCAGCCTGTACACGGGCCACGGCTTCTTCGGCCGGAGTGGCCGCAGCTTTCGCCTCTAGGGCTGCGATTTGCGCGGGGCCGGGCGCAGGCTTGGCCGTCTCGCCGGTCAGTGTCTCCACCACATGTTCCCAAGAGATGTTCATACTGTGGTAGCGGGCGTGACCCGCTTGTCCCATCGTTTCGGCCAATGCGATATCTTCAGAAAGAGTGGTAAAAGCTTGTGAGAGTGCATCAGCATCGGGGGCAGTGATTAGCCCGTCGCGCTGATGGGAAATGAACTCTAATGGGCCCCCGGCATCTGTGGTCGTAATCACCGGCTTGCCGGACAGCATTGCTTCCAACGTGATATACCCCAAGTCTTCATCTTGAGGGGTGAAGACAACTGCACGTGCTTGAGCGTAGTGACGGATCATCGTGTCATCATCAACGCCGCCGAGCCAATCTACGCGGCCGGCAATGCCCAAAGCTGCTGCCAAGCGATGCAATTCATCCAGATAGGCCGGGTTTTCTGGCACACCGGCGATAACCAAGCGCAGGGGGCCTGGCACTTTGGCTAAAGCGCGCAACATTAGATCGACCCGCTTAGAGGGGTTCAGACGCCCTGGAGCAAAAAGGTAATCTCCAAAACTTCCTTGGGTCAGCTGACCTGCAAGAGGCGGGGGGTGATAAAGGGGGGTGGAATCTAGTCCGAGGTATTTCTCAAGTCGGCCTGCGACGTTTTGAGAGTTCGCATAGAGGGGACGTGCACTGCGAGCAAAGGCCGCACGATCTTCCGCCTGGATCATATCGCGTGCCATCATACCGTCAGGGCTATCGAGCAAATCAGAAGTGCCCGCGGACCACATGTCGTAAGCCTGCCGGTGTTGATGGATCAGCCAAAAAACTGGATTGGGGTGGCGCGCGAGATAGGCTGGAAACTTAAGCCCAATCATCATGTCGATGGGCACCCCTTCAGATTCAGATAAATCTGTCAGACGGGCAGACAGGATGCTGTCAGTTAGGGTTTCAACGGGGTACCATTTGAAGGGCAGGGTAATTTCACAAGCCTCGTGACCATATTGGCGCAAGGCGCTTACTAGACCGGCAGCATGGCGCTCGGCCCCCCCGGTTACAAAAGGGACTTGTGTTCTGACCACACCAACCCGCATCTCAAGTCTCCTGAAGAGGTTTGTGGCCGAGAATAGCTAGATCCTGGGCTCCAAACATAAGGTTAGCCAATTCAGGATCAAACCCTGGTTTGGCCATGAATTCGGCAAGCCTTTCATGAGGGTGTAGGTAACGTGTCTCAATGGGATGAAAGCCTACAGTCTCAAACAGGACGTTCAGTACCGGGTCGGTCATTGGATTTAGGTGGGTGGGATCATTGTAAAAGGATGTCGCGCCTACCAAAACATTGCGGACATTAGGGGTTTCAAAAAGCAGGATCCCACCAGGGGCCAACACGCGCATGGCTTCTCGGGTGATCCAAAGCACCTCTTCAAAGGGGAGGTGCTCAATAAGATGATGGGCAGTAATGCAAGCCATGGAAGCATCTGCGGCTTCGGTTAAAGCACTACGGGCATCCCCCAACCGCGCATCGAGACCTTTGTCTTGTACGTCCTCAATCTGCACTGGATTGGTATCAATGCCGATCGCTGTTAGGCCAGCATCATTCAGCAGTCCAAGCCATTCACCGCGGCCGCATCCAATGTCTAAGACAGGCTTGCCCCCGGTTCGTATGGCAGCACTTTCTACATCCGGCAAATAGATGCGCAATCGGTTGCGGATGTCGGAGGTGGTGCCGCGGTATTTATTCTCGAGCTTATGGTAAAAGCTGTCCATAACGGCGCCGATACCGCCCTCATCTATAGCAGCCTGCTTTGAGGGCTCGGAGGGGGTTTTCTGATTTTGAGTTGCGAGCAGAACTTTATCTAAGCGACGGGAAAGTTCGATAAAATTGCGCGCAAGATCAGCGTTGCTGGCCATCAAGACCCGTGTCTCTGCCTGAATCATTTGGTTAACACTGGCTCTGAGCCGACGCTCCCGCGCTTCCAAGTCGTTGAAACGGTTTTGAATGGCCTGCGGGTTAATCGCTTGTATGTTGCGATGCGCTTCTTTGACCATGCGCTCCGTGCGCCCCAGCTTGAAGATGGCCGCTATATAATCGCCGATCCGTTTGACCTTGCTCACATCATCCCCCATCGGACTTCCGGTTTTCTACAAAGAGTGCGTTACACTGCGCTCTGCAGACCTATTCTTCGCGCAAACTCTTGAAAATTGCTTCGGACAGGGGGTCTAGCATGTATTGCAGCACACTACGCTCGCCTGTCAGGATAACAACATCGGCTGGCATGCCTGCAGTTAAGCCTTCGCGGATTTCATCGGTTAGATTTTCGTCTGGCACCTTGATCCGCGCCAAATAATAAGGCGCATCATTAGGATCTCTCGTGGTCACTACATCTGTGGAGATGGACAGGACTTCCCCCAGCACCAATTTAGATAGCTTGGCTTTGAAAGCAGAAAACCGCACTTCGGTTTCAAGCCCGGGACGTACGTTATCGACATCTACCGGTGCTACCTTCGCGTCGATAAGAAGGGTCTCATCACTGGGAACGATTTCCATGAGGATATCGCCAGAACGAATTACAGAGCCGCGGGTGGTGACTGCAAGACTCTGGACTTTGCCAGTTGTCGGAGCGGTGATTGTTGTACGACGCATCCGATCTTGCGCCACAGTGAGTTTCTCGTTGATTTCCGCAAGCTCTGAACGTGCAGTCTTAAGCTCGCTATTGGCTCGCTCACTGTACTCCTGTTTAAGCTTCAGGATATTGAGACGTGCCTCTCCAGCTGCAGCTTTGACCTGAGCAATGTCAGACATAGCAGTCCCAATGCTCGCCTCAATCTGGATCACTTCATCTTGCATTTCTGAAAGACGATTGCTTTCGATCACTCCACGCTCTTCGCCTGTGCGCATGCGCTCAAAAAGCTCGCTACGCAACGCATGGCGTCTTTCTACGGCTGCGAGCTGAACTTCATACCCTTCGGCTTGCCCGTTCAACTGTTCTGCACGGAATTCGAGAATTTCGGTTTGGGACAGAAAGATCGAGCGGCGATCTTCAAAGATATTGCGTTGCGCTTGCACCGCGCTTTTCACGTTCGGATCATCAGAGTTTAAAAGGTCTTCAGGAAAGGAGACTTCTTCAGCAAACGTTTGCTCAGCGATCAATCTAGCTATCAGAGCCTCCGATGTCGCTTGGCGCTGCTCAAGCACAATGATTTCTGAGTTGACCTGAATGTTATCTAGGACGAGCAACGGGTCGCCCTGCTGCACCAGATCGGCCTCGCGCACCAGGATATCCTGAACGATACCCCCTTCAAGATGCTGTACAACTTTGCGATCGCTTTCCAACGTTACGACCCCTGGGGCCACGACCGCGCTAGCGATAATGGCGAAATAGGCCCAGGTACCTACAACACCGAAAGTAATGAGTAGAATAATGTATCCCGCAAAGGAGTACTTTCGCGGGTTCGCCATCTTCGTAAGATGGCCTGCAATCAATGCTGATTGTGCTGTTGCCACAACTGGATCCTAAATGGTCTGAGAACTTCTTATGAGAGTGTTGGCTTCTTTGCCACTTTTGCGAGGGTCAATCCAGCTCGTGCTTCTGGCGCGGTGAGTTTTCGCCCACGTTTACAGCTTGGCCGTTGACAGTGAAACCGTCTGCGGTTGCTGCTGCGTTTTTTGCTGCGCTGCTTGAGATGCTTGCTGTTGAGGCTGCAAAAGTTCCTTGGTGGCCACGAACCGCTGCACAGCACCATCCCTTAAGATCAAAGTGTAGTCTGTAGCACTCAAAATATTTGCCTTATGAGTTACAAGAACAATAGATTTGCCTTCACTCTTAAGATGGGAAAGGCAACGCGCGAGCGCCTCCTCCCCCTCACTGTCTAGGTTTGCATTGGGTTCATCCAACACAACCAGACAAGGGTCCCCAAAAAGCGCGCGTGCGAGTCCCACACGCTGGCGCTGACCGCCAGACAAGCGCCCCCCACCGTTTCCAATCTGAGTTGCATAGCCGTTACTCAAACCGGAAATCATCTCATGGGCGCCCGCAAGCTTGGCGGCTGCAATGATGTCCTCATCGGTAGCACCATCCATGAAACGAGAGATATTCTCTGCCACTGTACCGGAAAAGAGCTTCACATCCTGGGGGAGGTAGCCAATAGCTTTGCCTAATTGATTGCGATCCCAGTGAGAGAGTTCCACTTGATCTAGCCTGATTGCACCATTAGCCGGGTCGCCAACGCCAACCAAGTGACGAGCCAGCGTAGATTTTCCCGACCCACTGGGTCCGATAAGCGCTAGTGTTTTTCCTTCCGGCAAATTGAAGCTTACAGACCGCAAAATCGTATCCCGCGTCCCTGGAACCACGGTGGTTACGCCTTCAGCTTGAAGATGGCCTTTGGGTTGCGGTTGTTGAAGTCGAGTGGGTTCCTCTGCGACAGCTTCAAAAAGCTTTTTTAAGCGTGCGTGGGCTTGGCGCGCAGCCACAAACTCTTTCCATTGCCCGACAGCTTGCTCCACCGGGGCCAATGCCCGGCCCATCACAATGGAGGCTGCAATCATGACGCCCGCGGAAATCTGACCTCGCATTGCAAGGTAAGCGCCGGTGCCCAGAATGGCGACCTGAAGTGCCATTCTTACAAACTTTGAGCTGGACATGACGGCGCCAGCCCAATCGCTTGCCAATGCTTGGGAGATCAACATGCCATTACGCTTAACTTTCCAGCGCTCGGCCAAAGCGTCTTGCATGCCCATGGCGCGAATAACTTCAGCATTCTGCATTGTGGCCCCGGCAAATTCTGCGGCTTGCTGACCTTCTGTATTAGCTGACTGCAGTGCATTGCGGGTAAGATACTCGTTGAGCAAAGCGAGAATGAAGATCACCACTGTGCCAATGGTTGCGACCCAACCCAGCCAGAGGTGAAAGGCAAAGCACAAAGCTAGAAAAATTGGGGTCCAAGGTACGTCAAAGAAGGCCAAGACCCCTTGCCCGGTGATGAAACTACGGACTTTGTCTGCGTCTCCCAAAGCGGTGCGCGCGCCGCTGCTGGGATTGACCAACTGCATACGCGCTACACGATCAAATAGAGGTCGAGACAGGATGCTATCAAACTGCAACCCGGCACGCACCAACATACGCGAGCGCACAAACTCTAACATACCATAGGTGATCAGGAGCGCGACTGCGGCAACCGTGATCATCACGAGCGTCATCTCGTTTCGACTGGCCAAGACACGATCATAAATTTGAAGCATGTAAAGAGGACCGACGAACATCAGCAAGTTCACAAAGAAACTGAATAAAATAGTCGCCCCAAAAATGGCGCGAAACTTTTTGTAGGCCTGCTGAAGCGGATTACTGGCACTCATGGGCAAAAACATCTTTCACTGCCGGACATCGTCGTCCCGCTATAAACACTTTTTTGTTGAAGGTCACGCGCAGTATCGACAGCCTTTATGGCCAACCAGCATCGGGCAGGCGTTCCGCGGTTCGCCTTCAAGATCAGGTGTTGCTAAAAGGCTCACAGTCAAGCGAAACCCTAATATCTACCGCATTGTTCTTCCTGCTTTCTTCTTCGGCTGGTACGCCAGAGCTCAAGTGGAAACTGATGGTGCTACTGGACCACAATAGCACAGTACTGATGGATATGGGACTCTAGGCCGTCACGCATGCCAAAGACCATTTTATCTGCTAAAGGTGCTCTTGGGTGTTCTTTATGTTGCAGCCTCAATCCCACCCCCTAGTTGGCAAAACCATAACAGCTTGGACTTTGCCCTAAGAATGGTATGGTGGCGCAAAGGATTTGCTTAATGTCTGATATTATTCGGTTCCCTCAGTCTAATAGACCGAACGCTCTGCCGACCTCTGGTCTGGTTGAGCCAGAGGACATGGCCGAAAACATCACGATGGCAGATTTTTACGGGGCCCCAAGGGACGTCGACGCCAATAGGGATGACCTCCTAGATTCTGGCTCCAACATTTCTTTTCTGCAGCATTCCGGCGACTTCCCCCCCTCCACTATAGGGTGGTCGAATCAAGAATTGGCAGATCTCTACCGTACACAACGGATTTTGGCTTTAGCGGGCGTTACCACCGAAGTGGATCGCGGGGTAAGCGATGAGGGGGACCCGTGGTTCGTCTTTATCGACAGCCAAGGTGAGGTCCTCGTTCACTTTAGCCGCTTTGACGGGTCCTACTTAGTTTCAAGCCCTGTGCAGGAAAAGCCTATTCGAGGGGCTAGCCTACAAGATTTGGTTGCCGAGTTCTCTCGTCGTGTGCAGCCAGTCGCCCAGGACGGGCAAAATGTTGTTTCAATTGGGAAACGCAACCGGGATGTCGTCTTTATACATCCCGCAGCCGCATTGGCCGCATTGGTGTGGTCTGTCTATCTGATGGCAGACGAGTTGATCGCAGCCACGCCCATGCTTGCCGCAGGCACTTCTGAAAAATCAGGTCCCTTTTCTGCTGAAGGAGAGGCTGCGGGTGAGCCTAATGTGCAGGTCGACGAAACAACGGACCTGCCCATCATCGCTCAAAAAGCGATTCCACTTTCAACGGTTTCAGAAATGCCAAAGCAAGGTGGAGGCACTTCTCTAAGCCGCGAAAGTCTAAATGTAGGACTTTCCGGGCATGGCGTAAAAGCCGGGGGGGTGAGTCTCAGCCTCATCGCTCTTGCTGTTGGGCTACCTCTTCCGGCGAGCATTGCTTTTGAGGCTACGGATGAAAATAGTGCTCTCAAAAAGCTGAGCTTAGAAAAAATTTCTGCGGCTCTCACGCAAGTTAAAGAGAAGGAGGCCGCGCTTTTGGTGGCCTCTGAAGCTGTCGAACTGAAGCAGCGGCAAATGGACCTAGCGGATCAATTGCATGAAGAAGAAGCGTCTGGCGAGGTAAGCATTGACGTCGAGGCCGAAGCCTCCGCGATGGATAATGCTCTGCCAGCAACTCATATAGTTGAGACAAAGAGTGTTTCCCCTCATGTGCCTGAGTTGTCTCCAGCTTTGATGTCACGTGAGGAAGGCGTTGTTAAAACAGAAAAGCGTGTCGAAGATGCGCAAGTTTCGATAGGTCCAACCGATCCCTCAGATGAAGAGTCTAAGGAAATCGACTTCTTGCAGAGCTTTGATGCCGCTTTCGAAAACTTTGAAATTGCCAACCTCGACAAGATCGCCCAGAACGAATTGGCTCAGCTGCTGCAGGCAGAAGAGGCACAGAATATTCCGGGCCCCTCAACCTCGGCTTCCAGTGGCTTCGAGTTTTTCGAAAAGGATGCCAGAACGTATTTAGATTTCCTGTTGCAAACCTACAGCAATGTTAAGATCGTCAATCTGGCAACCGAGATCATTTTTGTTCATATGGACGCCTTTGAAGAAAGCGGCGGCACGCATGAAATCTATGCGAAAAGCTGGTCCTTGGGTGATGGCGGCACAGTTTCTACTATCGGCTTTAAAGCTGACATGATGCAGTTCGATCTTATCGCTTGAAATCGCCGACTGGAATGGGTGGCAACGGTTAAGCATCTAGGGTGCTTCGACCGTAACGAGGTCCGCCTTACAATAGCCTCTTCACAGACCGAAGGACGCGGCTGTGCGCTAGGTATGCCCGCAGAATGGCCGGGGATCAGTGCTGTGCCATTGTTTGCTGCTTGAGGACCCCGTAAAAGCTGCAGGTTGCACCATGAAAGTTTGAACAGCTCTGGCCGGGCATGATTTTTATTGCTCCCGTTTCGGTGCCGCGCAAAACAAGCGTACAATGGTCTTCTCCAATGCTTTGACTGAAGCTTAGATCTCCATCTATGGAGGAGGTCAGTTTGCCAGTGACCCGACCGCCACACGCATCTCCTTCAACCTGCAGTACTGCTTTGCCGTCGAAAATCTTCAAGATGCCCTCTCCCCCATCTTGAAAGGTTTCATAACTGCCGTCTGACAGCTCAAGCGCTTGAAGGTCATTAGGCGTATTAATGCACATAAAAACTGCTGTAAGCAGTCCGATATAAGAAGCTTTAGTTTCCATGATTCAACCCTGTCTGCGCACTGTGACATGTTGCCCGCCAACTAGTGCTTTACTGCTCTAGGCCATCAAGAATACCGCATCGGCTCTATTGGCCGTCTCCTTGAAGGTTGGAGGACAGGGATGCAATCTAGCAAGTCCGGGTTGGGTAGATGGTGCTAGATAATCGGCTTATGTGGGACAAAACGCACACTATTTTTATAAAACGTTGGGATTTCACAAATCCGAAAGTCCCCAATTGAGAAACCTCCAGTTCTGAGAGGGCCGGATACGATACGCTTCAGTTAAAGTGAGGCGGAGATTGGCACCGCCTCACCTAAGGCTGCCTCAAACAAAGATACCTTCGGAATAGGTTGTGCCGACAAGGGCTGCAAACTCTTCTGATTGCATCATATAGGCAAGTGCATCGTCTACCGTATCTGCAACGCCGTTCGCATCAAGGAACTCCTTCCAGAATGTCAGCCCTGCTTCGTCTGCTTCGCGCTGGAATAAATTATTGTAGATAGACTGAACTAATGCTTCAGCGTCGTTTAGCATGGCGCCGTATCGCTGATTGAATGCATCGGTCTGAGCGAAGGCATCAGTTAACGAAAAGACATCAATCGTACCGCCCTCATAAAGATCAAGCCAGAAATCAAAGCCAGTGGCATCAGGCTGGCTGCTCCCGAGAAGGGCATCATAGGCAACTTTGACAAGTCCAGCCCCATCATCGATATCCAAAAACAGAGTGCCATCAGTGAATTCAAGGCGGTCAAGACCGACGAGCTTTTGAGGCTCGCTTCCGGGCACAGTCACCGTCACACCCTCATCGTCAACCGATATGGTCGTCCCGCTAAAGGGCAAATTAAACGTCTGAATATCGTTTCCATTTTGGTCTTGCGTGACCTCGGAGTCGCTACCGGGTTCCAGGGTGCCGAAGCCCTCAACGTCACTGAGCAAAGTAGAGTCCGGCAAATCCTCAATAGCGCTTCGCAGCTCCTCTACACCTGCAGAGACAAGGATGGGGTTTTCTTCGATCAAGGACAGCGACGCATCTAGCTCTGGGGTGATCTCCACCCCCAGACTGGTTAGAATGCCTCTCAACTGAGAAGCGAGGCCTTCTGCATCATTTAATAGCGGGCTGTTAGCGGCTAAGGAAAGAAGGGGGCGAATATCGCCAACAGTTAGTTCATTCATCTAGAAACTCCTGAAAAGAATAATCTTATCAAGCAATTCCGATGCAACCCTTGCTGAGGAATCGCTATGCCTTCTGAAGGTACTAAGTTTAGTGAAAGCTGCCTAGAAAAATGTCCAAAAGGTGGCGCGCAAGCAGAAAATTTTGCCCTGCTTGGCTGTTCTCGCACGGGGTCATAAAGGCCCTTCAGGCTCATGAATGGCCACACATAGTCGTTCTAAATTGGTTTGAGCCTGTGTAAACCACTTCGGCGCGAAGGTGAGTGGCGTAGGTATCAACCAGCTATGGGTGTATCGCTATGCAGATCGCCGTGATGCTCATAGAAAAAATACGGCCAAGGCCTTTTAGGCTTTCGCGCCTAACGAAGCCTAAAAATTTTACGAGCTTACAATTCGCATCTTATCAGGCGCAGTGCCCGCTTCAACCTGAGCGCGATACCAGTTGGGTTGACGCCCTTTGCCAGTCCAAGTCTGATTTTTATCTTCTGGATTGGCAAAAACGGGTTTCGAAGGTTTCTTGGCTGCCTTCGACTTAACTTTCGACTTCTTAGGGGCTGGGCTAGCAGTCTCGGAAATTTCGTTTAGAGAGAACCCAAACTCAGCAGCAGCTTTCGTGGCAGCCCTTTTTGCTTCTCGCTGATCTCGCGCGACTGCTGAGGCTAGCGCTTTTTTCACATCGTTCAAAAGCTTCTCTAGCTCCTTGCGAGACATTGCTTTTAGATCATTTTTCGCAAACATAGTTTTTCCATCGCCTATTGAGACTGTGCTCTCTGGTTGAGTTCTTATGCTTGCCGAGCGCCTTATTCAAGGAAATCTTGCTGTTCCAATGCGTTGACGAGTAAAACTGACTGAAAAGTAGGAGTGCTTTGGCTCTCGGGCGACCTGCTGGATTGCTCCGAACTGATCTCTTTTTTATTGCATATTAGGGATACATATTGACTTAGAGCCATAAACTTCTGACCATCTGCATTAGAATTTCCTCCTGTTGAAAGGGCTTAACGTCTATGCATTATCGGAAATCGTGGCTGGTCCGACTTCTCATTGCGGTGCTTCCAGTCACCGCTATTGCTGACCCCTTACCGTATGGCGCTAAGACACCTGCGGCTCATCAGGTGGTTGCGGCATACATCGGGAAGACAGAAAAATGGGACGCTGACTGTCAAGGAGGGATCTATTTTGGGCCAAATAACCAAGCGAGAGTTTGGTGCGCACAAAGCAGCGATAGCTTAGGAGCGGGACAGTGGACAGTCGATGCCAATGGGCGAATGTGCCACGATCTTACGTGGTATTGGCCCAATAATGGCCGCGCTGGCAGCTCTAAAGGGGAGAAGAGCTGCATATTGCACGTGGTCGACCGCTTTGATCGGGTATGGCGCAGCTATCCCGGGCAAACGGAATGGTGGCCGATCAAAGGCGATCCGGCTTTGACACGCGGCTACATCTATCAGAATGAAGTCACCGCTCTCAAAAACAAGTTGGGTATATAACGTTCTATGTGAGCCGGAGCTTCGCAAGTTACGCAAAAGCTCTACTTGCTTACCGTTATCTTTCTTCGGCGCAGCGCCTTCAAGGGTGCTGTATCCTTTGCCTGCATGGGCGGGACGAGAATGGCCAAAGCGGGTGCTTGTTGGATTAATCGATGGTGAGACGGCCCCTCAAGGGAAGTCGCAAATATTTCCGTCTATGCCTTTCAAACACCGACAAACCTGTCTTAGTTTACCCACCCTCAGTTTCCCAATCCGTTGGGCGCATTGATATTAAGCGTGGCTGTCTGCGCCTTCGAAGTGAACTTTCCACACCCACGGCGGCAGGTTTGGCCCAGGGTCCCAGCCGCTGTAGTCTAGCCTCAGTGTAAAAATACTTTCGTGTAGAAAAAGAGAAAATGGCTGTAGCCGAAGCTACAGCCATTACTGGGTTAGTCATGTGCTGTAGGGAACACGACTGCCTTACAGTGGGCTATCCTGAGGAATGCTGTCAACGATTCTCGACCTCTGCATCCCCAAATAAGGCATCATGATGGCGCAAATGAGAAGTATATAGGAATTCTAACCATTGATTCTTTTGCGTCCTTCTGCGGCAAAGTAACCAATTCCCCTTATTGTTGTGTCAGAATTCTCATATGAGAAACAATGATGCAATCCTCGGTTGTAAATTGGGCGTAAGTTGGGCAACTGAGTGACACTCTCTCACCTTTTTCTATAGTCGTCTTTGTATAGTTTTGTGGCTAGCTACAGCATCTGGCCTTCTTCTAAGACAACGCGGCAATAGCGTTCGAATAACCGCACGCTCTATGGATCGCTATTCTTCGGGGTGGGACAGAATGTTCAATTTTTAACCAAATGCCTCAGTTCCTTAAGAGAACTTCATTCAGGCCCCTTACCGCAAAACGCTCCTATACGACGGATTATAGATGCGAAGGCATAATGCGGAACATTGGACGGCTAAAAAAAAGATCAGATAGACCTCCCCTTCAGCAGTGCGGGTATCATGAGCCGCGCGCTAGCCGTGGCTTATCTGACAGAGTCTTCTTAGATCCTAGCCGCCGCAGAAGGTCTCGTGTTCTTTTCTCTGCGGGTACTCTCGCAATTGGTATAATCGTTTGGCTGGCTTTTTTTGCTATGACGGTTGGACTAGATGGTGGTTTAGAGGCTGCATTGCCTGAACCTATCAGCGTATTGAAGAGCCAAGGCACGACCCCTCATGCTAGAAGATATTCACTGAAAACCAGTGATGAAGGTCCCAAAATCGCAGCGATTGATCTTCATGCCCAACAACAAGGCCAAAAGTACCAATGTTTAAGAGATGAGAGGGAAGGGGCTTTGCGCGCACTGCCGGGCCGAGAGCAAAAAGTCTATGCTGTTGTGCCCGCAGATCTTCCTTGGGCAACAAAATCTCTGCAAGAAAGCTGTGGCACTATTCATGTCGCATTGCCAACTTGGTTTCATATTACGGCTACAGAAGGTGACCCCCAGGTCGTAGGGGTCAGTTCCGAGACCCGTGATCCCCTCCTTGAGTATGCCAAGCGAAACAGCATGCTTCGTATCATGCCCATCGTTCAGTGGGACGCCGCAATATCAAGACTTTTGAGCGCTCGCGGAGGGGCAGAAAAAGTTGCAGCTGCGCTGACAAGTTTCCTTGCACTTCCACCGCAGAACCCTGGCATAAGAGGCTACTGCCTTGATGCGAGCCCCTTCGTTTCTGCGGGTGATGGTTTCGGCACAGTGAGCCGGCAATTTGTCTCGGCTCTGCACGCTCAAGATTTGGCATCCTGTGTAAAGCTTCCAAGCAGTGCATCGGATAGCCTGCTGGTTATCGCAAACCGCTTCTTTGATACCGTTATCGTGAATGGATACCAAAAGTATTGGTTGGGTTCGGCGCCGCAGCCCCTTGCGGGCAAAGAGTGGTTTAAGGCGCATATTGCCTCTCTCCAAGAACATGTGGCTGCTGATAAATTGGTCATTGAGCTCGGGGTCCATACCGTTGACTGGGTCTCTGGCCGTCCCCGGCCGGTAATCCAGCCTTTTGCAAAGATCATGTCAGCACTTGCGAATGATGGAGCTTTTGCAGAATTTGTTTCTGAGGCAGGCAATACCCGGGCAAATTACGTTGATACTAAAGGCTTACAGCACCGGGTCTGGATGTTAGACGCAGCCTCCGCTCAGAACCAAATCCTTGCGCTGCGCGCCCAAGGCATCAGATCTATCGGCTTGAGTGGGCTAGGCTACGAAGATCCAGGGATCTGGGCGGTCTTAGATCAGTCCATGCGCGATGTTGATTTAAACGGGCGAACTCTACAAAATATTGTTCTATCAAATTACGTAGAGCTTGTCGGACGAGGCCCATTTGTGGCGCCGGTTTCCATGCCACGTGTGGGCAAGCGGACAATCTTGACCGATCCTGTCACAAATGCCGTCACGTCGATGACATACAGTGAAACGCCCCGGGCAGCCACGACACGGCTCTACGGAGCGGGAGAGCCGAATAAGGTTGTTCTGACCTTCGATGATGGCCCTCACCCTGACCACACCCCGGCCGCTCTAGACATTCTACGCGACACTCGAACGCCGGGGTCCTTTTTCGTTTTGGGCAATAATGCTCTTGCGTCCCCGGATTTGTTAAAGCGCATTCTCAAAGAGGGCCATGAGCTGGGCTCTCACACCTATGCTCATCCAAATATGGGTGAGGTTTCTGCGTCTCGTGCGAAGGTAGAGGTCAACTCAACACAACTGCTGGTCAATGGCATAACCGGCAGGAACATGCGGCTTTATCGTGAGCCTTACATGCGCAGTGGCGGCCCGATCACCTCTCATGAGGTTGCATCTCTACTGCCGCTGGAAGAAGCGGGCTATGTGATAGCAGGAATGGATGTAGTCCCGCGGGACTGGGTCACACAAACCGCGGATGAGCTAGCGAATGAGATCATTCGACAAGTTGAGGCGAATGCAGGGGGGGTTGTTCTACTACATGACGGGGGAGGCGACCAAAGCCAGACTGTAGCCGCTCTTCCCCGAGTAATCTCTGAATTGCGGGCGAAAGGGTACACCTTTACCACCCTTGCTGATCTCTTAGGGGTGCCGCCTGATATATTGATGCCTGAAGGTGATCGTGTGACTGCAACGTTCGGCAGCATGTCCTTCCTCGCTGTAGGTAACAGCTGGTCACTTCTCCAGATTGCCTTTTGGACCGTCTTCACGATTGGAATTTTCCGCTCGGTCAGTCTTCTTTTCTTGGCAGCACGGCGCCAGCCTCATGTACCCTCGCCATCAGTACATGAGCCCTCGGTCACAATCGTTATCCCTGCGTACAATGAAGGACGCGTGATCGAGCAATGTATCCGTAAAGCTCTATACTCAGAGTATCCTGACTTTGATATTATCGTGGTAGATGATGGTTCGACCGATGATACTTATGAGAAAGCCATAAGCTTTGCCTATCATCCTCTTGTAACTGTCTTGCGCCAACCAAACCGTGGTAAGGCTTCAGCTCTTAATGCAGCATTGGACGAGGCTCAGAGCGAGGTGCTGATCTGCATTGATGCAGATTCACAGATCGCTCCTGATGCGGTTCGTTTGCTGGCCGCACATTTCACCGACCCCAAAGTAGGGGCGGTGGCTGGCCGAGTGGTGGTGGGCAATCGAAGCAATCTTCTTACACGCCTGCAAGCGCTTGAATATATCACCGCTCAAGCTGTTGAACGTCGCGCTAAGGAACATCTCAATGCAATCAATGTCGTGCCAGGCGCAATCGGGGCATGGCGTACCACAGCCTTGATGGAAGCAGGTATTTTTTCGACTGAAACGCTCACCGAAGATGCCGATATGACCATGGCAATGATACGATCAGATTATCAGGTGATCTATGAGGATCGTGCTATTGCAACTACTGAAACACCTACATCTCTCAAGGCGTTGATGACCCAACGGCTGCGCTGGTCTCTTGGTATGATGCAGGCCGGCTGGAAGCATTCGGGAGCAATCATGGAGCGCCGCAATCTAGGTTTCGTCGCTCTTCCTGATCTGGCGGTGTTTGGGTATCTTATGCCGCTTGTAGCACCTTTGGCTGATCTGTTTCTGGTACTCCTTATTATAGAGTTTTTTGCGAACGTCGGCGGGGCGGACCAAAATTATATGGACATTGTAGCCAACCCATTGATTGTTGCCTACTTGGCCCTTCCCACACTGGAAATTATAAGTGCAATTGTTGCCTTCCGCCTGGACCCCAAAGAAGATCGGCGCCTGTTGCTCTTGCTACCAATGCAGCGAATTTTCTATCGCCAAGTTTTGTATATCGCGGTGATCCGGGCGCTATGGCGCGCTGCAACGGGCTCTTTGGCAAGCTGGGGACGCATGACCCGCGTAGGTTTTCAGTTCGACCAGGCAAAGGTGACATGATCAAACGTCGGACTTTCTTGACATGGGGTACAACGGCGCCCCTCCTGCTTTCGCAGACCTTCATGGCTCACGGAGCCAGTGCGACGCCTCAAAATACTCTTGTCATGATCGATAACCTGCACAACGGCACCGATCATGATCGGGTTGCCATTGTTATCGATGCTTTCGTGCGAAGTGGATTACCAGCTACATGTATCGTTGATCCCGAGCCCCTCTACCTAGGTCTGCTAAAGCCTGATAGCGCGCTTTGCCGTATGCTAAGAACGCGTTTACAACAAACCCCTGGCCTGCTTCAGGTTATACCTCTGGTAAGGAAACTGGGAGGCATGACCCCCTATTTTCAAGCGCGGGCGGTTCACGATACCCAGCATGCCTTGCAGGCGGCATTATGGAGCCCTGTAGATCGACCCAAACATGCAGCGGCAGGTCAAACCATTGCTTGCGATATGCTACCCACAACCGTGGCCCCATCAGGGGTGCGAGCCAGTGGCATTCGCAATGTTTTGATGCGCCCACATGCAAGTGCTCCAGTGCGGCCAGAGGCATGGAAGGATGGCGTCGCCAGAATAGTAGGCGGCCAGAGGATACGGCTGCAGTCTCAGAAGGCCATCTACAGCCTTCCGCAAGACCAGCCCGTAGAGCGCGTATATTACCTGTCTGCCGAAGACCTGCGTGGCCTTCCTCTCGCAAGCCTTGGCATAGCAGCATCCGCTTTTGCAAAACAGGTACTGCACAAAGCGGGCAATCATTGGGTAAGCCCAATTCTTGCCTCTGATATTCAGTTCCGAGATGCCTATGCCTATCGGCGGAATATAGGATTACACTTTGTTCTGGGGTCAGATGCCACGCCAGAGGACCAGGACGCTTTAACTGCTTTTCAACGCGAGTTGGCTGGCGTGGGGCTAGCATCAAGCTTTGGACAGGAAACCTCCTCAAGCGCAATCTCTGGATATTGGATCCCCTTAGAGGAGGAGGCTTTTGCAATCGCGCCTCTCGAGCTCTTTATGCTCTCTCAAGAGATGCCGGGCCCGCCCCCCCAGATGAGCACAAAGACAACCTATGGCATTGCGGCGGAGCTCAAGGAAAAGCCCGACGTCGGACTGAGTTCGAATAACATCTTAGGCTTGCCTACCGTTCACCTCCGGGATGTTCGTTCCTTGGACGGGGAGCTGGAAGCTTCGATCGGCACGGCAGATTGTGTCCTCGCCATTTCCGCAAAGCTTCTGCGCAATCGGTCTCACAGAGCAGTTCTTAGAAGTGCGATCCATGCAATCCAAGAGGATGGCATGTCCCATTTTGTTTCGATCCCTGACTATGTAAAAAGCCTTGTTCCCATGGGCCCCTACATTACACATTTCCGTAGGACACAGGCCTATCAGCATCAGATGGTGAAAGCGCCTGACGCGCCGGATGAGAAAGAACGGGCGCGGCTAATAGCAGATGCCAAGGTTGCTTGGTCATATTTTGAACAGTGGACCAACCCTAAGACTGGCCTTTGCCCTGCAACTGCAAATTCTGCACCCGGGCACCAGAGGCTGCACGAAACAGTCACGATGTGGGATGCAGGAAGCCACATCTTCGCTTTGATGGCCGCTGTAGATTTGGAGCTCATCTCACCCAAGGCATTTCAGCGTTCGATCAGAAATATCTTGCCTCACCTTGCCGGGAGGCGCTCCCAAGGCCGGCTGCTGCCTCAAGGTTGGATTGCAACGGACAAGTTCAAATGGGGCAATCGGAACTTTGACGGCTGTGATGCTGGGCGGCTGTTAGCGGCTCTATACAATCTCGACATCCATCCTTTAGGAAAGGGCCGCGCAGCAAGCACCGTTGCGGCTTGGGACCTTAAAGAGGTCGTAAAAGACGGCGTCATCTACTCAGTGGAAGAGGGCGCCCTGGCATCCACTTTCCGCTCCCATTGTGCGCATTATGCCGCTTGGGCGTTCCGTACCTGGGGCATTGAAGTCAAATCGCCCTATGAAGTGTTTCAGGGGACGAGCCTATCTGATGGACGAATGGCATTACTGGAGGTCAGCGGTCGAATAGGCCCCCTTGGTGCTGAACCCCTTTTAATGGAAGCGCTGGAGTTTGGCATGTCTCCCGAGTCTGCCTATCTCGCCGATGTTTTATTTGCTGCTCAGCTCGAAGAATATGATGAAACAGGACGGCTAATCTGCGTGTCAGAAGGGCCCATCAACAGTTCACCGTGGTTCTTGTACCAGGGTTTACAGTTTGATGCGCCAGGAAAGGTTTGGGCTACCGACACGGTCGACAGCCTAGAAGAACATCGCACAAAGGCCTTCAGAGAAAAGCATTTGTCGATCAGTTCAAAAGCAGCATACCTGTGGTCTGCCTATAAAGATCATCCGTTTTGCACAGAACTGCTTTCTGTTGTCAGGGACAAGGCCAAAACTCGTTACGGTTTTGCGTCCAGCATCAACCAAAGGACTGGGGAGCCAAGCAAAACCTACAGTGATATCAATACAAACGCCGTTATTCTTCAGTCGATTGCCTCTAGGCTCCAGGGCTCTTAGCGCATCAGCCAAAAGCGGCCTGCATCTTAAGAATTCTGGGTCTCGCCCTAGAGATCAGGTTGATAGAGAGCCTCACTTATCACTAACGGCTTACTTCTTTAGAAAATATTAAAACAGCATATACTATGTAGCTGTATGATAGGCAGATTGAACAATAGCTCATAGGCATGCGCGCTATTGGGCAACCGAGCCGTTTACAGGGGAGCGCCAGAGGGACAGAGGCTATGAGTGATCCAGAACGCATAAAGTTGCTAGAGAAGGCATTGATCAAATATGTAGAACTCTACGGTTTCATAGATGAAGCTCGGGAATACTATATACGCAACTCCGACGCCAAAGCCCCAAGCATAGAACAGAAGCACTAGCCTCTAAACTTGATCGGACAGCCGAAGAGATATCCCATATGCCGTGTGCCATAGGGTGCAAGAAGCCAATAGCGAGTGCCCTTTATTGCTCCCGAAAGGCTCGGATCATACTGTCTGTGACCGGCTTCATTAAATATTGGACGAAGGTCCGGTCTTGAGTGGTAATCATGATCTCTGCAGGCATACCCGGCGTTGGTGTAAAGCCCCGAACACGATCAAGCTCTTTTGGCGGCACTGATACCCTAGCAACATAGATTTCCTGTGGAACATCATGCGCGCGGTCTAAGATCGCATCTGCCGATACATAGTACACTTGGCCTTCCAAAATAGGTGTGGTGCGCTGATTTAGGGCTGTAAGGCGTACAGTTGCGGCCTGACCTTTCCGGACGACATCAATTTCGGTGCGTGGGATTTGCACTTCAATAATCAGTGGCTCACCGGTGGGCAGGATCTCTAAAATGGCCTTCCCACTTTCAATAACCCCCCCCGCAGTATGATAATGCATCCGCACTACAGTCCCAGAGACAGGTGCAAGTATTTCAGCTCGGTGTAAAATATTTTGGGCTTTCCGGGCTTGCTCCCGAACACTCTCGAGCTCTGATTGCACGACTTGAAGTTCATCAAGCGCTGCGCTCTGCCGTTCGTTGATGGTCTGTTCAATCTGGGATTCATAGCGCATTGAAAGCGCTTGCGTTTCTTTGATCTCAGATTGAAGGCGTCCGATCTGGCCTGTTGCTTCTGCCATGGCGCGCCGCAAAGTGTTAAATTCCGTCCGACGAATAAGACCCTTCTTCAGAAGAGTTTCTTTAGCTTCGGAATCCTCAGTCAGAATCTCGAGCTGTAATTGTGTGGCTATAAGTTGCTGCTCATAGCCATCTGCGCGCTCTTTCAACCCATTGATGCTCTGTTGTAATAGATCGACATCATTTTTCAGCTGGCGCGTTGCAGCGTTAAAAACAATCTCTTGGCTATCAAGCATTGCCGCTATGTTGAAGTCATGCCGCAGTTCTTCAAGATGTACAGGATAGTTCAGCTCATCTTTCCGATCATATTCTGCAAGAATCCGCGCTTCCATTGCTTCCAGCCGAATCTGCCGCAAGAAAAACTCCCGTTCTGTTGCCAAAGCCGCAGTTTCATCCAACAGCAGGAGAGGCTGGCCTACCTCAACATCTTCACCTTCCTCTACAAGGATTTCTTTAATGATGCCTCCTTCAAGGTGCTGCACGATCTTGTTGCTACCAGTGGCAACGAAGCTGCCTTGTGAAATAACCGCAGCAGCCAATGGCGCCTTGAAGGCCCAAAGCCCAAAGCCTCCAAAAGCAAACACCAGTAGAAAAATACCAAATATAACCTGGCGTGTGATGGAGCGTGGTACCTCATCATACCACTCGGGCGGTTCCGCATAGATCGTCAGTTCACCCATTGTTTGGTCCCCCTCGTTGAGGTGCTGGCGGGTTGCCGCCATTGCTGCGCTGAGACAACTGCTGCAACACCTGCTGGCGTTCACCGAACAACGTAATATTGCCGTCGGCCAAGAGCATGATCTTATCCACCACACTTAACAGAGACGGTTTTTGGGTAATGACCACGACCGTGATGCCTGCCTCACCCGCACGGTGAATAGCATTGGCCAAAGCGCGGTCCCCAGCGACGTCCAAGTTGGAGTTTGGCTCGTCAAGAACGAGAAAGCGTGGATTGCCGTAGAAAGCCCGAGCCAAAGCAATCCGCTGCTTCTGCCCCCCTGAAAGCGGTGCGCCATCTGCGGCTACCATCGTTTCATACCCATGGGGCAAGGAGGCAATCATGTCATGGACGTCGGCCAGAACGGCCGCACGGTGTATATCTTCATCGCGCGCATCGGTGCGCATCCGGGCAATATTGTTCTTAATTGTCCCAGGAAACAGTTGCACGTCTTGCGGAAGGTATCCGATGTTCTCCCCCAACTGTCGCGTGTCCCAGTTCCGCAAATCCATTAGATCGAGACGCACATTGCCGGAGGTGGGGAGGATCGATCCCACCAACATTTTGCCTAGCGTTGTCTTTCCCGCGCCAGAATTACCGATCACTGCCAATGAGTCACCAGGTTGCAGAGAGAAAGTCAGACCGTTGAGAACCACCTGCTTTGTGCCTGCAGGCACGTAGAGCAGCCGCTCCACATTCAAGCGTCCTTCAGGCTGTGGCAGACGCAACTTCTCAAACTTCTGTACGGTCGTCAGGAGCAGATTGGTAACTCGTTGATAGGCTGAACGAGACTGCGAGAAACCATTCCAACCTTCGATCGATCCCTCAATCGGCGCAAGAGCACGGCCCGCGATGATGGACGCCGCAATGACCATGCCGCCGGTAATTTCCCCTTGGATCGCAAGAAACGCACCCCAGCCCAACATTGCAATTTGTGTAAGCAACCGGGCCCCGCGAGATACAGCAGCCCAAATGATATTGCGATCTTGTGCGATAACCTGAGCGCGAAGAGAGTTGGCTGTATCGCGTCCCCATAAGGTGACGGCCTCAGGAACCATAGCCAGTGCATTGATAATCTGGCTGTTACGCGACATGGAATCGAGGTGCATATTGGCGCGCGCCTGCGCGACGTTGGCCTCGGCAAAAGGTTTGGACGTCGCTTTTTGGTTGATCAGTGCAATGACCATGAGTGCCACCGCGGTGGCCACTACGATCATGCCCAAATGCGGATGCACCAGAAAAATGGCCGCAATAAACAGCGGTGCAAAAGGCACGTCGAGAAAGGAGATCAGCGTGCCTGACACAAGAAAACTACGTAAAAGCTGCAAATCGCCCAAAGTCTGGTACTGACGTCCGTTATCATGCAGCGAAGAATGTGCCGCGGCACTCAATACAGGAGCACCAAGCCGTACTGCGACTTCAACCGCTGTGCGCATTAAAATGAAACGGCGCACAGCGTCGAAAATTGACTGCAAGACCACGGCACCGGCAATGACCACTGTCAGCATGATAAGTGTGTCGAGGGATCGGCTGGTGAGTACCCGATCAGAGATCTGAAAAAGGTAGATTGGGATCGACAGAACCAAGACGTTGGTTGCACAAGTCAAGATCATCACGAAGCTCATGTTCCGCCGTACGATCTGTTTGCCTTTCCTGAGCTGTGCGGCAAATTGATCGGGAGCGCCTCGCTTGTGGAAGTTGGGGCTCCCTCCATTACCTCCGCCACCGCCGCCACTTCCAGTCCCTCGAGGCGGCTTGCCTCCATGGCCCGGCTTTATAACAGGGCCGGTATCACCTTCAATTTGGATGCCACCCAATTTAATTTTGCTCGGTTCTGCGTGTTTTGCCCTTGCCTCAGTCGGCGGTTCAGAGGCGACTTTTGACTCCGAAGCTTGCGCGGCCTGCCCTTCATGTTTGCTATCGTTTTGTGAGGTGTTTTGGCTTGTCGACACCTCTATGGGCTTAGGGGAACCCGGTTGCGGTTGCGGTTGCGGTTGCGGTTGCGGTTGCGGTTGCGGTTGAGAAAGAGGCGAGGTCGCCTCCGGGGTCAAGGTCGCTTTTTGTGGGGGTTCTTGCGTTGCCGTATCGTGGGCCTGAGTGGCCTCGGGTTCGGGATCGGCGCATCGCAATGCGGGTGTAAGCAGCAGCTTGCCTGGCCCTTCTTGCCTCATAAGTCGTGCCGTAAAAGAACGCGGGTCCGCATTGTTTTCAAAAGGTTTATCGCTAATGGGGGGGGGCGGAAATTTATGACGGTGGTTCATGTGCGATTTACTCTCTTAGGCCAGCATCATTTGCATTAAATCAGGGGATGCTAAGCTTTCCGGTGAGGTTGGAACGATGCTGAGATCGTCCGATGAATGGGAGAGATCGCCGATCATGCCATCGGCGAGAAATGCCACCGCTTCATTTGCGAGCGCCGGCATAACGACCCCGGTAGGGTCAGCGCTCATGTCAATTAGGTTTGCTTGATAGAGCAGGGCATCGCTGTAGACCTCCCCTTGCACTCGAACTTCAGAATCAGCCCCATAGACATTTATCGATGCGGAATTGATCTCAGCATTAGATCCTGCATAGAGCTTCACAGGGGACCCCGTTTGAGAGGTGAATGCATTGAGTGCCAGATGTATCTGATCACTGTCGCCCAATACGTTAGTCTGCTCGATCCAATTGATGGTCTTAAAATCACCTTCAATATACAGAACAGTCAGGATCTCATCGCCAGCGAAGACAGCATCGTGCGCGACTGCTTGATCAATCGTTTGAGCCCCTTCAGCAAAGCCTCTACTCGCTGCCGCGAAATTCTCAGTCATCGGGCTATAAGTATTAATTCCCACCGTGGAGATGGATGCGCCGTTGAACAGTAAGTTGCCACTTACAGAAGTTCCAAACGGAATTGCCCCACCTGAGGTAATGAAATCATGATCAAGCATCACGTTCATCTGGCTGATCTGGTTAACCGTGATCAGATTGCCGCCGATCATAATGAGATCATAGCCGTATCCGATCTCGGCAAGCGTAGCCAAGTTGACGATGACGTTCTCGCCCAGTCCGATATAACTATTGGTGCCGGTGATTTTGACGTCCGCGCGATCGTGGTCCGTCATGAAGCTGTATTGTTGAACCCAATTGACCGTCAGCAGGTCACCATCGATCCGTGTAACCGCCCAATTTTGTGGCAGACCCAAATAGGTGTTTTCGTCGCTCGCGCTCGTTTTTTCTAAGTCATCACCCTCAACAGAGATGGGCTGTGAGGAAGTATAGGACATCATGGCGATGTTAAATGTAGCCGAAAGACCGTCCTGGCTGATCCCGTTAAAAGTGGCATGTTCTGCGAGAACATTAGCCTGGCTGATCAGGTTCAACTCAACAACATCTCCCATGACAGAAATAACATGTGCATCGAGCCATGAGATATTCATAGCCACCTCGTTGAGCATCATGTTGCCGCCCGTCACGACCTGATATCCGTCCTCCAAACCAAAGAGCTCCTCTGCAGCGGAAGGCGGGTTCAATCCCCGAAACGGGTCTGTATCTTCGGCTTTATTGGATATTTTGAAGCTGTCGCTATGTGCAAGATCATCGCCGTTTGCAGCAGCGATTAGTGTGGTGTCTTCGTTATCGTCACTATCGTCAGCCTGTAAAAGCGTCGGCAAAACATCATCGAGCAATGGTAGGGCGTCGACTGCATCACCATTGACGAACATGCCGTAGGCTTCAGAGCCATGCTGCGCCGCCACTGTTTCCCCAAGGCGTGATATGGCGTCCGTTTCCCTCATGAGCTCATGCAAAGCTATGAAGAAACCATAGCCGCTTTCATTGAATTCCAGACGCATCCCTTCTGAGAGGACCCCTAAGGTTTGCGCAACCTCCTTCAAAGCATTCAGGGCATCAGTATAAATTGAAGGGTCTATGAATTCAGCATGAACGCTATTCATCCGCAGAAGATCGTTGTCCTGCATCCAAGCACTCTGCGCGCTAACCGTAACAACACTGCCCGGGGGCTCAAGCGTCAGCAATGGTCGTGCGAGCGAGGGGAAGAAGAGAGACCCTTGTTCAAAGTAAGCTTCTGAAAACGCGGTTCCTCCTGCCGGGATGTAAGGTTCCGCGAGAGGGGTCGGTCCGAGATTGGCAGACCAAACTTTATAGGGCGTATCAAAAGAAAGTGGGGTGTAGTTCAGCTTAGGGTCGAAATCATTGAGCGTGTAGCGCACACTGAAGTGAGCACTTCCTGGCTCCAGATCGTTCACTTCAGGGTTAATTTGCTTGAATTTGAATTCTGCATAGGCGTCACGCATTCGCTCTGCTTCGATCGTGGTATGGAAAATACCGATCATATGAGCGACGATTTCGGTGAATTTATCTAACATCTTGCCAGTTCCATTTCTGCCATGTGAACAGTTGCGACACTGGGCTCCTTGTTAGCTCTGCAGAATGATGGAATGCGCAGCCACCATCTTGATCTGAAAACCGGGGCCCAGAAAAATCTGGGCCCCGAAACTTCATTTGAACTTATGCGCCGTCGCCATCATCGCCGATGTAGCTGGAGCTAAAGTTCCCACCGACAACGGTCATATCGACAGTGTTGCCGAGTACGTTCGCACCTTGGACAATGCTCATGTTGAAGGCTGTAGTGTCGATCTGCGAGGCGGCCGAAGCAAAGGATTCACCGGTTACAAAACCATCGTCACCATTGTTCGAGCCCCACTGGCCAGCATTACCGCCAGCACCACCGGCGCCGCTATAAGCGTTGCCGCCATTGCCCCCGGTTCCGCCACCAGCTTGAACGCCGCCGACGATTGCTTGACCACCAAAGGCGTCACCAGTGTCACCGCCCCAAGCGTGGCCACCATAGCCATCACCGCCTGCACCGGCAGTGGCGGTATTGACGCCCCCATTGCCTTGAGCGTTGTTGAGTGCTGCAGACCAGCCATCTGTGTCGCCGCTGGCCCCACCAGTAGCATTTCCGCCACTGCCGTCACCGCGCCCTGTGCTTTCGGCACGGCCAACTGAATCAGCGTTACCGCCGTTTCCGCTATGACCAACACCGAGACCGATACCGCCACCGAAGCCGTCGGCCGCAGAATCCCCAGTCGAGCCACCGCCCGCAATGGGAATGCCAAAGAAGCTTCCAGCAGAGCCGCCGTCAGCGTCGCTGGAGTCTGCATTCGCACCTCCCAAGCCAACGCCGACACCGACACCCCCAGCATCGCCGGAGTTACCGCCATCCGCCTCCGAGCCCGCGCCCGACAGCCCAAGGCCGAAACCTGCACCAATTGAGGTTGCAGCACCACCATTACCACCATCAGCATCGTTGTCTGAATCGGCACCGCCCAGTCCAAGACCTATGCCAAGCGCGCCTGCGTCACCGCCCTGCGCACCTCCGCCGCCTTCAGCAGTAGATTCGCCGCCTTCGCCGCTCTGACCACCACCAGCAAGCGCTGCGCCTCCGATCCCTAGGCCACCAAGGGCTCCAGCGCCATCGGCATTACCGCCTTTGCCACTGGCGCCACCAGCCGCACCCGCAGCAATTCCATCGCCAGCCGTGGCTTCGCCACCTGTCGATACGTTGTCCTGATTGATCTCACCGTTGTTCCGAACATTGCTCAGAGTATCGTTATCATTCAGGTTATTGGACTGCGCATTGACCGTCCCAGCGTCATTCCCAGCACCATTCAGTGCATCGTTGAGAATGTCATCAAGATCGAGATCATTGCCTGGGTTATAATCAATATCCCCCTTGGCCATAATGAAATCATTCGCCGTCGCGTCTTTCAGATCGATATCGGCAAAGTCATCATCGTTGGGCATGTACCCTTCCATGTCCATACCCACAGTGACCCCGACAGTGGTACTGCTGTGATTGGTCATACCAGTGACATTTTCAGTCGTACTATTGTTGGTGGTCTTGCTGTTGTTGTTAGTATTGCTGTTGTTGTTGGTATTGCTGTCATTCGTCATCGCGTTGTCTGAATGGTTCCCATTGTGGTTCTTATTCAGACCGAGATTGGCGTTTACGTTCCCGTTGCCGTTCCCGTTGTCATTGCCATTCCAGTTATCAGATGATTGGCCTTGATATGAGGTTTGATCTTGATCTTGATCAGAGTGCTGCCCTTGGCCCTGGGCTTGCAGTTCAAGCTGCGCTTGGCCTTGAGCCTGAAGCTGATCCTGATTTTGTTCTTGATCACCGTTGTCAATATGAAAGATATTTACGGGGTTGTGGCGATTACCTGACATTGTAGCTCTCCTATGCGGCACATGCCGGATCGCTGCTCATTTCAAAAGCGATCATTGGACTGTGCGTTTCTGTTGGGAATAATATTTTGGCCATGCATGAGCCTTGAGCAGGTCCATGCCGGGCGCAGTACTCATTTTGGTTTTTGGATGATGTAGCCTCCCTTTCGTTGCCTTTGTTGCAAACCGCGGGAATGGTGCAGCCTTAGATTCGAGGCCTGATCCATTCAAAACCGCCAGCGCGTTCTGAAAGGAACGCGCGTCATCACAACAAGATGACAAGGAAGAATATCTTTAAAAAATAGAGAAAAACCTATCTAACCATTGTAACTAGATGGTGCGTATTCGAATCTAAAACACTGAATAATAATGCTATTTAAGTGTTTTATGATTGCGCTTCGCAGTCTCACCAGGCATTCGAATCTGCGGGCTCTACACCTTTTGATAGGAAAGAGATTCGGAGAAAAGTCAACTCAGAGTTGAAAGACGCCATTTAGACAAAAAGATGCCCAACTTCGACGTAAATATGTTATAGTCTAGACCTAAAGGCGTATAATATTGACACTTTTCTGACGACCTTTAGGTAACAAGTGAATTAAGCAGCCATCTATATGGCAAGCAAATCAAACTGCGGCGAGGCAGACAGGCATAGAACGTTGTAACCATTAGGAACAATGCTATGCGTGATTTTGAATATGTTAGCTCTGAGAAGATATCATGCTTTTTCATCGGTAATTCACGAGATTTTTCAAATACTTTGGTGAAGCTCGCACAGGCGAACCTCGAAGATATTGCATTCTACAGATTAGGGTCCATCGAAGCTCTTCTTGAGTTGTCGTTGGTACGACCCGACAGGGTCCGTAGTATCATTTTGAATCAGTCAATGATGGAGCCTTTGAAAGAAGAACATGCCCTTCTTATGGACCGGTTCCCAAATGCAACGATTGCCTTGGCTTACCGTCAGCCAAAATGGGCTCAGCACGTACTGATGGAGATAAGAGATAGCCCCCCGCAAGCGAACCTCGCCTTTCTGCCAATGAACCGGGACGTGGATCGTTGGTTAACGCTATTGGAGTTGCTGATTTGCGGAGAGAACTATATCCCTTCCGAGCTCTATGAATCGACACAAGCAACACAAATCACTACCGAAAAAACTAAATCCAGCTCTCAGGCAATACTGAACCCGGCAGTTCAAGAGAGACTTACCTTTCCTGACCCGGCCCTTAGGCCTGTAAAGGATGGGCTGACTTGCCGAGAGATGCAGGTTCTCACTTGCGTTGCAGAGGGCAAACAAAACAAGATTATCGCGGATCGTCTGGGCCTATCGGAGCATACGGTAAAGCTGCATATACATCACGTCATTTCAAAACTCGGCGTAAACAACCGCACAGAAGCTGCAGTCTGGTTTCTCGAGCAAGCGAAGGCAGATCTGAGGCCATAATGAGTGACGACGTGAGCCAACATCTTCAGTTTGACAATTTTCTCCTACTTGTCGGAAAGCTCAACTATACATGGACAAATACTGAGAGCCTTTTGATCCACTTCATTGCCGGATTGGCACGCGTAGACAAAGAGACTGCTACCGTCATCTTTCTAACGTTAAATACCACGCGTGCTCGGATTGACCTGGTTGAACGTTTGTCAAAACTGGACAAAACAACACGAGAGCAAAGGTCTGCGGTTTTGGATATTACCAGCCGGCTTTTAGGGCAGGCAAAGCTGCGAAACCGGTATAACCACTGCATTTATGCGTTCGATGCGGAAGGAGGAAACCCTCGCACAATCCTCATGCGCATAGCCGATCGTAAAGACACCTTAAAAATGGGCCAGTCTCATCCTCTTAATGATGCGGCTGCTGAAGATATCGAAGCAGCGATTAATGAGTTGGCGCTTATTAACCAAGCGATCTGGCAGGTCATTCAGCGCTTTGACTTCCCACGTTAGGCTTGCTCAGGCAGCGCGGACCCATGCTAACCTTATTGTTAGCTTCACAGGTAAGATTTTGATTTTAAACTAGTATCATCGACCTCATCCAACACCCAGAAGTTACGGCCTTTGGGAGTCAAGTAGATCAATTTAAGACGGGTCAGGTCCCTAAAATGGCTTTGACCGACCAATGGTTTGATACTGGAGGACATCATGATCCCGCAGACGCCTCAGCTTCACGCAAGAGATTCCAGCGGCAGGCCCAATCCCTGTCGGCGGATCTTGGTTGCAGGAGGCGCAGGGTTTCTCGGAAGCCATTTGTGCCACACACTATTGCATGAAGAGCATATTGTCATCTGCATGGACAATTTTACGACGGGCCGAATGTCGAACATCGCGCTCATGCTAAACGATCCGAATTTTATACTGATCCAGCATGACATAACACAGCCTCTACCAAATATTGGCTTTGTTGATGAAATCTATAATCTCGCCTGTGCGGCATCTCCAGAAAAATACCAGATCGATCCCGTCCATACCTTTAAGACAAATGTTTGGGGGGCGATGCACCTGCTGGACCTTGCCGTGAAATTTAATGCGAAAATTCTGCAGTCATCCACTTCAGAAGTATACGGTGACCCAGAGATCAGCCCCCAGCCCGAAATCTACCGAGGCTGCGTTAATACGATGGGGCCGCGTTCATGTTACGATGAAGGCAAACGGGCAGCCGAGGCTCTATTTTACGACTACTACAAGACGCAGAGTGCAAGAATACGTGTAGCGCGTATATTTAATACTTATGGCCCTTCCATGTGCCCTTCCGATGGGCGGGTGATTTCAAACTTCGTAGTTCAAGCGTTATCCGGTGCTCCTCTCACTATTTATGGAGACGGCAGTCAGACGCGGTCGTTCTGCTATGTCAGCGATATGATATCGGGGCTTATGGCCCTGATGGCCGCGCCGGATACCCAAACTGGCCCCTACAACCTAGGGAACCCAGAAGAGTTTACGATAAAGGAGTTGGCCCATCAGATCATTGAGCTCCTCGGCCTCCCCCCAATGGTGCGTTATTTAGATCTTCCACAGGACGACCCCAGGCAGCGCTGTCCGGACATCACTAAAGCCAAGAGGGAGCTACACTGGTCTCCAAGCATCTCTCTAGCAGAAGGGCTGCAGCACCTAATACCTTACTTTGAAACAGAGCTTAGTCAGGGAGCAGATTTTCTGGCAGCAGAATGACCTCTTCAGCAGGCATATGTGTAACAGGTGGTGCTGGCTACATTGGAAGCCACGCTTGCTATGCGCTCGGTCGCGAAGGACGTCCTGCGCTTGTGCTCGACAATCTTTCAACCGGTTTCAGCGGCGCAGTTCGATGGGGCCCTTTGGTTAAGATTGATCTGCGCGACACCGCACGGCTTATAGAAACGCTGCGACAATATAGGATTAAAACAATCCTGCATTTTGCCGCCTCAGCTTATGTCGGTGAATCCATTCAAGATCCGATAAAGTACTATGATAACAATGTTTTGGGTATGATCTCCCTGCTGAAAGCTTGCACAGCAGCTAAGGTGCAACACTTCATTCTATCAAGCAGCTGCGCCACTTATGGTATACCACCAAACAGTCCGGTTGCCGAAACGACGCCTCAGCATCCTATTAGCCCATATGGTCAAAGCAAATTAATCTGTGAAGCGATGTTGCGTGATATTGCAGGGCAGGCGGGAATGGCCTTCGCGATCTTAAGGTACTTTAATGCCGCCGGAGCCAGCCCAAATGGGGTCTTGCGCGAAACACATGATCCTGAAACCCACCTAATTCCTCTAGCGCTTCGCGCCACCCAAGGTGCGCAACTCCCCCTATTTGGGACAGATTACGACACGCCTGACGGAACTTGCCTGCGTGATTATATTCATGTGGATGATTTGGTGCAGGGGCATCTCCTCGCCCTACAACATCTGGAAAAGTTTGGCGGCGACCTCACTTTGAACCTCGGCAGTGGGACAGGGGTGTCCAACAAGGAAGTCATCTCCATCGTAGAAGAAGTGACAGGCGCTCCAGTGAGCTTGCGCATAGCGCCCCGACGTCCAGGTGACCCACCTGCTTTAACGGCCGATATCACTCGAGCTCGTCAAATCTTAGAATTTGAGCCATCTCGTTCGGATATTTACACCATTGTGGCGGACGCTGCGCGCAGCTTTGGACTGTTAAAGGTGCAAGATGCGAAAAGCGCTTGAGCATAAGCCCAGTTACTTCCGTCAACCTCTCTTGGAAGGACCTTTGAGATGGCGTTATAGGTTGCTAGCCGTCCTGTGGCTGCTTGCCTCTGCTTTCTTTTGGCATTGGTGGCTCCAACCAGAACATTATACAATCTGGTATCTCTATATTCCTGCAACCATTTGCGTATCTTGGGTCTTCTTCGTCCAAGCTTATTTTATCTGCCTTTTTTTACGTTCACATCAAACAACAGGAACTCTAGCGCATCTTGGCGCGTGCCGCGTCGCAATGGTGGTGACAAAAGCACCTTCAGAACCTTTTGAAGTCGTAAAAACTACACTTGAAGCCATGCTCACTCAAACAGTGACCCATGACACTTGGTTGGCAGATGAAGACCCCGATCCGGAAACGCTGGATTGGTGCCGCGCCAGAGGTGTCCATGTGTCTACTCGCAAGGGGGTGGATGCCTATCACAATAAAAGCTGGCCTCGTCGAACCCGATGTAAGGAAGGCAACCTCGCATATTTTTATGATCATTATGGCTATGAGAGATATGATATTGTCTCCCAGCTTGATGCTGATCATGTCCCACATCCTGAATATCTACATGAGATGCTTAAGCCTTTTGCAGATCCCGAAATTGGCTATGTCAGCGCACCTAGTATTTGCTCGCGCAACGCAACCCACAGCTGGGCTGCAAGGAGCAGGCTGCATACCGAGGCCGTCTTTCATGGGGTTGTGCAGGCTGGATACGCAAATGGCTGGGCACCTATGTGCATCGGCTCACATTATGCAGTACGCACCAAAGCGCTGCGCGCGGTCGGCGGTCTTGGCCCGGAGCTTGCCGAAGATCACTCAACATCTATGATCCTCAACGCCGGCGGTTGGAGGGGCATGCACGCAATCGATGCGATCGCCGTGGGAGAAGGTCCCGGCACGATCGCTGACCTCATTGTGCAAGAGTTTCAATGGTCACGCAGCTTAATGACGATCTTGCTAAAGTATACGCCGCGCTATTTTCCGAGCCTATCCGCGAAACAAAAGCTACAGTTCGTTTTTTGCCAACTGTGGTATCCGCTGCTGGCCGGCTTTATGGCACTCATGTTTGCACTGCCGATAATCGCTCTGATCTTCGATGTGCGCTATGCGGACCTTACTTTTCCCGCCTTCCTGTTTCACGTCTGGCCCTCCATCATTATTATGATCGCCCTTGTATCCTGCGTACGGGCTGATGGGTTTTTCCGGCCGCGCGATGCCAAAATTCTCGGATGGGAGAAAATGCTCTTTGCGCTCATCCAATGGCCGTGGGTGATTTTGGGAGGTTCAATGGCTTTGCGCGATACCCTCACAGGCAGCTTCGTGGATTTTCGCGTGACGCCAAAAGGCAGCCAGGATGCGCAGATGTTAGGCTGGGCAGTACTGCTCCCCTATCTCAGTCTAGCTCTCATCTCCATCCTTCCAGTGTTAATGGTAAAGCAGGCAGACTTGGCAGCTGGTTTCTATATTTTCGCTTTGATCAACGCCGCACTCTATACGGCAGTGTTCATGGTGATCCTGATCAAGCACCTAAACGAGAACAATTTGAAAATCGAAGGCTGGAACCGTCGAACATTCGCACAATTTATCTGCGTGGGACTGACAGCAACATGTATCGTTTTTGCCGCCGGAGAACGCGGGAATGCTGGCTTGATTGCTCTCACTGAAACGCGCAGCTCAGTCCGCATCTTTACACCTACCTATGTTGTAACTGGGGCAGGGCAGGGCGGCGACAGCTCCCCTTATGTCATGGTCTACAACCCCAGTTGGTGGTCGCAGTTACTCAATGCAGTCACTCAGAAAGGAGGCACGAAATGAGATCTCTTTATATGTTCACCCCCAAAGGGACATTTGCGCCGAAAGCAGTATCGCTCTTTTGCGCTCTTACTTTAGGGACCATGTTGCCCGCGCAGACCGTCCCCCCGGGGGACCTACCGTTCGGCGTTTATGACCCAAATGGCGATTTTTCCGACCTTAAAGGGGTTTCGATCGAACATCTCTTCCTTCCTTGGGAAGATGTGCTGTTGCCCAGTCTGTTCGAGGCCGAGACTTATGCTAAGGAGCGCAATCGAACTTTGCTGGTCACAATCGAACCATGGACCTGGTCGCGTGATGACCGCAATAGTCCTAGCGTATTGCGAGAAGGCATCGAAAACGGCACCTATGATGCCACTATGCAGAACGTTTGCTCCGCTTTGGGGCAGCTAGATATTCCGATGACAATCCGGTGGGCGCAAGAAATGGAAGACCCCAGCGGACAATTTATATGGTCTAACTGGGTGCCCGGAGATTATATCTCGGCGTTTCGTAGGATGAACGAAATCTGCCGAAAAAATGCACCCACAGCACGCTATATGTGGTCGCCACTTGGATATGAGAACCTTGCCGAATACTATCCGGGTGACGATGTCGTCGATGTCGTAGGGCTGTCTGTATTTAGCTTCGAGCCTTGGGAAGAAGCGGTCCTCAATCAGGCTCAATCCTTTGAGGATATTTTCGGGCCTCGCTACGAGAGAGCTGTAACCCTTGGCAAACCCATCGTGGTTGCTGAACTGGGATTTTCTGGTGATGCCGAACATGTGGCTCAATGGAATGCCGATATCCGGACAATGAGTTCACGCTACCCAGAGCTGGAAGCGGTGGTCTACTTCGCTCAAAAGGAGGTCTATCCTTGGCCTGATGGCTTTGGATATCCCAACTGGCGACAAACCGCTCACATCCTTCCTGAGACCCGCTAAGTGACCTAAGAAATACCTTTGTTGCAGATACTTCGTACGCCTGAGCGAAATATCAAAAACCTTCTGAAGGGTCATATCACTCTAATACTGCGCCCTATTCTCCACACCATTGTGTGAAGAAAAGCACATGTGTAGCTTGACCAGTAACATCATGTTTGCATAGTTGCTCCACTGTCATCGAGGCGAGCCGACATCAGAAAGGCTTGCCCGAGTCTGAGGAGAGCAGTTGTGAACAAGAAGTTAGCACGCCGATTCCGGCGCGGTTTTTTTGTATATTCAGCGATGTTGCCAATTCTGTTTGGCACCAGTTTCGCCAATCAAGCGATGGCGCAATCAATTAAGACTGCATCTGCAGGTTCCGGGATGGGTAGCTACATCTGTACCCCTGCAGGCTTTGGTCAAAAATCTAAATGTTATCGCCGCTAACACGGCAATAAACTAATGACATCCGAAAATGCCCTGCTGCGTTCAAGAGAAAGACCACTTGGACGCGGGTTAGACAGTACTGCGGTGGTATCACGACAGCATCAACGCGCCGCAGCTGCAGCCAATTGAGTTCTGATACGATGCTCAACCATCAAAGAACAAAAAACAGGGAGGCGCAGGCCCTGGGGGGCGGCCCGCGCCATTTCTCAACTTAGCGGTGGGACGCCGCCAGAGAGAATATCGCGTTTATGGGTCAATCTTGTTCCCAGATGTGTTCACGTTGGTCAGACTCTCGGCCACGACATCCGCAAAAGTCGAAACCATTGCAACATAGAAATCAGCATCTGTGGGCGGTATGTTAACAAAACCTTCAGGCGCGATCGTATCACCGGTGTAGGCCGAAATTCTTACTGGAAAACTTAGTCCTGCATTCTCTCCAGTAGGGCTGGTTATATTAACAATACCCTCCAGCTCATTGAACTCTTTGCTTTCAGGAAGCATCGTCGCACCATTCAGTGCAATTTTACGGACGTCGATCCTGATCTGCGGATCGGCGCCATCGCTGCTCAATGGTACACGTTGAGCGACCTCCCCGCGCAAATCCTCTTCGATGTTGGGATAAAAATCTAACGCGTTGCTCTCAGAAGCAGTTGCGACAGTAGCCTCAACATCAATCTTAGAAATACGAAGGTCTTCTGAGGCATATGCGGCCGCGCTGAGCGCGAGAGTGCTGACACTGGCTGCAAAAACAATAGTCTTAAGCTGAGCAAACATGATGTACTCCTGAATGCAGTTTATTGCCGCAGGCCATTCCTGAGGCAATAGGTACTCATTGGAGAACCCCCAAATCCATAAGTAGTTCCCCTTAAAAAAAGGTAAGCGCATCAATTGATGCTTGCTGCCTCGTAAAGTCATAAGCTTTTAAGCATTGTCGTTAGTGATATAGTTGCTGACAACCTTTGAGATGCATCACGAAGTCATAACCGAGGGTAAGAGAAGACACGGCGGCGCGAAGAGGAAAAGCTATCAATCCTCGGTTAGATCGGCCTAATGGCACAACAGTCAGCGATGTCGCGCCAGGCCCATGGCATTACACGCCAGCATGTCTATCAGTAGCCCCAAGGTATTTCTAACTTATACACTTAAGTGCATAACCGATATATGCGCCGTGGCGCATATTGACCAAGAATGCGCTTAAGCGTATATTGCCTGCATGAATGATTTAGCGCGCACCCCAAGACAGATCGGCTCCATCATCCAGCGGGCACGCAAGAAGCGCGCTTGGTCGCAGATGAAGCTTGGCGAGCAGGCAGGCCTCCGTCAGGCGACCGTTTCGACGATAGAGAACGGAGAAAAACCCGCCAAGCTAGAAACCATCCTCGCTATCCTTGCAGCTCTCGATCTCGAACTCAGGATCGGACAGCGCTCTAAGGGCCATGGCAGGGATATCGAGGAATTGTTCTGATGGGCCGACGTCCGGCCTATGCGCCCTTGCATGTATATATGAATAATCGCTGCGTTGGAATGCTGACGCGCCAGCCGAACGGTGCCATCGAGTATGCATACGACACGGACTGGCTAGATTGGGAACATGCCATACCGCTCTCCTTGTCTCTGCCGCTGCGGGAAACGCCCTATCGCGGCGAATCCGTCTCTGCCGTCTTCGAGAACCTGCTACCTGATTCAGACAAGCTCCGACGCCTCGTCGCCGAAAGGGTCGGCGCGCGGGGGACGGACGCCTACAGCATGCTGACCAAGATCGGCCATGACTGCGTGGGGGCACTTCAATTCATTGCAGGAGAGGAGGAAGTACCTGACGCTGCCATTGAAAAAATCCTGAACCGGTTGAGCCAAGCCCCGCTTGGCCTCACCAGCAACGACGCCTTCAGGATTTCAGTTGCGGGGGCGCAAGAAAAGACAGCCCTGCTTTGGCATGAAGGTCAGTGGATCAAACCCCACGGCACGACGCCGACCACCCACCTGATCAAGACGCAAATTGGAAAACTGCCCGAGGGTATCGACCTTTCAGATAGCGTCGAGAACGAATACTATTGCTTGAAACTCATCGCTGCATTTGGCCTGCCGGTGAATACAGCCACCATCGAAACCTTTGGCGAAACCAAGGCTCTGGTCATTGAGCGCTTTGATCGCCGCTGGACGAAAGACGGGCGATTGTTGCGTCTGCCTCAGGAAGATTGCTGTCAGGCACTCTCTATCCCACCGACGCTAAAGTACCAGAACGAGGGTGGGCCCGGCATGACCGATGTTCTGGGCTTGCTCAATGGCAGCGATACACCGATCAAGGATCAGAACATTTTCCTCAAAGCACAGCTCATCTTCTGGCTGATGGGGGCGACAGACGCTCATGCCAAAAACTTCAGCGTATTCCTAGGCCCTCGCGGCAGCTATCGCATGACCCCCCTCTATGACATCATGACAGCGCAAGGCGCACTACACGCCGGCCAAATCGAGCGCAAACAGATGAAAATGGCGATGTCGGTTGGAAATAGCCGGCACTATCAGTTTGATCAGATTCACGGACGGCATTTTGTGCAAACGGCCATACGCGCCGGCCTCTCAAAAAAGAGGGTGGCGGACCTCATCGAGGGGATCGCGGCAAGAGCGCCCGAAGCGCTTGATACTGCCGCCCAAACCCTGCCCAAAGGCTTTCCTCAAGTCATTGTCGATATCGTAAGTAAAGCAATCCTAGAACGGCTTGATGGCCTCAGGCTGCCTAACAGTGCGTAAGGTATAAGGCCTCAAAAACCTTAGCTTATCCCTAGCATCCCGAATGTCCCCCGCCAGCTGTTTACCAACATAACGGTTCTCCCACCAGCACAGCACATCAGCCAGCCGTGTGCGCGATACCTGAACCGCGACTCTTGTCGAGCTCAGGGTAGGGGCGTCATCGCATTTCCTCCAATATCTTTTCACGGAAGATCTCGGCTGGCGTCTTCCATCCAAGACATTTGCGCGGCGTGTTGTTGAGGCGATCACAGATCACCTTCACCTGCAGCGTTTCAGAACGCGCGCCATCTCGTCAACTGGGACCTTTGCGTGTCTCCAGCGTTCAATCTTGCGCCGTTCTATGATACTGAGTTGGTCGTAAACGGCTCCCATACCGATTCCTCTCATTAGATAAACTACTGTTTTCTAACAAGAGTCGCACTTGAGGGTAGCGCGCGCCCGGTGTGAGTTCACGGTGAAGTGCAGTTTTTGATATCTCGTTTTACTCCAACCGGTTCTGTATTTCCATCAGGTTGCTTTCAAAGACTTCAGCGGGCGTCCGGTAGCCAAGACATTTGCGCGGCGTTGCGTTAAGGCGGTGACAAATCGACCTCAAATATCGATTTGTCAGCGCCGTCGGTGCGGTTGATCTTGGCAGGTATCGACGCAGCCTGTTGTTCGTATTCTCAACAGTGCCTTTCTGATAGGGCGCTTGCGGGTCACAGAACC
>Ga0209345_10000472_pt1 | contig 51923 bp, 49 predicted proteins | sample Cruoilmetagenom7_FD_187294 | JGI IMG/M metagenome (GOLD analysis project Ga0209345, IMG submission 187294) | Oil polluted marine microbial communities from Coal Oil Point, Santa Barbara, California, USA - Sample 7 (SPAdes) (version 2) | ecosystem: Environmental > Aquatic > Marine > Oil seeps ... | reverse complement strand
TCCGATCTCGCGGAACTCGGAGTCGAGGTACTGGATGCTTTCGAGCGTTCGGGCATCTCCTGAGCGGCGGGCGCGGAAGGCGCGGCCTCTGAACTCCATTTCGTCAACGAGTTCGACGCCTGCGTCGTCGATCATCGCGAGGATCCCATGAATTGCGAGCGGGTCGACGAGTTCGTCTGGGAGAACATTATTGAGTTCTTCGAAGCTGAGCCAGCCGCGGGTGCGCCCTGACTCGATCAAGGCTGTTACTGATGGATGTGTGATCCCGATCATACTTCTCCCAACTCGTGCAATGAATGCACTCATGTTAGCACGCGTTGCTCGGTGAGCAACGACTTACATATGTGCCCTATTCGTCACCGCTTGATAGTCGTCCTCGCATGGTGCCGTATTTTTCTCTCATGGTTTGCTGGCGTTTGGCAAACACGCGAAGCTGCTCGATTTCGTCGGTCTCTGTTTCTCCAACGGCAGTACCTTGTACACTCTCGTCGGTTAATGAGACTTCCCGGACGCATTCTCGCATTAGCCGGGTGAGGCGTTCGCTTGATCCTTCGCTCTGTTGTTCAACCGTTCGGCACAATAAAGTTGCACGCCCGACCGGATCAACTTCTGATTCTTCCCCGCCACCTTGAGTCATCGTCTCGGCGAGTTCTTGCAAAACTTGGTGTAATCCGGTGCCCGATCCGTTCTCGACGCTCTCGTGGAGGGCTTGGGCGACCATGGATGAAGCTGTTGAATGGAACGCGGTTGTCATGAGTAGATCGTGCTCGTCGGAGGTCATTGCGAGCCAGAGCTTTGAATCGCTGAGTAAGCATCCGAGTAGGAGTTCCCGGGGCGTGATTGATTCATCTCGCTCAATGCGTTGAACTTCTTTGGGCTCGATGGACGCAGGGACTCGGCGTCCGAGCCGCATTGAGGCTTTGACGACCTGTTCCGAAACACCTGCGGCTCCTGCGATCTGACGGACCATAAGCTGGCGGCGCATCGGGCTGAGCTTTTCGATTCCGAGGTCCAGCAGCGTGCGGATCTCTTCTTCGATGCGCTGGGTGACTCTGGCGGCACCAGCACCAGCGAGTTCTGCGCGGAGGCGATCAAAACGCCACTTGAGCAGGTCTACCGCTCCGTCGATGGCTTGGTTGAAGATCGTTTCGCCGCCATCTTGGCTCAGGAGCTCGTCTGGGTCTTTGGCGTCGGTGTAACCGGCGAGGGCGGCGATTTTGATATCGATGGTTTCGGAGAACAGGACCTCGATGGCGCGGTCGGCGGCGCGTTGGCCGGCTTGGTCGCCGTCGAAGAGGAGGACGACGGTGTCGCAGAGGCGGCGGAGGATGGTTGCATGACCCTTTGTGAGTGCGGTTCCTAGGGTGGCGACGACATGCTCTACGCCGTGCTGGTGGCAGGCGATGACATCGGTGTAGCCTTCGACGATGACGGCGACGCGTTTGCGTTTGATGGCTCGCTGGGCGTGGTTGAGGCCGTAGAGGGTTCGGGATTTGTTGAATACGAGGGTTTCTGGGCTGTTGAGATATTTGGGATCGTCGTCGTCGTTGATGCGGCGGCCGCCGAAACCGATGACACGGCCGATCTGGTCGCAGATGGGGAAGATGAGGCGGTTACGCATCGCGTCGTATTGGCCGCCATTGTCTCTTGTTTTGAGGAGTCCGGCATCCGTGAATGCTTCGGCGTTGAGATTGTTTTTATCGATGGTGATCAGGAGCCCGTCCCAGCGGTCGGCGCTGGTGGCTACTCCGAATCTTTCAACGACCTCGGGGGACATGCCTCTGCGTTCGATCAGATCGCGTGCGAGCTTGCCGTGCTCGGGATGGGCGAGCAGGGCGCGGAAGTAGCCTTGGGCTTGTTCGTTTGCGAGCAGGATATCTTGCTTGGATGATCCGGTTGGGTACTGCTGTTCTTGGGAGTCGCCGTCACCGCTGAAGCCGGATTGCCTGCTTGGTTTGAATGGGGTGAGTTCGATGTTGCCGCGTTCTGCGAGGAATGTCAGGCCTTCGCGGAAGTCCATTGAGTGGTATCGCTGGACGAAGGTGAAGACATCGCCGCCGGCGCCGCAGACGAAGCAGTGAAAGATTTGTTTGGCGGGAACGACGCACATGGAGGGCGAATGGTCGTCGTGGAAGGGGCAGATGCAGACATACTCTCGGCCTTTGGGCTTGAGTGTGATGCACTCGCCGATCACGCCGACAATATCAGACGCGTCTCGTACGCGCTGGACATCGTCGTTTGGTTGTGGAGTGTGCAGACTCACGCGATCAACTCTCCCCCGGTCGTCGTAGACGAGGCTAAAAACTATCTTTGCATTCTATTCTCGCGCCGCCTTGGTAAGGGGGGATTGTCTGAGCGGCGAGTTGAGCCGCAGGCAGACGGGTTTCCAAGGCATTCACTATTAAGAGTAGCCCCGATTCGTGCCCGTGCCAGCAAACTGGCCATTCTGAGTCCCTAGAGCGCAAAACAGCTGATTTGATCGGACGGACTCGGCTATATTGATTTCGCTGACTGATCTATCCGTATTTGCTCCGAGGCCGCCATGCTTATCTTATTTGATATCGATATGACCCTGCTTGAAACCAACCACATCGGGATCGACTGCCTCCGGCACGCGGGGCAATCGTTGTTTTTATCCGACTTTACGATCGAGGGCATCACCTTCGGCGGGGCTCTGGATCCTGTCATCATCGCTGACATGCTTGTGTTGAACAATATTGAGCCCACTGCCGATCACATTCGATCAATGCGTAGTGGCTATCACCAGCATCTCGAAGCACTCTCCAAATCACGGTCAGTTGCCCAGCCGCTGCCGGGGGCTCATGAGCTTGTCTTTGCGACCGCGTCGCATCCGAGCAGGCCTGCGATGGGGCTGCTAACGGGGAACTACGAGGAGACGGGGACGATCAAGATCAGGGCGGCGGGGTTTGATCCGGGATTGTTTACGATTAATGCTTGGGGTGATTCTTCGCCGCATGCTTCTCCGGTGCGTGCTCATCTGCCACCGGTGGCGATCAGCAACTACCGAGATATGAAATCGGTCGATATTGATCCCCAATCTGTTATTATCATCGGCGACACCGAGCATGATGTCAGCTGCGCCAAGGACAACGGGTGCCGGGCTTTGGCGGTGGCGACGGGACATGCGAGCTTTGATGAGCTTGAATCGGCTGGGGCCGATTGGACGATTGAGGATTTGACTGATACAGAGGGGATTCTTGAATGGATCATGACCAAGTGAGCACTGCACCGACCACGATCACTCCAACCACGACTTCCAAGCGGTTTGGGCCTGTTGATACGCTGCGCGGATTTGCATTGCTGGGGATTCTGGTGCCCAACGTAGTTGCGTTTTCTTGGCCGATGCAGGCGATGACCGACTACCGGATCATCGGGGATACGCCTGCCAACGAGCTGGGGCATGCGATCACATCGACTGCTTTTTTGGGCAAGTTCATGTTCCTCTTTGCGTTGCTCTTTGGTTCGGGTGTGATCATGTACGCCCGGAAGTTTGACAGCCGACCGCCGATGGTTTTTTGTAAGCGTTGTGGGTACCCGCTTGTGGGGCTCCAGGAGGATACTTGTTGCCCAGAGTGCAACTGCGATGAGCGGTATGTACGGAAGTCGAAGCTCAGCGATGGGGCGGGGCTCTGGTATTTCAGGTGCGGTATCCTCCTGATGTTCGGGCTGCTGCATGCGTATGGCTTGTGGTTTGGTGACATCCTTGCGTTCTATGCCGCGACTGGGTTGACGGTGCTGTGGTGGATCCGGAGATTCAACCCAAAGCTTTTGTTCTGGGGCGGGATGGCGATATATTACATCGGTGGTTCGTTGCTGATGATTGGTTTTTCGGCCTTTGGGTACTGGTCACTTAGTGCGGGGAATATTGATATCAACCAGCTTTCGATGGACCCGGCCAAAGAGTTGGCGGGGTATGCTGGAACTTACTTTGACGCGTTTAAGACTCGATTCTTCACTGTCCTTATGATCGAAATCTTGTTCATTCCGTTGATGCTTCCGATGCTCTTGGGGATGATGTCGATGGGGATGGGACTGACGCGGATGGGCATCCTAACGGGTGAACGTTCTTTGAAGTTTTATGTCATCACAGCGATCGTGTGTCTTGGGATCGGGATCCCTACGACGCTGTTTGGATACATATTCATTGAGGGCACCTTTGATCTAGCACCTGGGTTTATCTGGCAATCCTTGGCTCAGCCTGTAGGTGTGCCTCTTGCATTTGGGTATGGTGCACTTGTGATCGCGCTGGCCAAATGGGCCCCAGCGAGGATCATCACTGTGCCTCTGGCGGCTGTTGGCCGCATGGCGCTGACCAACTACTTCCTGCACACCATCCTGTGCACAACATTTTTCTACGGCTACGGCTTTGGAAAGTACGCGAGCATCGAGTATCCCCAGCTCTGGCTGGTCGTATTTACGGTCTGGGGGATCAATATCGTCTTCTCCATGCTGTGGTTACGGGTGTTTACGATGGGGCCGTTTGAGTGGGTCTGGCGGGTGCTGACTTATCGACAGCTTGTCCCCATTGTGCGGCATTCTGCCCGTTCCGACGCATAATTGGGATTCATCTGCTACAATTAATTCGTTGGATCAGGACGATCCAACTCAGCCAGCCATCAGGCAACCCACACGGCAGGAGGCCCGCAGATGCCAAGTTCGTACCGCGCTCTCTGCTCTGACTTTTACATCAACGCCAAGCTCAATGTCCGCATGGAGCTTCCGACGAACCGGGAGCCGGTGCTTGATTTGTTTGAACGCGCTCGCAGGTCTTTTCCTGCGATGAACGCGTTCCGGCGTTACAAGGATGAGCTGGCGCTTGAGTCTGCAGCAAATGCGTCCCCCCACCGCTGGATGGCGATCCGTTCTTCGTCGGTCCGGTCTGGTGTTGTCAATCCGAGCACCGAGGAGGAGATGTACTCTGTTCATCGGATGGCGGCGGAAGTCTCGCCGTATTACCTTTCGATTTCGCCGCTGGATCTTGAATACATTGAGTTGCTGTATGGGTTTGATCTGGCGGCTAAAGAGAATCATGATGAGATCGCGGCGAGTGCTTTGCTGAGTGGTTCGCCTCTGGCGGCGCTTATCGACAATGAAGACATCAAGATCAACGACTGCCAGCCCTTGCTTGGGATGAACCTCTTGAATGAAAAAGGTCTTGAGGCCCACTTTGAGATCAAGACACGGACCGGGAGCAAATCGGGGGCCTCTGGCACCTCAACTGGGAACGATCCGATTTCTGTGTATCTGACACTCCGTCGCTACGACCCGGTGACGGATCTTAAGGATCTGACTTCCCAGCTGGATGATCTGATCGAACGGGGTCAGGATCTGGTGGATCGGTACGCGGTTCCTAGCCTGCTCATCCCACTGCGGGAAGAGATCGTTTCTCGGTCTTATTAGTATTTGGTGTATACTTTGGGCATGGTGAACACCACACTCGGACAATCCGGCTCGATATCCTCGATGCTCCTTTGGATCATTATCCTGATCGTGGTTGTCTCCATCGGCGGGTTTATCGTCTTTACACTCCGCCGGAAGATGCTTGATCACGACAACTCCACGACTGTGGGGTCATCTGGGCTGCTGGATCACCTCCACCAGATGCACAAGTCTGGTCAGATCGACGATGCCGAGTTTGCCAGTGCCCGCAGCGCGATTCTTCGGCAGGTCCAAGACGACCTGGAATCCAAGAAAGGCGGCAAGACTCAGGCCGTGGATCCGCTTCTTGATGGGCTGGACCTGGACCGCTAACTGGCGGCGTGCCGATTTTGCGGGTTATACGGTGTTTGCGTGCAAACTGTGTCGGATTCTCTATCTTACAAACTGGTACTTTGTGCCGTTGCGGGCTAGGGTTTTCGGTCGAAGATGTCATCGCGCAGAAATCGCGCGGTTTCGATGAAAAAGCCCTTCGGAACGGGTTGAGCCCGCACCCCGATCGACCCGATACCAAGGGAACCTGCCGACTATCTTTTTAAGCAGGCAACCTCATGAGAGAGCATCATGCCCAACACCGACCCATCACATACCCCATCCAATCAGCCTTCTAGCCAACCACTCGCACAGCCGGTCAGTGCCCTGGGCTCTGATGGCCCTGGTTCTAGCTCAATAACAGGGTCCGGTGACGGTCCCACGGGCGGAGGAGGCGGCGGCGGTGCCGGCGGCTCTGGCGGTGACGGAGGAGAAGGCGGAAACGGTGGATTCCGCGGCCGAAAGGTCACGACCTGCTCGTTCTGTGGCAAGACCTCCCGTGAAGTCGGCCCGATGGTCGAAGGACCGGGCGAGGTGTATGTCTGTAATAACTGTGTTGAGCTCTGCCAGAATATCTTTAAGCAGGAACGCCGGCGTGTTTCGTCGATCTCTGCTCAGCTCTCCGAGATCCCGTCACCACGCGAGATCGTCGAGTTTATGAATCAATATGTCATCGGCCAGCAGATCGCAAAGCGGTCGCTCGGTGTCGCGGTCCACAACCACTACAAGCGGTTGATGCACCACGAGAGCGAGAACGCCGACAATATCGAGCTTGATAAGTCCAATATCCTCTTGATCGGTCCGACTGGTTCGGGCAAGACTTTGCTCGCCAAGACCATGGCCCGGATGCTCAAGGTGCCGTTCGCTATTGGCGATGCGACGACCTTGACTGAGGCTGGTTATGTTGGTGAGGATGTCGAGAATCTGCTGCTCAAGCTTTTGCAGGCGGCGGACTTTGATGTTGAGGCTGCCCAGCGCGGGATTATTTATATTGACGAGATCGACAAAGTCGGGAAGACCTCTGGGAATGTTTCGATCACCCGTGATGTTTCGGGCGAGGGTGTCCAGCAGTCGCTTCTTAAGATGCTTGAGGGTACTGTTTCCAATGTTCCGCCACAGGGTGGACGGAAGCATCCTGAGCAGCAGTACATCCAGTTTGATACCACGAATATCCTCTTTATCTGTGGCGGCTCGTTTGTTGGGCTGACCGATATTGTTCGACGTCGTCTGGGCAAGACCCGGATCGGATTTGGCGGGGCTGCGACTGATTCCAACGATACTAAGGGCCGCCAGCACTTTGCGAGCGAGGACCTTGAGACCGAGTGGCTCCAGTCACAGATCTCCAATGTCGATGTCGTCGAGTACGGCGTGATTCCCGAGCTTGTTGGGCGTCTGCCTGTGATTACTCCGCTGATGCCGTTGACGCATGACGCGCTTGTACAGATTTTGACTGAACCGAAGAACGCACTAGTGAAACAGTTCCAGTACCTCTTCTCACTGGAGGGCGCGGAGCTGACATTTACCGAAGACGCGCTCCTTGCGATCGCTGAGAAAGCCGCTAAGCGGGCGACCGGTGCTCGTGCTTTGCGTGCGGTCATGGAAGACACCATGCTCGACCTCATGTACCACCTCCCTGACAAGGACAACGACGGGGCGCAGTATGTCATCGATGCGGCTCACATTGAGCATCCACGCGATCTGGAAGATCTCCGTATCGCCAAGGCGCACACGGCTTAATCATCGCCAGCAAAAACAAAGATCCCCGAGTTTGTACTCGGGGATTTTTTTATGCTTATTAGATCGAGAGCGGGATCAGTTGATCGGCGTGGCCACCTTGGCCGACTGTCCGCCGACGGTCACCTCGGCGAGGGCGTACATCCGTACCGGTGAATCGATGAGCCCTCGCAGCGTGTGCGGATCGCTCGAAATCAGGTGCAGCCCGATCTCTGATGAACGGTCATCGGCATCGGGGAACGCCAGTTCTGGCTCGGCTCGGAGGATGAGCGAGAGGTGGTCCCGTACCCATGCACGCACGGTTTCGAGCCGGGCCATCGGGGCGTCGTGCTCGTCGCCGGCAACAAGGTGCAGCGATCCGGTTTCATCGACGCACAGCTCAACATCAAGAGCGATCGGACATCGAGTTTCAAGGCGTGCGAGCCCGTGGATCATTGCGCCAAGCCCGGTTGGTTCTGGCTGCTTGAGTGTTTGGGTCACGGGTTCAACCGGGGTTTCTTCTCTGTACGCGGCGGCCAAATCTTCGGCTTGGATTTGTGGTTCGAAGTACTGAGGCATCTCTGGTGCCATTACTGGGGCTGGTGCGGGCATGGTCAGCCCGCTGCTGATGTCGATGAGTTCATCGAGAATGCCTGTTGCTTGGTGTGCGACTGTGTCGCGGAAGATGTTGGTGGTGCCGGTCGCGTCTATGCGGCCTGCGGCATCGATGATCTCGATGGGACGATCAAGGAAAGCGTCAACGGCACGCGAGAGCTTTGCGCTCGCATCGGCGACTTGCTGACCGGTCGCGCCCATTACGGCGAGCCTGACATGTGGGGTGGTGTGCAACTCGTCGGAATCCCAGACGCTGGTGAGCGTTTTGATTAATCTGTAGGAGGCGACAATTGCCGCTTCATCGGCACCGGTCAGGATCGTGATCTCGTTAATTTCTTCACGATCCAGCAATTCTGGTTCTGTTGTTTCATCGACACGGAGTATGACCCGGTCTGCGATGGTGTTGACCCGTTCGAGTGCTTCGTGCAGGGAGCCGCAGACTGCGGATTCGACCGTTTGTGATCCCGAGATGATATCTACAGATGTTGATCCGGCGGCGGCGCGGACAAGCGCGACGACTTCGCCACGGCGGCGGGCGGTTGAGCATGCGTATTGACGAACCCAGAGCGAAGCTCGCACGGGCAGGTGGCCGAGCAGGACTGCTTCAACGCAGAGAACTCGGTCGAGATCCGACCGTGTTTCGTTGAGCCTGGGCATGACTTCAATTGGCCTACCGGGGCTCAGGGTTTCATCAGCAGGACCTTTGAACCGGACTGGGGCTGTATTGACCGGCTCGATGGAATCTGTTCCTGTTTGGGAGAATGGCTCGGGCGCGAGTTCGCTTTCGCCGAGGAACAAATCAGCGAGCGCGTCGTATTCACCGTCTTCGATCCCGGCGAGTTTCATGTAGCCACCGGGCCCGGTTGGGTTGGTTTCGTTTTTGCCTAGCTCGTTGTCGTGATCCATTTGAGTCTCCACTCACGCCAGACCCTCCGGGCCTGTGAGCGTTGTTGTTCATCGTATATGAAACTATGCCCGCACTCGGACGATGTTGTTCTGTGAACCGATCCCGTTTTTGAGGTTCTCGGGGTTGTGTGGATCAAGAGTCCACTGCCCGTCAATCACGATCTTGTACTCATATGACCCGGCTGGGAGTTTGCAGTACAACTCGAAGATTCCTAATGAGTCGTTGTGACGCAGCTCTGACAACGCTGGGTTCCAGGCGTTGAAGCTCCCGGCGATCTGCACCACATTGCCTACCGATGCGGGCTGGACAAAGAGCACCCCTCCGGTGACGGCGCGGACCCCGAGCAGATGCTCCACTTTTTTGAGTGGCGACTGAGCGGGGACCACCACACGGTCGTCAACGACCTCGATCGCTACCGGGCGATGAGGCATCATTGATCTACGCAGCGGGGCTGGCCCAACTTGTGTATTCGAATCACTTTTCAGATTTCGCGCCCGGAGTGCCATCTCCTGCGACCTTGAGAGCGAGGGTGTTTGTACGCAGGCGGTGTCGGCCTCTACCCGTTTGGCAACCAATGGGCCTAGCAGTTCATCGGGCTCTGATGCGTCTGATGATCCGAAAGTTTCTGAGGGGCCTGTGGTTTCTTGCGATGCGGAGGCAGGGAATACCACTTCAGGCTGTCGCGGCTCGTAGCTTTGATCTTTGAGTTCTTCTGCGGCTTCTGGACCGGGCTCTGGCCGATCAATAGTGGCATATTCGATGAGCCATTCGCATAATGAGCGGTAGTCTTCTGCACCGGTGGCATTTGGGCTGAAGCTCTCGATTGGCTGGCCGTAGCTTGCTGCTTCTTTGAGAGTTTGGTCGTAGCGGATCACCAATGGGATCAACGCGGAGCCGAACCGGTCGCGGAGGTCGTCGAGTAGATCGCGTGCGAGTGGCTGGGACGGATCGTGCATCGTTGCGAGCACTCTTGGATTGAGCCGCATCCCGACACGGCGAGCGATTGAGCGTACGGTCTGAACCTGCTTGGCAGCGCCCTTGAGGGAGAAGAAGCTTGTTTCGACCGGGATGATGACCTCGCGGCCTGCAGCGATCGCGTTGTAGGACAACAAGCCAATTGAAGGAGAGCAGTCGATCAGGCAGACATCGTACCGGCGGGGGACCTGCCCGGACTCGTCGGCCTCTTGGCTCATCCGTGAGACTCGATCGATGACCGAGCGGAGCCTGAGTTCTTTGTCGGGCTGACCCATGAGGCCGCCTCTCGAGGATTCGAGTCCCGCGAGCATCATGTGGCTTGGGATTAGGTCTAGGTTTCGGCAGACATGCCAGACGAGACGCTCGCGATTGAGTGTGGATTCTGGTTCGGCGCGGAGGGCGTCGTAGATTGTTTGATCGAGCTTCTCTTCGGGCACCCCGAGCCCGGCGGCGCAATGCGACTGCGGATCCATATCCACCAGGAGCGTCCTGCACCCACGAGAAGCAAACCCCGCGGCAAGGTTGATAGAACTGGTGGTCTTCCCACATCCACCCTTCTGATTTATGATGACAATCGTTCGCACAGGTTTGCTGCCCTTTCATCGGTGAACAAGCCCGATGGAAGGTTTTATCGGAAGCAACCACGCTTGGGCTCCAATCATCGTGCGACTTCTTGCACCATGCCTGAGCATTTCCCCGGATCAGGTGATCGGCGACGACTTACTCGCCACGGATCGCATCGAATCCAGCCCCGATCGACTCTGCAGTAGCATCTTCGACCACGGCACAGCGACCTCGCCCAATAGGGTAGATCACCCGAATTGAATCGCCTGTCGCCTTTTTGTCGTGGGACATGCGCTCGATCAACTCATCGTTGCTTGGTAGACCCGCGACGCGAGTCGGTAGTCCTACCCGGTTTAGCAAAGAGCAAAGTTCGTCACCAGTTGAAGAGTCCAGTCCGGATGCGTTCTCAGCTGCTCTGCATGCGGCGATCATTCCCAGTACGATTGCCTCGCCGTGATGCAAGGGGGCTTGCGAAGGGTCGCTCAAATCCGGGGAAAGATGGGGGATTGTCTCGATCGCGTGCCCGAATGTGTGCCCGAAGTTGAGCAGCATTCTGCCGCCGGCTTTTGATGTGTCTTCGCGTTCGTCGAGGGCGACAACGCTGGCTTTGAGGGAAACATTCCGCTGGACGAGTTCTTGGATTGTTTCTGGACCGAAGGCTGCGATGGCATCGAGATGCTCGATCATCCAATCCAGTAAGCTTTCATGGCCAACTCCGGCCGAAATGAATCCGTGCTTGATGCACTCTGCGAGTCCTGATCGTCTTTGGCGGTCTTCGAGCGAATCGAGCACGTTGATATCTGCAATCACCATTTTCGGTTGCCAGAATGCGCCGACTAGGTTTTTGAGGAGCTTTGTTGAGCCGTCGTCGTTTTTGATCTGCAGATTGAACCCGGTCTTGCCACCGACGGAGGCGTCGACCATCGAGAGGAGTGTTGTTGGGCACTGGATCACGGGGACGCCGCGGCGGTAGCTTGCGGCTGCAAATCCCGCTAAATCCCCCACTATTCCGCCGCCCAAGGCGATGACGGGATCGACACGGGAGTGGCCGGTTGCTGCGATCTGCACCAGGAGCTTCTGGTAGGTTTCGATAGATTTGATCTGCTCGGTGGGCGTGATCTGTGCGATGGTCACATGCAGCCCGGCACTGGTGGCGATGGTGCTGAGTTGATCTACGAAGCGGGTGGGCACTCCGGTATCGACAACGACAAATGTACGCCGGGCACCGGACTGGTGCATTGATTTGAGTTGCGAATCAATCTGATTGATCGCTCCGGCGCCGACGAGGATGTCGTAGCCACGGTCCCCGAGTTCAACATGCACTCGGTCGACGGCACTCATGCCGTTCCCCCGCTGCCGGTTGGTCGGGTTGGTGGCACAAACGGGGGAACCTCTATGCGGGGTGCCCCGATCCACATGGATTCAAGATCGTAATGCGCCCGAGCGTTGGGTTCAAAGACATGCACGACAACATCGATGAAATCGGCGAGCAGCCAGAGGGCGTCGTTGTCGTTTGAGATCTGGTACACGCTGGTGTCAAACTCTGCGGCGACAACATCGAGATTCTCGAGCGCTGATCGCATCTGCCGGGCCGAGGTGCCTGAGGCGATGACGATGAAGCCGGTGACTGGTGATTTTTTGGTGACATCCAGGATCGTGACATGATCGCACTTATCGCCGATCAAAGAGGAGCCGATGCGTTTGGCAAACTCTTTGGCTTGTTCGACTTCGAGGATGCCATCGGCGTCGGACATGGTGGTGCCGGGGCTTGAAGAACCTTGGCTGAATTGGTCGTTGTTGGTCTGTTCACTCATAGGACCTAAGGATAGGCCCCTGCCCTACAAAACTGGCCCCGACGACCGAAATCCACCACGCGAACCGCTATCAAGATTGGAATGGGCCCGGGGTGTGGTGATCCCGATGCTCTGGCGGTACCAGCTGCCCCGCTCGGCGGAAGACTGCCCCCGACCAACCACTGCGAAGGCACGGGATGAGGGTCTGTTCCTCTATAAACCGGTCGCCGGCGGTAAACCGCTCGCGGATCAGTTGGAGCTCGTCGGCTTTTGGTACAAGCACCACCAGCCGCCCTTCTGGATGGACCACTCGGATTACTTCTGAGATGAGCATCGCCTCATTGACCGAGTCTTTCTCCCCCCTACCACCACGCAGCGGGTCCACCGCTACGACCGCGTCAAACCCGCCGTCGGTTTCGCCATCGAGGGTTTCGATCCAGCCGTTTTCGAATCCGCAGTGGTCCGAGCGGTGCCTTTGACGGGCAAACCGGATCGCCTGGCCATCTCGATCAACTGAGACAACCCCGCCTGATGGGCCCACGGCTTGGGTCAGCATCGCCGATCCACTCCCGGTCCCGCACCCGATCTCCATCACCCGGAGTCCGGGGCGGATAATGTCTTGGATCTGGCTGTACATCACTGTGCGTGGATCGTGCCCCACATCCCCGAATGGCCTGCTTGCGGTGTAGCGAATCCGCAATCCGCGGCGTCCATCGGCGTCTACCCAGGGGAATCGCACATCGTATTCTTTGACCCCCGGTCCATGCTCGCTGAGGGCCCTTCGGAGCGAGATCCCTGACCGTTCGCGGTACCGGACCCCGTCTGGCATGGTAATGGTCCGTTTGTAGAGTCCGAGATACCGGGCGAATCTTTTAATCTTAAAGACCAGCCGAGAACCGACACCCCTCCGAGCTGGGTTTGATCTTGGGCTTGGGCTTTGAGTCGTCATTATTTTTGACCACCAAAGAGGGCCCCTTGGCGGGATTTCACTCTTGGGAACACGATATCAGCTTCTTGTGGGCCTGCGTTGATGGGGATCCAGGCGGTCGCTTCGTGCTGTGTTGAGATTGTGCGAGTCAATCCCGAATGGTCGTGCTCATCGGCCGCCAGCTGTGGAGTGTTGCATTGCTGGGATAGGTGCAGCAATACAAGATGTTCCCGCACGCGCATTCTTGCTACCGCATCAGCGCTGAGCTGGTTGCTCAGGTGGCCGGACCCGCCCATGATGCGTTTCTTGAGAAAGACGGGTCGATCGGAATCTTGTTGCATCTGCGGGCAGTAGTTGGATTCGATTGCGAGGGTATCGACGCCTCGCATGTGTTCGATGAGTCCAGATGTTACCCGACCGCAATCTGTTGCGTATCCGAGATGCGCCTTCTGGCCATTGACCCCATTGATTACAAACCGGAAGCATGCAACCCCGAGTGAATCGTGCGAAAGGACCTCGCTGTATACGCTGACATTCGATGCGAGCTCGCACGCATCATCAAACGGCTCGGTGTGGGCAGTGAGCAGTCCCATCCGCTCGGCGCGTCCCATATGGCCGCGATGAATCATCAGTTTGGCTCTGAAATAACCGGGACGGATCGCCTTGGCCCAACCGGCGTAGCAGTGGTCGGTGTCGAGGTGTGTGTAGATGATCGCATCGACCTCATCGGTTCGGATCCCGCGATCGTCGAGCAGCTTTGCTGTCCGGCGTGGGCTGAGTCCCGCGTCGATCAGGTAGACACGCCTTGGCGAGTCCTTGGTTGAAGGGATGACCAAGACCGAGCAGTTTCCGCGCGATCCAGAGGCGAGCACACACAGTGCACCGCTTGCATTGTCGAACTCAAAGCGGGCCGATGAATCGTGGGGACCAAGATTGTCGAGTAGCTTGCTCATACGCCGGCGTCTGCCCTGGCATGCTCGTCAATGGACCGGGTTAACTTTCGGCCCCCAACGGGACAGATCGCCCGCTTTGACGCGGCGACAAACTCGTAGATTGTGCGAATAGCTTCTGAACTCTGTGATCGATTTTCGAGAATCTCGAGCAGCTCTTTACGAGGTAGGTTTTTGCGGAACACCTCGGAATAAACACTCTTGACCGCATGGATCTCTTCACGGCTCATCCCGGATCGACGCATGCCGACCAAGTTTAATCCCACCACGGTGTTCCGCTCCACAGCCATGAAGTATGGCGGAAGATCATTTGCAAGCATGGTCCCACCTGAGGTCATCGCCTGCCTTCCTACTCTCCCGAACTGGTGTACCATGGTTCCGCCCGACAAGATCACACGGTCCTGGATTTCTGCATGCCCTCCGACGGCGGCGTTTACCACAAGAATGACATCTGAGCCCATCTGTACATCGTGCCCGATATGGGTATTGACCATGAAGAATGCGCGGTCGCCGACGCGTGTGGGAGTGTTATCGTTTGAGGCTGCGTGTACAGAGCTGCTCTCGCGGAAAATGCACTCTTCGCCGATAACGACCCCTGCTGTGGGATCGCCGTACTTGACCTTTGCATCCTGAGGGCCGAACCCTATCGCCGACCCCGGATAGAAGACCGAGCCAGCCCCGACAGTTAATGGGCCCTGCATGTGGACAGAAGCAATTAGATGGACACCGGCCCCGAGGGTGATTTCGCCATTGAGTACACAAAACGGGCCAATCTCGACATCGTCTGCAAGTTTGACCTGATCATCAACAATCGCTGTGGGGTGAATCTTGGGCATGCCGAAAGTCTAGGTCGTTGGCATATCATCGACCGTGACTCTACCGGCCAATCCATCCAATACCACGCTCATCGACCTAGGAACCATGCCTTACGAGGATGCCTACCGGACCCAGTGCGAGCACCATAACGAGATCCTTGCATCGCGGGACTCGGACGATCCGGAACTCGGACGGATTCTGATGGTTGAGCACCCTCCGATCATTACTGTGACCAAACGACCGGAGGCCGCGTCGCATGTGGTTGCTTCTAAAGCACTCCTCAAAGAGCAGGGTGTCACCCTCCACCAGACCGATCGGGGTGGGGATGTCACCTACCACGGGCCGGGGCAGCTCGTGTGTTATCCAATCATCGATCTCAACGCGGCCAAACTCCGTATTCATGACTACATCAGGCTGCTCGAAGCCGCCATTATCGACACGCTCGCGGAATACGACATCAAGGGCTCAATCGACACTGACGCGACCGGCGTTTGGATCGATCCCAAGGACAATACAGCGCTTCACTTTGAAACCGATCAACCCGCAAAGATCGCGGCGATTGGTGTACGGGTCCGCAAGTGGATCACGCTCCATGGGCTCGCGCTGAACCTGAACCCAAACATGGACCACTACCAGCTTCTGGTCCCCTGCGGGTTAGCAGGGCGCCCGGTGACTTCAATCGCCCAACTCCTCGGCCAAGCAAATGTTCCAGCCTTAGATCAGCTTTCCACCACACTCTCACATAGGCTCACTGAGCACCTTACAAAATCTGCTACCTGAAATAGTGCCGGCATAATCGGATTTCCCCTTGTATCAACCAGCTCCTTCAATTACGATGGAACGCATGAAGTGTGGCCACCAGTTCATTCAGAATCTGTACTCGGCTAGTGCTTTCAAATCCGCCGCCATCGCACTGCTTTTTCTGGGAACGATCTCATATATTCCGAGCACATCGATCGCGGCCCCGGACGACTGGGACATGCGCCCGCACCAAGCACGCGTTGGACCAAACCTTGTCTACAACCCATCCTTCGATGGACCCGGGCAATGGTTTCGGGACGGGGCCATCTATGACGCTGCGGTTTCTCGCTCTGTAGGCACGGGGTCTATGAGGATGCATGACACCGACGACGGGATCAACACACCGTATCAGTCCTTTGTCCCAGTCAATCCCGGCCAGACCTATACCTTTTCGGCTTACATAAAGACTGATCTCATTTCCGGATGGCCCCCTCCGGTTGTGCGAATGTATTTCTTCTATCAATCCGCTACGGGCGGGTTCATCGGGGCCCCGTATTTCAATGGCCGATGGGGAAACTCGAAACCTGGTGAGTGGGAAGAAATATCAGGGTTCATCGAGATCCCTGAAGAAATCAACGGAACCCCAATCAGAAAGCTCCAGCTCTGGATTTGGGTCAATAACCCGATCGACGGCGTCAATCGCGATGTTTGGGTTGACGACTTCTATTTCGGTACAGGCATGGGCTTCGAGCAACCCTCGACGCCAAAGGTTGAGTTCAAGGGCTCCCAAACCCGCGTGGATGATCTTGGGAACATCGAAGTTCTCCGCAACGGAACAACTTGGGAACCGTTCTTCCCGCTGGCGATGAGCGGCGATCCGATCCGTCCCAACTGGACCGACTATTCCTCGCAAGGCTTCAACATGGAAGCACGCGCGTGGAGCCCTTCGATCATCACACGTGCAAAGCAAGCTGGGATGATGGCGGGATACGACATCTCTCGCTACATGATCCCGAGCAATCCAGATTACAACGATGCGGCGGATTTGAGCAATGACCTCGCGATCATCAAAGCAGAAGGGCTCACGGACGATATTGTATATATCTACTGGGACAACGAAGAGAACGCCGAGTGGTCGGTCCATCAAGCGATCACCGATGTCATCCATCAAGAAGACACCGATGCAAATAAAACCCGTCTCCATCCCATCTTTACACTCAACGGCACCATCGGCCACGCGCGCAGACACCTCAATGATCAAATCCACATGTCCGACATCACGGGCACCTATATCGGTGACGATGTAGGTAACCCGCGCGGGCGAACCAATAATCTCATCATCCTTGACAATATCCAGAATCAACGCCAGCCCGCTTCCATCGCTCAGATCAATCGGGGCGTCGGTGACGAGATGCGGCCCCGGCTCTTTGGGGCCATCGCACACGGCGCCAGGGGACTGAGCTTCTGGAAAGACAGCTACAACTCGGGCCCCAACGATGTCACCAACATGCCTTGGTGGGACGACTTTCCAAATATCACCAGCGAGATCAGCCAGATGCTCGATGCCGGGCTCATCCAGCGACCACACTGGACTCAGTGGTCACTTTCCACAAATGTCCAAGGCATCGATTTTGGATCGCGTGACCTTAACGGCGAGGGCTACATCATCCTCGCCAACTACAACGACACACTAACAACCATAAACTTTACGATTGAAGGACTCCCGTATACACCATTCGTCATCCATGATTTCTTCACTGATACTCCAGTCGCAGCGGTGAGCAACAACCAGTTTCAAATCACAATCACCCCCAACAGCAGCGGCGTGTACCGGATCCCAGAGTTCAGATTGGCCCCCCGCTCAAGATTGCACCAGCGATAATCCAATTCTACGAAACCAACCCCGCTCTCCACGGTACACTCAATCCATGCACAAACCATTGATTCCTGCCATCGCTATCCTTCTCGCCGCTACCCTCCAGATGCCCGCTTGGAGCCGTTATACAACCGGTGCCCAAGGACCAGAAACCGCACGCGAGCTCCGAAAGCAGCGGGCTCAGAAGAACCTAGAGAACAACAGACGCAACCTTGATCGGCTCGCGCGGGATGCGGATCTGCCGGCGGTTGATGAGGCTCTGGTTGCTGAGTACACGCGCCTGATCGAGTACCTTGCAGATCCGGCACGTGAGGGGCGGGCTCCGGGGTCGATCGGGATCGAGGATGCCGCGGTGTTTATCGAGAACGAGTTCGGGAAGATCGGGCTGACCCGTGCCTTTGATCTCACCCAAACTTCTGTCGATGATGTTGAGATCATCACCCCCAACGCGTCGTACCGCCAGCCCATGCCGATGGGGACTTCGAAATCCGCGACCACGCAGACCCTCGTCGTGAATGACACCGAGTTTGCTGCGGGCCAAGACTTTTCTCCTCTTGCTTATTCGGGATCAACCACGGCATCTGGGCCGGTAGTCTTTGCGGGGTACGCGATTGTTTCTGGTCCGGATTCGTACATGGGGTTTGGCCCCAATGAAGATCTGAAGGGCAAGATCGCACTGTGCCTCAAGTTTGAGCCGATGGATGAGGAGGGCAACTCGATCTGGAAAGAAGATCGATGGTCGCACCACTCCCGGCTGACCTACAAGGTCAGTGCCCTTGAACGGCGAGGGGCCAGCGCGGTGCTCATCGTGTCACCGGATTCTGCAAACGATCCGACGGCGGGGATTCTCGACACCATCGACTCCACCTCGCCGCCGGCCTCCATGGCCCGCATGAATCAGAGCGGACCAAAGTTTGACATCCCTGTGCTTTCCATCACCCCGGAAACCGCCCAGGTCATCCTGGACAATGGGGGCAACGGACAAACACTCAATGATCTGATCGCCAAGGCCAACAAACAGGGCGTCATCGAGAATCTCGACGATGCGGTTGTCGAGATTGAAGTCGAAATTCAGCGAACCAAAACCTACACCGACAATGTCGCGGGCATCCTCCGCGGCAGGGGCGACCTCGCAGACGAGTTTGTCGTCATCGGGGCTCACTATGACCATGTCGGATACGGGCACTTCGGATCGCGCTCGGGCGCCAAGGGCACCCTGCATCCCGGGGCCGACGACAACGCGTCTGGAACTTCCGGCGTTATCCTCACAGCCCAGCAACTCACCAAACAATACGAACAACTCGGGGATTCCGATCACGCACGATCGATCCTCTTCCTGCTCTTTACCGCAGAAGAATCCGGGCTCAATGGGTCCAAGTTCTATGTTGATAATCCGATCACGGACATCACGAACCACGAGATCATGCTCAACATGGACATGATCGGCCGTCTCGGACTCGACCCATTGGAAATCGGTGGGCTCCACTCCAGCAAGCAGCTCCGATCCCTCGTCACCGATCATCTCGACGAATCTGGTCTCATCTACGACACCAAGACCTCCGTCGGGGAGGGACGCTCGGACCATGCATCCTTTGACACCAAGAAGGTGCCAAATATTTTCTTCTTTACGGGGCTCCATGATGAGTATCACACGCCTGAGGACACGGTCGATCTTATTGACATGACCGGGGCTGTACGCGTCGCGACTGTTGTGGGACAGATCGCATTGGGCGCGGCGACGACGCGGGAGCCGTTTATCCACCGCCGAGACCCCAATGCGCCGGGGCCAAGAGAAGAGCAAAAGAACGACGAACCAACCATCCGTATCGGGATTATCCCTGCGAATGCCATTCATGGGGGGCTCTCGGTCCAACGCGTCTTTGACGATACCTCAGCGAGCAACGCGGGGCTCCAATCGGGCGATCTCATCACCCACTGGAACGGGGAGGCGATCACCTCGGTCGATTCTTGGTCACCTGTGCTTCTTGAGCACAACCCCGGTGATATTGTTACGCTCGTTGTGCAGCGTGATGATGAAACACTCGAAATCATCATGACGCTCAAGGGCGTCGAGTAAAGCCGTCATCACAATAACAAAGAGAACTCACCATGATTAATCTTTGGGGTCGGCATATCAACAGCACCAGGTCCACCCTCTTGCTCGGCGGGCTCGCGATTCTGATTGTCATGTTCGGGTTGGCGCCAGAGGCTCTCGCACACGGAGTAACTTCGGGCGACAAAGGGTACATCCAGGAATCCAGCGGGATGATGCCGCTGCCGTTTATGTATCTGGGGGCGAAGCACATGATGACGGGGTACGACCATTTATTGTTCCTGTTCGGAGTGATCTTCTTTCTCTACAAACTCAAAGATGTCTCTATATATGTGACGCTCTTTGCGATTGGGCATGTCGTGACGCTGCTGGGGGGTGTGCTGTTTGAAGTCAGTATCAACGCGTACATCATCGATGCGATCATCGGGTTCTCGATTGTCTACAAGGCACTCGACAACATGGGGGCGTACCAGCGGTGGTTTGGGTTCCAGCCAAACACCAAGGCGGCGACGCTGATCTTTGGACTCTTTCATGGGTTCGGGCTGGCAACCAAGATCCTTGAATACGAGATCTCGCCTGATGGGCTGCTGATCAATCTGATCTCGTTTAACATCGGGGTTGAGATCGGGCAGATTCTTGCTCTCGCGGGGATTCTTATTCTGATGGGGTACTGGCGGAAGTCCAAGGGCTTTATGGCACACGCGCATGCGGCTAATACAGTTCTGATGGCCGCGGGGTTCCTGTTTGTTGGGTACCAGATGACCGGGTATTTCGTTTCGTAATCTATTTGCCAAATCACTTAATCGAGATCAATCATGCACAATGCCAATATCCCAGACCATGCCGAGCTCCCGAGTACATCCAAGCTCATCAAGTCCACAATCATCGCGATCATCGCCGCGGCGGTGATCCTCGTCACGCTCGTCCTCCCGGCTGAGTACGGGATTGATCCGACTGGCCTTGGCAAACTCACCGGGCTCCAGCGGATGGGGGAGATCAAGGTTGCTCTTGCGGAGGAAGCCGAGGGCCAACCCGCCGTCGATCCTGTTGCAGATCCGATACAGACTGACGCCCCCACTACCCCCACAAGCCGCACCGATGAGATGTCCGTCACGCTTGATCCGAACAAGAGCACCGAGATCAAGATCACCATGGTCAAAGGCACCAAGATCGATTTCTCTTGGTCCACCAACACCGGCAAGGCCTTCTACGACCTCCACGGCGACTCAAGCGAAGTGAACTACCACATCTACGAGAAGGGCACCGAGGCGTCTATGACGGGCACCTTTGAAGCCGCCTTCGACGGCAACCATGGCTGGTATTGGAAAAACCGAACCGACACCCCAATCACCATCACCCTCAAAGCCACCGGCGCGTATCAGAACATCAAAGAAATGAACTGACGCATTTCTGAACCTACAATCCCCCATGGCTACTAGTAAACCCAAAAGCTCCAACATCGAAATCATCGAACCCATCGGCACCCGCGTCCTGATCCGCAAGGATGAGGACAAGAAGCAGACCAAATCGGGCATCCACCTCCCAGACAAGATCGAGATCCCGACCATTACCGGGCGGGTTGTCGCGATCTCTACGCAGGTGGATAACGACCCCGACTACCCGATCGTCAACTACGACCGGATCTTGTTCAATCCCAAGCACGCGATCCCTGTGGATTTCGAGGGTGACAACCGGTTGTTTGTGATTCCGGTTGAGGACATCGTGGCCGTGTTCCGTAAAGACGGCTAAACCGAAACTTCCCCGATGGCTTTCCCCGACCCAACCAATCTCACGATCGACACGCTCCCCGAGCAGATCCCACTCCCGCGGTGGTCGCGTGCTGCTGGGCGGGCTCCTTTGGATGTGACGATCCGTCCGCCGGGGTCCAAAAGTTTGACCAACCGCGCCCTGCTTCTGGCGGCACTCGCTCCGGGTGAATCGACGATTCAGCACCCGCTAATTGAAGCCGACGATGCGCAGCGGATGCTCGCAGCGATCGAGCAGCTCGGAGCGAAGGTCGAGCGGCTCGACAACGCTGTAAAGATCACGGGCACCGGTGGCAAACTGGTCGTTGATCCCAAGAACTCGACCATCAACCTCAATAACGCGGGCACCGCGACTCGGTTTCTTACTGCGGCTGCGCTGCTTGCGGATTCGCCGCTGACGATCACGGGCAACGAGCGGATGCAGCAACGCCCGATCCAAGAACTCGGCGACCTGCTCCAATCGCTGGGCGCGACGGTTGAGTATCTCGGCACGCCGGGTTGCCCACCGATTAGGATCACGCCGCCGACGAACCTTACCAAACTTGCTACACAGATCGAGATCAAGCCCACGCTGTCCAGTCAGTTCATCTCCGCGTTGATGCTTGTCGCCCCGTTCCTGCCCAATGGGCTCACCATCACCCAAAGTGATGGCGTCACTTCGGCGAGCTATGTCCGCATGACGATCGAACTGCTCGACCATCTGGGGGTGCACACCAAACACTCTGGGGATTTGGCTGTTGTGCGGATTGAGCCGGGGCTTAATCGATTCACGATAGATATCGAGCCGGACGCTTCCGGCGCGACCTACTGGTGGGCAGCCGGGGCGTTGCTCAGGGATGCAACGATCCGAGTTCAGGGGATCAGTCTGGAGCGATCCCAGCAGGGCGACGCCCGATTCCCGGAGTTGCTTGAACAGATGGGCTGCACGCTGATCTGCAAAGACGACACACTCGCATCCCGAGGCACGCAGAATCTGAACCCGATCATGTGTGATATGCGTGACATGCCCGACGCGGTGATGTCGCTGGCGGTTGTCGCGTGCTTTGCCAAGGGGACGACCATTATCCGGGGCGTCAAGACACTCCGGGTCAAGGAATGCGACCGGATCGAGGCCCTCAAAGCCGAGCTGGGCAAGATCGGCGTCACTGTCTCCGACAATCTTAATGGCGACGAAGATGCCCTCTCAATTTCCCCTCCGCCAAGCTTCTCGGATTCCCAAACACCCATTATTCTGGACACCTACGACGACCACCGGATGGCTATGTCTTTGTCTCTGCTCGCCTTGCGCTTGCCCAACATCATCATCAACGACCCTGCGTGTGTCGCTAAGACCTATCCGACCTTCTTTCAGCATCTCCAACGGGTATATGACCCAAATGAAAACTTATGACCGGTTTGTTCATCCACCCTCTTTTCAATTGAGGCCTTTGGCTGTATTCTTGAAGCCATGATCCAGTACTGCGAAATCCTCAAAAAGGTCCTCAAAGAGGGCACCCCTTGCTCCGACCGGACCGGAGTAGGCACTCTTTCGATCTTCGGGCATCAGTCCCACTATTTTTTAGATCGTCACGCCCCGGGGGCAATCGAGCACGAGATTCGGACCGGTCAGGCGGCGGGCTTCCCGATTATTACGACCAAGAAGCTCCACCTCCGATCGATCATCCACGAGCTACTCTGGTTTCTCCAGGGCGATACCAACATCTCGGCTCTCAAAGAGCACAATGTGAAAATCTGGGACGACTGGGCCGATGAGAACGGCGACCTGGGCCCAATCTACGGGCACCAATGGCGTTCATGGGCGTGCCCAGACGGATCCACCCTCGACCAGATCACAGAACTCATCAAGGGCATCAAGACGAACCCGTATTCCCGACGCCACATCGTCACCGCGTGGAACCCCGCGCAGCTCGACGACATGGCGCTGCCCCCCTGCCACTGCCTGTTCCAGTTCCATGTGTCCCGCTCGACGGACTCCGGGCCCGACTGGCTCTCGTGCCAGCTCTACCAGCGTTCGGCAGACCTTTTTCTTGGAGTGCCCTTCAATATTGCTTCTTATGCGATGCTGACCCAGATGGTTGCGCAAGTCTGCGGGCTTCGGGCCGGCAAGTTTGTCCATACCCTCGGCGATGCCCACATCTATCTCAATCACCTTCAGCAGGTCGAAGAGCAGCTCGACCGCGACCATCGACCGCTCCCCGAGATGGTTATTAATCATGACATCAATGATATCTTTGACTTCAGCTTCGAAGACTTTGAGCTCACCAACTATGACCCGCACCCGCACATCAAGGGCGAAGTGGCTGTCTAACTGAATCTAGAGCCGTTCAAGGCAAAGACCCGATACAGTTTCAATGCAAGATAAGATTTGGATTCACGGCCGCTATCAATCCCAGTACGGGCTCCTCGGGGCGATGTCCAAAGAACTCACCGATGCTTTCCTCGCCAAAGGCTACGACGCTGAGCATTTCAACTTCGTCCATGATGCCATGCCCTCAGAGGGCATCATCCTGTTCATGAATGTACCCGTCTCCCTTGCAGATCTCCCCCCAGCCCTCTTCACCCCTGGTTCAAATCTCCGCGCCATCCAGCTCTTCGTTGACCACCCTTTCGGGCTCCCGGACAACATCATCGATCAATGGGACGATCGCAACGGGCTCAATAACTTCTGTCTCTGCCTTCCGTGCCTCGACGATGTACATCTCCTCCGAACCCGCTTCCCAAACCTTATCCATTCATGGGTACCCCACGGCATCCCACGCGATTCGCTCTGCGATCTCGACGCGTTGACTATGGACCAATACAACAACAAAGAGTTCGATGTCGTCGTCACCGGATCGATCCGCCCCCAAGAAGAAATCGATTCCTCTCTCTCGCAGATCAAAGACCCGATGGTCCGTTCGATGATCAACGACATCGTCGATCTAATGGTCAAAGAACCACACCTCGGGTATGTCGCCGCCTGCGATCTGGTCATGGGCTCGCGTGGGATCATCACCGGCAAATGGATCACCCAAAAATTCCTCTGGGCACTCATCATCGCAATCGTCAACTGCCACCGCCGCACGCAAACGGTCCAATCACTCCAAGGACTCAAGGTCGGTGTCTTCGGATCAAAGACCTGGATCCCCCACTGCACCGGGACCATCGAGTATGCCGGAGAAGTCGAATACGAAAACTGCGCCCAGGCATTCTCAAGAGGCCGCATCGGGCTCGCATGGGGGCCAACCCAGTTCGTGCATTCGTATTCAGAACGCATCATGCAAGCTATGGCCGGGGGATCATCGGTCGTGTGCGACGACCGCCTTCTCATCCGTCGCGATTTCAATAAATCAACAGCTACAAATGCCGAAGGCCCAACCGCCAAACTCTTCGACTGGGGCGACCCAGTGGCAGCGAGAGCCGCGGTCGATCAACAACTCGCAGATCCTCAGGCGGCTCTGGCGATGGCACGACGAGGCCGGGAACATGTTGAAAGCACCTGCCTTTGGGAACACCGGGTCGATGACATGGTCGCGCTCTCGCAATCCCCTACAGCCGCTTCCAGAGCCTAATCACGAACCCATCTCGTCGATAAATGCGTTGGCCTCGTCGATGGACGCTTCCATGTCTGCGATCAGCGACGCGATCTCGCCTTCGAGCTCTACGAGCGTCCCGCCGAGCGAGGCGATGGCGCGGGCGTTGAGATTGTGTTTAAGGAAGAGGACCTGGTCATTGAACGCCGCTAGCACAGGACCCATCTTATCTTCGGCTTTCTGCATCGCGACAATGACATCTTCGTACCGATCCCGTGTTTCGTTGAGCTGATCTTCGGATGCTCGCCGGAGGGAGTCTGTTGAATACTCTTCAAGCTCAGCCTCCCATTCCTTGAACAATGCCCTGGCGACCCGGTCAACAGATTTGATCTTCCCCGAAACCCGATCGGCCCGGTCGTTTGAGAGATCGTACTGCATTTTGACCCGCCGATACGCTGCCTCGAGTTCCCCGCTTTCGAAGCCGGAGAGTGATTTGAGTTCGTCGAGTGTTGTGGCGAACTGCTCCTTGGCCGCGACCTGTGCATCGCGGGTCTCGTCTACACGGTCGACAAGCTGCTCGCGCTTAGGCGTGCCCAACTTCTCGCGGACGGCGATCGAAGTCGATGAGCAGCCACCAACTCCAATCATCACTACAATTAACCCAAGAGTCAGCTTAGTTAAGTTCATCGAATGTACTCCAATCGTCTGTTGAGAAAAAACGGAGGCACAAGCCTCCGTTCACTTTACCAGAAATTGAATTAAGTCGCAATCCTACAGGCAGTTTATCTACGGCGAGCCACTGCCATGAAACCAGCTATTCCGAGCAAACCCATCGCTCCGGGAGCCGGGGCCACATTGATACCGAGTGTCACTTCCGTGATTTCTACATTCCCCTGCTGCACCCAGAAGGTGTAATCCCCGGCTCCGAGCATCGATAGCCCGCCTGAGAGCTCGCCGATCGATTCCGCTCCGATCACGCTCGGGTCCGTGAGCACGAAGCCCTCGACCCCGTCGCCTGAAAAATCATCAATATTGAAATCAAAGAAGTTGTCGAATGCCAATCCGATAAATGCAACGGTGTCCAAGCCGCCGAAAGGGTTGAAGGCGTCGATCACCACGATCGAATCGATCCACTGGCCCGCGCCGATTGTAATTGTGAAGTAGTCGATATCCCCGCCGATGTCCGCGTCAACCGACTGGTTTATTACCGTGTTGAGCCCCGTCTCAAAGTTAATAAATGTTGGCGCGAATCGATCGTCAGACAAATCTCCATCGACACTCTCGTTGTAAATCGAACCACCAGCAACTGACGCCGCCAACAGAACCGAACCAAAAGCAATACTTGTGCGCATATCTCACTCCTCTTTCATCGCTCATGCCTGCGAGGAAAGACCATCGCAGCGCTGTTGATACAGCATACTAAAATCTTGGATTCATTCCAATTGCAAACAAACACAATTGAAAAAAACACCCCGAAGGGCGTCGTTCATTTAAGATTAAATGATCCCGTAAACCTTAACCCATGTGCTCGATGATGTCATCACCAAACTCGGAACACTTGCGGAGGGTGGCACCTTCCATCTGGCGTTCGAAGTCGTAGGTGACGGTCTTGTTGCCAATCGCGCCGTTGATGCCCTTGATGATCAAATCCGCGGCTTCGGTCCAGCCCATGTGACGCAGCATCATCTCGCCCGACAAGATCAATGAACCGGGGTTCACCTTGTCTTGGTCTGCATACTTCGGAGCGGTGCCGTGGGTGGCTTCGAAGATTGCGGTGCCGGTGTCGTAGTTGATGTTGGCTCCCGGTGCGATGCCGATGCCGCCGACACATGCTGCCAGCGCGTCGGAGATGTAGTCGCCATTGAGGTTCATCGTCGCGACGACATCGTACTCAGCAGGGCGGGTCAAGATCTGCTGGAGGAAGGCGTCGGCGATGACATCCTTGATGATGATCGTTTTGCCGGTGTTTGGATTCTTGAATGAGTGCCAAGGTCCGCCGTCGAGCGGGGTGGCGCCGAAGTACTCAGCGGAGACCTCGTAGCCCCAATCCATGAACGCACCTTCGGTGAACTTCATGATGTTGCCCTTGTGGACCAAGGTGACGGAGTCGCGGTCGTTGTCGATCGCGTACTGGATGGCGGCTTTAACGATCCGGGTCGTGCCTTCTTTAGAGGTTGGCTTGATGCCGAAGCCTGAGGTCTCTGGGAAACGGACCTTTTTGAACATCTCTGGGAAGTTGTCCTTGAGAAGTGACTGGAACTGGGCGTTGTCATCGGTGCCCGCTTCGAACTCGATGCCGGCGTAGATGTCTTCGGTGTTCTCGCGGAAGATGACCATGTCGGTCAGGTCCGGCCGCTTAACCGGTGTAGGCACGCCCTCGAACCAGCGGACAGGACGCAGGCATGTGTAGAGGTCGAGCACCTGACGGAGCGCGACATTGAGCGAGCGAATGCCGCCACCAACAGGGGTGGTCAGGGGGCCTTTGATTCCGACGAGGTATTGTTTAAAATCTTCGAGCGTCTGTTCTGGGAGCCATTCTTTGGTTTGGTTGAATGCTTTTTCGCCGGCGAGTGTTTCGTGCCAGCTGATTTTGCGTTCGCCGTTGTATGCTTTTTCGACGGCTGCATCAAAGACGCGGACGGAGGCGGCCCAGATGTCACGGCCTGTGCCGTCGCCCTCGATGAAGGGGACGATCGGGTTTGAAGGGACATTGAGTTTGCCGTCGATCATCGTGATGGGAGAAGCTGTGGTGGTCATATCGATTCCTTGTGGGTTGGTCTACAATTTAGACTGTCCTGTGATCTTTTGACCCTTCCCCCTGAAAGTCTCCAAAACAATCAAAAAAGTGGGCATTGAGTGTGTTTTTTCAATTGATTTAACACTTTCCTATTTCTGACAGGACCCACTTCTGATATTCTTGTCCAAACGGAATCCGCACCATCGAGAGGGGTCTTCATGTCACGCATTATCGTTGCATTTATCGTATCGCTGAGTTTTTTCACAGCACTCGCTGTCGCCCAGCCCACCAGTTTCACTTATCAGGGCTCCCTGACCGACAATGGCGGGCTCGCAGACGGGATCTATGACTTTGTGTTTGATCTATTTGACGGGGCTGCAGGTGGAGCATCGCTGGGGACTTCGACCGCCTTGACAATCAATGTCGTTGGGGGCACCTTCTCGGTGCAACTCGACTTCGGAGCCTCGGCCTTCAACGGCTCAGACCGCTTCCTCGAGATCAGCACCCGATTCAACGGCGAACCAACCTTCACAACCCTCGCCCCACGAGTCCCGATCGACTCGGTCCCCTACGCGACATTCGCCGCCAAAGCTAATGTCGCCAACTTCGCCAACGCCGGTCCTTTCGAGCCGGTTGACAACACACCCAAATCATCGAGCGGCTTTATTCAGAATGAGTCATTTGTCATTATTGATTTTTCTATCAATGGGCAAAACCAGAATCAATCCGATCCGCGTGTACAGTTCCCCATTGAGATCACACGGAATATCGGTTTCCCACCGTTTAATCCGCCCCAAGTCGGCGAATACGACACATTCAGTATTGATATCTACCGGCAGGCCGACTTCAACGATTCTTCATGGCGCGACGCCCTGCACTCCAACGCTCCGACAGAACTCGTGCTCACGATGATTCTTCAGCACCCATCAACCGATCAGACCGAGTACAACTTTTTGAACACCGGCGTGATATCAAACTACAGCATCGGATACGACCCCGACATCGGGACCACTGAAGTGCTCACAATCCAGTACCCGACCTTCCCCTTCAATCTCATCCTGACCGACCTTGTCCGACGCACCTCTACCGGATATACACCCGTAGGCCACGGCGGCGAAGCCCCGAGCTTCGGCGGAAACAAGGCATTCCCGGGCACCATGACCTATCAATGGAACGGCGTTGCACAAGACTTCTCAAATGCCGGCGTCCTGCCCCATGAAACAAATCCCTTCCCCGGAAACCCAGCCCCCCAAGGCACCGACATGGCCCCGGTCGTCTTGCTCCATCATGCAATCGTGGACTTTCGAAACTCGATGTTCAATGACTTCGACACCCAGAATGGAAGCAACTCAAGCATTGTCAGGATGACCGACCCCGGAGGGTCTGTGCTCTGGACATCCCAATCACCCGGGATCATTTCCAAGTGGTCGCTCAACCAAGCCGAGGACGGCGGGCTCTTCGAGGCCTACACCATCGAGTTTGCGCCCGCACCATAAGCCAATACACAAACCCGCGGCACTCACTACAATCAGAGCATGAATATACCCACTACCCGCGCCATACTTCTGGCCATCGTGACAACCTGCACACTCATCGGCTGCGCCACCTCGCGAAACCGGCTGCCCAATCAACCCAACACCGCCGCCGCCCGGCTTGAAGCCGATGTCCGTACACTCTGCGCCGAGTTCCCCAATCGCAATGTCACCAACTGGGAACAACTCACCGCCGCGGGCGGGTGGATCACCAATCGCTTCGTTCGGCTGGGTTATCAGATCAAGTTTGAAGCACTCCCGGTCCCCACCAAGGGTGAAGGATGGACCACCAACACCATCGCCCAACTCACAGGCACGACCTATCCCGACGAGATCATCGTCATCGGTGCTCATTACGATGTAGAAATCAACACCCCTGGCGCAGACGACAACGCCTCGGGCGTTGCGGTGATGCTCGAACTGGCCGCGAGATTCGCAAACAATCCCCAACCCAGAACCATCCGCTTCATCGCCTTCACCAACGAAGAAAACTCAAACTCCAAAAACACAGGCATGGGCTCGCTCACCAGCGCACGCAACTCCAAAGAGAACAACGAGAACATCATCGCCATGCTCTCGCTCGAAATGCTCGGCTACTACTCCGACGAGCCCAACTCCCAGAACTACCCCTTCCCGAGGGAAATGGGCACCCAGCTCGGATTAGAACTCCCCACCACCGGCAACTTCGTCGCGATCGTTGCACGAACCAACGACATCGCCCTAGTCACCCAGCTCGCCCAGTCCATGTCCCAAGCCGGAACGATCCCGGTCGTCGCCGCCCCGCTGCCGCCGCAGGTGACGGCGATCTACCGCTCCGACCACGCGAACTACTGGATGCAGGGGTACCCGGCCGCGATGATCACCGACACCAGCGAATACCGCACCCCGCACTACCACAAGATGACCGACACGCCGGAGACGCTGGATTTTGAGCGGATGTCTGCAGTGGCCGACGCGCTTGATTCAGCGGTTCAATCGCTGTCATCAAACTAAAAAGCCCCGTCAAAAGACGGGGCTCTAGATCTACAGTTTGGGAAGGTCTTAGCCCTTGATGCCGGCGACCGTTGCGATGGTGTAGCGTTGGCGGTGACCGGTTTTCTTTTGGTAGGTGCTCTTGGTGCGGAACTTGTGGATGAAGAGCTTGTCGCCCTTCTTGACTGGTTCGGTGATCTCAAGAGTGACCTTGGCGCCCTTGACATATGGCTCGCCGAGCTTGGCGTCGCCGCCGGCGGAGCCGACTACGAGGACTTTGTCGATTTCGATCTTGTCGCCGGCTTTGGATTCGCCGCCGTTGTAGAGGTCGATGTAGATCGATTCGCCTTCGGTGACTTTGCGTTGTCCGCCGGACTCTTCGATGATTGCGTAGGTGTCTGCTTTCTTAGCCATGTCTGTGCTCCGTTCAGCTGCCGCGTAAGTCCGGGGTGTGCCATGCTTTGGCCCACTTCAACCCGTCATACCTCGGGGTCGAGATGATAGCCCTGCCGCTTCCATTTGGTCGCTGGATCGCCCCCAGAACCCTGAATTGGGCTGATCTGGTCCAAAATGGATGGTTAGACCCTCAAATTGTCAAAAAGGGATCGGCACCCGAAAGCACCGATCCCCGAGGAAAGCCAAATTCGATATCAGCCTTTACACAAGCCGCAGCCCTGTCCTTGGCCCTGCCCCTTCCCCTGACCTTGACCCTGCATAACTTTGCCCCGTTTGCCATTGCCCTGCCCGAGTGCTTTGTCTTGTGAATTTCCCTTACCCTGCCCGGCGCCGTGACCGCGTTCGAAGTCCGAAGACGCGATCGTATCAAACTCCGCCTGCGTCAGATGCTCGGCTTCATAGCTCCCGCCATTAGCCTCGATCTGCGCGGCGAACGCTCGCAAGTGGTTCCGCGTTGCCCGCTCTAGATTGCCATAGACCTGAACCAGCACCGGATCACCGACACCGACTCCCGCCGTGCGTAGATCGGAGAGATCAAGCTCCTCAATCTTCGCGCCGACCTTGTACGCATCCATCAGCGATTCCGATCCCATCTCAACAAGCTGCACATACAACTCGCTGTACATCGATGATGTAAACACCCCGGGTGTCTGGTCCACGATCGGATCTTCCATCCCGAAACGATCAAGCATCTTCTTCATCGCCCCCATGTGTCTCACTTCTGCGTTGCGGATACTGAACACCTGAGCCCCCCATTTCTCATGCATCGCGAGGTACACATCGTGCGCTAGTTTTTCTTCTTCTCGCATGCGGATGAGTTCACTGGTCGCCTGAGAAGAGAGTTCAACAACCGACGCCTGCATGTCGGTCACGCACGCGCCATCTCCCCCGCCCCCACCTATTTGAGCCCCGCCCCCTTGTCCCCCGCAACCACCAGCACCCCTGCCTCCGGGCCCCATAGCCAGTGCGGTGCCGGTGAGTACCAAAAGTGTCGATACGAATCCTGATTTCAAAAGTGTGCGGCTGGTCATTTTGTAAACTCCTTCATGCGGGCCGGTCACGCATCCTGCTCTGGTGCCATCAACCCGTCACATGCATAACGCACCAATCTGTCCCGTATGACAATGCACTGAAAATTTAGTGAAAAATCACACAAAAAGGGACCGGTGCGAACATACACCGGTCCCTCTCTCATTCAAAGAAACATATTTATCCGCCGCCAGGCTCCATGTCCGAGTTGGCGATCGCATCAAACTCCTCTTGCGTCAGATGCTCGGCGACATAGGTCCCGCCGTTGTTATAGATCTGTCGAGCAAACGCACGCAGGTGATTCCGCGAGCCACGCATTAGATTCTCGTACATATCAATCAGCACCGGATCGGTCACTCCATACAGTGCGGTCCGAAGATCCACAATATCAAGTTCTTCGATCTTTGCGCCGACCTTGTACGCATCCATCAGCGACTCTGAGCCCATGATCACAAGCAGGGAGTACAGATCTGAAAATTCTTGGGTCACGAATTCACCCACGGTATCATCCACGACCGGATCGACCAAGCCGTACTGCTCAATCATCACCGCCACCGCATCCATGTGAGACTGCTCAGCGAGGGTGATATTTGCAAACACATTGACACCCCACATCTGCCCCAGTGTCCAGTACACATCACGCGCAAGTTTCTCTTCCTCACGCATAAAGAGGATGTTCATGGCAACATCACGCTTAATCTGGGGCGAAGGAGCCACAGTCCCAATCCCTCGAACACCCTGAACCACCGTGCCGTTGGTAGCATCCATAGAAACGCGAGGGCCCATCGCGATCATGGCCCCAGCCAATACCAATGCAGAAGATACCAACCCGGTCTGAACGACAGTGCGATTCGTCATAACTGACTCCTTGATACGAGAGAGCCTCACATCCTGCAGTGCGAGCTCCGACCCCATCAACACTATAACGCACTCAAATGTCCTGTATTGCGTGAGTCTATAAAAAAAGTACCAAACAGACTTCCCGTCTATTTCGGCACTCTTGAAAAAACTGGAATATCAGATCTATTCAGCCGCGGCCTGAGCCTTGTTCTTGGCGATCCGGGCATCACGCTTGCGGACCGACTCGCTCAGGTTCACCTTCCGCAGACGAACAGTCTTGGGTGTCATCTCCACAAGCTCATCCTCTTCGATGTACTCAAGCGACTGCTCAAGCGAAAGGTCACGCGCGGCCTTCAAAGTCACGGTCGCTTCCTTGTTGGCCATCCGCATGTTGTCGAGTTGCTTCTGGCGAGCGATGTTGACGGTCATATCCAGGTTCCGATTCGCCTCGCCGATGACTTGGCCTGCGTAGACCTTCTCGCCGGGACGAACAAACAGCACGCCGCGTTCGTGAAGGAGCTGGGCCGCGTGTGAGGTGACCGGTCCGGTTTCCGATGCGACCAGCACACCGCAGTGGCGAACCGGACGCTCGCCCGTCAATGGCACGAACTTCAAGAATGTATGATGCATGATCCCTTCGCCCTGCGTCGCATTTAAGATCCGCCCACGCAACCCGATGAGCGCCCGCGAGGTGATCTCGAATACACAGTGTGTCAGGCCGTCGCCGCGGGGCTCGACCTTGACGACCTCGCCCTTGCGTTCCCCGACGATCTGCATCACGCCACCGACGGTTTCGTCGGTTGTGTCAACAACCAGTTCTTCCACTGGCTCGCACTTGACGCCATCAATTTCTTTTTCGATCACGATCGGGCGACCGACCGCGAGTTCGAAACCCTCACGCCGCATGGTCTCAAGTAGAATCCCAAGATGGAGCAGTCCACGGCCAGAAACAATAAACTCGTCCGTAGTGCGACCGGGCTCCACAGCCAGTGCAACATTGTGCTCAAGCTCCCGCTCAAGCCGAGTACGGATCTGACGCGAGGTCACATACTCACCATCGTTCCCCGAGAATGGCGAATCGTTCACACGGAAACTCATCGAGATGGTTGGTTCATCAATCGCCACCCGATCCATCGGCACCGGATGGTCAATGTCACAGATGGTGTCACCAATATCGAGCCCATCGATCCCCGAGATCGAGCACAGGTCGCCTGCACCGATCGAATCCGCATTTACCTTCCCCAAACCTTTGAACCCCTGGAGATTGACAACCTTCGCCTTCTGATTGGTCACATTCCCCGCAGAATCCTGCTTGACCAGCACGACGGGCTGGCCAGATTTGATCGTCCCCTGCGTTACGCGACCGACCCCGATCCGTCCAACATACTCCGAGAATGCCAGCGTCGTGATCTGCATCTGCAACGGTTTTTCAAGGTACACATCCGGATGAGGGATGTGCTCGACGATCGCCTGGAACACCGGACGAAGATCCGGCCCCTTGGTTTCCCCGTCCCATTCATCGGTCGCCCACCCGTCGCGAGCCGAAGCGTACACAACCGGGAAGTCCAGAATATCATCCTCAGCACCAAGCGCCGCCAGCAGGTCAAAGACTTCGCCGATCACGCGGTCTGGATCGCCGTCGGGACGATCACACTTATTAATCACCACAACCGGTTTGAGACCGGCTTCGAGCGCCTTGCTCAGCACGAACCGTGTCTGAGGCATCGGACCCTCGTAGGCATCAACTACCAGCAGGCACCCGTCTGCCATCCGGAGCACACGCTCGACCTCGCCGCCGAAGTCCGCGTGACCCGGGGTGTCGATGATGTTGATCCGGTAATCGGTCCCTGTCGGATCGTGGTACTCCACAGCACAGTTCTTCGACAAGATCGTGATCCCACGCTCGCGTTCAAGATCACCCGAGTCGAGGATCAGCCCGTGCTGACCGCCCTCGAGTTTCTCGAGCTCGCCGCTGCGGAAGTTGCCCGATTGTTTGAGCAGGTTGTCAACAAGGGTGGTCTTGCCGTGGTCAACGTGTGCGATGATCGCGACATTACGAAGGGTCGTAATTGTGGTGGTTTCAGATGGCATGGGTGATCCCGGGTCTGTTCAGGTATTCGATCGTGTCAGTAGAGCCCCGGCAACCGCCGAATCTCTGGCCACAAGTCTAGACCACACAACAACAAAGATCGGCAACACAACCCCTTGCCTACCCAATATGGATGTCTATTCGAGCCCTTTCTCGACCAGAACCGTCCCCCTCAGCGCCCCCTCATCATCAACCACTTCCCACGAGATGCGATCGAGCCCGGTAATACTGTCCATATTGCCGAGCCATTGGATATCTTTCATCGAATCAAGCAAGGCCTGAACCCGAATAAACCCGCTCATTACCACCGAACTGGCCGCCGGTTCATCATCGAGCCAGCCCATCCCAACCGCATCGAGCGAATCCGCCGCATCACTCAGCATCCGAACCCTGGACTTTGTATCTACACCCTCTCCGGACAACGAAAGAACAAACTCCGATGACCCTCCCCGTTGGGTAGTCAGCCAAGACACATTCGTTTCAATCTGTTCAGAACGCACCGTGTGCGATCGGATCGCCTCAGGGAAAATCCCACCATACGAACGCTGTCCTGAACTTCTGGCTCTAGGGAACCGTGGCCGCCCCGCGACTTCATCAAACACGAGCGGCTCAATAAGCTCGTCGATCAATGTCGCATCCACCTCGCCCTTGCCGAAGATCGACATCACCGTCATTCCCATCGGACCCGAGCCTCTCCCCAGACTCCCCGTGTCATCAGCAGAAACCACAAACAGCGAACCGTCCGGTTCAAGCACCGTGCCATCCGGACTCGAACTATCCCTCAGCGTCACCGAAAAACTTCCGTCCTCGCCAAACACCAGCCGCATCACCGGTGATGCCGCCATCGCCATGACGATGTCGCCGTCGAGCGCTCCGAGCAAACCAAGCGGGGCACGCCCACGCGGGATCTCGCCCTCAATCGGGAGCGCGAGTGAAATCTCAAGCCCCTCGGCATCATTCCCGCCAACAAACGCTCGTAGATGCTGACCAGCGCCATCCCACCGCTCGCCCATAAGCCCGCCGGCCCCGCCGACCCGCACGCGCAACGCCACCGACCAATCCCCCTCGCCATCCCACCGCGGAATAGCGGCATCTTCATGCACTTCCCCGCCCTTAAGAACCGCTTGCAACGCACGCTCGAGCAACGCACGCCCACCCTTGGGGCTCAGCATCACACGGGATTTCTCTCCGTCTTCACCCTTGAGCATCACAAACCAATACCGCCCGGATTCAAGCCCGTACACCGCTACCCCATTGACAATTTCACGAGGCACCGGCTTGAGCTTCTTCCGCAACCCCTTCAAGTCCGCCGCGTCAACCTCCGCCATGACCACCCAGTTGGTGTCCGCTGAAGAGATCAACCCCAGCGGCCCCCCCGATTGCTCAAACAGCGAATCGACAAGCACCACTACACGCCCAGAGAGCAGCGTCCCGATCACGCCATCGGCATCGGTCTCAAACAACTCGCCGAGCGTCGTCCAAGCACGATGCGATTTCCCGAACATCCCCGTCGAGCCAAGAAGTTTCCTCGACCGCTGTCCGGACTCGCTAAGGAGCTGCTGCGCTGGGTTCTCCAGTACAGCAACAACATCGATCTCGGCAGGGAACGAATCCAGCACAGCCCAAGGCTCAGCATGCTCCTGCGCGATCCCCGCAGGGGCGCACAACAACGCGCACAAACACAGCGCCCGCCGGATCAGCAAGACAACACTTTCATACTGAGATTTAAGGTAGATCCGCGATGCGTTCATCACTCGGTGCTTTCAGCGAGGCCCGACTAGATTGAACCACAACAACACTTCCAGACTGCTTCGCCCCGACAGATTGAGTGCCGACCAACAAACAATCATCCCCGCCAACAACCCGCCCCTGATAGGACACCAGAGTCATCGACCCCGCAAACTGATTCGGACGATGACTCACAGGGAAGCCCACGCCGAGCTCGTTGGCATCTAAGCCAGAAGCGTAAAATGCTTCAAGGTCCTCGTCACTGAACTCGATCAACTGGTGATTCAAAGTCAACGAAAATGATTTGGTCCCATTGGATCGGGGTGCGAGCAGCAGCCCATCAAGCGGGAGCATCGAGCCCCGAAGAATCTCAACACGAGTCTGCACATCCGCAGCAACCCGCTGCGAGTCCGCTGCCATCGCAGAGGCCACATCATCGACCGGTGTACTCTGAGCCCCAATCGTTGTCAGCCGAGGATACATGCTCTGCATCCCGGCAACAAGCATCAATCCAAGCAGCACACCAGCAGCAACCGCCAAACGACCGGTCCGCACCCAGCGACGCATCGTCTTGGGAATAAACCGCTCCTGCTGATCGAGCCTATTAAGCACCAAGCACTGCATATCAGGCATCGGGATGTCATCAAGATCAAGAGCCCGCACCGCATCGGCTGTCTCAAGCAACTCGGCACGGCGACCATGGTCATACTGCAACGCGTGTGCAATTTCTTCTTGCATCTGATCGCAGATCTCGCCGTCAAGTGCGGCGTCAATCAACGACTCAGGGATCCGCCCATGCGGCTCCTTATCAAACTGATCATCCGAGCCCCGCTTCATGCAAGCACCTCGTCAGCTTCATTGAACTGCCCGCCAAAGTGATCCTGGTACAACGATGCCAGCTGCTTGTGCTCTTTGAACAACACACGCAAGCGGCGACGCCCGCGGTGCAGATGGCTCTTAACCGTTCCCTCAGGCATCTCAAGATGCGATGCGATCAACGAGATCGGCCAATCCAACTGGTGGAACAGCACGATGATCTCGCGCTGCTCAACAGACAGGTGCATCAGCGCCGACTGGATCGCGTCTTTTTGTGTCTCAGACTGTTCAGTGCTATAGGTCGAAGCATCGGGCATCGATCCCTTGCCGCCCATCGAACCAACAAAGTCGGTGTCGTACGCTGGTTTAGATTTGGCAACCGCGTTCATATACAACCGGCGAGCAATCGTAAACAACCAAGTCGAGAACCGGAAACGGAAATCAAACCGGTGCAGATTGGCAAGCACACGCACGAACGCCTCTTGAACAACATCCTCGGCCATCTCATGACGCCCGGACATCCGCAGAATGTATCCATACACAGAACGTTGATGCGCTTTGATAAGCTCACCGGCAGCAGCTCGCTCACCAGCAATCGCACGCTCAATTAGATCTCGTTCAGTTGCACGATCCATGCAGTAACGCTCCCAACAAGGGTTCTTGTACCCTCAATCATACCAGAGCACCTATCAATAGATGCACTCTAAATACGCATATCGCCGTTTGTAGTTCCGAATTGCCACAATTCGCTTTCATCCAATCCGATAATCAAAAAACCCTGCCTACGACAATCAGGCGTAGGCAGGGCTGGAGAGAGATTTGTTCGTATTTCGATAGGCCCTTGGGCCAATCAACTCGATTATGCCGCTTTCGCCGCCGGTGTCTTTCGAGTCCGGCCAACGGTCCGCTGAGCCGGAGTTGCCCGGATCTCGGCATCGTCGATCATCGCGTCGACCAGTTCGAGCGGATGGGCTGCCCACAGATCGGCACCGATCTCTTCAGCCAAGCCCTCGGCCCGGTTGAAGACGCCGCCGCCAACCACAATCTGCGTGTTGGGGCATGCACCGATCTCGTGCAGCGAATCGATCATGACTCGGATGTCCGGCAGGTCAGCAGGATTGGAACAGAACATCAACAAGACATTCGGCTTGGTCTCCTGAACCGTCTGGCGAACTTCATCGAGCGGCACTCCGCCCCCAGCAAAGCGAACACCAAAGCCCGCCGCCTCAAGAAGGTCCACAGCCATCTGAGCACCAAGCTCAGACCCTTCGCATGTCCCACAACATGCAAAGACCGTGCGATCGACCGGATCAGCATTTGACGCTGCGATCAAAGCTCGTGAGGTCTGGTCGACCAACACCCTGAACAACCGTGTCGAGAGGTTGTAGGCAAGAGCCGAGATCTGATCTTCGCGGTGGAGTTTGTCGATCATCTCGTATGTTGGCCAGAATAAATCGGTCAGCATCAGCTCGGGTGAAACTCCTTCACCGAGTTGTTCATTAACAATGGAACGAGCCAGTGACCGGTTCCCTTCGATCAAAGCCTCAAACAAACGCTCGCTTAGTACATGTACACTCATTGGAAACTGTCCCGTCGTTGAATTCCCTTCCGCCACAATGGGGGTGGGATAAGTTGTGTTCCTAGGCGACGACGCCGCTGCCCAGACCCAACCTATCGAACGCACACACGCTTTCCCAAAAGCACATCACCTTCCACCTACCGGTTTGTGCGCACCAACACCAAACCGTCCCTGCGTCCGCCAAAGCCCGTTATTCTGGGACCTTTGTCGTGATAGAGTCCGAGAATGCGGAAAACACCCCAGTTCAGACCACAAAACTGGGGGGATCTATCTAGAACCAAAAACACGAATTGACCACACTTATCACACCCTCAACCCAGCTTTACGCCCGAATAACACGCGCAAATCCCCAGCGTCAGTCCCCGCACCCCGATCTCACCAAAGCCCGCACCCTCCATACACCCCTCCATCTCAGATCGGCTCATAAAGGATGACACCGATCTGGGCAGATATTTGTACGCCCCGGAGGTATCCCGAGCGATCCAGGTCGCCGTCCGAGGCATCACGGTCCCGCAGTAAAAACCATTGAACCAACGCACCAAAGGATTGCTGGGCGTATCAAACTCCAAAATCACCAAACGCCCACCAGGCCTGAGCACCCGAAAGAACTCCCCCACCGCCTTAGCCGGTTCCTGCACATTGCGGATCCCAAACGCAATGGAAACCACATCAAAGGACTCATCCTCAAACTGCAGATCCATCGCATCCCCCTGCTGATACGACACCCGGGCCCGGATCTCCTCATGCAGCTTCCCCCGCTTATGCTCCGCGATTTCAAGCATCCCTTCGGTAAAATCAACCCCAACGACCGACTCCGAGCGTGATCCCGTCGCAAACGCCTGTGTCAGATCTCCGGTGCCGCACGCAACATCCAGAACTCGGTCCCCATCCTTGACCATCGCCTTCTTGACCGCCAGCTTCCGCCACGCGACATCCCGCCACATCGAATGCACCCGATTATTGAGGTCGTAGGACCTTGCAATCGCGTTAAACATCGCCTGAACCTTCACGGCCTTCTCATCATTCTGATGGAGCCCCGAAAGTTCATTCTCATCCCATGCGGGAATAGTCTCAGCATTCGCTTGTGTTGGTGCTTCAGTCATGGCACAATCAGTGTAGACTCTCAAGCAGAATCACCTCGCTGACCAAATGGAGATTACGAATGAATCGCACCCTCAAAATCATCATCACCCTCTCTCTCCTCGTCTTCGTCGCCCTCCCCACCACCGGGTGCTCGGTCAATCCTGCTACAGGAAAGCGGTCCTTCACCCTCATGTCATGGGATAAAGAAAAAGCACTAGGACTCGCAGCAGCACCAGAAATGACCGAAGCCTTCGGAGGCCAAATCCCCGACGCCGCCATCGGAGACTACGCACGCCAGATCGGCACCAAGCTCGTCACAGGCATCGAAGAAGGCGTCCCCGATCTCGACTGGGAGTTCACCGTCCTCAACTCGCCGGTTATCAACGCCTTCGCACTCCCAGGAGGAAAGGTCTTCATCTCCAGAGGCCTCGCCATCAAGCTCGATTCCGAAGCCGAACTCGCAGGAGTCCTCGGCCATGAGATCGGCCATGTCACCGCAAGACACTCAAACCAACAAATGTCCGCCCAGCTCGGGATCAACTTCGCCATCGGTGCCGTGGCTGCCGGTGTCGGCTTGTCGGATGCAGACTCCGATGTCCGCAAGTATGGGCAACTCGGGCTCCCCGCAGTCGCCGTCGGTAGCAATCTGTTCTTGCTCCGCTTCGGACGCTCAGAAGAACTCGAAGCCGACATGCTCGGCATGCGCTACATGACCCGCGCCGGATACAACCCACGCGGCCAACTCGAAGTCATGCAGGTCCTCGCCGCAGAAGCCACAGGCGAGCACCCCCCAGAATGGCTCTCGACCCACCCCCTCCCCGAATCCCGCATCGACCGCATCAACGAGTACCTCGCCAACGAATACGCCCCAACCCAAGACAACCCGAGTTTCGTAACCAACCGCGCCCAGTACAAATCAAACATGCTCGATCGAATCAACGCACTCCCACCAGCACCAGAGCCCACCCCAAATGAGCAGGCCCAAGCCAACGCCTATCTAAACGCATCAATCTACTGCCAGCAGTGCCGAGAAACCGTCAACTAAAGCTTCTCTTTCACACGCCGAACAATCTCTTGGTAGTTCTCGCGGTAAAATCGCGTGTACTCGATCTCCAACCGAACCTGCCGGCCTTCCTTGCGCCATTCCCCGCGCACCGCGCCGTAAGTCTCTTCAGTAAACGGCACCATCACCCCATCAATCTCTGTATCCGGGAATGCAAAGAACAACGCATCAAGCTCCGCGATCTCTGCATCGCTGAACTGACCAGACGCCTTTGCTTCCCCGAGCGCCTCGTACCCCGCCCGGCAGTCCTCAGCGATATCAATCCCGAAGCACCCCATCATCACCTGCACGCCAGTCCGCCATCCCGGGTTCTTCACATCCGAAACAACATCAAACGGATTCACCTGATCCATAAAATAGCTGAAGTAGTCCTCGTACATCACACGCCGCACAGGCATCCGCCGCAGCTCGCTCCACTCGGGCCCCATCGGCTCGCCGTCAACGCCAATCGGGTTGTCTGGATTGTCCTTACTAAACTGCCACAACGCCTGCGCCTCTTCCGTCAAACAGAACCGCACAAACCGTTTCGCAAGTTCAGGGTTCGGCCCACCATTAATAATCGAAATCGGATCGGCATCCACATACACCGCCCCCTCAGGCTCCTGATACCCGACCCGGTCCCCGCCGCCCGATTCCTTGATCACCTGCGCCTGACCGCGTCCATAGAAATCGATCGCGAGTCCCGCCGCGGCTTCACCACTCGACACATCGATCGGCGGCTTAGTAGATGCATTGGTAAAGTACCGCGTATTGCCGCACATCCCGCGCAGGATCCGCCATCCTTCGGTCCACCCTTCGTTGCCGAGGATCGAATCAAAGGTCGTCGTGATCGACCCCGACTGACGAGGGTCCGCAAGTGCGATCCACCCCCCGAGTTCATGTTTCGTCAGATCCGCAAACTGCGTTGGCAGCTCCAGCCCCAGCCGATCCTGGTATACATCCCGGTTGTACACAATCCCGAACGACGACAACGCTGTCCCGATCCAGTACTGCTCAGGGTCGTACAACGCCTGTGGACCGATCTCGTTTTCCCCAAACAACTCATCGAGCTCACCCTGCGTGAAATCCATCGGCACCGATTGCGACACCGTCAGGTTCAACTCTGTCGAATCATTCAGCTTCACAGGCACCGTAGACCCACGCTTGAGCGCCGAGTGGTCGTACGACCCCCCACCAAACATCACATCAAACGCGATCGCCCCCGGCTCAAGAATCAAAAGATCATCAACCACCCCGTCCGGCGCTCCATCGGAGAACTGCCGCTTGATCGCATCAGTAAACATCGCCGAAAGTTGTTTCCGGATCTCAGAAGTCCCCCCAGGCGTGCGGTAATCAATCACCGCAGGCACCCCGTACTCCCGCTCATGCCACACCGCAAAAGCCCGAGCAAACTCATCACGGATCTGAGGCACATGCGGCGTCACCACAATCAGCTTGACCGCACCCTCGGTATGCATATCACCCCGCTTGACCCCGCTCATCGCAAAGGGCACCCCAAGGACAACAAGCAAACACAACGCGATGACAATTTGAGTAGTTCTCATGCCGCAAGTCTATCCGCCCAAAGTTCTCCACTCTCCCGAACCCCTCCCCAATCCACCCGTACCATCTATACATGCCCAAACCCCCCAAGCCCCCGCAGTCAAAGACAGAATGGAAGGACCAATACACCCTCCTCTGCGAATCCTGCGGCTACATCCTCGAAGGACTCGACCAAGCCCTCCCTTGCCCAGAATGCGGCAAACCCATCACCGAATCCCTCCCAGAACGCCGCACCGGCACACCTTGGCAACAACACCCAAGCACCAAAACGATTTTCCAAACATGGTGGATGACAATCAGACACCCCATTCAAACTCTCGACATCATGTCCTTTAATCGCGAAGTCAAAAACGAACCTGTCATTCGATCCCTACTCACAACCGCAATATTGGTAACAGTCTGGGTAATGCTCCTAAATTTGATTTTCAAGCCATCACTTTGGGGGATCGTCATGAGCGTGACGATGATCCCATTTTTTGGTGTCGTTGTCGGCCTAAGTTGCCTTGGAACTGCTTATCTATTAACAGTCATCGAATCGAACGGACTGAAAATCATTGGCCGAAGCAAAGGATTCCGAATCTCAAATGAAATTGCATGGCCAATTGTCACCCATGGCACCGTTGGATGGTCAGTTCTGGGTTTCTTTCTCGGAACAGCACTCTTGCTCCAGTTTCATTCTTTAGGCATTCAAAATCAAGATCAAAATCCAACCCCCTCGGAATACGGAACAATCTCCATACTGAACTTCTGGAGAAACATCATTCTCATTTTCGGCGCCCTCCCCGGCTTCCTATTCTTCGAATACTTCGCCTACCTAGGCCTCCGCCGCTGCAAATACGCCAACACACTCCCGCCCAAATCTCCCCCACAAAAGCCCTAGAATCCCCCATGCAACCCCCCGCCAAAACTCGCCCCATCTTCGTTGGTGACTCCCGCACCGGAATCATCCAAATCGGAGGCGGACTCCCCCTCGATCACCCCCTCTCTAAGGGCCTCACGCAAGAATCAACCCCCGCCCCGGTCTCCGTCCAGACCATGACCGCCGGGTACACCCACGAAATCGACAAGTGCGTCGCCGAGATCCATAAGCTCACCGCCGCGGGTGCCGACATCGTGCGAGTCGCGGTCCCCGAGAAGAAGGACACAGAAGTCCTCAAAGAGATCATCGCCCAGACCACCGTCCCCATCGTCGCCGATGTCCACTTCCATTTCAAACGCGCCCTCGAATCCATCGAAGCGGGTGTCCACAAAATCCGACTCAACCCAGGCAACATCACCGACCGCTCCCAGGTCGAAGAAGTCATCGACGCTTGCAAAGAAAAGAACATCCCCATCCGCATCGGCGTCAACGAGGGCTCCATCATCGAGCGCAAGGACAAGCAGGCTCGCGCCAAAGAACTCGGAGCCGTCTTCAGCGACAACAAGCACGGCTACATGATCGCCATCATGATCGCCAAACTCGAAGAATACCTCGACATTTTCTATGAGCGTGATTTCTACGACATCGCCATCTCCGCCAAATCCATGGACGCCCAACTCGTCATCGACGCCTACACCGAGATCTCCAAACGCTTCCCCCACCCGCTCCACCTCGGCGTCACCCACGCCGGACCAAAGGAAACCGGCACCATCCGCTCCGTCGTCGCCCTAGGAACCCTCCTGGCCAACGGCATCGGCGACACCATCCGCCTCTCCTACGCCAACGACCCGATCTACGAAGTCGAAGACGGCCTCGAACTCCTCTACACCCTCGGCAAACGCGAACGCATCGGCGCCGAACTCATCGCCTGCCCCACCTGCGGCCGCATTCAAGTCGACCTCTTCAACCTCGTCCAGGAAGTCAACGACAAGCTCAACGAAGAGATCATCGTCCCGATGAAAGTCGCCGTCATGGGCTGCGTCGTCAACGGCCCAGGAGAAGCCGAGGGCGCGGACATCGCGGTGTTTGCCGGCGACCGCAAGGGCATCATCTATGTCCAAGGCCAAAAAGTCGCCACCGTCCCCGAATCCGAAATCCTCGATCGCCTTCTAAGCGAATGCAAAGACTTCCAAGCCAAGGTCCAAGCCGGCGAAGTGAAACTCGGCGAAAAAAAGGTGGACATCGTCCCCCCAGACCCCGAGGGCGAGCTGGGCTCAGGATGGGAAAAAATGGCCTCAGAGCGCATGGGACACACACATCTGACAATCGAAGGCGAATGAGCCCAGATATTTCTCTCGGCTTGAGAACAAACTCTCCCCGCCTGTGCATCTCTTCCTAGCCCACTACGAATAGACCCACGATCCGTCCACAAAAAGGGTACTCATGAAAATCCGCACCTCCCCGCTGCTTCTTGCAGCAGCCATCATCAATCTCCCCGCATCGGCCCAGACCTCCCCATACTGCCGCGCCGACCTTGTCTACAACAACTCACTCGACTTCTTCGATATCTCAGAGTTCCTCGTTCTATATTCCGGCGGCGATCTCGTCGCTGACTTCGACGGCTCAGGCACTCTCGATTTCTTCGACATCTCCTCGTTCCTCAGCGAGTTCACCGGAGGATGCCCAGACCTCACCGACACCGACAACGACCGCATCCCAGACTTCGCCGAAACCAACAACGGCATCTTCATTGACATCAACTCCACAGGAACCGATCCTCTCAATGATGACACCGACGGCGACTGGCTCACCGACGGCGAAGAACTCTTCGGCACAATCCAAGGCCTCATCCTCCCCGGCGCAGACCCACTCCGCAAAGATATCTACGTCGAGTGCGACTGGTTCGCCGGAAACTTCCAAGGCAGAAACGAGAACTACCGACCCACCACCGCCGTCAATAACCGGGTCGTAAACGCCTTCGATATAGCCTCCACCCCAAACCCCTACGGCCACAACGACGGCATCAACATCCACCTCGACTACGGGCAAGGAAACGGGCACACCGGGGGAAACCGACTCCCCGGATCACCCGACGTCGTCCTCTTTGACTCTGAGTTCAACCAGTACAAAGCCGACCACTTCGATCCACGCCGCAAAGGCTATTACCACTACGCCATCTTCGCAAACCGCTACAACACCGACACCAACGGCTCATCAGGCGTCGGAGAAATCAGCGGCGACGACTTCATGGTCACCATGGTCTTCTACAACTCCACATCAAACATGGCCAACACCATCGTCCACGAACTCGGACACAATCTCGGATTCCACCACGGCGGAAACAACTCCACAAACTACAAACCAAACTACAACTCCGTCATGAACTACGCCCACCAGTTCCCCGGAGTCGACATCAACGGCGACACCACAGGCGACGGGGTCCTCGACTACTCCCACGGCCTCAACAACCCAATCGACGAACTCGCAATCTTTGAACCCGATGGGGTCCTCGGCTCCCCCGTCGATTTCAACCACAACACCATCATCGACCCCCTCCCCTACGCCCTCAATATCAACTGCTCCGGATCATTCACCGGAATCTGCGGCTTCCTTCCCCCCGGTGCCTGCGTAGACGCCTTCTGCAATGTCCTCGAGGATCACGACGACTGGGACAACATCCGCTGGGACCGCCTAGACCTGAGTTTTGATCGCCAAGCCGAGATCCAGATCATCGACTGCGACAACTGGCCCGGCAAACAGTTCGAATAATCACCTGTCGCGGACTGCCGACAAATCCGATTCCTGCTATGATGGCCTCAAGCCTATGTAGAGGACTCGACTGTGATCAGAATTCAACGCATTACCATGGACCACCAGCTCTACGAGCAAGAGGTCGCCCTGCGCACCGCCGTTCTCCTCAAACCCATCGGCTACTCCATCGACGACTACCACAACATGGCCCCCGGACGCGAAGAAAAATGTGAGCACTTCGTCGCCGTCATCGACCACCCACAAGGCAGCCAAACGAAAGAGCGGGTCATCGGCGCCGCCACCCTCTACCCCCCTCAACCAGAATCAGACGAAACCGCAGGCAAGATCCAACAAGTCTGCGTCAACAAGCAACGCCAAGGCGAAGGCATCGGCACCAACCTCATGATCGCCATCGAGGTCCGCGCCTTCACCGAGCTCGCCCTCCCAGGTCTCTACTGCCACGCCCAACTCTCCGCAATGCCTTTCTACGAGAAACTCGGCTGGGACATCGCCTCAGAAACCTTCCAAGAAGCCGGCATCGACCACAAACGCATGCAGATCATCACACCCCAGCCTGCTTAACCCACCCTCTACAGACCCAATCACCCAAAAAACACGAAATTGCACTAGGCAAATCGTCTATATTCCCTTAGAATGATTCCATGTCTACGACCAATCAATCCGCTGCCGAGGAGTGCTGCCAGATGCTCCACTCCCAGACCGCGCGTTCAATATTCACCAACAGTTCCATCCGCTGCACCCGCCCGCGCGTCCTGATCTACGAAGCCCTCTGCAAAACAAAGTCCCACCCCACCGCCGAAGAGCTCCACCAGACCGTCCGCCAGTCCGACCCGGGGATCAGCCTCGCAACCATCTACAACACCCTCGAACTTTTGGTTGACCACAGCCTCGCCCGCCGCATCTCCAACCGCTGCCCAGGCTCAGGTGCAAGCCGCTACGACGCCGACCAAGCCCCCCATGTCCACCTCGTCCTCGACGACGGCCGAGTCCTCGACGCCCCCGCAATCCTTGGACAACAACTCACCGATGCCATCCCCAACGGACTCATGGCTGAGCTCGCCAAACACGCCGGCGTAGACGCCCTCAAAATCGAAATCGTCCAAGACACCCACGCCCACAACTAATTTTAATTCTACGCATCCGAGAAATCATGCCCAGCCGCATACTCGCCGCTCTGCAGCTTCTGCATGCTCCGAAGCACATCGTTGAGCAGCGAGCTCGCCCCGAACCGGAACCACTCCGCTGACAACCATCCCTCGCCCAAGGTCTCGTTGACCATGCACAGATAATGCCACGACTGCTTCCCAGTCCGGATCCCGCCCGCGGGCTTCATCCCGATCTTCTTCCCGCCCCGGCTTATTTCATCGCGGATTGCTTCAAGCATGACCAGCGTGACAGGCATGGTTGCTGCGGGAGAAACCTTCCCCGTCGAGGTCTTGATAAAGTCCCCGTCGCGGATCTGTTCGATCGCGATATCGCTCGCCCGCCGAACATTGTCGTAGGTTTTGAGTTCCCCGGTCTCCAGGATCACTTTCAAGTGCGCCTTGCCGCACGCCTGCACAACCGCCGCGATTTCTTCCGCGACCACATCGTACCGGCCCGACAAAAACGCCCCGCGATTGATCACCATATCGATCTCGTCAGCACCGTCAGCAACCGCCCGCTCAACATCACGGATCCGGATATCGAGTGGATACTGCCCCGAAGGGAACCCCGTCGCGACCGACGCCACATTGACCCCCGTGCCGTTCAAGAGCTCCGCCGCATAAGGCACCATCGACGGATACACACACACCGCCGCCACATGCCCCAATCGCTTCCCGAGCAACTCCTCGTCCCGTTCCCAAGGCCGCACCGCCTTGCGGCACAGACTCCGAACCTTCTCAGGAGAATCCGCACCCTCAAGCGTCGTCAGATCAATCATCGAAACCGCGAGTTCAAGAGCCGCCTGTTTCGAGGCTTTCTTGATCGAACGCGTTGTGAACGACGCCGCGCGACGATCAACCATCACGCCATCAACAGTCGGTGAGTTCGGAAGCACAAAGCCCATTACTGATCTCCTCCGTCGTCTTTATCACCAACCTCAAACGGCAGCCCCGAAGATTCCCACACAACCCATCCCCCAAGAAACAGCCGCACACGCGCCTTGAGGATCGTGTTGTACCCACCCTCGATCATCCGCTTCGCCATCGCCCGCGCGCTGGCCGATCCGGGATTCTCACCATACAAGATGAGATGGTCATACTTCAACAGCTCAGGATCAGCGTTGTACCGCAGATCAATCTCATTGACCCGGATATTCCGTGCCCCCTGAATCCGCCCGTCGGCAAACCGCTCAGCATTCCGCACATCAATAAACAAAACCTTCCCGGAATCGTCCTTCCATTCATCATGGAGTTCCATTGCCCGGTTCAGATCAATAAACTCAATCTTCTTATCCGATACCCCCCCCTGACAGCCGCCAAGGGCGCCCGCAAGCACCAAACCACAAAGAACCACCAACAATCGAGTCATCTGTCCCATCAAATGCATCCTTCTTTGCGTTATGCAAGAATAACAGTACATGTGCGGCCTTCTATAGATAGAGAACGCCCTCAGATCGTATGCAGGCACACACCCACATGATTCACACACCAAAACATCCCATTCTGCTCCTCGTCGCGTTTCTATCCCTCACTCTCTCTACCCAGAGCCACGGATCTCCTCCAACTGGCTCCGACGACACCCATATGTCCGCCACTCTCCTCTCCACCGCCATCCCCGCTCCAGGCGACAGCTTTTTACTCGCTATCAACCTCACCATCGCCGACGACTGGCACACCTACTGGCCAGGCATCAACGACACCGGCTACGGCCTCTCCATCAACATCGACCCAATCCCAGGCGTCACCTTCGCCGATCCCTACTTCCCAACCCCAACCCGACACCTCGCCCCAGGCGGCATCCTCGATCACATCTACGAACACACCATCCAGATCATCATCCCCGTCACCACCTCACCCGAAATCACCACCGGCACAAACTTCACCATCAAGGCCACCATCAACGCCCTCGTCTGCAAAGACCTCTGCATCCCGGAATCCACACAAGCATCCATCGACCTCCTCTTCACCGACTACCCCGTCCGCGATTCAATCCAAGAAATAACCGACGCCTACAACAACCGCGCGACCGACCTCGTCAATGCAAAGATTACCTGGATCTTTACCTCAGACCCCGATGACCCAGAGCCGAGCGTATTGCTTGAAATCAAAGACGCTACCCACTACCAGTTCTTCCCAGACTCCAAGTGCACCAACCTAGCCAACCTCATCGCCCAAGGCGACACCAATACCGAATACCTGAGAATCGACTTCGATCGCCGATACGAAGACGACCTCACCATCCCCGCAAAGCTCTCAGGCCGCCTCCGTGTTAAAGTCCTTGACACATGGCAAGAGTTTAATATAAACTACACCCAGCAAACCCAAACGGAGTCATCACCATGAACGCCCTCAAAAAACTCGCCCTATCCGCAATCATCGCCGTCCCAGCAATTATGATGGCGTTCTCATCAAACAACGATTCCGCCGGGGGCCTGACCATCGGCCAAGCCGCCCCAGACTTCACCCTCACCGACATCAACGGCACCACCCACACCCTCAGCGACTACACCAACGCCGGAAACATCGTCGTCCTCGAATGGTTCTCCCCGGACTGCCCCTTCGTCCGCAAGCACTACCGCAAAGACACCGGCACCATGACCAACATCCAGGCCGACAACAAAGATGAAAAAATCGTCTGGCTCCGCATCAACTCAGCACACAAATCCCACGCCTCAGCAAACCTCGACCACAACACATCCACCGCCAAATCGTGGGACATCACCACCCCAATCCTCATGGACGGCTCAGGCAAAATCGGCAAAGCCTACGGCGCCAAACGCACCCCAGACATGTACATCATCAACCCAGACCAAACCCTCGCCTACCACGGCGCCATCGACAACCGCCCCGACGCCGCAGCCCCAGGCGACACCAACTATGTCCAAAACGCCCTCACAGAACTCCTCGCTGGCCAATCAATAACCAAAGCCGAAACCAAGCCCTACGGCTGCTCAATCAAATACGACTAACCCACCCCCCAAAAGTTCAACGCCAAAAACAAAGACGACCCGCAAGGCCAAACAACCAGCGGGTCGTTTTTTAATTATCCGGCATAGTTATCCGTTATGGACAACCCGCCGAAAACGCCGTGAGAAACGCCGAGATGTCAAAGAAGTCAAAGCTCCCATCCCCCGTGAAATCCGCCACCGGATCTCCAGCGGAAAACGCCGTCAAGAATGCCGAGATGTCAAAGAAATCCAGAATGCCATCACCTGTCAGATCAACAACACACGCTGTTGTTGGTGCCGAAAACACATACACCGAACCCGAATTAAATCCAATGTCATCGTCAAATACGGCACTGACAAGAATCCGTCCGCAATCCATCGCGATTGAATGTCCGAACCAGTCGATATCTTGCGCATCACTCTGGACAAGCTTTGAAATCAGTCCCCCAGAAAAAGCATCATAAATACCTGCTGTTCCCGACGACAGACCCTCTTGGGTTCCTAATCGCGCCCCCACGCCTACCACTCCATCAGAAACTGAAACTGAAAGTCCAAAGTGCGTATCTTCAGTCTCATCATCAGGCAAAATCTTTGAAATCTGTTCTCCGGTAATCGCATCGAACACATAGACTAATCCAGAATCAATCTCTGGATCAACACCGTACGACCCTACCGCCACGATCCCATTATCGATCGCAACCACAGTTCCAAACTCCTGATTCTCCAATAAATCAGCAGGCACAATCTTGTGCAACTGAACCCCACTCAAAGCATCAAAGATATACACCGACCCTGATCGAGTGCCATGGTCATCATCGCCATGAGCGCCAACAACAATAATCCCATTATCAATCGCAACAGACCACCCGAACAGGTCTAAGTTCTCTCCGTCATCAGCCGTGAGTTTGATGGTCTGTTGACCATCAAGCACGCTGAATACATATACTGATCCAGACTGAAAACCATTATCATCGTCTTGGCTCGCGCCAATGACAATAATCCCTTGGTCTATATCAACCGATCTTCCGAAACCATCTCCTCCAAATGCGTCCTTAGCATTCAGCTTAAAAATCTGCTCTCCCGTGATCGAGTCAAATAAATATGCCGAGCCAGAATCCGAACCAAAGTCGTCATCGCCCTTAGCACCCACAACAACAACCCCTTGACCAACGGCTACGGAGTCTCCAAAGAAATCATAAGCGGCCCCATCAGCGGGTAACAGTTTGAACCTTTGAGAAAGATTAGGTCCACCATAGAGATAGACTGATCCGGATTGAATTCCATTGACATCATCTGAAGGTACAGCTATCGCCGCAATCCCGTTGTCAAGAGCAACTGCGTCACCGAAAAACTCGAACTCCTCGCCATTGTTTGGAATTATTTTCTGATCTTCGATAACCACTTGACCAAAGGCCGCCCCAACAAACATGCAACCGACAGCTGATAGTCCTAAATAAATAAGTCGTTCCATATAAATACTCCAATAACTTATTCTAAACTTGCGTCAAATCAGTAAATCATACCACACCCTCACACTTACACAATCACAATCTCATCTAAAATTCGCTCTCCACCTCCAACTCAGCCCCGAATAACCCGATACACTCCCCACATGACACCCAGATTCGCCACAATACGAATTACCATGCCCCGCTGAGGGCCGATGCCACCCCCCAAAGTAGCATCCGTGTCATCGCGGGGCCGCCGTGATCAAGTCAGATCAAATCGGCCGACCCCCCCCCCCCCCCCCCCCCC
>Ga0209345_10000471_pt1 | contig 51968 bp, 49 predicted proteins | sample Cruoilmetagenom7_FD_187294 | JGI IMG/M metagenome (GOLD analysis project Ga0209345, IMG submission 187294) | Oil polluted marine microbial communities from Coal Oil Point, Santa Barbara, California, USA - Sample 7 (SPAdes) (version 2) | ecosystem: Environmental > Aquatic > Marine > Oil seeps ... | reverse complement strand
AAAAAAACTAAATTCCTTGACTGATGGCGATCACTCAAGTTAGATTTTACTAAGGTCTACTGGCAGACAAAAAAGTGATCGGCTTGAATAGTATTGACCGATCGGCTTCATGATATTACGCAACAGTCTGATTTTCTAATCATTTTGTTTTCCTTTATTATTGTTATAAGTATTAAATGTGCTTTCGCGTTTGCTGTTTATGAAATATTAGAGATATATAGAACAACAAATAAAATGGGTAGTAAGCCCAAAAAAAGTAATGAATAAACCTTGAAGAACCAAGTCGGCACTCTCTTTTTTTCTGATATTATCGGCTCTTCAATTTTAGAGTTGTCAGTTGCCAATTTTTTTAATTCAGTAACTGTTATCTCTTTGTTATTAAGCTTTTCAATTAGCTGTTTCACTTGTTTATCATCATTCGTTTTTTTGTGAATTCGAGCTATTTGGTATAGTCCTTTTATGTTGGTATTGCTTACCTCTGAAAATGGGGTAGAGGTGTCTTCCAGCATTGCCACTATTTTTTTGCTATCCCAAAGTTTTGTTTTTTGTATTTTTGCTTCTTTACAGAATTCAAGAAGCCACTGTGAAAACTTTCCATAACCCCATTCTCTGTATAGTTTATTTCGCTGTACATCTAATAACTTTGAGCCAATCAAGAATGTACTGTTATGCATATCTTCAGCTAGTTTCAACAGTTCTTCTTGAATATTTGAAGCCGTTAAATTTGTATTAGGTTGCTCTTCAGGTACTACTTTATTTTTTTCTTTGGACATTATTCTTCCTTAATCTAAATTTGATTTATTGTTTTCATGGAAGCCATTTAGCTTCTGTAATTTCAAAGTTAAAATTAAGGATGAAATGAAAAAGTGAAATGTTTGTTGATAAACTTCTTAACAACTTTGGCTTCATTTGCTAACGAGTTAGTAGCATTTATCATGCTCTGAGTGCCAAAAATTGAATCAAATTGGTTTAATACGGATTGAGGAGGGATCAGCTTAATAATATTTTTTTCTACTATTAAGTTTAGGGTTATAACATCAATTATATTTAATTCGTTTGATGCTAAAATTTTTCCGATAAAATCACGTTCTCGAATAATTTCGTCTTTTAGTTGGCTTGATGCCATTGAAGCAGAAGTTTCGAAGTCTAGTAGCCACTCGTTGAGTATTTTTGTGATTGGCTTTGTTAGCTTTACTCTGCCTTTTGTTTTTCTATTAATGGTTATGCCCATGATTAAGTCCTCTAATTTTGGCAACAGAAGGCTTAATGGCACTTAGAAGTATTCTAGTGGCTCCTCCTGTTATTTAAAATAACTAATAAATTTTTCATCAATTTGGTATCCAATCTTCGATTTGAACGAAATAAAAGGAAAATAAGCACGAAGGTTGATTCGTGAATCAGTAATCAAGAAGTATGATTTCTCGATTTGTGAACATGCTATCACAGGGAAATATAAAAAACAAGCGGGATTTAAATAAATTCCTTATAAATCAATAAGTAAACGGCGTTGTCAAACTCTGTTTTTATATTTTTAATATTCTGTTTTTTTACATATGCTGCTAAATATCATGAACTTAACTGGCCGTTTTTCTCTTGTAACTTTCATTGTTTGGAGGCTTTTAAAGCTTTAACTTGTTCTTTTACGTAATTATGGTTCATGAATACTTTCCAGTAAGGTATTTCATACAAGTCTTCTGATTTTCTTTCTTCAAAGCTGTTTAAGTAGCCAATTGTTTGTAATTGTTCTAATGCTGCCTTTAAAGCTTTCTTTTTGTCTTCTTTTTTGGTGTAGTTGGGACAGATACGTGAATACAAGTCTTCTTGATTGTGATTAACGCCAGAAGTGTTGTTTTTTATATTATTGAACTTTCTTGTTTCTAAATGTAAAAAGAGTGCTTTGCTATGCTGCCCTTTTAAGTTAAATAATATATCTAAGTATATTTTTTCTTTTGAATAGGAATCAGTTCTACGATTGATAATTTCTTCATCAACTTCAATATAATAAATATGCTCTTTTGGTACCCACTTAGCTTTTTTAATAATGCTAGTGATTAATGTTCCTATATGCTCTTCTTTATCGTTATATTTTCTAATGGTTAATTGGGAACTTTGAAATGCAGCTAAACTGTCTTCAATTTTTAATTTCAGTGGGTTAGATATTTTATCTTTTAACGCTATTTTTAATAACTGCTTTTCAGTAAATGTGATATTAGATTTTCCTTCCATTTGTGCTTTTGCAATAATTACGGCGTAAAGTTTAAAGTCTAATTCAAGATCAAGTTCGTAGCCGTCATAATTAACATGCTCGTATTTGGTTCTTCTAAGGTCGTCTATTTTTAATTTCTTTCTCGATTCACCTCTACCTTTTCCTCGCCCCTGAGGGATGAATATAGGTGCGTAAATTAAACTACTAAGTTGAATAGATTCATTAATATTGTTTACAAATAGTTGGTTACTTTTTTTTAATGGTACATCTGGCATTATTCATTTCCTTATTGCTTGTAATAATATGTATCTCATATATTTTTTTTATTTCAAATTTTTTTTACAAGTAATAGGAATAAAATACTTTAACACTCCTGAATTTGCTCGTTAGCACTCCCGACTTTAGACGTTAACACTCCTAACTCTAGTCTTTAGCTGTCGTAATTTGGTCGTTGACGATACTAATAAATACTTTGTCGCTCCTGAAATATCCTTTGAGTCCTTTTAAAAATAAGGGGTGTAAGAAGCGTATCAGTATTTTAACAGTATTGTATAAGTACATAAGAGTTAATAACTGTTAACCGTGTTTGGCTGGAAATTAATTGAAGATGTAATCTTGATCATCATTACGTTAACCTTTGTGTCTTCGTTATACTGAATATTAATTTAATTCGATGATTTGAGTTTATTGTTCAGCACAACTGAATATTTCTTATCAGGCTTGTTGAATTATCTGTTGTATAATTTCTTCGAAATTTAAATTTTAATCTTCATACTTTTCGACTGTTTTTGTAGTTTCGGCTTTATATCAATGTTTTGACCTGTACCTCTGTTTTTGATGTAAGTTGTTAACGGTAGGTTCTTGTTATGATTTGTTTTAATTGATGCAATTGTATTCATAATAGAATCATGTTTTTTATAATCAAAACTGAGTACAGAAGTAATGGATAATAGGAAGTGATACTCGTCAGTGCTGTTATTGATCGTTAAGTATGAGTTATCACAAAGACAGTCAATAGCGTTAGATTCACTTACTTTCGTAGCATCAAAGGTTTTTTTATTATATTTTAAATGAACATGAGATTTGTTATTTAATGAGGCTAAGAGCACCCATAAAATCATTTCTTTAAGACTCATCAAGCTTCTTAACTCTGTCGATTCGGCTGTGAAATCAACGAAAACCACATCACCATCTTCTTCATATTGCATTTCTAAGTAGTCGAATAAACTGGCAATGATTTTATCAAAATCATCTAATTCCATCCCATTGCAATTAAATTTTTGAAGTATTGGATAACAGTTGAGCAACATTTCAATTCTTTCAATCATCCAGTTACTTTGTTGAGCTATTTTAAAGTTAGAATTTTTATCTCTTAAAGCTTGTTCTATAAATTCAGCGTTAGTTAATTCTTTCATTATTATTTTTATTAGTTACATACTTAAAGTTGTATCACTTTATAAAAAATTTACAAATAATGGCTTTTTACACTGGTGTAAAATGGCTTGAAACTCCTATTAACAGTGTGGTTTGATGATTTTAAGTATTTTTTCTTTTTCTTCTTCGTCTTTTTCTTTCTGTTGAAACTTTAGTTTCTAGAGGTGCAGTTAAATTTTGTTTTTCAATTGAATTCACCGTTTGATCTAATTTCTTAGCTTCTGATTTAGATTGTTTTTCAATTAACTCGATTGAGTCTGTAACCAATTTAGCTTTTATTTCTGCATCGCCCCATAACTGATTCATAAAATCAAAAGCCCAACTCGCGAGATCAGCTTTTACTTTGATATAAGAATTAGCGAGTAAATTTAAAGCTCGATTTATTTTATTAAGTTTTACTTTTTTCTGAGTTAACTCTTGTTCTATATGTTGTGATTCAGCTTCCAGTAATAATAATTTTTCTTGTCTAGCTAACCAGAGAGGTTTATCAGCAATACCTGATTTTTTAGGTACGTATTCGTTGTGATCAATACCTAAAAACTGTTTTACAGATTCATTAAAGCCGATTTTAATTGCCGCAGTAGTGGCACGTTGCGATATTATTTTTACAACTTTACAGTCGATAACATTACTCACTAAAACATGGATGTGTGAATTTTTTCCGCCCGTTACATCTTCAGCATGTAACACTATATGAGTGTGTTTTTTGATAACAGATGCATCAATATTCGTTGTTTTAGCAATATCGTTTATTAACCTTTCACTGATTTGAGTCCATTGTTCAACAGAAGGTTGAATTGGTGAAGGTAAGCTCATCACAAATGATGTAGCGTAATTTACAACTCCGCCACCGCGGATATTTCTACTCCGCCTTTCCACTTTTCTTTCATTTATGGCATTAAGAATGTTTTTGGCATTGTTGAAAATGATGTGAATGTCAGTGTTTTTATGTGCGGCTCTGCTCGCATCTTTGAGGTAATTTACGTGATTAGCAAAACCATTTTTTACTGCACGTCCACTACCTTTGATTCTCTCAAAACGTGTTTTACCACCAGTTAGAGGGATTTTTTTATATTTGTATTTCGTGCCAGAGTTTCTGATTAATTTCGTTTTTACAGTCCAGTTTTTGATCATAAATATCTAATTAGTTTGATATTTATGATTTACCATGAAAAAGATATAAAGCGAAATTTGTTTTTAATTGCTTTGGTATAGCAGAGGGTTATTTAGTTTTTCATAGACCCGCTTAATATCGTTTTTGCTAGAGCCTGAAGCTATTTTTGTTATTGGAATGGTATATTGATTTATGGAGCTAATAACTGTTGTTATATAATCTAAATAATCAGCCATTTGAGTTTCAGAAAGCTGGTTATTACTATTAAGCTCCTCAAAAAACTTTCTTATACCTTTGCTAAATTGATTTTTTTGTATATCTATCGCAGATAGATATCTAGGCTTATTCCTGTCAGTGTCACGGAATAAAAAAGCTTTACAAATACCACCAGTATTTTGTTTATAGTAATCATTATCTGTTTCAAAAAAATTTTGAAACTTTGCTTTCAATAGTGCAATAAGATCAAAATAATATAGCTCTTACTCGATGAAAACCATCGACCAAATATTCTTCAGTAACAGAATTTGATACAGAGTAACTTGAGAGCAGAGCCTTAGCTTGAATTTCATTATATGTTGATATATCCGAGGGCATGGTAACTAAATATGTTATAGGTATGCCATTTATTATCGAATCGCCTAAACTTTCACATCGATTATGTCCCAAACAAAGCGTCTTCTACCAATATTATTTGGCACAACAAGATGATTACTTTCTATATTTTTAATTAATAGCTTCAAAGTTAATTTACTGTGGTTCATTTTTTCTCCTTGAGTGATATTAATATCAACGTATCACTCAACAATTCGAAATCAATAGTAAGCAACCTCTTTATGAAGAAAAAATTAAAAGAAGAGGTTTCAACTTTTTAGTTACTGTTCAAGATAGATAGATTGATTCTCAACTAACATTCACTACGTTCATTTCTCTTGCCAAAGGGAGGCCCCTTGGAACCCGATATCAACAAGTTGATATCCAAAGATTTGACTGACAATAAATATCAGAATATTTATAATAAGAATCAACAGAAGATAATAAGAATTTTTAAATGCCAATAAAATACAGTGTGAATTTTGACGATGTAAATAAACATTTATTTAATGTGAAGGTGGAAGTCCCTAAACACCAAGAATCCATATTAAATTTATCACTACCAGCATGGATACCTGGTTCGTATATGATTAGGGATTTTTCTAAAAATATTATTAACTTGAATGCCAAAAATAAGTCTGACAATTTAACAATAGATTTAATTGATAAACAAAATTGGTCAATTCAAACTAACGGAGCATCATGTACTGTTGAATATCAGGTTTATGCATTTGACAGCTCTGTTAGAACTGCTTATTTAGATCAAAACCGAGCATTCTTTAACGGCACAAGTTTGTTTTTATCAGTTAAAGAATTTAAAAATGAAACACATATCGTTAATTTAATTAAGCCAAGCTTTTCTGAATCATGGAAAGTTGCCACAGGTTTACAAAGAGCATCAAAAACACCTGTTTATAGTTTTGGGAAATATTTTAGTGATGATTATGCTGAATTAATTGATTGTCCTGTAGAAATTGGTGATTTTACTCACTTAGAGTTTGAAGTTGCAGGTACTCCACATTATTTAATTCTCAATGGTAAACATTATGCTGATACTGACAGGTTGATTAAAGATACAACTAAGCTATGTCAGCACCATATTGATCTATTTGAAAAAGACACTGGTGGCAAGCCACCATTTGATGAATATTGGTTTTTAACAAACATATTGCCAAGTGGTTTTGGTGGGTTAGAGCATAAAAATTCTACAGCATTATTATGTTCAACGTTTGACTTCCCTAACATTAATAAACCAGAAGAATTATCTGACGGATATAAAACCTTATTAAGCTTAATTTCGCATGAATATTTTCATAACTGGAATGTTTGCAGAATTAAACCAGAGGAATTTGTACCATATTCTTTAAACAATGAAAGTTACACTAAGCAACTTTGGGCATACGAAGGCATAACTTCTTATTATGATGATTTTAGTTTGTTCAGAACTGGTATTGTTTCGTTTGAAGATTATTTAAAACTGAAAGGTAAAACCATTAGTCGTGTAAACCGCGGAAACGGGCAATTAAAACAAAATTTAATTGAATCGAGTTTTTATACTTGGACTAAGTTTTATCAACAAGGTGCTGATGCAACAAATAACATTGTCAGTTATTACACAAAAGGCTCATTAGTGGCTCTATGGCTTGATCTAACTATTCGTAAAGCAACTGGTGCAACTAAATCATTAGACGATGTAATGCGTACTTTATGGGCTGAATTTATTAATAAAGGGGCTGATTATAAAGGCACTCAACTAGATACCATTATTAATATTGTAAATGAATTAATTTCTTCAGATGTAACGGCTGAGTTTTACCAATTATTAAATGATAAATCGCCAGTACCATTAACAGAATTATTGGCTGATTTTGGTGTTGAATTAAAGCAAGTACCATCTAAAGCAGCATCATTGCTAGAAGTTTCATCTGAAGAACACAGTCCTTATCTAGGCTTTATGTTTAAAGAATCTGCTCTTGGTATTACTGTAACTCAAGTATTAGAAAATTCACCTGTTGAACAAGCTGGAATTAGTGTTCAAGATAATATTATTGCCATTGATAATATTGTTGTGAGTAAAGGTAACTTTTCTGATGTTGTTAATAATTTAGAATTAGAAAAAAATTATATTATTTCTTGTGTAAGAAATGGCGAATTGCTCAATTCAGATATTCAAGTAACTGCTCCTGTAAATGAGCTTATTGAATTAACTTTAGTTGATATAGAGAAATCTAAGAACTGGAAAAAATAAATCTATAAAAGTAAGTTTTTTACCAAACAAGTTAAATACTATAAAGTCTACTTTAACTTGTTTGGAATTCTTCCATGCCTGACACTGTTAAGAAGTCGAAATATTTTTTTCAATCTTTTTTTAGTTTCCTTTTCTTCAAAACTATCTCTTCTAATTGTCCACTTTAAAACTAACCAATTAAGGTTACAAAAATAGGATGCATTATCTTGTTGTAATTTACTTATATATAACCTTAGATGGATCCCTACCAATAACACCATTGATTTATGTGCATGATATAGATATTTTTCATCATAAAGTCCATGTAACATTGCATTCGCAGCTCTTTCCCAAGTATTGAGTACGTATCTAAACGCAACGGCTTGATCACTCGTATGATATTCTTTCATAGCGAAGTTTTCGACTGGAAACTCTGTATTATTTCTTATAGCTTTTATTACAACATGTATGCTTTTTTCATATTTTTCATTATCAGCTAAACTTGTTTGAAATGATAATGAGTTATTTTCCCTAGCCGTTTTTCGCTGAAAAAATATCCCCATAAAAGCAGCAGATAAAGCAATTATAGCTGATGTAGTAATTGCAACAGAAGCATAATAAGTGGGGGTAACTAATTGAAAAATATAATAGCTTATTGAAAGTATAAATAGGAAATATGAAATAAATAGAAATTGAATTTTTTTACTGTAATGCATTTAGTTCCCTTAAAATCAAAAAAGAGCCAAATAGGCTCTTTTTAAACAGATTAATATGGTTGGATTAAATGTACAAACCCCAATCTTCTTCCTGAAACTGAACATTATATAAATTCATAATAACCCCCTCTAATCTAATCATAGCTCAAAAATAAGCATATATAAGTAGATATCTGTTTAATTGAGCTTATTTAATCACTCCTATCACGCCTATGTCAACAATAATAAGAATAAAACGATAGTGTTAATTTAACCAGCATATCTAGCTTTAATTGAGCATAAAAAGATATTTATTGACAGGTTAACTACTTAATAATTTATTATAATACAACGAAATCCAAATATTTCTCTTTAAAATCAGTATGTTATTATTTTTGGTGATATATTGCATTAATGCTTTCATGCTTGGAATGTTTGTCGGATCAAGCCTAAAGAGTTTGTGCCATATAATTTACAACAAGAAAGCTACACCAAACAGTTGTGGGCATTTGAGGGGTTCACCTCTTACTACGATGATTTTTCACTTTATCGCACTGGCTTAATTGATTTTGACGCCTACTTAACTATATTGGCGAAGACGGCAACCCGGGTATACCGTGGCGCCGGTGAACTAAAGCAGAGCATTACCGCTTCAAGTTTTGACGCTTGGACCAAGTTTTATCAACAAGGCCCCGATGCGGTTAATAACATTGTTAGCTACTACGCCAAAGGGGCATTAATTGCCCTCTGGTTAGATTTAACTATTCGCAGTAAATCTAATAGTAAATACAGCTTAGACACACTGATGCGAGAATTATGGATCCACTTTGGTCGTACTAACACAGGTACCACGGAAGAAGATTTTATTAATATTGCTAATCTGTTGTGTGGTGAAGATATTTCAACAACATTTAAGCATCATCTCGACAGTAACCAACGAATAGATTTAAGCCATGATTTAGCCAATTATGGTGTTGAATTACAAAAGCAAAAATTTAAAAAGCTCAACAGTTTGGAGACCACTTCTGCCGCACATTATCACGCCTATCTAGGCGCGCAATATAAAGCCCACACATTTGGTTTAACCATCACTCAAGTATTGGAAAACTCACCAGCTGCAGATGCCGGATTAGCGGTAAACGACATACTTATTGCTGTCGATAACCTCAAAATATCTGAACATTCAATACAAGCCATATTAGATCATCTATCAGTAAACAGTGAGCTGACTTGTCACTTCTTTCGTGACGATCAATTGTTAACCTCGACACTGCAAGTGACTGACTCACCTTTAGCGGGTATCGCTTTTAAGGTCATAGATGATAAGTTAGTAACACAATGGCAAGAGGTTATAGCGCCGAAATAATTTGAGTTTGTAAAGTAAAGCGTACGTAATTGCTGACAACATTTAGCGCTTAAACTCATCAGAAAATTAGGGTCTCTTATCCAGCTATGGTAAAAAATAGCTCATTCGAGATCCGCTTAACTTATAACTTAAGTAATAACACTATGATTAATTTAAAACGCTTCCACCATGTGGCTTACCGATGTAAAGATGCAAAAGAAACGGTTGATTGGTATCAAAAACATTTAAATATGGAGCTTACTGTCGCTATTGCAGAGAATGAAGTACCGTCAACTAAAGCGCCAGATCCTTACATGCATATATTTTTAGATGCTGGCATGGGCAATGTTTTAGCCTTTTTTGAAATACCTAACTCTCCTGATATGGGCCGTGATGAAAACACCCCACAGTGGGTTCAGCATATTGCTTTAGAAGTTGAAGATATTGATGCCTTGGTATCAGCAAAAAATGACTTACAAGCCCATGGCTTAGATGTTTTAGGGCCAGTTAATCATGGGGTATTTAAGTCTATCTATTTCTTTGATCCTAACGGTCATCGTCTCGAATTAGCAGCAAATACCGGCACTGATGAACAATATGCTGAGCTTAAGCGCGTTGCGCCATTAATGGTGGAAGAATGGTCGAAAACCAAAAAGGCGCCCACTCATGCCGCTTGGTTACATCAACAAGAAGACTAAAATCAACAATACAGCAGATAGTCAATCAGGGCTATCTGCTGCTTCGCTGTTATTAACCCTTTTGTAGAAATATTTATCATGACAGCACTAGCTTTGCCAGGCTAGCACTATGTTGCATTATTGATTTTGACAACGAAATAACTATTCCCTTATTGAAATCAATATCGCGGCCTGTAAGCCTTTTAAAATCACCCTTCGGGAGCAAACTTAACAGACTTGGTATAACGAAGGCTTTCGTATAAAAACACAGATAAAAACACCGTCTATTTGCCACTTTTATTGTCAAACATCGACCATTATCATTTAAGAGGAACAATTAAATTACATTTATTAACAAAAATATTACATTTAAAAACAAGCACTTGATAATTATTCGACTGTAGTACAAGAAACAATAGAAAAAAATAGCTTGCTGCTTTAGCAAAGTCACGTAAAGTATGGGTCAGCTACTTTAGTAGCAGCATACAAAACGGACTATTTTTGCACGGAAAGCAATAAGCGTTATATACGCAGAAAATCATTTGAAATATGGATAGTTTACTAATACTCAGGAAGAGTACTGAAGTAATTTGCCCATAAAGGGCTGTAGGGATAAACCAAGAAAGTGTCAGGACGACCGAAAAAAATAAATTTAAGCACGGAAGTGACTATAATAATATTGGAAGCTGTCAAATTCACAAGGACTGTATCAAAAGGCTAGGATTGCCTCTTAAAATCGGAATTATATGTTTGGCGTATGCCACATTTCATCCAAAAGCGACGTTAATAGCGTCGCTTTTTTTCTTTCTATCGCGGTTTTGCGCGGAATGTCGTAAAATAGTGATAATTGTTCATTAGCTAAAGTTATTACTATGTCTCGTACTAAAAAATCACGCAAGCCGGGCACAGGCTCAAGTGGCATCCTTAAAGATGACAAAAAAAAATTAGTGACCCCTACCCCTCGAAAAACAAAGAAAAAAAATGGCAAAGAGGCCGGTAATCGCCAAAAAGAAGCCAGCCCTAAAATCATCAACGGACAAAACTCATCAGCAAACAAAGATCCGCGTATTGGCAATAAAACGCCTATTGCTCTAGGCAAGCTTGTTGCTGCTCCGAGCAAAACCAAAGCGCCTAAACCAGCAAAAGTCATGCAAGATAACTCACCTATCGCAGCCATTCGCGCTGTGGAAGCGAGTGAGTCTTTAGAAGATCAGTTAAGCCGTATTGAACAAGATGTCAGGTTGCTTGAAATACTTGAAAAGCAAGACGATGACATAGCATTAACGGCTGAAGATGTTAATTATTACAATGAATTAATGGCACAGCATGAAAAAATCAGTCAAGCATTAGGCCTTGATGATGAAGATGAGATAATAGCACCGGTTAAACACTCAGACTCTGAAGATGATTTATGGGACAAATTTGATAACAGTGACTTATCAAAGTTTGAATAGGTAGCTTTAATGTTTTCAAATCCTTGGATATATCTCGCGCTATTAGCCATGGTGATTATTGGCGTGCTGGCAGCAGTGGCAACTAAGTTATTAAGTCAATTAAAACAGCAAACGCTGGAACAAGAGCAAAAAAAAGCCGCACAACAACAAGCGCTACAGCAGCATGATAAGAAAATCATCGCTAGCGTCATTATTATTGTGCGTGCAATGAAAGAAGCACAATGTGATTTTGCTGAAGGCTGTTGGCGTTTGAGTGTCTTGCTTGATTCATTAAAATTAAGCCAAGATTTAAATCTGCAATTTCCCGCGGTATTTAAATTTTATGAAGGGATTAAGCATATGCCTATTCTAGCTGAACGTAAAAAGCTAGATAAGCGAACCCGCATGAAGCTTGATCTTGAACGCATGAAGCTTGAAGCAGAGCTGGCGGAAGATATTCGCCGTGATATTGCATTACTGCACCAATACGCTAATGAACGTAACAGCATGTTGAGTCAATAATAGTATTTGCATAAAAATCTGCTTATTTTTATGTTATTACGCTAGCAGCATAATATAGTTAAATATTATAAAATCGCTTTAAGTATCTCAAGCAGTTGTTATACAAGAATAAAACAAAATAAAATTGACATAAGTCACAATAAAGCCGTCAGCATTGCGCTTGATCAATGTTTAGGCGGCTAGTTTATCTATAATAGCGTCAAATTGGTAAACGGGAAGACTCATGCAAGCAACTCAATTTTTCGATAGCGCGCTATTAAAGAAATATAACACTAGTGGTCCACGATATACTTCATATCCAACGGCATTAGAGTTTCATGATCAATTCAAACACGAACATCTAGTACAAGCGATTGAAGCCTCACCTAACCGTGAATTGTCTTTGTATGTGCATATTCCTTTTTGTCATAGCCTTTGTTACTACTGCGGTTGCAATAAAGTTATCACCCGTCATCGTGATAAAGCAGATACTTACCTTGAATTTCTTGCAGAAGAAATAGCCTCTCGCGCACCATTATTTAAAGATTACACCGTTAAACAATTACATTGGGGTGGTGGTACTCCAAGCTTTTTACGACACGAACAAATAACCAAACTAGTTGAACTACTAAAAGAAAAATTTACTTTTGCAGAGCAAGTAGAAATGAGTATCGAAATCGATCCTCGTGAAATTGAAATGAATCTAGCAGAGCACCTTTATAGCTTAGGCTTCAATCGTTTAAGCATTGGTGTGCAAGACATTGATCAGAAAGTTCAAGAAACCATCAATCGAGTACAGTCTACTGAGTTCATTGAAAACTTTATTGCCCATGCAAAAAAAGTTGGCTTTAAATCAATTAATATTGATTTAATCTACGGCCTGCCACACCAAAATATCGACACCTTTACTCGTACCTTAAATAAAGCCCATGAAATGGATGTCGACCGAATTTCACTATTTAGTTACGCCCACATTCCGTCTCGCTTTGCTGCCCAGCGTAAGTTAAGAGACGAATGGTTACCAAGTGTTGATGAAAAGTTTGCCTTAATGAAACTCGCTATCGAAAAGCTTTGCGATTTTGGCTATGATTTTATCGGTATGGATCACTTCGCTAAACCTGAAGATGAATTATCAATAGCCCAAAAAGCGGGAAATTTACACCGTAACTTCCAAGGTTACACCACTAAAGGCGGCTGCGACCTTTTAGGTTTAGGTGTATCATCTATTAGTGCTATTGGTAACAGTTTCAGTCAGAATACCAAAGAACTACAAGACTATTACAAAGCCATTGATACTCAAGCTCATGCCCATGTAAAAGGCGTCAGTTTATCCACCGATGATATTATTCGCGGTGAAGTTATTCGTGAATTAATGTGTAATCTTTATCTTGATAAAAATAAAATCAATGAAAAATTTGCCATTGATTTTGACCAGTATTTTGCCGAAGATTTGCCATCGCTAACCACCTTCATTAATGACGGCCTAATAACCAATAGCGCTGATGAAATCAAAGTGAATCAAAAAGCCAGATTATTAATACGTAATATTTGTATGAGTTTTGATGCTTATATGAAGCAACATTTAAATAAACAACGCTTTTCTCGCGTTATTTAATGCTCTAAAGCTCCTAAGCTAAATCGATGTTCGGCACTGTAAAAACATAATTCAGTGCCGTTTTTATTGCTTTCTTCTTTGGCCAGATCAACCCACTGATAGTAAACATTACGATGCACTTTGGCGGGTAAGTTGCGCCTAACGGTAACATATAAACCACCATCTTCCCTGAGTTCTAACGGGTGTTCCGCGCTTAAAATAAAGCTGTCATCTAAATTACTGCTAACTTGCATTAAGGTTTTTTCTTCATCCAGCCATTGCCACTGAGTAATCAAAAATGGCGCATCTTCGACAACAATACCAATTTTTTCAACTGGCGTTACTAAAAAGTATTTTTCTGCTTCTTTTTTTAAAACTGAAGCAAAGAGCTTAACTAAAGATAAGCGCTTAAATATCGTGCCGTTATAAAACCAGCTACCATCTGACTTTATAACTAAATCAATATCACCACAAAAAGGTGGATCCCATAATTCAACCGGCGGCATTTTTTTCTCATTGCTTTGCTCAGTGTTAAGGATTTGTGCAGAAATGCTTTCTAACGACATATAACTACCTTCTATAGGGCTTTAACTAATATTAGCAAGTAAACGGTAAAACTTCGAATGGAAACTCTCAGATAAATTAGCTGTACGACTAGCGTTAAGCAAAGCGTCAATCTCGATAATATTTTGTCTATTTATTATAAAGTTAGTAAACATCCTTTTACTTATGTATATTTATTTATAAATACTGCATATTTATCAAAAATAATATGTGATTCGTTAATATAAATAATACCGACCACGGCAATATATTAGTTAAAAATAGTGCTGTACAGTTCATAATTTAGGTGACCTTTTGATGTATAAGTTTTAAAAAGATTAATCATAAACTAATTTTTTCCTTTCTTGCTCTTTCGCTACTTCCTCTAATCATATTTGCATTTTTTAGCATCAATATGGCAAAAACGTCCATGCAACAGCATGCTTTCGATCAATTAGAGTCGATAAAAAGCGTCAAAAAAACACAATTGACAAACTATATTTCAGCTCTAAAAGCCAGTTTACTGATACTCGATAGTGATCCTTATACTGCAATAGCATTAGAGAAATTTTCTGCAGCAACACTAAGCACAGGTATCAATGGAAACGAGTGGCAACAGCTAGAACAACAATATGGACCACATCTAAAAAGTATCAATAAAATTAACGCTTGGTACGATTTATTCCTGATTGATTTAAAGGGTAACATTGTTTTTAGCGCGGCTAAAGAGTCTGATTTAGGCATGAATATCGGCAATTCAACACTTGCCAACAGCAGCATAAATGACGCTTTTATAAAAGCCCAACGTAGCGATATTGGCATACTGACTATTAGTGATTTCAAACCTTATCCGCCATCAAATAATGAACCTGCAGCTTTTATAATGGCCAAAAAATATGATATCAATGGTTCCCATATTGGCTATATCGCCCTGCAATTCCCAAGCAATAAAGTTAATGAGATTATGCAGCAGCGCGATGGCATGGGTGTCACAGGTGAAGCCTATTTAGTTGGAGAAGATAAACGCATGCGTTCAGATTCATTTCTTGATCCTAAAGGCCACTCCATTATCGCTTCATTCTCTGGTACTATTGCTGAAAATGGTGTCGATACTAAAGCTGTAGAGCGTGCATTTAAAGGCGAATCTGCTAATGAGATAATTAATGACTATAATGGTAATTCTGTATTGTCGTCATTTACTACTTTCAATTTAGGTACGTTTCAATGGGCTTTAATAGCTGAAATTGATGAATCTGAAGCTTTCGCTACCGCTAACGCACTGATAAAAATATCGACAATGATCATAATCATTGCATCCATCATTATTACCTTTATTGGCTTATTCATTGCCAAAAATATTAGCACATCAATCGTATTATCAGTTCAAGCTGCACAATACGTGTCATCGGGTGACTTAACCCACACCATTGAAGTAAATCAAAGTGATGAACTGGGTTTATTACAACAAGCTATGCGTGACATGACTATTCGTTTAAAAGCTATGATCGAACATATTTCAGCTTCTGCAGAGCAACAAGCAGCAGCTTCACAAGAACTCTCTAGCATCACAGCGCAAACTGACCAGAATGTCAGACGCCAACGTCAAGCAACCGATCAGGTTGCAACCGCTATTAACGAAATGAGCGCCTCTATAGATGAAGTCACCAGTAGAACATCGGAGGCATCTGATGCTGCTGACAACTCTAAGCTGCTGGTTAACACTAGCTCATTAACCATTAATGAAACTATCGAGCAAATCAAAGCGCTGTCAGTTGGCATACTCGATTCAAAAACCTTAATCGATGAAGTACAAGAAGGCACTGCCAACATTGTCAATATTCTCGTGGTTATTAAGGGGATTGCCGATCAAACCAACTTATTAGCACTCAATGCTGCTATCGAAGCTGCTCGTGCTGGTGAACAAGGTAGAGGCTTTGCTGTTGTTGCGGATGAAGTACGAACACTTGCACAAAACACGCAAAAATCTACCATTGAAATAGAAACCATGATCCAATCATTGGAAAGCAAAGTCAGCCGAGCAACGACATCAATGAATGTCGGTAGTGAACAAGCTAAGCAAATTGTTGATAGAACTCATGAAGTAACGCGCTCATTATCTGAAGTTGAAGCATCAGTGTCTCTCATTTCCGATATGAATATTCAAATTGCGACTGCTACACAACAACAAAGTGAAGTCGCACGAGATATTAGCCAACAAGCCGTGGAAATTAGCGATATCTCCGTTGAAACTGGTGATAGTGCCCAAGAAATTTCAGCGGCAAGTGATGAGTTGGCAAAACTTGCGGCTGATTTATCTGATCAAGTAAAAACATTTAAAATATAATTTAAAAATATACTAAGCAGTGGCTAGCAAATATATTTAGGACTGAGCCTTTTATTTAGTGCTGAAATATTTGCTAGTATTGTTGATAATTGCTTCTGAGCAACAAAAAAGTAAAGAAAAGCCGTCTCAAAGAAGATATTTTCCTTGTCAATAAGCTAACAAATGCAATATACTCTCCGCGCCTTACTACAAGGCGTTTTAAGTAAGTTCAGTGGTGGCTATAGCTCAGTTGGTAGAGCCCCGGATTGTGATTCCGGTTGTCGAGGGTTCAAGTCCCTTTAGCCACCCCATCTTTTATACACCCTCGAAAAATCCTTAGACCATCCATCAGTTCAATAGGCATGCGGTATTTAGCTACTTATTCCTTTATCTCATTTTACTTTTTTATACACTAAATCTTAGATAAAACATCGTAAGCGTCCGGCAAAGAGCATCTAAACAATGTGCCGAGTTCAAGTTAAGTTACTTCAAACAATTATTTCCCTTAGATTTCTGTAGCTCATACTGATAGCCGAATATTTAATTCGTCTGTCTGTTAAGTTTGTTTGAGGTAAGTAATTTATTAAGCTTTGAATTTATTGGTGTAATGACCTCTGAGTTTTAATGGACTATTTGCTTTAGCTAGCCTCTGCCTATAAAAGGGCGTTTGGACATGTTATTTTAAATAAACAACAATCTTAAATTTGAATTATGCGTGTATTATGCGCATAATATAAACATTAAATGATGGAGTGTTAATTATGAATATTACTTTAGGCAAAGAGTTCGAACGAAGAATTACTGAAAAAGTGTCTGATGGTTTATATACCTCAGCAAGTGAAGTGATCCGTGATGGATTAAGGCTGTTGTTTGAGAAAGACGTTGCTAAAAACAAGCAACTTGAGATCTTACGAGAAGAAGTAGCGAAAGGTTTTGAACAATTAACTGCTGGCGAATCATCAAAGCACAGCGTAATGGATATCTTTGAACAAGCCTCCCTTGCAGTAGATAGTAAGTCTACAAGTAAGAATACCAATGTCGAACTATAGGTTATCTCCTTTAGCCGAAGAGGATTTATTCAAAATAATTTCAACAACCATTGAATCTTGGGGAAGTACACAGGCAAAATTTTATGCTCAAACCATAGATGCGGCATTATTGAAACTAGCTCAATACCCTGACTTCGGTAGAGAAAGAAATGATATTTATAATGGTGCTAGAAGCTTTCCTGTAGAAAAACATATTGTGTTTTATCAAGTCAGTGATAACGGTATTGATGTTGCTCGTATTCTTCATCAACGTATGGATCTCTCAAAACATTTCTAATCGTATTTTGGTAAGGTTATAAGCATGACTGAAAGCCATATTAATAAACTTGCCAAAATAGATGATCGTCTTCAATTATTAAATGAAGAACGTCTTGCCTTACTTAATGAGCGCCAAGAATTAATAACACAGCATGAAGCTGAACTGGCTAAAAACTTCAACCTACACGCCTCTCCTGAATCTAAAATTGATCTTTTTCTTTCATATTTTAAAGGTCGTAACGATGTTTACCCATTTAGATGGGAATCGAAAAATGGAAGAAGTGGCTATTCACCTGATTGTTGGGATGAATGGAAGCCAAAAATTTGCAATAAACCAAAAATTAGTTGTACTGAATGTAAAAATCAGCACTTTAAAATACCTGACCATCAAGCTGTCTACGGACATTTAAAAGGGTTTAAAACCATCGGCATCTACCCTCTGTTAAGTGATAATTCAACGTATTTACTTGCGGCAGATTTTGATAAAGAGGACTGGTTTAAGGCTACATCTGCATTTGCAACGACTTGCGAATCATTAAATATCCCCTATCTATTAGAACGTTCAAGAAGTGGCAACGGTGGCCATATATGGATCTTTTTCTCGGAAGCTGTAGCTGCTAGTGATGCTCGGCGATTAGGTAATGGTTTACTTCGTAAAACAATGGAACTCTATCCGTTACTATCATTTGATTGCTTCGATAGATTATTTCCTAATCAAGATATTATGCCTGAGGGTGGCTTTGGTAACCTGATTGCTTTACCACTACAGCTAGAGCCAAGAAAATATAACAATAGTGTTTTCATTAACAATGAAGGCGTGCCTTATAATGATCAGTGGTCAATATTGGCAGCTACTCGAAAAGTGACTAAACCGCAGCTTCAATCAACGCTTAAACAGCTAAATTCTTATATTGAACGAACTCCTGCTGATATTGAAAACAATGATCCATGGAAGAAACTTAACGGTAATGAGAACATTAAGATCAATGATTGCCCTTCGATGGTCACATTAACGCTAGCTGATCAGTTATATGTTCCAATCGCTAATTTACCCGGAAAACTGACCTCTAAATTAAAGCATTGTGCAGTATTTTCTAATCCAGAGTTCTACAAACGGCAAGCCTTACGCTTATCAACAATTGGTACAAGTCGATATATTTGTTCCGCACATATAGAAAATGGTTATTTAATCTTACCTAGAGGTTGTTTAGCCGAAGTTACTCGCATCATATCAGACCAAACAATAGAGATTGAATACACCGATAAACGATTTGAAGGTAGCCAACTAAAAAAAATCAAGTTCACTGGTAAACTTAAAAGCCAACAGAAAAAAGCTGTTGATGCTCTATTTGCACAAACAAATGGTGTTTTTGTTGCGTCAACGGGCTTCGGTAAAACCGTTACAGGATTAGCTCTTGTCGCAAAGAGAAAGGTAAATACTTTAATATTGGTCCATAACCGACAATTGGCGGAACAATGGCTTGAACGGATAAAGGTATTCTTAATTAATGTGAAAGTAGGCTTATTGTTGGGAGGGAAAGATAAATTAACCTATGAAGTTGATGTTGCTACTTATCAAAGTTTAGTTAGCCGTAATGGAATAGACATTAAACCTGCCATTGAAAAATATGGGCAAATATTAATAGATGAATGCCACCACTTGCCTGCATCAAACTACGAGTGTTTGATAAAGTCAGTAAATGCTAAATATATTCACGGGTTTACAGCAACACCTAAACGCCAAGATGGCTTGGAAAAATTAATGCACTTCCAAATAGGCTCTGTTGTTTATAAGGCCGCAAGCTCTACCAGTAGTTTTGAACAACATGTGAAGGTGGTTAAGACTAATACTAGTTTTCCTTCAGAATGGTTAATTCCTGAGACTAAACCACACATATCTCAAGTTTATAAACACTTAGTTTGTGATCAAGTAAGAAATGAAATGATTGTTAACAGTGTCAAGCAGTCCGTAAACAATGACAGATCTGTTATGGTGCTTACCGAAAGAAAAGAGCATATTGAATTACTTGCTAAATTGATGGCTGACAAGGGAATAAAGGTTGTTGAACTGCATGGCGGTATTTCAACAAAAGAAAGGCAAGAACGAATAACTTTCTTATCCAGTAAACCAAGCAATGATGAAGCGGTTGTTGTCTTAGCTACAGGAAAATACGTTGGTGAAGGTTTTGATTTACCACATTTAGATACTTTATTCATAACACTACCGATAGCTTGGAAAGGCATTTTAGCGCAATACGCTGGACGAATTCAGCGAGAGTGGAGTAGTAAAACTATTATTCAAGTTTACGATTTTATTGATGATTTCCCAACATTACTGCGTATGTGGAAGAAACGAGCAAAAGGCTATAAAGCGCTAGGGTATAAATTTAATGAACAGAGAAGTTTAGATTTTGGCAATAAAAAATAAAAGATTTCTCTGGTACTATTCTGTGAGTTTGTAAAGCTAATAAATTACACTTAAATCCAAGCTATGACATGAGTAACACAAGTAATATCTAGCTTGATACACGTTAATCCAAGTAAAGCCTTTACCGACAACGTGATTGTGATTCCGGTTGTCGAGGGTTCAAGTCCCTTTAGCCACCCCATCTTTTCTCACACTAATCCTTTAAAATCAAAGTTTCTTAATAACTTGTAACGCATATTTTTAAAACAACGTCTGTGCATTGCTGTTGGTATGTAAAACTAATTCGACCTACTTTTACTCCGTATTTGAAACTAACTCACTTTACTTATATCCACATTCAGCTGCCAATTAATACCAAACTATCAGCCAAAACTCATTCACCTTATTTAAGTAGGCCTTATTCATACGCGTGTAAGCTGGAACTTTCAGTTATCACCTTTTAACATCAGTCATTCTGCCCCATCAAACAAAAAGGCTATTTTTTTAATTCAACGAAACTATCAATTGATTTGAAAGGCTATGATTACAGCGCATAAGTCTTATTTTCTCTACCCTGCACAAAGTATAACGACTAAAAAATGCTCGTAATAATTTGGTTTTATTGGAGTTTTAGTGATAGATTGGTCGAATTAATTATAAATAATATTTATATTTTGCTTGGCAAAGCTATTTCCCAATGGGTACAGGCTTGCTCATCATATATTTTGGCATGGACGTATTAATGATAAAAATTGTTATTCTTGCTTGTTTTGTTCTTTGGATGTTCATTCGTCAGCTTACCAAATCAAAGCCAAACTCTATTTGGCGTATTAAATTAAAACGTTTATCTCGTTATGCCTTAATTGGCGCCATCGTTTGGCTAATAACTATCGCCTTCGGCTCAGTAAAATATCAAATATATACTGACAAAGTATTTACCTATAAAGGTAATATACAAACTATTTTTGCTTGGCAAGAAAATAGATTACTCCCTATTGAGAGCCTTGCGACACCGGTACTGCTTTCTTTAGACTATGAAACTACTTACCCTTTGACAGAAAAGTCGGCGCAATCACTAACACAAAGCTATCCTTACGAACCTTACTATTTAGGTGTCAGCCAATTTTTAGGTACGGTTTTAACCTTCTTTTTTTTACTGTCCTACCTATCTCGCCATATTTCAACAGATAGACGATGGCAAGAAGCACTCGTTGCAGACAGTAAAGTTGGCTATCGAGATTTTATTAACTGGGCTAATAGCAAAAAATTAAGACGCTTACATTGCCTTAGTATGGAAAAAAAAGTTGAAATCGCAATACAGTCGATTGACCAACGAGCACGCTTAAAGCTTGAGATGTATCGTCAAGGCTATAATGCCCAAGGATTAAATTCAGCATTTCTTGATATGCTAAATGAGGTTGTTAAGTCAGGTTACAATAGCATCACGGTAAAAGCCGCACATCACGACAACTTTAAACCGCTTGCTGAAGTTAGTGACATCACAGTCGCCGCGCTAAATTTCGGTGCTCGAGAGCCTAAATTGTTTATGGAAAAGTATTATCAACATTACCTCTCAAATGCGTTAAATAAGGAAACGCCAGTTAAATTTGACACTATGGTGATTAATGCTCCCGAGCATTTACGCTTTTCTTACCCTGAGCCCAGTACCGCCAATAACTTATTAGAAAAGCAGTTAGCTAGCGTGCTTAATCAAGGAAAAAAACGCTTTACCGGCGATGATCTCGTTGAGTTCACCCCCAGCTCAAGTTCAATATTCAACCAACCAAATGTTTGCTTAGAAGTTTCTTACCTGTGCCAATTAGGTACAAAAAAAGGCTCACGACAGACCTCTCTTTGGGCGGGAGAAACCCAAAATAAGCTTATTACTATGGGCGGCACAGAATATCCTGGCGGGAATATGCTATGGCTAGTCTTTGGTATGGCATTTAACTGGCGGCTACTCATTAATGGTAAGGAAATTTCTACAGGCCATTGCAGCACATTACCCGACTCGGAGATATGTAATCTAAGCAGGCCAAGCAAACAAGATATGCCAGCGAAGTCTGAGGTTGAAAAACAAATTTTTGAAGTGGTTGCACTTTCTAATGTTAGTGTGTTTTTCGCGCAGTTAATGGGAGTCGAAGCGGATAGTATTAACCAGCATACCATTAATTTAAGGGATAAAAAAACAGCAGAGAAAGTAAAAACTCAAAATCAAGCATCTAATGAATTAACGGAAAAACTTGAAGATGCACTCAGAGGTGAAGCGCTAGAAGAGCTAATGAAAAGTAGTGGTATAGAGCTCTATCAACAAAATAAAGCCGCCGTTGACACTATTATTAGGGATTACATAAAAAATAATGGCGACACCGACACTGTTTTGATGATCATAGACTTACTCGGTGATTCAGCACCTGAACTAATCGGTTGGTTAACAAGTTTAATTGGAGATTCAAGTGAAGAATAAAATCTTATTGTTTTGTAGTTTCCTGTTCATTGCTAACTTAGCCAATATCGCACACGCTGATATTAAGAAGACAATTAAAGGCACCATTAAAAAAGGTATTCTTGAAGAGTTTGCCGGTGAATTAGCAAAACTGCCGGGGTTAAAGCAAGTCAAAGAAAAAATCGAAACCAACGAGTTTAAGCTTATTTCGACAAGTAAGCGGCGAGGAATATTAGCGCTAGATAATTATAACAATGCTGAAAATATCACCATTGCGCGAACACGTCATGAGCTTGGTTTAAAAATATTCGATCAGGCAATATTAGCGTCAGGTACTTACTGGTTAAAAGCTCAACCTAAAGATACTAAACAACAAGCGATTGAACGGAAAGTTATCATAAATAGCGGAGTTATCAATAAAACGGCACTAAATTTTTGGCAAAAAGGTTTAAAAGTTTTCCCGCTAGAAATTAACACAAGACCGCAATCAGCGAGAATTAGAATTTTAAACATTGTGCCTAAATATAAATTTTCTATGCCACTTTCGCCAGGAAAGTATCTTGTTGAAGTGAGCCATAAAGATTATAAAACAGCTAAATTTAATATTATCCTTGATCATAACCAAAACAATTTTAATGTCGCATTACAACCACAAAAAGTTGAAGTGATCAGTGTTACCGGCACTAAAAAAGCTGACGAGTCAGTCAAAACTGATAAACCTAAAAAAGAATATTCTTTAGGTTTTAATATAGCTTTTTGGAGTATTTTCACGCTGTTAGTCTTACTTGCAATATGGTTAATTTATCGCTTAATTAAATTTTTAAAGCAATTGCTCAGTAAAGCATGGCAAATGGTATCCGGTAAAAACGTGGCATAAAGTCGTTATTAATGGATGTTGTTATTGGCTTTCTCTTTAGCTTTTGTCAATTATAAAAGTAGGTAAAATAAGTCGTTTATCTTACCTATTTCAAGATTCAAGCTTTGCTATAAAGCATGGCGCATTAATAGTTTGCTGCTTTCTTTGCCGCGGCTTGCATCGCATCATCAACCACAGCTTTGAGGTTATTATCCGCAAATGATGCTAGCGCTTGATGCGTGGTGCCGTTTGGTGAGGTAACTTGCTCTTTGAGTTCGACCACTGATAATGCAGAGGTCGATGCCATGGTCAACGCGCCGATGCCTGATTGCATTGCTGCAGCCTCGGCTTGTTGATAAGTTAGGCCTAATTTCTGACCAGACTCAATCATCGCTTCTAAAAATAAAAAGAAATAGGCTGGCGCGCTGCCTGCGATAGCCACCACTGCTGGCATTTTACTTTCATCATCTAACCACAACGTTTTACCGATACAAGTAAGCACATCGTCGGCTAAGGTAATGCTTAGTTGATCACAGTTTTTAGCAGCCACTAAGCCGGTTAGTCCCTTGCACACTGCACTGGGTAAATTTGGCATTGCGGCAATAACCCGCTGATTACTTTCAAAGTGTGTTTGTAATTGTTCTGTGGTGACGCCCGCAGCAAGGTTAATAATAAGCGGTTGTTTAGCTGCATGCGTCATAGCCACGTTCAACTCAGTAGCAACTGTGCTGACAATATTTGGCTTTACGGCAATAAAAATAATCTCAGCAAACACTACTGCTGCGCTGTTATTTTCGCTAACATTCAAGCCAAACTTGCTTGTTAAAGTCTCACGAGTCGTTGCCGTTGGCGCACATACTAGGATATTTTTTGGCTGAAATTTTGCCATCAACAAACCTGTTAAAATTGCTTGTGCCATATTGCCGCCACCGATAAAGGCTATTTTAGTATTAGTAATAGCCACGGTTATGCCCTAACTTGCCCATCACCATTAACCAAATATTTTTCTGTGGTTAATGACTCAATACCCATAGGACCATAGGCATGTAATTTCGTTGTAGCTATACCTATTTCGGCACCTAATCCTAACTGAGAACCATCAGAAAAGCGCGAAGAGGCATTAACCATAACCACTGAGGCATCAACAAGTTGTTGAAATTTTGTCGCCGCCTTTAAGTCTTCAGTGCATATCACTTCAGTATGATTACTACCAAATTGATCAATATGTTCAACCGCTTGTGCAAAGTCATCAACTACACGAACAGCAATTTCTAAGCTTAAATATTCTTCACCAAACTCGTTTAACGCTATTTGCTTACTATTTTCAAAGTAAGGAACGCTCATAGCACAACCATTAACCCGTACACCTTTTTCTTTAAAATGTTCAGCTACCATAGGTAAAAAATCAGCGGCAATATCTTTGTGCACCAATAAAGCTTCTAAGGCATTACATACGCCTGTGCGTTGGGTTTTACCGTTTGATAGTACTTTTAAGGTTTTATTCAGGTCGGCTGCTTTATCAGCATAAAGATGACAAACACCTTTATAATGTTGGATCACAGGTATTTGGCTGTTTTCACTGACAAAGTTTATTAGCCCTTCACCACCTCTTGGAATAACCAAGTTAATGTATTTTTTCTGCGTTAATAATTGCGTCATTAATGCTCGGTCAGGATCAGCGATAACGGTAATAATTTCTTTTGGCAGCTGGTACGCGGTTAAAACATCTTGGAGTACTTTCGCAATCGCTAAGCTGCTATTCAAAGCTTCTTTGCCGCCTCTTAAAATCACCGCATTGCCTGACTTAATACATAAACCAGCAGCATCAGCTGTCACGTTCGGGCGCGCTTCAAAAATCATACAAATAACACCTAACGGGATACGCATTTTACTGATTTTAAGGCCATTAGGCATAACATCTTGGTCTTTAATAGTACCAACAACATCGGGTAACTTCGCTACGGTTTCTAAGCCTACGGCCATATCTTCAATACGTTGATCATTTAATTGTAATCGGTCAACCATCGATTCACTCAAACCATTTTTTACTGCAAATTCAATATCAATAGCATTCGCTTTGAAGATTTCAGCTTTACCGACTCTCAGCGCAATTGCCATATCATTGAGTAGTTTCGATTTAGTCTCAGCCGTTTGAATTGCCATGACTTTAGCCGCTTGGGCTGCATTGTGTGAAATAGTAGTAATTAAATTCATTATGACTCCATTAACGCAATATATTGTTTTGAAATTATCGGTTCTTGCGTTTTATCTAATTGTTCGGAAAAATCTTGATTGTCGCTATCTGCAACAAAGTTAAGTAGGCAGCTGCTGTAATTAGTTTTAACTTTCGCTAATTGATCGCCATTGTCCTTTCGCAACATAACAATATCACCTGATGAAAAATCACCATTTACGCTCAGTAAATCTTCGGCCAGTAATAAGTCACTGGAGCCGTTATCCGTGATGTCATATTGGTTGCCAACAATCAACTCACCCTGGGCACGTGTGGTATGACGCATCCAATGAACGCCGTCAAGCATAGGGTTTTTATGCGAATAAAAGTGCGTTCCAGGATTACCATTAGCGAGTAACGTTTCGAAGCTTTCAGCTTTAAAGCCATTCACTATGTAAGTATCAATACCATGTGATACTGCTTTTTCAGCGGCTTGAATTTTAGTTTTCATGCCGCCAGTACCAACATCACTGGTCGCGCCACCGGCCATGCCATAAATTTCGGCATCGATCTTATAAACATCTGCGACTAATTTTGCATCTTTGTTGATATGAGGATTTTCTTCATACAAACCGTCAATATCAGAGCAAATAATTAAGGCATCTGCATGTGCGGCTGATGCAACCATAGCCGATAAATTATCATTATCACCAACTTTAAGCTTGTCTGTTGTCACTGCATCGTTTTCGTTGATAATAGGCAGGATATCATTCTCTAATAAGGTTTCTATGGTATCTCTGATACTTTCATAACGAACACGGTTACGTAAATCGGCATGTGTCAGTAAAAGCTGCGCAGCAGGGAAATCAAATAACTCATCCCATGTGGCCATCATTTCAGCTTGGCCGGCAGCAGCCATGGCTTTTTTAATAACGATATTAGCCGCTTCGCTATTACTTTTACTGCGATCAAATAAGTGTGCGCCAGCGGCTATCGAGCCTGAAGAGACTAAAACCACTTGTATGCCTGATAAGCGACATTGGATGATAAAATTTGCAATGCTGAGTAAATATTTACTGCTACAGCCAGCTTTTTCAGGTGCAATTAGAGCACTGCCAACTTTAATTACTATTCTCTGCCATTGTTTTATATTCACGGTAAGTCCTTAGATTTTATACTGCTAATTAGATTATTCATTTTTCACTAACCACAATAATGATTAGCGTATTAGCAACAACACCAGCTGTTGATTATTTGCATGAGATAATTCCACTACAAACTAAATAAAATAAAGAGGCCCGAGCCAAACATCGCTTAGCTTCACTTTAACAACACACGGTCTATTACAGTGCATAACGCCATAATCGTGTGACAAGTTCAGTAAACGATTAATAGTAAACCACTCAACATTAGACATAATTTTATAATGTATTATTGATATTTTACGACTAAGTTAATGTTTTTTATTTAATTTTAAAAATTCAGGTGTGTGCTTAAAATTGCGGGGATATAGTAGCTAACGATAACAGCTCAAACATTGGTCTTTTAAAATACAACGCTGTGTCGAAGTTTTATCTGTAATATTGATAACTTTGCCCTCTTTGGTTAATCAGTTTAAATTTAGTTAGTGCACTAAAGATGCGTATACTAACTAGATTAATAAGAAAGATCAAGGTTTGCTTAATTAATCATCGCTAAATGGCGAAAAAATCTTAACTGCAGATAATAAACTAACGTTATCAAGAAATGATAAATAGAAATATATCGCTCTAGAGGAATCTTTCCCCTCGATTTATTTTTCTAACCTTTTAAGATTACTGACGCTACGTGATATTTTTATAAACATCCACAGCATCAACAATACAATTAAATCAAATAAAAACAACAAATTAAAACTTATCCAATATTTATTCTATCTAAACATAGGCCACCTAAGTCTTACCTCACCATGAAAAGTATGACTCTTTATCAAGTCACTTAAGGGTAATCATTGGAGAAAAATTTGATACTCGACAAGTTTTTTTTAATAGAAGTTCGGAAAGCTTAGTACACTAAATAAATGCATCGACGAGTAGCTAGCCTACCCAGTTATAAAACTCAATGATGCTAACAGGTTAGCATCGACTCGAAAAATACAAAAACGCAGTTCTAGTATTAAAAATTTTAGCAAATACTGAATTGAGCACAGCCACTAAATGTATGGCTATTATACCAAGTCCATGAAGTTTGTTCCCACTCAGCGCTTACCAAGGGTGATTTTAAAAGCCTTACAGGCCCCGTTATTAATTTCGATAAGGTTTTCACAGGAATGTCAGTCATTAGAACAACGCAGGAGCAGTTGTCGAGAATAACCATTATCTTTAATCAATGCCATGCCTACACTTAGGTCCAGTCTGAAACGGTAAACCTGCGTCGCTAAACCTTTTAAACTGCACTGAGTGGAAAGAAACTTGTAAAATTGGTATTAATTGCCAGTAACTAGAAAAAATATCTTGTAGCAAGTTGCCATTGTCGTTCAGTTAAATCAATCGCCTGTTCAGTATACATACGGGCCGGGCGGTAACTATTAAGCCAGTTATACTCTAGCGATAAAAATACCGGCTTACTATATCTATAAGTATAATTTAGCGTTGCTGATTTACCGTATTCATTATTATTATCACCGACAGTTAGATCATTATCAGTGACAGAAAATTCTTCTAAACGTATCGTCATACGGTGCTTTTTAATCCGCTTTGAGAGCGCAATAAAGGCACTTTTATAGTCGTTATTAACCACATCTCTACGTAAAGGGCTTTGCATCAAGGTATCGCCACTGAGAAATTGGCCGCTCAGTTCAAATGCTGCCGGTAAACGCCAGCTCAAACCAAAATGATAGAAACGTGTACGCCAGCCATATTGACCATTTTCAACGATATAAGGCGTCGCATTATTGTCATAATAACCAGCAGAAATCTGGCCTTTTTGATGAAATTTCACTTTAGTTCGAAAATGAAAACCCCATTTATCATCTAACTCTAAAAAGGGATCTGAATTGGCCGCTTGGCCATTAAGATCATAACCTGGCATACGGGCACGAAAGTCAGGAATTGCTTTTGACTCTGTCCATAATGTTTGGCGATTGCCTACGGTCCAACCGTGCCAAGATAGCAGAGCACCCGCAGGGTCGTTATTAACAAAAGCAGTGGCCGCTAAAGTAATGTCAAAAGCATTGTTATTAAACTTACCTAAACGGGTTAATGCAACTTCCCCACCAAGCACACGAATCTCTTCGCCAAGCCAAGTGTTAATCGCGGAAGAATTTAAGGTGTTTCGACTTGCCCAAGCATACGCATTGTTTTCTAGGGATATTTCAGGGTAAAAAATACCGATTTTAGTTTGCCAACGATAACCAGCTTCATTCGGCAGTGTCCGGTATTTTAAAAATGTTTCTGTTAAACCGACAACACTGTCATTTTCATCACTATAGGCGTTGGCAACAACATGCGCACTCAAGCCTAAATCCCATGTAACAACAACTTCACCACCCGCTTGCGCCAATGAAACATTCGTCCCATCATGGCTATTAAACTTACCATAACCACCATTAACATAGCTCTTGAGTGTATCAGCAGATGTTGCACGTATGTCTAACACACCATGCAATTGATACTCTGCTGAATGTACACGACTGATCACCAGTATTAATAAGGTTAGTGTAAATATTTTTAACAAAACATGATCCTATTCAAAGGCATAGACTTTTTTTTCCAATAACCAAGCAGTGAGCTCTTTAGCTGGTTTAGGTCGACTAATAAAATAACCTTGACCAAGTTCACACTTGTTTCTCGCTAACCAATTGAGTGCAAACTCGTCTTCAATACCTTCAGCTACAACACTCAAGCCCATATTATGTGCGAGTTCAATAGTAGAACGTACGATAATACGGTCATCTTCATCATCACACAACCGCTGAACAAAAGACTTATCTATTTTAAGCTCATGAACCGGTAATTGTTTTAACTGTGCTAACGATGAATAGCCAGTGCCATAATCATCAATTGAAATTCGCATACCACGGTCTTTAAATTTCTGCAAAATAGCAATGGCCGCTTCAGGGTCATCAACAACCGCGCTTTCGGTAACTTCAAGGGTAACTTTCTCTGCCGGCACCTGATACTTTTCAACTGACTGGCAAATAAAATCATAAAAGTCAGGCGCTTTAAGATTTTCTGCAGAAATATTGACCGCCACACTAATATTTAAACCTACCTCACACCAGGCGTTGTATTGCTTCAACGAATTAATAAACACCCAATGCGTTAACGCATTAATTTGCCCTGTTTGCTCCGCAATATGAATAAAGTTATCCGGTGGTACCATACCTAAGGTTGGATGGCGCCAACGTACTAATGCCTCAACATGGGTAACAATACCTGATGCTAAATCTAACTTCGGCTGAAAATGTAGCTCCAATTGGTCATCAATAATGGCATCTTTTAAATCATTAATCAGGTTCAGGCGTTCAACGCTATTTACATCAAGTCCTTGATGATAAACCTGCACTAATTGGCTCACCTTATGGCTATGATGCAAGGCCGTATCAGCCATCTGTAAAACAGACTTAGTATCGTGGCAATGCTCAGGCACTGAAGCAATACCTATCCGCACTTGTAGTTGCAGGTTGATACCTTGATATTCGCAATTGTCTTCTAAGACTTGATGAATGCGGCTGACCAAAAGTTCAGTGGAACTATGTTCATTAATTTCTGCAAGTAAAATAAACTCATCAGCACCAATATGGCAAAGTAACTGAAATTCATCGAGCGTACTTAAGCGCAGCGCTGCCGCTTTAATTAACCAATCACCTACATCATGGCCCAGTGTTTCATTAACATCTTTTAATCGGCTCAAGTTCAGATGAAAAATGGTAAAAGCTTGTTCGCGATCTGCTAAGTTTTGCAGCGCTACTTTTAAAACGCTGCGATTAGCTAAGTCAGTCAGTGGGTCGTGATTTGCTCGATGCGTTATGGCTTTTTCTCGCGAAAGCACAGCAGATTGCATGGCATTAAACTCGTTCGCTAACTGCCCTAACTCACTACTATCGTTAACCTCTACTGTTTGATGATAATCACCACTAGCAACAATTTTCGCTTGCTTAACTAATTGCTTAACGGGTTTAGTAATTGAGGCGGCAATAATATAAGCAGCCGATAAAGAGAGTAACAAGGTAATAAATGTTAAAATTAAAAACTGCCACCATTGCTCTTGAAGTACTGCCACAATATCAGCACGCAAGCCATACATGGCAAGGGCTAATTGCAATTGCCCAGCTTCATCAACAAGGTGACCAATAGCAATGTAATCATTCGGGGTTTCACCATTAACCACTTGTTTAGTAAAGTCTAATTGTGCTGCAGAGTTTGAAGATGCTATCAAACGCCATTCTTCACCAATTTTAATCGCGAAATCAGTATGTAACTGAGTAATATCGAGAAAGTGCTGCGCCAATTCTTGGTTAATTTCAAAACCAAATGCCAGCCAACCAATGGTTTTAGCGCCCACATTCATCGGCGATAAGCTAATTTGATAAACAGAGTCGCCTAAAACATAAAGATGTGATTGCTCTTGGCTTTCTAACCATTGTGGAAAACGAAAGGCTTGTTCACGTTCACTGCCCTGCTTAACTTTTGATTCCCCGGCTTGATTTTTACCGAGCACAAGCTGAGCAGTAACTAGCCCTTTTGAGGAAATTGCCATCGCAAGGTCGGCATCAATACGTTTACGATGGTTATTCATCGCCACTAACAAACTACGTAATTCATCTTCAAAAACTTGCTTGATACCGTAGTCTTTAGCTGCTGTTTCAGCAAAGGCGGTCAAATAGTCTCGTCGGCTATTAAACTGGGTATTAAATATAGTTTTAGCTGTGCTTAAACGATTGGTAATTTCTTGTCTTTCTTGGCTTTTGTTACCCTCTACTATGGTCCACAATGCAATAGCTTGCACCAGCAGTAGCAATAAGACAAAAAATAAAAATATTTTAGTTTGTAGGCTCTTCATTAAGAGGTTGATCCCTAATAGTCAGATAAAAAATCAAAATCTTCTTCGCTTTTTTGTTCTGATATTTTTAGTATTTTGTTATCAAGCTTTATGGTTACTTGTTTTTGTTCTGACAAATCTATTGGCTGATAAACACGATTATTAACTGCATCAAGTTGTGGGTGCCAAACAATAAGTTGATATTTTCCGGCCGGCGGCATAGGTAAATCAAGCCGACCCTTTTCATCTGTTTTACCAAATAAAGGGGTATCAACAATCAATAAATAACCACTCATCCAGTCATGAATATTACAGCCCATAGCAACTTCACCGGTTTGCTGAAAATCACTTTTCATCTGTGATTCACCGGCACGAATCTTGAAAGAGAACTTATTATCACCAATAGGAGAGTATATATGATGTGTTATATCATCTTTATTTTTAAAATTTACCTTATTCCCTAATTGCATAATACTAATGTAGGGCGTAAAAGAACGGTCAAACTGACCGACTTCCACAACCTTTTCATTAAAAGGCAATGAAATGTCATCTTCTGGCTGTAAATAAACCACCATATCAGGTAAAGCTTTATGGTCGTTATCTACAACATTAATATTTATATTTTCGGCAATTACATAATAAGGTAAGCAACAAAAAATTAGGACATTCAGATAGAGAGAGCGCAATTGTCATCCTCTGATTAGCGTTAAGTGGTTAACAAAGACCTTGTAAATAGATAAATAGTTTCAAGCTATTATTGCTGGTTACGAGTAAAAATATGCCCTTTTAGCATCGCAACCAGCGAGTAGCGTAATATTACGCTATTTTTAGGTAATTTTTAACAATTTGTGCACCGGTATCAGCTTGGATAGGTTTAAAAATAAAACCTGAAATCCCTTGGCTTTGACAACTTTTAACCAGTGCTTGATCGGTGACTGATGACAACATGACTACAGGCACTTTACTGCCATTAGCTCGAATGTTTGCTAAAGCCTGATCACCATTCATTTCACCCATAACAACATCCATGATCATAAAATCAGGTTGCTCTTGTTGCACCATAGTTACCGCCGTTGAACCATCATCGGCTTCAACAACATTGTTATAACCCAGTTGCGCTAAATAACGTCGTAACGCCTTGCGGATCATAGCGCTATCATCGACCAGCAAAATTTTACTGTCGACAGGCAGTTGTTTAGTATGTGGGTTGGCAATACCAGAACTTGCTTCGCGTTTAATCCCTACTGATTGGTATTCCACATGACGAATTAACAAATTAAAATAATAACGCCCAACCCCTTCAATCGTGATCGGAACGGTAATCACTTCTTTCACACCGGCTAAATATTTATCCATATCATTGACATCATGGACAAAGTACGGGCTTGAAAATTTATAATCTAAACTATAACGGCCATGTAGATCGGTTGAACGACCCACAATAGTATTACCCCATTCAGCCAAGGCATTACTTAATTCTTCATTAATTTCAGTGAATTGATATTTTTCTTCAAACATATTTTCACAAACAGAGTTACCAATAGCGATTGCCGTCTCAGGATAGTGATGCATCATAATCACACCATCTAAGCCTCCAGTAACTTCAGAGCATACCGCGTAACCTTTAAAGCGAAATTCATCAACATTATCGACAAAGGCTTCACCAGCCTCGCCAACTAAGTTAGTCATGGCTTTTAAACTGGCAAGTGACTCATTAATAAATGGGTATAAAATAACTTTATATAAAGCTTCTACTGACATGGTGATCCCTCGTTTATAATTATTTTTATATCGACTTTATTTAGTACAATACTAAGCTCAAACAAGAATTACAAATTTAGCTCAAACTACCGGCAAAATTATATTTTCACCCATCAGTACTTACGCAAAAATTTCACCACTACAACAATAAATGTTGCTCAATAGGAAAGAACTCATCAGCCGCATTAATTAATGCCTGAGCAGTCAGCGCCGTCACGCCATAGACATGAGTTTTAACACCGTCGCGTGACCTGACTTTTCTCAGTAACAAGTCAAAATCGCCATCACCCGACAATAAAATAACAATATCAACCTCAGGTGCGGTTTCCATAACATCTACAGCGATACCGACGTCCCAATCGCCTTTTGCCGAGCCATCACGACGCTGAATAAAAGGTTTGAGTTTAACGTTAAAACCTATATGTTTTAAGGCTTTTTGAAATTTATGCTGTTGGTCGTCACTACGTTGTATTGCATAAGCGTTAGCCAAAACAATATCACCTTGTTGGCTGATTTGTTGCCAAAAATTGCGATAGTTAAATTGCTGTTGAAAAGTATCTCGTGTGGTGTAGTAAATATTTTGAATATCTACAAATATGGCAATTTTAGGTCGTTGTTCACTTGCTTGCATAAAAATCCTTTTGATTAACAGAAACCATAGTGTATCTATAACCATGACACTTGAAGATGCAGAAATTCAGCTTGAAGTATCATAACAATATAGTCAAACAATTTGGCTATGCATGCTGTATTTTCATGCTGGCACAGACTTTAGTCACATTAAATAGCGCAAGCAAAGTTAGTGATAAAAATAAGCGCTAAATCTCAGAGATAATGATATCAAAGTGATTAAGTATCACTGAACGAGAAGAAACCCATTACAATGGCTATGATAATTTCATCGGCAAAACCTGCATTTTACGTAGTGATTAATTCAATGAGCATAAGAGACAAGTTTTAAGCTAAGTGTTATAATAACCGGTCAAATAAAGTTGAGAAAAACAAGATGTTAGCTATTCGTAAATTATTTTATTTATTATTACGCTTACCCGTAATGTTATTAGTGCGTTGCAAAGTTGTTGCCGACGAAATAATTAATGCCAAAAAACTCAAGGCTGAGCAACCAGTATTTTATGTTTTACGTCACCAGTCAGCCAGTGATGTTTTATCATTACGTACTGCCTGTAAAAAAGCTGACTTGCCTGATCCGTTATCAGAGGTGAATGTTGACGGACAAATCTTATCTCGACTGCTATTTTTAGAAAAACCGACGGCATTATTTCATTGGCGCAAACCGCAAAAAACCACCGCGATAGCACAAGGCTTCGAGTTACTTAATGCCCATGCAAAAAATGAACAGCTTGATGCTCAACTTATCCCTGCCAATGTTATTTGGGGCCGTACACCAACAAAAGAAAAAAATAATACTAATGTTGGCGCCCTATTAACGGATCAAGAGTCGCCAACTTGGTTACGCAAATTTTTTATCGTCTTATTTTTAGGCCGCCATACGATGGTGCGCTTTAGTGAAGCTATTTCATTTCGCCATATGGCTGATAAACATGGTAGCGACGAAGCCAGTGCAAAAAAATTAATGCGTATTGCCCGTTTTCACTTCCATCGTCAAATCATAGCGGCAACAGGTCCAAGATTGATGCATCGCCAGCAAATGTTCGATCATTTAATGGTTAACCCTGCCATTAAGCGCTTGATCAGCGAAGAAGCAAAAAATAAAGATATTCCTGAAGCACAAGTGAAAAAGCAAGCATTAGCGATAATGGATGAGATCGCCGGTGATTATCGTGATGTCACCGTACGTTTTGGCGAGCGCATACTGGGCTGGTTATGGAATCGCCTCTATAACGGCATCGAAGTTCATCAAGCAGAACGCTTAAGAAACTTAGCTCAAGAAGGCCACGAAATAATCTATGTGCCTTGTCATCGCAGCCATATGGATTATTTATTACTCACCTATGTTATTTTTCAGCAAGGTCTAGTAACCCCCCGGATTGCCGCGGGTATTAATTTAAACTTCTGGCCTGCAGGTCCAATTTTTAGAAAAGCGGGGGCATTTTTCATTCGTCGTAGCTTTAAAGGCAATCGCCTTTATTCCACTATTTTTCGTGAATATTTAAGCTTACTGTTTGAGCGTGGTTATTCGGTAAAATACTATTCAGAAGGTGGCCGTAGTAGAACCGGCAGATTACTTGCGCCGAAAACAGGCATGCTCGCTATGACCATTCAAAGTTTATTGCGCGGCATTGATCGACCATTAACCTTAGTGCCGGTTTATCTTGGCTATGAACATGTGATGGAAGTAGGCACATACCATAAAGAATTGAGTGGCAGCCAAAAGAAAGGTGAGTCCATATTTGGCGTTATTAAAGCCATACGCAACTTACGAAATTACGGCAAAGGTTACGTAAACTTTGGCGAGCCAATTAATATTAATCAATTTTTAAGCCACCAGGTACCTGATTGGAAGCAAGATATAGATCCGATAGATCCTCAAAAGCCAAAGTGGCTAACGCCCAGTGTTAATATACTCGCACAACAAGTCATGACCTCAATCAACCAATGTGCAGCATTAAATGGTGTCGCTTTAGTGTCACTGATTTTACATGCAACTGAAAACAAAGCCTTAACCAAAGCAGAATTAATTAGCCAACTTGATTTCTTCTTGGACATGCAAAGAGCGGCGCCATACCATAGCGAATTAACCATCCCGACTGAAACTGGAGCGCAATTATTAGCTCACGTAATTTTGCTCAATAAAGTAACGATTAATCAAGACAGTTTTGGTGACATTATTTCATTAACCGACAGTGCAATTCTAGAGTTACGCTACTATCGCAATAACATCCTACACACCTTTATATTACCGTCATTGGTGTGTCGTTTATTAGAGCGTAACGCAAAAATTAGTCAGGATGACTTACTTGGTCAAATTCAACGTTTAGTGCAGCTACTTAAAACTGACTTGTTTTTATGGCAATCGGCTGAAGATGTTGAGCAACAAGTCAAAGCTGTTTGTCAGTTCTTAACTGAACAAAATATTGCTAAACAAAGCAAAGCCGGCTTTTGGTCACTTAGCCCAGATGATGAAACGCGTGCGAAAGTACGTTTAATTGCCGAGTGCGTGAACGAAACCATGCAACGCTTTGCCATTATCACTTCATTGCTGAGCCAATTGGCGCCGATTAAGAAATCAGAGTTAGATGAAAAAGTGGTTGCCATTGCCCAGCGACTATCGGTACTCAATAATATCAATGCCCCTGAGTTTATTGATAAAAAAGCCCAATCGACTTTAATTCTAGCGATGAAAGAGCAGGGTTATATCGTCTTAGATGATAACGATAAGTTAGTCGACAGCAGCACTTTAGGCCTATTGAAAAGCTCAGTCAGTAATTTAGTCGATATTGAAGTATTACAAAGTATTATTCGTTAATACCTTACTGAGATAAGTATTTACTGCTTGTTAATTATACCAAGTCTATTAAGTTTGTTCCCACTTAGTAGAATTGGTATGAGCAGCAGATATGCTGTTATTTTGCTCAGAAAAATTTATAAGTATTCCACCGTAACACCAACAAAAACAACTAAGCCAACATAGTGGTTATTCAAAAAGGCTTGAAAACAACGCTCACGGTCACGTCCAGAAATTAGTATTTGTTGATAACAAAAAAATCCTGCCGCTATCACTAATGACAACTGATAAGGCCAACCAAACGCCAATATGTCACCGACAGTGAACAATAAAGCTAAGGTCATTAGCTGCAAAAACATAATAATACGTTTATCAGTTTCGCCAAAAATAATCGCTGTCGACTTAACACCAATTCTTAGGTCATCATCACGATCAACCATGGCATACATAGTATCGTAAGCAATAGTCCATAATACGTTAGCAGCAAATAATAACCATGCTGCTAGTGGTATTTGACCTTGCTCTTGGGCAAAGGCCATTATCATACCCCAGCTAAACGCCGCACCTAGTACCACCTGTGGAAAATGGGTAATACGTTTCATAAACGGGTAGCTCGCAGCTAATAACACCGCAACAAAAGACAGCACAATAGTATAATTGCTTAAAGTCAACACTAAAGCAAAAGCCAAGAGAATAAAGCTAGCAAATAACTGTAAAGCTTCACTACTTGACAATGCCCCGGTTACTAAAGGACGATTTTGCGTACGTTTGACTGCCCCATCGATTTGTCGGTCAGCATAATCATTAATAATACAGCCAGCACTGCGCATAAAAAACACACCTAAGCTAAACACCAACAGCAGATGTAACGAAGGCCAGCCATCAGAAGCTATCCATAACGCCCAGTACGTTGGCCATAACAACAAATAGGTACCAATGGGCTTATTCATGCGGGTAATTTGTTTAATCGCCGTTAGCTTTTTCGTTAACTCACTCAAGGTAATGCCCTTTTATTTTTGATATGCCATCGCACCGGGCAAAAAGACTTCTGCCACCATCAGCGGCTTAGCATCCAAAACAAATATCGAACGTCGCCCCCATAGCGGTTGTTGATTTTCTGCTATTGCTAAGTAATTAACCAAATTAGCAACGCTGGATTGTGCATTAAATGCTGTTACTTCAATTTTTTTACGCAACAAGTCAGGGTGATTAAACAACACCTGCCCTAAAGACTGTGTCCCTAAGTGAGCTAATTGCTGCTGCGCACCGGTTAAAGAACTGAGCGGTAATAAGCTACGCGCAAACACTTGTGGAATATCATCACAATACAATAATACTTCTCGTATCAAAACTTGCTCACCGGCGACGATATCATCATTGGCCTCGGCGGCATCACAAGCGATAATTTTTTGTCCGAGCACTTCCACACGAAAGTCTTGGCAAAGCGCTTTTAAACGTGCCGTTAATGAACTGGGATCAAGTAACCAATCACCTAGGTTGTTGGGAAGAGTATAGGTGTCTGGCGAGTGCCAATTTGTGAGCATTTGCACGGGAAATAATAAATGTTCTGTTGTCATACCTGAAAACTATTTAACGAAAAACGAGCTATGATAGCGTTTAGCATGACAAAAATACAGCTTACTGCGTGCAATAACCGACGATTAGCAGATTATAAATAAAGCTGAATTTTTCATAAAAACATCCGTACTTTAAAAATTACTAAATAATTCAGCGCTTGATCAAAATTCGCGTTATCATTTACTATCATCAACATCTTTAACTAACGTCCTAATTTGAGTTCTAATGTATGAAAACATCCATTATTTTAATGTTGGTACTGCTGAGTTCACCTTTGGCTAAAGCGGCTGATTATGCTTACTTTGGCTTTGAACCTTCTATTGTGACCAATTACGTAGCAGTGAAGAAAAAAATGGGTTACGTGCGCCTATCTGTAGAGCTCATGATTGAAGACGCTTCAAATTATGATGTTGTTGAGCATCATGCGCCACTATTGCGTGATGCCATTATTAATATTATTGGCCAGCAACCTGAGTCAAAAGTAAAATCGATCAATGGCCGTCATGAAATACAACGATTATGCGAAGAAAAAGTTAAACAATTATTGGAAAAAGAAACCGGCAAACCTCTAATTAAAAAGCTTTTATTTACCCAATGGTTAGATAATTAAGCGCTTTAATTATACAACTTAGCACTACATTAGCGAGTTTAGAACACACTCAGTATGACTAAAGAGTGTGTTTTTTTGTCTTTAAAACCTGCAAAAAAGCCAATACACAACCACTAACTAAACCGAGTAGATGAGCCGTATTAGCAACATTAATCGGCATTAAACTGGTATAGCCGAGTAACAACCAAAACAACATAAAGCCGATAATAGGTTTTGACAATGACAGGCCTTTTTCAGGCATTAGCCAGCCTATCCACCAAACATAGCCAACCAGTGCGTATACTACACCCGATAAACCACCAAAATTAGGGCCGTCAACCATAAACTGGCCAACATTAGATACAACCGCAGAAACCACTAACAAATTCAATAAGCTAAACTTTCCGCTTACCTGTTCTATCGACCCACCCAACTGCCACCACCACATGGTATTAAAGACAATATGTAACCATGAAAAATGGAAAAAAGCGGGCCCTAATAAACGGTGAGGTGCTGCTAGTACCACATCAACACTGAGTTGTGGATAGAATTGTAAATGCTGAAAGACAACATTACCCCAACCGAAGTTACTGGCAAGGAACACTAGCCAACACGCAGCAAAAACAACTAAAGTCACGACTCCTGCATGTGAAAAAAATTGACTTTTAAAGCTACTCATTAACGTGGGAAAACTTGAACTAACCTCAGTTACATCACCATTTTGCCAAGCCGCTTGTTGGTACTTAGCTTGCTCAGGTTGATTAATAAATTGTGCAAATTCTTGCTGTGCGAAGTCGTATTTGTCTTGCTGACAATAAATAACAAAGCCATCAGCTGCTTTTTCAACTAGCGTTTGAACCTGTAAGGTTTTCAGGTAATCACAAAAAAGTAACGCAATACTATGTTGCGTTACTTTTACTAGTGGCCGTAAGTCAGTGTTTGGCATTAACAGGTTACAACATCCGGATGCTGTAACTGCCAATCAGTAAAGCCACCATCAAGCGAGTATACTTCAGTGAAATCTTGACTGATCAAAAATTGCGCCGCCTGTTGGCTTGAAATACCGTGGTAACAACAAACCACTACAGGAGCATCAAAATCAGCATCGCGTAAAAAATCAGCTAAACTTTCATTACTTAAATGAATAGCATTTGGAATATGCCCTGATTGAAACGAAGCAGGATCACGAATATCAACAACTACATGTGATTCATCAGCTAATACCTTATGCAGTTCGCTGATTTGCATATGTTTAAAACTTTCTTCACTACTTGCCATTATTCATTATTCCCAATTTAAGATAACTTTACCTGATTGTCCTGAACGCATGATATCAAAACCTTGCTGAAAATCATCAACATTAAAGTGATGAGTGATAATTGGCGTTAAATCTAGGCCAGATTGGATCAAACTCGCCATTTTGTACCAAGTTTCAAACATTTCACGGCCATAAATACCTTTAATGGTTAAACCTTTAAAAATAATTTGACTCCAATCAATTGCCATATCTTGACCAGGAATACCGAGCATGGCAATTTTTCCGCCATTGTTCATATTGGCCAACATATCGGTAAATGCCGATGGCACGCCTGACATTTCCATACCGACATCAAAACCTTCAGTCATGCCTAAATCAGCCATCACCTCGGTTAATTTTTCTTTACTAACGTCGACCGCGCGCGTTGCGCCCATTTGACGAGCAAGGTCTAGACGGTATTCATTAACGTCAGTAATCACCACATGGCGAGCACCAACATGCTTTGCCACGGCTGCCGCCATAATACCAATAGGACCCGCACCGGTAATCAAAACGTCTTCACCGACTAAATCAAACGATAAAGCGGTATGAACAGCATTGCCGAACGGGTCAAAAATAGCCGCCAAATCATCTGAAACTTCATCGGGTAATTTAAACGCATTGAAAGCTGGGATCACCAAATACTCAGCAAATGAACCTTCACGATTAACGCCAACACCAACGGTGTTACGACATAAATGTGTACGACCACCACGACAGTTACGACAATGACCACAGGTAATATGCCCTTCACCAGAAACGCGGTCACCTAAGGTAAAACCACGAACCTCTTGACCAATACCAACCACTTCGCCCGCATACTCATGACCCACAACCATAGGTACCGGAATAGTTTTCTGTGACCATTCATCCCAGTTATATATATGAATATCAGTACCACAAATAGCGGTTTTTTTAATTTTGATTAACAGATCATTATGTCCTAACTCAGGCTTAGGTGAGTCGGTCATCCAAATGCCCGGTTCGGCTTTTAATTTTGCTAAAGCTTTCATCGTTAACCCTCAATTACTTTCATTTCTTTACCGATACGAATAAAGGCTTCAATGGCTTTATCCAATTCAGCTTTAGTGTGCGCGGCAGAAATTTGTGTACGAATACGGGCTTGGCCTTTTGGTACGACGGGAAATGAGAAACCAATAACATAAATACCTTCAGCTAATAAACGTTCCGCCATAGCACTGGCCACTTTCGCATCACCTAACATCACTGGCACAATGGCATGGTCAGCACCAGCACAAGTAAAACCAGCGGCTTCCATTTGTGTTCTAAAATATGCCGCGTTGTCTTTTAAGGTTTTACGCAGTTCGTCACCTTCAGCTAATAAATCAATCACTTTGATTGAGGCATTTACAATCGCAGGCGCTAAAGAATTAGAAAATAAGTAAGGACGTGAACGTTGACGTAGCCATTCAACTACTTCTTTTTTAGCGGCAGTATAACCACCTGAGGCGCCACCCATCGCTTTACCTAAGGTACCGGTAATAATATCCACACGCCCCATAACATCACAATATTCATGGCTACCACGACCTTGTTCGCCAACAAAACCAACGGCATGTGAATCATCAACCATCACCATAGCATTGTATTTATCGGCTAGATCACAAACCGCTTTTAAGTTGGCAATAACACCGTCCATTGAGAATACGCCGTCAGTAGCAATTAGCTTAAAACGTGCACCAGCTTCATCCGCTTCAATTAAGCGCGCTTCAAGTTCTGCGGCATCATTATTGGCATAACGAAAACGCTTGGCTTTACATAAGCGCACACCATCAATAATTGATGCATGGTTTAAAGAGTCAGAAATAATGGCATCTTCAGGGCCGAGTAAGGTTTCAAATAAACCCGCATTAGCGTCAAAACAAGAGGAATATAAAATGGTATCTTCCATACCTAAAAAAGTACTTAACTTTTGCTCTAAGGTTTTATGAATGTCTTGTGTACCACAAATAAAACGTACTGACGCCATACCAAAACCGTGCTCATCTAAACCTTCTTTAGCCGCAGCGATTAAGCTTGGGTGATTGGCTAAACCTAAATAGTTATTGGCACAAAAATTCACCACATCTTCACCGGTGTTAACTGCTATTTGTGGTTGTTGGGCGGTAGTGATTATACGTTCAGCTTTATATAAACCCTCTTCTTTAACTTGATTTATTTGCGCAGTTAAATGGTCATAAAAGTTATTAGTGCTAGCAGAATCGGTCACGGTAATTCCTTAAAAAGTAAGAGTCTTGCAATCATCGTATTATCAGCCTAGACGACTTAACAAGAAAAGTGACATTACTTATTAATTTGTCATTTTTAATAGTCAAATTGACATGTAGATGTGTCAAAGTGTAATATATTAGGTGTTTTTTTGCCTAATGCCCCTCAGGACTATCACTTGTTGTTAACCGAAAAAGATGAAGAGTTATTATCTATATTACGCCTCAATGCCCGCGCGAGTGTCTCTGATATGGCAAGGGCCACCGGTGTTTCTAGAACCGCAATACAGAACCGACTCAATAAGCTCGAAAACAATAATGTTATCGAAGGCTATAGTGTGGTTTTAGGTAGTGAGTATACGAGTGGATTAATTTCTTCGAATGTGTCATTAAAAGTAAACCCTAACCTTAGAAAAACCATCTGCTTAGCCTTGAGAAAAGTTCATCAAATTAGCCATATTTACTCTATCAGTGGTGAGTATGATTTATTAGTCACTATACAAGCCGCTACCCTGGAAAAACTCAGTGAAGTACTGAATATGGTGTGCTCACTTGAAGGGGTTGCTAGAACTAACTCCTCGATCATCCTTGATACTATATTTGAGCGCTAGCTAGTACTCTTGGAGCCTAGAGTGGTTGATAATTGGTGGCTGAATGCTGACAATCATGCAAAACATCGCACCTCTAGCATTTGGTGAGCCAAGAATAAGCCGCACCGAGGGCTTAAATTCATCCGTTTCCGTTATCGCTACCGTTTGTTCAATGGCCACATGACAAAGGCTCTGCCTTGTATAAATCCCAACAATTCGCTGCAAAAACAATCTCGAACGATCAACAGCCCCTAACTATTTTATATCTTGCTTGATTTTTTACGCAACTTATTAGGTATACTCTGCAACATTGATTGCTGATTTTTGAGCTTGTTAAGTGCGCTTTATTCTTGCTTTAGTGTTATACCGCTTATTATTCTTACTGTTAACACCCTTACTGTTGGTGGTGTTATTGCTGCGCTCGATTAATCATCAAGCTTATCGCCAACGCTTTTTGGAGCGACTTGGATTTATTTCAACCGCACTGCAAACCGGCGGTATTATTATTCATGCCGCCAGCGTCGGTGAAGTGATCGCCTTAAAGCCTTTTATCACTAAACTACTTAATAATTATGCTAATTTACCGATCACGGTAACAACATTTACGCCAACCGGGTCAGCACAGGTAAAAAAATTATTTGCTGATAAGGTGCAGCATTGCTATTTGCCACTGGATAATATTTTTTCTACGCAATTATTTTTAAAGCGTTTAAAGCCTAAAGCGATGATTTTTATGGAAACTGAGTTATGGCCAAATGTTATCGCTCAATGTCAAAAGCAGCAAATAAAATTACTCTTGATCAACGGACGATTATCAGAAAAATCGATGCGTAGCTACCAAAAACTTGCTTGGTTGATCATGCCAACGATTCAACGTTTTGACAAAATATTAACGCAGAGCCAAGTTAATCAAGACAATTATCTCACCATGGGCGCAAACCCTGAACAGTGTGAATTATCAGGTAATCTGAAGTTTGATATCAGCGTTAATAATGACGTTGCGGCTAAACAACAAGAACTAGCAGCTTTAATAACCCAGCAACGTAAAGTATGGCTAATTGCTAGCACCCACCCCGGCGACGAAGCATTAGCATTACAGGCATTTGAGCAAATAAAACAGCAACAACCTGATGCATTACTGATCATAGTACCTCGCCACCCTGAACGCTTTGAACAAGTTGCTAAGCTAGCACAAATAGCTGGATACCCCCTACTTAAGCGTAGTGAGCAACATCTTGTAACCCTACAAACAGATGTTTGGATCATCGATACTTTAGGTGAGTTACTAGCAACATGCGCTCTAGCCGACGTTGTGACTATGGGGGGAAGCTTTAGCGATATTGGCGGCCACAACCCATTAGAACCGGCTTTATTTAAAAAACCAGTGATCGTTGGCCCAAATATGAGCAATTTTAGTGAAATTTTACTACAGCTAAAGTCTGAGCAAGCTATAGTGCAAATTGCTGAGAATGAAAATATGCCGCAAACTTTAGCAGATGAAGTGCTGGCTTTATTTACCCATGAAAACAGCGCACAACGCGTGGGTGAAAATGGCTATAAAGTTGTACTAGCAAACCAAGGCGCAACCGCCCATTCATTAACGGCTCTACAAACATTATTACGCGTATAAACTTAACATTTACCATGTTTAAACGCGTTTTTTAACATATAACCTAACACCTAAAACCGTTAGCGTGATCAATAGTATCAGACCTAAAATACCTAGACACTGATCAAGTACCTTATGGCCTGTCCATTGTAAATAGTGAATTTTGTACAGCAAATTAATCAACTCAGTATCTTGACCTTTTTGGCTTAAGCTAAGGTTCTTCCAATCAAGTTTTATCTCAACACCTGTGCTTGTTTTTGCCGACAAGCCATTAACGCTGACTATATCACCGTACCTGTCACTGCCATTAAAAGCATCCCGCAATAATATTTTAAATGCTTGCTCGGATGGTGGCGCTTGATCCACTAGCGATTCTGGCGCTAAGTGCATGGTTTTATCTGTTGTTTTTACTAATAAATGCTTACCTAAAATGGTGTTCACTAAGCTGACTTTTTGCCAGTCACTTTTTGGACTGATCATAAACGAATCGTTCAATGGATAGGTTTTAATTGCCAGTGACTCATAGGCAGCCTGATAGCCGGGTTTGATAAAAAATATCATACCGGTGATTGTCCATCCCAACATAGGTAAGACTAAAATCAGACCAATTATTTTGTGTAGTTTGTTACTTTTAATCACATTAAGCTGCTTTATTAAGGAGTAAAAAAGGATGACATTTATAGTAAAAGCCAAAATTATTGAGATAAAGCGGCTTAGGCTTTTAAGCGCTCTTGTGCTATTTCTTTGATAAAAACAGGCGTAGAAAAGTCAGCTTGGTTATCTAATGCCAGCGGGATTAGCCATTGTAAATTCGGAATGATATTTTTCGGTATTGCCGATACTTTCATAATATGTATTTCTTCTGCTTCCATGGTTTTAGCACTTAACGCTAAATCAGTGCGCGCAAAATAGAGATCAACATCATAGCCATTGGGACGAAATACGTTAGCAAAGTATTGCCAATCGACTGGTTGCGTTATTACTCCAGTTTCTTCAGCGCATTCTCTTACCATCGCATCAATCGAAGTTTCATTCGCTTCAACTTTTCCGCCAATGCCATTAAATAAACCGCGCTGCCATTGCGGATTTATTTTTTTAATCAGGACAATCTGGTTAGTATCTTGAGAAAATAAAAATCCGGTAACATATTTTTTCACGCCTATTCCTTTTGCTGGCTTATAATAACTCGCTATAGTTATCATGAATAACGCGGTCGATAGTTCTTTTCACGTCAGCAATACTGATCTGCATCATCAAGTCTTTACCTTTAGCGCGAGTTCCCCAAGGCACTTGTTCAGCGGTTTTTTTATACTGTCGCTGTATCGCTGATTCATAAGCACTAACCACATACTGAGGATATAAATACGGACCAGTACGCTTAGGGTTACTGTGAGCATATAAGCCAACAACCGGTGTTTCTACCGTCACCGCCATATGAGCAGGACCAGTATCAGGTGCCACCACAAGGTGAGCAAGCTTTAATACTGCCAACAGTTGCTTCAAGCTCGTTTGCCCAACCAAATTTTGTATTTCATTAGCGCCCTGACTAAAGTCGCTCCGGCTAATTATCGCTTCAGCAAGTAATTTTTCCATGGTGGTTGGTCCACCACAAATTACGACCTTAAAGCCACGGGCATTTAAATGTTCAGCCGCTTGCGAATAACCTTCAGCATGCCAATTGCGTTCAGCTTTGCTGGCTGCCGGACAAATAACCGCAATCGGTTTACCGGCAGCATTTTCTGCACTAAGTTTTTCACTCGCCCATAGCTGTTCACTATCGGTCAATGGCATATGCCATAATGGCTCGGTTACGGCTAAGCCGAGCGCTTCGGCAAAACCCATAAAGCCATCCAAGACATGAGGTTGAGCTTGTGCAGCAATTTTTTTATTGGTAAATAACCCTTGTGCTTCTTTCGCACGTTGACTATCAAAACCAATTTTTATTTTTGCCGGAATACATAAACTTGCAAGACTGGCACGCAATGCGACTTGCATATGCAATAAAATATCAAATTGTTGGCCTTTAAGCTTTTCTCGAAGATCACGATAAGCTTTTAAACCGGCTTTCTTATCAAAAATAACAAATTCAACGCCTTCCATACCAAGCAACAAACTGGCTTCTATTTTACCTATCACCCAAGTGATCTTGGTATTTGGCCATTGTCGTTGGATATTTTGCACCATAGCTACAGCATGACATACGTCACCAATGGCTGATAATCGCAATAAACATAAATTTTTCGGAGCAGATAATTGACCCAGCATAAAGGATTCACCACAATAGGAGCAGAAATATAATATAGGCCTATTATCTTGAACCAGCCCGCAATTGTAAAACCCTGTCACGAAAAAACTTTTCAACAAGGCAATATTTATTGTCAATATGACAGCGATGAAATAACCAGCTTTTTACCTGAAATGCTTAACAGTGATTATTGGCAAGAGAAAAATGCCATTGTTGGCAGTGCGCAAGGGCGCGGCACCACGTGGTTTATCGCCACAGAAAACGCCGAAAACATTGAACGCAATTGGGTCTTACGCCATTATTACCGCGGTGGCTTAATTGGCAAAGTGGTTAATGATCAATATTTATTTACCGGATACAAAAATACCCGCGCGGCTCGAGAATTTACCTTGTTAACGTCAATGCGTGCATTAGGCTTACCAGCACCAAAACCTGTCGCTTTTCGTGTTATTAGGCAAGGTTTATTTTATCGTGCTGACTTATTGTCATCACGTATCGAAAATGCTCAGGATTTAGTCGCTGTGCTTAGCACAACAACAATTACTGACCTACTTTGGCAGCAAATAGGCAAAGTAATTAAATCATTTCACCAACAGGGAATTTATCATCATGATTTGAATGCTCATAACATTTTGATTGATGGTAATAATAAGGTTTGGTTGATCGACTTTGATCAAGGTGAGCACCGAGCAAAGCAAAGTAAATGGCCGGAAGATAATATGGCCAGGTTACTGAGATCATTTCGAAAAGAACAACAGAGAATGACTAATTTTTACTGGACTGAAAAAAACTGGCAAGCGCTATTAAACGGTTACCAGTCATAAAGTTTAATTTCTTGCAAATAAACTTAACTTTTTGATTGTAAAGTTATTTATACAGCTACTAAGCTATCTTGACAGCGTTGACGATACATTGCTCGTGCCTCTAAAAACTCTTCTTTTGCAGAGTCACTGATATATGGTTGGATAATCACTAAAATTTTCAGTACGCCTTGATAGAATACGGCGTCGTTAATTTCATTTTCATTATTTTGCGTTTGATAGAAGCTTAGCCAAAAGGTATTCACTAAGCGTAAAATACTCACAATATCAGGTAAGTCTTCATCTAAAAACTCCATCATATTAGCGTCACGTAGCGATAGTAATAACTCACTCACGCGTTGTGCAATAAAGTCCTGTACTTCAACATACTTATCGTGCAGCAAAGGATTTTTCGCCAACAGTACCGGTAAATTACTGTAGAAAAAACGAAACTTCATTAAGGTCTGAAACACCGCATCCATATATAAAATAATCGCATCGAGTGGTTTCACGTCAGGACTAACTTCCGGCATAGTATCGATCAATAAGTTACGCGCATACTCCTCGTATATTGACAGGATAATGTCTTCTTTATTGCGAAAGTGGTAATAGAGGTTACCTGGGCTGATACCAAGATCGGCAGCAATGTGGTTAGTGGTAACATTACGTTCTCCCTGTTCATTAAATAATGCAATGCTGGCTTGAATTATTTTATCCCTAGTTTTCATTGATACTACTTCTTGTATTAGTCGACATAGATTTTCCCATCATACTATCAAAATTAACTAACATTAAAGTATTTCGAGTAAATACTTTAAGTAACATTAATATTGACAGCTGTCAGATTTGACGGCATCTTAGCTAACAGTGAATAAAAATCAATCAAAAGGACGATAAAAATGCTTAACAATTGGCACACCATGATACAAAACAAACAAGTCGAGCAAGTGTCAACGTTGCTTGCAGACAACGTAACCTTGTTTTCACCGGTTATTCATACGCCAATACAAGGCAAGCAGATGGTCAGCATGTATTTAACCGCAGCTTTTCATACTTTTTTAAATGGCAGTTTCAACTACGATCGGGAGTTTACCGCTGATAATGCTGCCGTATTAGAGTTTTCCTTGAACATCGACGGTATCGATATCAATGGCATTGATATGATCACGTGGAATGAAGACGGAAAAATTACCGAATTTAAAGTCATGATCCGACCATACAAAGCACTAAACATGATCAATGACCAAATGACCGCCATGCTGGCAACACTGCAACAGCAAGCAATGAAGTAAGATAGCTTTGAAATTAGACTGCTTGGCATTTACAATAAGATTTTTACACTATTGAAAGCGCTAAAATTATGTCAGTAAAAGCAATTTATCCAGGTACCTTTGATCCTGTCACTAATGGTCATGCCGATTTAATCGAGCGTGCTAGTCGCTTATTTAGTGAGGTCGTTGTAGGTATCGCTGCTAGTCCAAGTAAAAAGCCACATTTTGACTTAGCACAACGAGTTACTTTATTAGAAGAAGTCACGCAACATTTACCGAATGTTACGATAGTTGGCTTTAGTGGCTTACTGATAGATTTTGCTCGCGAGCACAAAGCACAAGTACTTATTCGTGGTTTACGTGCGGTTTCTGATTTTGACTATGAGTTTCAATTAGCGAACATGAATCGTCGTTTAGCGCCGGATTTAGAGTCAGTATTTTTAACCCCTGCGGAAAAGAATTCGTTTATTTCTTCCACCTTAGTAAAAGAAGTTGCCTTACATAACGGCGATGTGGGGCAATTTGTTCACCCTATTGTTAAGCAAGCACTTGAAAATAGTATGCAAAAAAAATCGAAAGGTGATTGATTTCAGAACAATTTTTCATTGTCAGGATCGTTGATAAAAGCAAGCTTTATCATTTCAGGCTGATAAAAAAACGAGTGCACAAAGTACACTCGTTTATATAAAATCTGTGCTAATTGCTTAAACAGCTACAACTTTATTTGCACATGGACCTTTCTGGCCTTGACCGACTTCAAATTCAACCGCTTGGCCATCAGCCAATGTTGCGTATTCGCCACCTGATTGAATTTCAGAATGATGAACAAACAAATCTTTGCTGCCGTCTTCTGGAGAAATGAACCCGAAACCTTTATCGGCATTAAACCATTTAACTATACCTTTACTCATATTATTCTCTTATCTTCGGTGAAAAATATAATTCTAATGTGCTATCACCATTACAATATTAGAATTTGAATTTTGTCGCGTTAGCTTAAAATAAATATCACTTTAAATATTAATGATGCTTACCATGTTTGTTTTTCATACTCGCCACTTTGCGTGCTATAGCAAGTAACTGTGGTGAAATATCATCGGCACCATCTTTGATTAACTTACTAACATCACCTGATGAAAAAAATGAACCACGCTCTGATTTAACCCCTAATGCTCGCACAAAATCTTTTGTTTTACCTGTACTGCAGGTATCAATGTACTTAAAAATAACTTGTTCATTAAAGCTTTGTGGTTGCTCTTTTAAAGTAGTAATCTCTTCAGTCAATGATCGTATTTCAGATTCTAAGCTGGCAATTAGTTCGGCAATATTTGCGTAGGGTTTCATGCGATTGTTTGGCTCATAATAGGGTTAGTTGACGATATCACGAACACTTACCGTAATATTCACCTCAATCTAACCATCAGACTTAAAAAACTCAGTATACAGTGAATACCATAGAGTAAATAGCTTTAGCTTTCTAAACCTAGCGTTAATCGACAATTATTCTCGCCTTATTAAGCCGAAGATCTTAATATTGTCGGGAAATGGGAGCATTCCTCTTAGACTCAATTATTTCGTAACAGCGAGTTTACTCAAGCCTTAACGTTAATCTACGCGTGATAATTGCTAGCATACTTACTTTTGGAGTTATGTCTGAACATATTTGATATTTTATTGGTTATTAGCACGGCATTCATCGCGCTATCGCTCATTTACAGTACGATAAGGCTAGGTATATCGCCGATGCCAAGCTCAAAAAAAGCTTATCAAGTTATGCTGAGATTAATTGATGAAACCGGTACTGGCGCTATCATCGACTTAGGTAGTGGCTGGGGTAACTTTGTCATTCCATTAGCAAAACGTACACCAGAAAGACAAGTTATAGGTTATGAATTATCGTTATTACCTTGGCTGATTTCGATAATACTGAAAAAAGCCTTGGGCTTAAAAAATTTGCGTCTACACAGAAAAAACTTTTATCACGAAAATCTACCTGCAGCATCGGTTATTGTTTGCTATTTATACCCTGAAGCCATGATAAAAATAGCGGATAAACTCAAACAACAACAGCCGAATATCGCATTTTTGATCAGCAATAATTTTGCTTTACCTTCAGTCAAAGCCGATAAAAAAATCGTTTTAGATGACTTTTATAAATCGCCTATTTATCTCTACAAAATAAGCAACTAAAATTAAGCAGTGCAAACGCTGAATTCTCTATACTGATAAAAATAACGCGACCACTGTCACAATCTATCATTTACTTTTTAAGCACTTTTTTCTTAACCGTGGTCTTTTTCGAGCGCGATTTTTGCTGAGGTGTGGCTTTCGGCATGAGCTGACATTGTGGGCAAAACACTGAACTGCGATTAGATTGACGGATTTCTTCTAAAACACTTTGACAACCATCACATTTTTCACCTGCTCGGCCGTAAACAAATAATTTTTGCGCGAAATAACCCGGCTTACCATCAGCTTGGGTAAAATCTTTTAACGTTGTGCCGCCTTGTGCAATAGCGGCGGCTAAAACCTGCTTAATAATATCGGTCAGCTGATTATACTTCTCTTCACTAATGCTATTCACTAACGTTGCAGGGTGAATACTGGCAATAAATAAGGCTTCATTAGCATAAATATTTCCGACCCCCACCACAACATGGTTATCCATTAAAAAAGTCTT
>Ga0209345_10000470_pt1 | contig 51998 bp, 49 predicted proteins | sample Cruoilmetagenom7_FD_187294 | JGI IMG/M metagenome (GOLD analysis project Ga0209345, IMG submission 187294) | Oil polluted marine microbial communities from Coal Oil Point, Santa Barbara, California, USA - Sample 7 (SPAdes) (version 2) | ecosystem: Environmental > Aquatic > Marine > Oil seeps ... | reverse complement strand
CTTGGTGGCTATTGGAGAGGATGGAGCCATCGACCTACAGCCCTGCGGGGGCACGCATGTGTGCTCAACTGGTGAGATTGGTAATGTCAGAATTACAAAGACCGAAAAGAAGGGGAAGCAGAACAGGCGCGTCAGGATTGCTCTGAGTTAGGGATCAGGTTGCGTTGAAGATGAGCTGAATACAATCGAAATTAAAAACATTCATTTATGTCAGGGAAGGACACTATAGATGCCGGATCTACGTGGACGCTATATCGTCGAGACGGATTGGCTGGCCGAGCATCTCAATGCTCCGGATCTGGTTGTCCTGGATGGCTCATTGACTTCGCCGGGCAAGCCGGGCGATCCCAAAAAAAACTACATGGAAGGACACATTCCGGGTGCTTTGTTTTTTGACATTGATGACATCAAGGATGAGACAAATCCGCTGCCGCATATGCTGTCATCAGCGCCGAAATTTGCCTCCAAAGTTAAGAAAATGGGCATCGGCGACGGGATGCGCGTCATAGCTTATGATAGCGCCGGGCTGTTTTCGTCGGCGCGGGTATGGTGGATGTTCCGTGCTATGGGGCACGAAGATGTTGCCGTGCTCAACGGAGGCTTGCCCAAGTGGCTTTCAGAGGGACGAACTATTACTGATGAGCCACCACGACACAGGTCGGAGCGGCACTTCACGCCACGCTTCAATGGTGCATTGGTACGCGACATGGAGGATGTGCAATTGGCCCTCGCAAAGGGCACCGAGCAGGTTGTCGATGCGCGAGCAGCCGAGCGGTTCCGGGGTGAGATAGCTGAACCTCGGAAAGGCCTTAGATCTGGTCATATGCCGGGCGCGCGCAATGTGCCGTTTGCGACGCTCCTGCGTGACGATGGTACACTTAGGGACACCGACGAGCTGCGTGCCATTTTTGACGAGGCAGGCGTTGACGTTACCAAACCCATCACCACGAGCTGCGGCTCAGGCGTTACGGCTGGCGTGTTGTCTTTGGCACTGGCGCTCATTGGCAATCCTGACGCAGCAGTGTTTGATGGATCGTGGACGGAATGGGGGGATGAAGCTTCTAGCGGGGACGTCGTTACCGGCGCGGCTTAGAGCGCTTCCATGCGAGACGGTGTGTGTTCCAGAATAAGTAAAACCCCACGCAAGAGCCAAGCTTGCGTGGGGTTTTACATTGAAATACCAAGTCTCTCGCGCGTGCCTCTCGTGGAGGCCAGGCTCTACACGTAACAGCCTGATCGGCCTGGAAGGAAATGCGTTCGTTAGTCACTACCTAAAAACGGATTGCCTCGGGATGTATTTCTCGAAGGGCTAGAACTCGTAATAGCCGACGCCACACGATACTGCCTCCAAGTAGCCACAACCTTGGTGCCAACACCGACACGCTGATAGAGTTCAGCGACGTGTCGGTTGTGCATCCGGACGCAGCCTTTCGATACGTTCTTGCCGATCGTCCATGGCGCGTCGGTACCGTGGATGCGATAGAGCGAGCTACCAAGATAGAGAGCACGATACCCGAGCGGATTGCGTGGATGGCCACCCGGCACCATGTTGGGGAGTTTCGGATTCTCGCGGCGCATGCTTGGTGTCGGCGTCCAGGTTGGATTGACCATCTTCCTCGATATGCGAAGCGTGCCCTGCCAACGGCTTTGGGGACGTGGAACCGCTATTGGATAGCTGACGGCCTGGCCGCGCTTGGTCACATGATATAGCCGCCGATCGCCGAAGCTGACGATGAGTTGACCAGGTGCATAAGACTTAGAAAACGAAACAACCTGGCGATCGTTGACGGTGTTGGCGCCGCCCCACCACGATTGAGCGTTTGCCGGTGCGGCTACAACGCCCATTATCATCATGCACATAAAGCTAACTAACATCTGTTTTAGCAACGATCTTCGCATCATGCTTTCCTCAAAATATTGCAATCGTCATAGTTGATTATCGTTTTTGACCCACGCCGCGGTTACATTCGCGGAAACAGGCAACATACTACTCGACGCCTCAGCCCTGCCGCGCGCCATAACTTGACAGGTTCCGCCCAAGTTCTAGGTAGCAAGAAACTCAGCACCTGTAGCACTCAAAACATATTGGACCCGCTATACTCAAACTGATTTGATTTAGTATTACCATCGTCGGCAGCTCCTTGCTTGTGACGAAACTGTGATCCATTGCATTTTCACTTGGCCTGTAACGCAAATAACTCACGCTCAAACTGTCGTCTCACAACGCGGAATATCCACACGAAGGGGCTATTGGTGCATTGAATGCTGACAAAACCATCGCTGATATGCTCTCGGCCATTGCGCCAAGGCCACGGGAATGAGGCATAATTAGCCGCATTCAGTTGCTCAGTTCCAATGCTGCAGGCTAGATTCTGAGCCCCGAACAAAAACTTTATCGCATTCAAATAAGCGCACGACAATGCACTGACTAGAGGAACCGTTCATGACGACCAACAAGAAAACACTACTGCTGACTGACACTATGGCTGCGTGTGGAAAGGCGCTGCTGGACGCGCGCGATGATATCGAGACAATCAGTTTCCCGCACATAACTGGGCGTGAGGACTTCCAGGCATTGCTTGCCAAACACGCACCGGTCAGTGCCGTGGCGCTTGGGCCGACGCGGATTTCCACCGAAGAACTCGATGCTGCTGACGGCATGGCGGTTGTTGCCAGGATTGGGGTCGGCTACGACGCGATCGACGTGCCTGTGCTCTCGAGCCGCAAAATACCACTGATGATTGCGGGGACGGCCAATTCCCCCTCAGTTGCCGAGCAGGCGATATTCATGATGATGGCGCTTGCCAAGCGGGTGGCAGAGTTGGACGCTATCGTTCGGCAGGATAACTGGAGCCGCCGAATGGAGGCGGTTCCCTTCGACCTGTTGGACAAGACAGTGCTTATCGTAGGCTTCGGGCGCATCGGAACCCGAACCGCCAAACGCTGCGCTGCATTCGATATGAACGTTCTGGTGTTTGACCCCTATGTGGATGAAACGGAAATTTCGGACGCCGGCTACACGCCGATCTCCGATCTCGATACGGCCGTGGCACAGGCTGACTTTATTACGCTGCATTGCCCAAAAAACCCTGAGACCATCGGCCTGATGGATGCGGAACGGTTGGCCCGGATGAAACCCACAGCTTATCTAGTCAATACTGCGCGTGGTGGGATTATTGATGAGATTGCACTGCATGCTGCACTAACCGCTGGCAAACTTGCTGGTGCCGGGCTTGATGTATTTGCCCAGGAACCTGTTGCGCCAGACAACCCGCTGCTCAAACTCGATACCGTCATCGCAGCACCGCACATGGCGGGCGTGACCAAGGAATCCCGCGATCGGATGAGTGTTGCGGCCGCCACCAATATTCTCAGTGTTTTTGACGGTGCAATCGTGCGCGAGAACGTCGTCAATCAGGATGTCCTGGACTAGGATGTTCTGGACACATTGATTAACAGGCAGGCGCTTTCTAAGGCAGCTTGGTCAGCTCTATACCTTCGACAACCATCTTCCATTGGCCATCCTGCTGATGGGGTGGCTTTTGCACCCTGAAGGTCGTGCTGAAGAACGAAATGCCCACGACGAAGTTATCGCCATCAAAACCCTGCAGCGCTGCGGTTACCGATGTCGCTCCACTGCCGCTTACACGTTTATAGTCAACACCGCCATCAGCGGTGATCACTAAGCTCACGCCTAGCCCCTTCCACTGCCCGATGTAGTTGGCCTTATCGGCTGGAACAGGGATGCCACCACATGCTGTCAGCAAAAAACCTGCGAGAAGAACCGCTAGAAAATGTCTCCGTAACATTTTGCCACCTCGTTGATTAAATATCGATGAGACGTTTGCGGCGGGCGCGCTCGGCTAAGTGTGGCCCGCTGCTTCGGGGCGCGATCTGAGTTCGTCACACTGCTTGGAAATGAATTTTGCCATATTCTCGGGGGCCATACCAGTGCAGTGGAGCCCGGTTACTGCGTTGGCCACTTCGCGATATTCAGCAAATAGTTCATCTTGCATTTTGCAGATCGCGACGCCCTCGAAAATTGCGCGTTTGCCTTTTGAAGACTTGAGCAACGATTCATAGCTGAAAACATAGCGCACATAACCTATGCCATCAGCTTCAACAGGATCGTGGAGATCCCATTTGAAGTTCGTTGCGTCGCGATGGAAGTAATTGTCGATCATGTCGGCAATCGCCCGGCCCTGGAAAGGGCCATAGAATACATCGTGATAGATGCCGTCTGGGGTGAAGCAGGCGGCAACGCCCGCGCCGTCGCCGCGCTCTACTGCGGCTGCCATGGATGCGATTAGATCTTGAAATGCCATTTTATCCTCCTGTGGGACGTTTATCTGCGGACACTTTGCTTGCATGCGCCGCTTCCCATTAGTTCTGACTCCGTCAGTTTTGACACCGCCAGTTCCGGCCGTCGCCTCAACTACCGCGATTGGGTTGCCTATTGGGCAAGGTAGCCACCATCCACCGCCAATTCAGCCCCCGTAATGTATGAAGCCTCACTGCTGGCCAAAAACAGTACAGCGCGCGCCACTTCTTCGACGTCGCCAATGCGTCCCATCGGTACTGATTTCATCATCCTATCTCGCACTTCCGGATCGGCTGTTACGTTTGATGTCCGCATGGCAGGCATTAGGCCAGGATGCACGGAATTTACCCGGATACCATCAGGAGCAAACTGGACGGCTGCAGATTTGGTCATTGTCCGAATGGCACCTTTTGCAGCATTGTAGCCCATATGAATAAACGTTTGCCCGACAACGCCCGAAATCGACGACAGATTGACGATCGAGCCGCCACCTGCTTGCTGCATCACGGGCACAGCTGCGCGCATACCGAGGAACGTCCCCGTGGCGTTTACCGACATTTGGGTATCCCAGACACTGCGGCTGAGGAGATCAGGGTTGGCGCCTGAGACGCCGGCGTTATTGACCAGGATATCGATGCGCCCATTTGGCAGCGGATTGGCCGCGATCACTGCGTTCCAATTACTCTCGGACGTGATGTCGAGTTTTTGGAACACTGCCACGCCACCCGCACTGGTGATTTCATCGACGACTTGCCGGCCCTCTGCTTCGAGGATGTCAGCAACAACTACGGCGGCCCCTTCTTCAGCGAATATTCTAGCCGTGGCAGCGCCCATGCCCGAGGCGGCACCGGTGATGATGGCAACTTGATCCTTGAGGCGCATATTGTGTCACTTTCTTACATAGATAAATGGGCTTACATAGATAAATTGGCTTGCTTGGCTAAATGGTCTTGCTTGGGTAGTTGGGCTTTGGCAGTTGAGATCCGATGGTTTGACTCATTGATTTTAGCAGGTGCTTTCGCAAATTATTTTCTGATGTTGATCATAAATATACGGCGGGCCGGAGGGCCATTGTCGGCACTTGCAATGATTGAGAACGTGTCGCTGCCATTCGTGCCATTCCGGGCGGTATAATAGATGCCGGTTCCAGGAAGACGTCGGCCGATGCAGTTGCCGGACGCGGAATATGTCACGGTGGTGAGTTGGTTTGGCTTAAAGGTGACACTGCCTTTCGCAGGAGGGCGGTCGACTTCGATCTGCGGGACGACTGTGCTGCAGTCGCGATTGAATGCCGTCATGACAAAAACCCGTGCGGGTCGCCCTGCGACAACAGGGGTAACGCGCTTCGGGCCACGTGCACCACCGGCTGGCTGTTGCGCCGTGGCAGATTTTGAAATAGGTGCCGCCGCGGGCATGGAAGTGGGCGCAGGTGAGCTGCATCCAGCGCCAATCATTCCAACCAACACCACCAACAAAATAGTTTCCGATCGGTTTTTCATAACTTTACCCCCGTCGAGCAGTCTAAGAGTTTCCGTCCTTTGAGGAAACACTTAGACTGCTCGACGGCGTTCCAATCGACAACTGCCATTAGACAATTTTGCTAGGCAGGTCTCAGAGACTTCATTGCCAAATATGGAGAGAAAAGCACTGCCGCACTGACCCATGATGTCATTGCCGCCGATACCGCATCTAGCTGCTCGAACCAGCCGAGAAGAACCATTATTGAAAGCTGTATAGTTGCGCCGAAGATCATAAGCAGACTGAAAAGTCGGATTTTGTCATTCGCCACTAGCATTGGCCACAACCACGGTTTAATGCCGCTGCGCGCTGCCATCGTTGCCGAAAGTATCGCCAGCGGCATAACTGAACCCAGATACCTGGGATAAACGGCTTCCACCACTGGCCCGATCACCATCAATACACCTCCTGTAGCGCAGATCGTTACCGCAGCACCGATCGCTATAATGAAACGACGATGTTTTCGAAAAGCTGCGAAATCACCGCGTGTTAATGCAGAGATTATGGTCGGTTCAAAATACAGTGGCACTGCATTCAAAAGCCCTTCCGCCGCATCCGCGCATTGTTTTGCGATCCGATATGTGCCGGTAACGGCGTCGGTGGACATCGTTGCAAGCACCAGCACATCTGCTGCCCGCATCAACATCCAGCCCAATGAAAAATATGCACCTGAAATCAAAAACCGATACCGGGAGATCAGTGCTGCAAACTCTGAATGAGGCGGAAATGCAAAATAACTTCCTTCGAGACTCTTCCAAACAACCCGGTTAACTTCAATGAGGGCCATAGTCAGCGAAACGATACTTGCTAGGGCAATTGAGGCGAAATAGCCATGGAGAGTACCGTCATAGCCTAGCAAGAGAACGAGAAAAATCGTGTAGCTCGCTTGTACCGCCACGCGCAATCGGCCGGCGGCCTTGAAATCCTTGTTCAGCCTGAGGCAAGTTATCAATCCCGAAATGCCCAATTGGCTCCCGGCAAAGATACCCAAGCAAATAATCCACCAGCTCTCAACAGGGTTTTGGAGAAAATAACCTGACAACGCAAACAGGGCTACGATGGTTATCGAAGCGACCAGCGTTGCCTGTATTGCAATAAGACTGAAGCCGATCCGCATTACAGCGAGACGCCTGGAGCGCTGGTCTTCCGGTATTTCATAAAACCTAAGTGACACCAGATCGAGCAGCCGAAGATCAAGCCCCATCGAAACCAGACTTCCAGTGGCAACAAAAACGCCGGTGACCGCGAAATCGGCAACAGCAAAATGGGCGAGCATAACCAATAGCGAAACCAGAGCTAGGACCGCACTGGCAGCGTTGGCTAACATCAGAGTTACAACGGGATGGCGGAAGATTAATTCAAACATTGCTTTCATGATTCTTATGACCGGGCGACCGACAGTTTGCGGCGCTCGCCATGAGGAAGACCAGGTGAGCTGAGGCCGTTCTTGTCGTCATGCACGGACAACAGTACCGATGACAGCATCTGCATTGTCACATAACTGCAATCACTCATCAGTCTCGATAATTTTTGTCGCGTCGACGAAGGTCGCCAAATGCACGAACCGCAATTGTTGGTAGAGCCAGTATTGTTAGTGGATCGCGCTTAAAAAGATGACCAGCAAGACAAAGAGAGGCAAAGAACGGAAGGCGGCCATGCATCGTTTGCATCAGTGAACTTAGAAAGTAACGTGCAAACCTTTGCCGTCGCCATTGTCTTAACTTGACGACAGAAAGACATCCCAGTTCTTTGGCTCTTTGATATGGACCTTCAAACACCGCGATATTCTTCACAACCCCATCAATGGTGGGTGACCTCGTCGCATTCTCCCCGTGCTGGCGCCAGAGTGCAGCAACCTCATCGACAAAACCGATCTTCCGGTCAAGCATGAGGCGATACAATGACTCGAAATCGCTACTGAGGATGTCTTGTTTATAGAAGCCGATCTTCATGGCACTAGCTCTGTGATAAAGGCAGGTAGCATGCAGAGGGGCCATTGTCTCGAAAGGCGGATATTCCAGAAAGAACTGTGTGCCATCCATGACACCAGACATCAAACTACGTTCATTCAGGCAAACGGTTGCGCCATCCGTGCTTGGTCCCATTTCGGCCTTGCCGAAAACGAGAGTTATGTCGGGGTGAGAAAGCGCCAACCTGACAGCGCTGCTGATATAACTACGACTAATAAAACAGTCATCGCCGTCAAGATTGATCACCCAATCGCCAGTTGCGAGATCGTAAAGGATATGCCGATAGTTTCCTACGCGCCCCAGGTTGTTCGCGTTGCGAAAATATCTCACGCGGTCATCACTAAGTAGGCCCGTTACGACCTCGCGCGTATCATCCGTCGATGCGTCGTCGCAAATAACAATTTCGAGATTCTGGTAATCCTGAGCAAGGGCACTCTTTACTGCCTGGTACAGAAACTGCGACTGATTAAAGGTCGGAATCATAATGGTAACGCGAGGTTCCGTCGCCGTCGCCCCGCAGTTCCCAGCAACCCGTTCAGTCGAGAAACTAGTCATGGTCTAAAAACCAATTCCTTCTGATCTTGAACCATTTGTATGACTTCGCCCCCACCGCAGAGCATCAATTGCCGTAGCGCTATCAATGTTTCGTAGCAGAATGTCGGAGCAATCGGGAAAATCAGGAGAATTTATCCTCAAGGCATTGCTGAAACGCTCCCAAAGCGTTTAGCGAAGAAATATCAACTGTCTCATTGCTCTGGTAGCTGGAGTGCATTAGCCAGGCCAAGGGGCGATATCGCTGGGTTTGCCTGCTGCCTAACAGAACGCCGCTGGAGGCGGCTAGAAGCCGTGAACTTAGCGGTGCAGCAGATTCTCGGGCACTTATCGTCGCCGGAACATAGCGCGACATTCGAACTCCGTGCGCGGTAGATCATCTTGAACTTCAGTGTAACGTTTCGGACCGAGAACCGCCTTGAGGAACTCCCGGTCGATTCCGTCAGACTTCGACAGTCCTTTTAACTCTCGATATGCCCGGATACCCTTTTGGGTCGATGGTCCCATCTTTCCGTCAATGCGCCTCTTGTACAGGCCTGCGTTCTTTAAAGATGTCTGGACAAAGGCCACCACATTTACGCTGTACTTATTACTGTTCAATATGCAGATGTCATAAGCTGAACCACCCGCACGGACTGGGCCGACGGAGTAACAGGTGAATAAAATACTGGCACAAATTGCATATCGATTCATAATAACCTCCCATTACAGAAAAATGCTTGTCCCGCACCGCAATGCATAGTGTTTCAGTGCACTCATGAGCTCGGCTGCGGCAGCACAGCCAACACCCCAGAGCGGAATTTTTTATCCCTTTTCAGGGAACTGTAGGTTTTGAGTATGAAACAAGCTTTTTTAGGATTGTAGTAGGAAAATGCCTTACAGGCAGCGTCTAGTCGACATTGTGAGAGACAATTATCATAGCTTATGTCTGATATTATTTTCACTGCTGGATCTAAGATTTGGAAACCGTCGTAGCTATTGAACGTTCGCAATGACGGATAGATCCAGAAATAACCGATGGCTGCTGCTGCCAAGATTCCCGCCATGCCGGCACCAATAATGCCCTGACGATGACGACGCCAAAACAACGGCTTGGGCAAAGGAGGCGGCCAAGCTCCGGACGGCAAGGCGCCGCTATTTATCATGCTCTCGATGCCGACAACCAATGCCTTGAAGCGAGGATCTGAATTGTCATCGTTCCAATCGGTCAGGTCGACCGCTTGGACCTGTCGAAAACCAATCGGGGGTTCGGAAGCATCAATCGTGACAGGTATGAGCTTTGCGTGTTTAAGCGCCTCACCAGCTTCGTCGCGCACCCATCGGGATTGATTGGACTGTGGACTCCACACAACAACAACGCACTTGGCGTCGGCCAGGGATTTTTCAATTACAGATGCAAATTCATTTCCGGGAATGATGGCGGGATCCCACCACACATCGAGCCCCTTGCTTTTTAGTGCTGTTACAAATTGGGCGACGACTTCCCGATCTTCGCGACTGTAGCTGATGAAGATATCTGCCATAGGTAGCATCCCGGTGCATAAGATCTGCTTAAATCAACATCATCGACGCAATGGCAATATTGACGCTACAGTTTTGAGCCAAGGGTCCTCAGGCGGGAACAGCGCATGTGTTCGAGTCAAGAGTTCCACAGATGCTCGCTCGCGCTTTGTACAATCTGCTTGCTGCAAATCCTTAGTGTTGCAGGCAATCAGACGATGCATTACCGCATATTGCACTGCGCGGCGGGAGGCTGGCGCGAGTTTCAACACAGCTTCGATCTCGGCTTCCGCAACCTGCTGGAGTTCACTTCGGGCACGAATTATATAGAGCAGACTGTCGGCGCGAACGCTGGCGGGGATGCTGGCATTAGCAACTACTTTCTCAAAGCTTTCTCTAGCACCATTCCAATCGCCGCGAAATATACGGATAATTCCAGCAACAAAATCGACGATTTCCGGCCTGTTGAGCCCGAGTTGCGGAAGGTATACCCAGCCTGAAACGCCGCCCGATTGAACGCGTGCGTACTCGCCGGAGTTCGCGATTCGCCGGTAGGTTTGTCCGATTGTACCAATCCTTCCGCCAATTTTAGATGGAGATGAAAGGATGGCGAGCGAATCCGGGGTTCTATATTTAGTAACAAACTCCTGCGGTAGAATGATTGGTTCAAACGTGTAAGCGCGTTGCGGGATGTCTACCTTGAGAGTTCGGCGTGCATTGTTTCTGTTCAAGAGCACTTCCCAGATTTCATGCTTTTTTGTCCGGAAATCGAAGCCCTTGGGAATAGTGAGGTAGGCAGTTACAAGGGCGTCTGCATCGAAGATGCGGACATTGCCCCACAATATCGCTTGAGCCATGGCCTGCCGGGAAGCGCGGGAGGCGCCAATATGGGTCCGCGCGATCGCTTCCTGGCCCAACCAAAGGACTTTGCCGTCTCCGAAATCAAGGCGCTTGGGGTTTGGTGTAGGATGCTTGCGCAATGTCTGCCAAAGCTGCAGTGAAAGGATTGTTGCAACCGATCGACCGAGTTCACTCTCGCCATTGAATTGAGCGACCACTGTGCGAATTTCAAACGGTTGCGCCATCGCCGACGTTGCAGCGATGCATATTGCGAAGAGTGTTGCAGCCATTGTGCGAGGGCGCATGTTCGAATGCTCCCTGACTAGCTCACGTAGGATGCGATTAGCTTTTCAATGAACTTTTTTACCTGGGCGAGATCACCCTCCAACTTGTCGCGCCGCTCAAGATCGTTGGCATGATAGAGCGCCTCCTGAAGCAGGTAGAGGATGGTCGATGAGTGACATTCCCTTCGCCTCGCATCCATCGCCAACGTAAAGAGCGTCAGCAGGGAATGGCTGTCCATGGTTTTGCCGCCGCTATCGGCGGCGATAGGTAGTTTGGCAGTGATTTCCTCGTGGAGAGAAACCGGCCTTAATGTTCCCCAATAGACTTGGCTGAAAGCATAGTATTGCTTGGATTTCACCTCATCCAACTTGCCGGTTAGCAAGACCAGATAGTTCTTGTAGGCTTCCCATGTGTTTTGAAGATCCTTGAAACTCGTCGGTGCATCTGCGAAGTCAGCAATATTGTCTGTGCCTGGTACAATTGTTAGCTTCTCAAGGTGTTTAACATCCACTTCTGCGAATTGGGCTTTCTGCTGAAAATGCCTGATCTTTTCGATGATGATAGAGTGAAATAGTGAAAACTTACGTTCTGCACTATCACCTTTGACGCCACCGTATTTAAACATCCGGACTTCGAGACGAGGTGGTTCAGCACTCTTACACGCCGCGGACACGGCACCGGTAAGCCCGATAGATAAGCCGCCTGCCAGTGCCATAATTGTGGCTTTAGCGCTGTGATGCATTACATAAATCCTTTCCGAACCTGTGCAGATGAATTGCAATAGAGGTTGCGAAAACCAGATTGGGAATTGGCAGTCGATTTACACTGCCGCATACTGGTGAGTAAGCGCTGACCGAGGTGGGCCAACGCGCCCCACCTTATAGTTCACGAAACGAAACAAAACCGGCACGCCACTCGAAAGAGAGCTTTGTTATGGGGCTAAGCACCGCCTAGGGCCTGCTGGAAACTACTAGCCTACGACTTCACCGATGAGAATGTGCGGCTTGCCGCTGTAGAAGTTCGGAATATCTGCCGCTGCTGGTCCAATCGCAGCCAAGGCGGCATCCAGCGCACCCTGATCGGCGAAGATCATCGTGGCAACGGCATGGAAAGCCGCAGGTATGTTCGGCCCTCCAGCCAGTCCCTTGGTAATCACTGTATTATCGATATGCTGGCCAATATGTTCGCCCACAATTTCCATGTGCTTGGTGATGTAATAGGCATGGTCAAATGTGGTGCCGTTGTCAGTCGGATATAAAACTTGCAGCGAAAGGGACATAGGTTCTCTCCTGGTTTCGGATAAGTCGACTGAAGCTGGAGCGTACCGCATGTGTGGCATATGACCTAAAGGATTGTAGCGTGATGAAGTGCCGGATGCAGTGGAATCATCGCACAGAGCCCCCTTCTATATCGAAGACAAGCGGTGCCAGCACCACCGCAAACGCAAATACAATAAGGATTGAGATGACATCCAGTGCCGCCCCAGCCTTCAGCATCTGACGAGAAGTAATCGCACCTGTGCCGTAAACAATTGCGTTGGGTGGCGTTGCAACCGGTAACATGAAACCGAGCGAAGCGGCGACCGCCACCGGCAGAACGAGAGTGAGTGGGCTTGTCCCGAGACCGATCGCGGCTGCACCTGCTATGGGCAGGAAAATCGCGGCCATTGCAGTGTTGCTGGCTAGTTCCCCCAAGTAGACGATCACCACCATCATAATCAGCACGAGCACCATAATGGGCAGGTCACGCAAATTGGCGGCACCAGTACCGATCCATTCAGCGAGGCCTGTCGAGCTTATGGCTTCGGCCAGTGCAAGCCCACCGCCGAACAGGATCAGTACGTCCCATCGGAGCATCTTGACGTCGTTCCAAGCCAGCAGTGGCCGTCCACCAGACAGCCGTTCGGGCAGAAGAAAAAGCACCAGTGCAGCCGCGACCGCGATCCCTGCATCCGTGAGCCCCGGGATCCCAAGCCACTTGGAAATTAGCGGGCGGAGTATCCAGGCCAGCGCCGTGAGGACAAGCACGATGGCGACAATCGATTGTCCACGTGACAACGGTTCCTTCGCAGGTTGAATCCGGCTTGTAAATGAAACGTCATTCGGCACGTGGAAGACAACGCGGGTAAGCAGAAGCCAAGTGATAGGCAAAAGCACGATGGCAATTGGCAAGCCAAAGGCCATCCATTGCCCGAAGCCGATCGAAATACCGTAGGTTCGTTCGACAAAGCCTGCGAACAGAGCGTTTGGCGGTGTCCCGATAAGGCTACCCATGCCGCCAATAGTGGCAGAGAACGCAATGCCAAGCATAAGCGCGGCGGCGAATGGATCATTCTGCACCGGCACCTCTTCATGCTGGGTTTGGCCGGAAGAATACTTGCCGGTAGCCTTCATCTGTTCACAAGAGGCCGATACCATGGACAGCCCGATGGGCAGCATGACCATTGCGGTCGCAGTATTACTGATCCAGAGGCTCAGAAACGCCGTGCCCGACATCATGGCCAAAATTTGGTTGCGTGGGCTTGGCCCGGATATCGTTAGTACAGCAAGCGCAAGCCGTCGATGCAGCTCCCAGCGCTGCATGGCGGCGGCCAGCATGAAGCCTCCGAGAAACAGGAAGATCAAAGGATGTGCATACGACCGCGCAACCGCATCCAAGCTTGATATACCCGAAAGTGGAAACCCAACGAGAGGTATGAGAGCCGTTATTGGAAGCGGCAAAGCTTCGCTCATCCAAAATACAGCCATCATGGATCCGATTATGGCCGCACGCCGAGCCTCCTCCGACAGGCCTTCGGGTAGCGGCACTAGCAATGCAAGTACGGCCACCACAAAGGTTGCGATCACAGTAAAAGTTCTCTGGTTCACGCTGGACCCTCGCTTGCCTCATCGTTCATATGCCTCGCTAATTGGCTCCACCGAAGCCTTAGCGCGCGTTGGATCTATCTCACATATTTCTGATGATCTTCGTTCTAAAAGGTCAGCGCATTGCCCTGTATCAATCTTACTTACACATGGAGGCCATGCCCCAGAGCGGTCATACGATAAGCCTAAGGTTACAGGCTTTGCGCTGACCACTCCGTCAGCAACTCAGCTGCCGCTAGATCCACTTCCGCTGCTCTTTCTGTATCACTTGGATGATGGACCAACCGCACCACATTGGGCCTAACCAGCTCTTGGGTTTTACGGTTCAGGAGGCCGGCAAGGGTTGTCAAAATCGAATATTTTCACTCTTCGTCTCCTGAGGCGAGGATCTCATTCATGGACGGCGCGATTTCTGGACCAGCCTTTGACAACAGGGGGCAATATTCTGGGCCACCTGACAATTACTATCCTGTAGCCATTCCAGAGGCACGGGCCAGAAGCACGGGCAGAATCGGATTTAATGCAGGATAACCAAGCATCGCCGCCTTCTCGACAGCGGCGACGTCAAACTTGCTGGATGGGATGCAATCGTTCGGGTCCACATCTCTTCATGGCATGCCGTCCGGGTCAGCACCACCGGGTAAGTCTAACTGTCATCTACGGTTCGTCTGCAGCTGATGGCAGCAAGTATCTACGTCGACGATGCACGCGTCGTTGGAGCCACTAAGAACATCCAAAGAGACCGCGTCATCCGCAATACTACGCTGGGAGAACGCTGGCAGAACGTAATTGCAAAACATTCAGCTTGTTTTGGATGATGGATCGCCTAACCCCTTGGAAACCTTGGTGAGCCCGACAGGGTTCGAACCTGTGACCTACTGATTAAAAGTCAGTTGCTCTACCAGCTGAGCTACGGGCCCTTGCACCAAGTTGGCGGACCATAGTGGAGCGAGTTCGCCCGGGTCAACCCGCAATATTGCAGTATGGTGCTTCAGCCCGAAATAAATGTGATTAATGTCGAGTGCGTGAGTGGGAGCTGGGAGTATTTGTCCTGCGTTCATGCCCCACGGAGGCTGCGCGCCGCAATGGCGCTAGGCCTCGTCGCGCTCGGACAAAGTCAGACAAAATCCGAAATGGGAAATTTGGTGATATCAGAAATAAGAGATTAAAAAAATAAATGAGAGAGCGTGCTAGGCCGAAAATAGGACAGAGTGATGCGTGACGGCGTTGGTCAATGAGGTTCAGGTGCGTTGAGGCGGTCTTTGTGCTTGGCTATAAAATCAGCATACCGACCTTCTCTGATTGCTTCACGGGCGGCAGCCATTAGCTCCTGGTAGAAGCATGTATTGGCCCACGAGAGCAGCATCGCACCCAAATACTCGCCCGAACGGTGTAGGTGATGGAGATAGGCGCGAGAATAATCGCGCGATGCCGGGCACCGGCTTTTTGGATCGAGCGGGCGGGGGTCTTCTGCGTGGCGGGCATTTCTTAGATTGATACGGCCGCCCCAAGTGAAAGCCTGACCGTGTCGGCCCGAGCGCGTTGGCATGACGCAATCGAACATATCGATGCCACGGGCAATTGCGGCCAGCAGATCTGCCGGTGTGCCGACGCCCATCAGATAGCGTGGTTTGGCGCTCGGCAAAAACGGTAACGTTTCTTCCAAGATATTGATCATAACGTCGTGGCCTTCACCAACCGCCAGCCCGCCCACTGCATAACCAGGCAGATCCAGGCCGACAAGGGCTTCAGCTGAGGCGCGGCGAAGGTCCGGATAGATGCCACCCTGGACGATGCCGAACAGTGCCTGCCCATCGTTGACCGTGCCTTGTGCGCGATGACTTTCAAAGGCTGCCTTTGACCGCTCTGCCCAGCGCAACGATAGCTCCATCGCTCGCTTGGCTTCCTTATGTTCGGCTGGGGCTTTGATGCACTCGTCAAGTTGCATCTGAATATCGGAGCCCAACAGGCATTGCACTTCGATGGAACGCTCGGGCGTCAACTGATGGCGAGAGCCATCAATGTGGCTTTGAAAAGTGACGCCGGTTTCATCGAGCGTGCGAAGCTTGGACAACGACATCACCTGGAAACCACCGCTGTCGGTGAGCACCGGACCATCCCAGCGCATAAATTTATGAAGTCCGCCCAGCCGCGCGATGCGTTCCGCGCCGGGACGCAACATCAAGTGATAGGTGTTGCCCAATATGATGTCGGCACCCGCCTCCTTCACCTGATCGAGATAGACGGCTTTGACGGTGGCCGCCGTCCCAACAGGCATGAAGGCCGGTGTGCGAATTTCACCGCGTCCGGTCTTGATTAGCCCACGTCGGGCCAGACCGTCTGTTATCTCCAGAGTGAAGGAGAACGGATTTTGTATTGGGGCAGCTGTCATCGTGGTGACTAACGTTGTTGGGGCCAAAGCAGGCTGGCATCGCCATACGAATAGAACCGATAGTTCTCGCGGACGGCATGAGCATAGGCAGCCTGCATCGTATCGAGCCCCGAAAAAGCCGAGACCAGCATAAAAAGCGTTGAGCGTGGCAAATGGAAGTTCGTTAGCAGACCGTCGATCGCGCGGAATTTGTAGCCAGGTGTCATGAAAATATCGGTGTCGCCTGCGAACGGTTTGATCTGGCCGTCTGGCCCGGCAGCACTTTCCAGTAGGCGCGCGACCGTGGTTCCAACGGCCACAACACGGCCGCCAGCCTTGCGGGCGCTATTCAGCGCATCGGCCAAGGAAACGGTGATCTCACCCCATTCGGCGTGCATTCGATGGGCTGAGGTTTCGTCAGCCTTAACGGGCAGAAAGGTGCCCGCGCCAACATGAAGGGTGAGGAAGTGGTGGCTTACGCCGCAGACTTTCAGTGCATCAAACAGGGCATCCGTAAAATGCAGGCCAGCGGTAGGGGCGGCAACAGCGCCATCAGTTCGAGCATAGACGGTTTGATAGCTTTTGCGGTCATCTGCATCGGCCGGACGGCGGGCGGCAATGTAGGGCGGCAGCGGCATGAAGCCCACTGTAGCTATGGTGATGTCGAGATCTGGCCCGCTCAGATCAAAGGCCAGGGTGACTTCACCGCCATCCAGCTTCTCTGTAACAGTAGCATCTAGGATGCCTGCCAAGCACATGGTTTCGGTTGTCTGGCCGAATTGGATGCGCTCGCCGACATTTAACTTGCGGGCAGGACGAACGAAGGCGCGCCAGTGATTGGCATCAATACGTTTGTGCAAATTGGCCGAGATGCGGGCCTGCGCTTCTCCGCGCCAGCGGACACCTTCGAGCGCTGCCGGGATGACGCGGGTGTCATTAAAGACCAGTACATCGCCGGGGCGCAGCTCGTCTGGCAGATCAGAGATCGCTGCATCTCGTATCTCCAATGAGCCATCTGCGGCACACGTTCCCTGTGATAGGTGTCCCGTGCGCGGTTCAACAATGAGCATGCGTGCAGCATCGCGCGGCGCAACCGGGCGCAGCGCGATGCGGTCTTCTGGTAGGGTAAAATCAAACTGGTCTGTGCGCATTGTCCGGCTGCTCAGTGGAAAGACGCGCTCAACCGACAATCGAAGTTAAGCGACATCCGCTGCAACGCGTATGGATACGATCTTGTCGGGATTGGAGACGGGTTCGCCGCGCTTGATTTTGTCGACGTTTTCCATGCCGGATGTGACCTTGCCCCATGCGGTATATTGATTGTCGAGGAAGGTTGCATCCCCAAAGCAGATGAAGAACTGAGAGTTGGCACTGTTTGGCATCTGGCTGCGCGCCATTGAGCAGACACCACGGACGTGCGGTTCAGCGTTGAACTCGGCTTCGAGATCGGGGTGGCTTGAGCCGCCGGTTCCCGTGCCTTGGGGGCAGCCGGTCTGGGCCATGAAACCTTCGATAACACGGTGGAAAACAATGCCATCGTAGAATTTTTCACGGGCGAGAAGTTTTAGCCGCTCAACGTGTTTTGGCGCCAAGTCGGGCAGCAATTCGATGACAATTTCGCCTTGTGTGGTGTCGAGGATCAAGGTGTTTTCAGCGTCTTTGATATTAGCCATTGTGGGTCGTGTTCCTTTTTGAGTTCTCGTTAGTTTCATTTTATTTTCTAGATGGCACTACCAACGCATCGGCCGCCGCGCAGTCTAGCGCGGCAGCTCTTGCTGAGCACGCTATTCGACTGTTTCTAGCGCCACCTGACTTCTTCGCGGCCGGAGCATTTGAAAACCCGCCGCATTATTAGTTCACTTTTTCTCGGACTGAACATAGACCTTCAACATAGTGTCCGGATTGGCTGGGGGCTGGCCGGATGCGATCTTGTCCACGTGCTCCATGCCGGCAATGACCTGGCCCCAGACTGTGTAGCTACCGGTGAGGCCGCTGCAACCGCGATTGTTGAAGCAGATGAAGAACTGGCTGTTGGCGGTGTTGGGATTGGCGGTGCGCGCTGCGCCAACCGTGCCGCGCTTATAAGGATACCCTGTGAACTCGGCCGGTAAATAGCCGTATTTTGAGCCGCTGCGTCCGGTGCCTGTGGGGTCGCCGGTCTGGGCCATGAAATTTGGAATGACCCGGTGAAAGATTATACTATTATAAAACCCTTCACGGGCCAGACGCTTGACGCGCGCCACGTGCTTGGGTGCCAGTTTGGGCAGCAATTCGATGTGCACATCACCCGTCTTCAACTGGATAACGAGGGTGTTAGAAGGATCGGCTGCTCGGGCCGTTGCGCCTGCTATCAGGACTGAGAATATGCAGAGTAGTGCTAACAGTCGTGCCACGTGGGCCTCCCATGTTGCGAAAATGCATGTCACAAGACTTGACGCCCCATGGCGTCATTCGGATCAGAAGACTGATGCCTTATGGCGGCAATCAGGCCATTGCGCAATCTAACGTGTGTTTTGTGTCGCGAAACCGTATTTCTGCTGCACGTTTTGAAAACTAATCCAGCCAGACGTTGCCTAGCACCGGGGCCTAGCAGGCTCCGCAAAAGCGCAAAGCCAAACTGGTCAGTGTTTCTCGCGCAGAAGCTTGGCCACATTATCTGACACGAAATGAGAGGCATCTCCGCCCATTTTAGCTATTTGACGAACCAGGTTTGCAGCGATATGGCGGACGGATGAGGAAGAGGCCAGGAAGACCGTTTGGATTTCCGGCGCCATGTCACTGTTCATACCGGCCATCTGTACTTCGTAGTCGAAATCGGTGCCATCGCGCAAGCCGCGAATGATGACGGTTGCACCGTTGTCGCGGGCAGCTTCAACCGCGAGATTGTCGAACGTGACAACGCGCACCTCAACATCATGCTTTTCGGCTAATTCACTGATGTCCGCCTTGATCATGGCGATGCGTTCTTCGGCCGTAAACATCGGCACTTTTCCAGGATGAATGCCAATGCCTATTACGAGTTCATCGACCACGGTCATCGCGCGCACGATGATGTCGGTGTGGCCGTGGGTTAGAGGATCAAATGACCCGGAATAGAAGCCAGTGTGGGGCATCGGTGCCTCGCTATTGATATGGAAATAACCTAGGTGGATGTTTCAGCGTCGTTATCATCTGCTGTATCTTGTGAAGCAAACTCAAGGCTCAGGTGTGGGCGTTCCACTGCTAGAGCTGTCCGGCCCGCCGCCTTTGCCGCCTGGTTCGCCGCTTGGCCCCACGTCATTCTCGATACCGCCTACGCCTTCTTCATCGTCGTCTCTCTCATCCTCTGATATGCGCTCGACGGAGACGACCTTTTCATCCTTGCCAGTGCGGAAAACCCGCACGCCTTGTGTGTTTCGAGAGGCGATGCGGACAGTATCGATCGGACAACGGATGAGCTGGCCACCATCCGTCACCAAAATGATTTGATCGCTCTCTTCGATAGGAAAAGATGCGACCAGGGGGCCATTCCGGTCATTCACAACCATGGCGGCGATGCCTTTACCACCGCGTCCCGAGACGCGATAATCGTATGCAGAGGAGCGCTTGCCGAAGCCACGCTCAGACAAGGTGAGCACGAACTGCTCCTTGCCGGAGAGCTCGGCGAAGCGTTCCGACGACAGATCGGTGGCGCTGGCTTCCTCGTCCTCGCCAACTTCTACTTCGACCTCGGGCTGATCCTCGCCCTCCTCGCCGGTTTGGGCACGGCGCAGGGCTGTTGCCTGCTTCAAGTAGATCGCGCGCTCGGGTGCGCCCGCTTCCACATGAATTAGGATTGCCATTGAGATGACTTTATCGTTAGCGGCCAAGCGAATGCCGCGAACGCCGGTTGAATCGCGACCTTTGAAGACACGCACATCGGTGGCCTGGAAGCGGATACATTGGCCTGCGGCGGTAGCTAGCAGCACATCGTCATGCGGGCTGCAAATGGCCACGTTGATGATTTCATCCCCCTCATCAAGCTTCATCGCAATTTTGCCGTTGCGATTAATATTTTCGAAATCTGCCAGCGAGTTGCGACGGACGTTGCCGCTGCGGGTGGCGAACATCAACTCCAGCGAGGCCCAGCTTTCAGTGTCCTCGGGCAATGGCAGAATGGTGGTGATGACCTCGCCTTGCTCCAGCGGCAGCAGGTTGATCAATGCCTTGCCAGCGGCTTGTGGGGTTGCGGCAGGCAGCCGCCAAACCTTCATGCGGTAACACATGCCACGCGATGAAAAAAACAGTATCGGGGTGTGCGTTGAAGCCGAGAAGAGTTGAGTGACGAAATCTTCGTCGCGAGTGGTCAAACCCGACCTGCCCTTCCCGCCACGCCGCTGGGCACGATAGGTGTCGAGAGGGACGCGCTTTATGTAACCACGATGGGTAACCGTGACGACGACATCCTCGCGCTGGATCAAATCTTCATCGTCGAGGTCTCCGACCACGTCGAGAATTTCAGTTCTGCGCGGAACGGCAAACTCATCCCTGATCCCGATCAGCTCGTTGCAAATGATCTCAACCATGAGGGAGCGCGACGCCAGGATCGCCAAGTATTCCTTGATCTCTTCGGCTATCTTTTTGAGGTCGTCGCCAATCTCGTCGCGACCGAGTGCCGTTAAGCGCTGGAGGCGGAGATCGAGGATCGCCTGAGCTTGCTGGAGGCTTAATTTGACGGTGCCATCTTCAGCAACGGCGTGGCGCGGATCAGCGATCAAGCGGACCAATGGTGCGATATCTTTGGCTGGCCAGTTGCGTTCCATCAACTGATCACGCGCGATTGCGGGTGTTGGCGCGCGGCGGATCAGAGCGATGACATCATCGATATTGGCGACCGCGATGGCTAGGCCAACTAAGACGTGAGCGCGGTCTCGAGCTTTGTTTAGCAAGAACTTGGTGCGCCTTGAGACGACTTCCTCGCGGAAAGCGCAGAAGGCAGAAATCATGTCCTTAAGCGTCAATTGTTCCGGGCGGCCGCCATTTAATGCCAGCATATTGGCGCCGAATGACGTCTGAAGATCGGAATAGCGCCATAGCTGGTTCAAAACCACATCGGCTACGGCATCGCGCTTCAATTGAATGACGACGCGCATCCCTTCACGGCTCGATTCGTCCCAGATATCGGCAATGCCCTCAATGCGCTTGGAGCGAACGAGGTCAGCCATCTTCTCGATTAAGACGCGTTTGTTGACCTGATAGGGGATTGCCGTGATGATCAGTGCTTCGCGATCCTTACGGATTTCTTCTGTGTGGACGCGGGCGCGCATGATGATTGAGCCGCGCCCTTTGTGGAAGGCATTCAGGATGCCGCCGCGACCCAAAATAGTCGCGCCAGTGGGGAAATCCGGCCCCAAAACATGCTGGCTGAGCTCTTCAATTGTAATGTCTGGGTTGGCGAGATAGGCGATGCAGGCGTTGATCACTTCACCCAGATTGTGAGGTGGAATGTTGGTCGCCATGCCTACCGCGATGCCGCCAGCGCCATTGACCAGCAAATTTGGGTACTTGGCCGGCATTACGGTCGGTTCGCTCTCGGAACCATCATAGTTCTCTTGAAAGTCGACTGTATCTTTGTTGAGATCGTCAAGCAGGAAATGCGCGACTTTTTCCAAGCGGCATTCAGTGTAACGCATGGCAGCGGCCGGATCGCCATCTATGGAGCCAAAGTTGCCCTGGCCATCAACGAGAGGCAGCCCCATTGAGAAGTCCTGCGCCATTCGCACAAGAGCATCGTAAACGGCGCTGTCGCCGTGAGGATGGTATTTGCCGATGACGTCGCCGACAACGCGAGCTGACTTTTTGTAAGCCTTGTTCCAATCCAGGCCAAGCTCGTGCATCCCATAAAGAATGCGGCGATGGACCGGTTTTAAGCCATCTCTAACATCAGGCAGCGCGCGACTGACGATCACGCTCATCGCATAATCGAGATATGAGCGCTTCATCTCATCGGTTATGGTGACGACGCGGATGTCACTTCGTCCACCATCGGGCTCCCCACCGGCAGGCGGGGTCATATCTTCATTGTCAGCCAATTAGGTTCACCATGGTGTCATAATTCCGCAGAGGAACCGCGCCTCTACAGTTTTTCAAATACAAAGGGTCGAGTTAGCAGAACCTCAGATGCAGAAAGGTTTGCACCAAGGTGTTGGAGAATAAAGATTCGGTTGGTCTTTATACATCGTCACGTTCGCCCGCGCCAATCGCCAACATAGCGGGAACAGTGCTGTTGATGGCGAAAAAATGCTTAGAATGCTGCGTTCTCCAGCGAAATTACGCATTTGTCGCAACAGATATCGCTTTCTAAGCCATAATGCTGTCTTGTCGTCGCCCAATAGCATGGCTAGACCGCTGGATAAGGTGTGCCAGATTGACTGTGTGGCGCACTCAATGTGGAATTGTCCACGCTAGGGCTCGATCCGGTGGGCTCCGTTCCAGAGGAACAAGATTTCCTCCAGCGGGAAAATATAAATTGAGAGGAATTATTAGCATGAAGCGGATTGTTTTTTTGCTCGTAGCAGCAATGACGATGTGCTTGGCGCAGACTGCGTCAGCACAAAAAAAATCCGACGCGCTGCAAGGGGTTTTCTTTTCGAAGCAGCAGGCTGACCAGTATTTAGCGCGTGATCTGCTTCTCGGGGCCACAATTGTAGGCGTTAACGGCAAGATCGTGGGTGATGTGGAAGACCTCATCCTTGATGAATACAATCAAGTTGTTGGTGTCATCATGGGTGTTGGCGGTTTTCTAGGCGTCGGTGAAAAACGCGTAGGTGTTCGCTATAGTGCACTCAGATTTGAAACCAAGGGCGGTAAGGCTGTCGTTTCTATTCCTGGTGTGACACGGGAAATTCTGAAAGCTCTGCCAGCCTATAAACGCTCAAAACCGCCAAAATCGTTCTTCGATAAAGTGACTGAGCGGGCACGGGAGCTTTCTGCAAAGACCACAGCGACGACCTCTGACGCTTATGAAAAGACCAAGAAGAAGGTTGGCCCTGCCTATGAGAAAGCCAAAAAACAGGCTGGCGAGGTTTACGAAAAGGCCAAGGAGGGCGTGAAAGATGCCTACAACAAGGTCAAGGAAAAAGCACAACCGCAGAACAACTGATGGGTTGGTTGTGAGTAGCCTGACGTTCTGGACTTTGGGTTTTGCGAGCAACACATGAGCCATCACATGAGCATGATATTTGCGGGCCCCGATGGGGCCCGTTTCGCATCGCGAGCTAGAAGCTTTGGTTCTCGAAGGCCATAAATTTGCTGAAATTTCTTCCGTGAAAATATGGCATCAAGCTCATATTCCTTCGCCGACGCTTGATACCCAAGCATTGGCACGAGATACCAGGCGAACCTTTTGTTTGTCTTCAAGTTTAACAAACGCTCGACGGTCTACGTCCGGGGATCAACCGTTTGACCCAGAACGCTAATGGTTGATGTCCAAAGTGATGGTTTTGCCGCCGGAGCCGTGTCGACTATCATATGCTCTGACAGTTACGCGCTTCACCGACTTCGGTATTCGAACGCCGGATAGAGAGCGTGTAAATGGCTGCTCTGAGACGTGGGGATGGTGGAGAACGCGGGTGCCTAAGACCTTACCCCCGGGGCCTATGATATCCCACTTGTTGGCGTAGTGTTTCCAGCCGGCATCCGCGTGGCGGACAGTAACGTCGAAATGAAAGAAGCCGGAGCCGGTTTTGCTGGCCGTCACTTCAACGACATCGGCTTTTCCTGCATGAACTGCCGTGGAGCTGATGAGCAAGCTTAGGGCTCCAAGTAGCGTTCGGTTTATGCGTTTTGGTTTCATTGATGCTCCTAGATTCAAACTTTCTAGTTCTTGAGTTCCCACAATCGATTTCGATATATTCTGATTTTACTCAGTGAAGTAGCATTATGCACTCGACTTAGTGTACGCATCAGGCGCTATCACAGCCAATCAAACGTGCGCGAACAGATCTTAACCATCCCAAGGATTGAGGAGAAACTTGTGGCCGCCGGAAGCACAACCAAAATCGTTATCATTGCGCTCGTTGCCAACTTTGCGATTGCGTGCGCCAAGTTTTTTGCTTTCCTGTGGACGGGCTCGTCGGCGATGCTTTCGGAAGCAATCCACTCGATGGTCGATACTTCCAACCAGGGCCTCTTGCTTTACGGCACGAAACGGTCTGAGCGGGCGCCGGATTTGCAACATCCTTTTGGCTATGCGCGAGAGCTTTATTTCTGGAGTTTTGTGGTTGCGATTTTGCTGTTCTCGCTTGGGGCCGGAATTTCAATCTATGAGGGTGTGCTGAAGCTTTTAAACCCGCATCCGATTACTGACCCGTTCGTGAATTATCTAGTGCTTGCATTAGCACTGATAATCGAAGGAATGGCGACTTCGGCGGCGATCCGGGAATTTAATGCGCGGCGGGGCACCAAACGTGTATTGGCAGCACTGCGCGATTCCAAAGATCCCTCGCTGTTCACGATCCTGCTTGAAGATGTCGCCGCGATCTCGGGGCTCTTCGTGGCCTTTTTCGGGGTCTTTCTGGCGCATGTTTTCGACTATCAATATGCCGATGGAATTGCATCGATTTTGATCGGCTTGGTGTTGGCTTGCGTGGCCGCTTTCATCGCTACGGAAGTAAAGGCGCTGCTGATCGGGGAAGCTGCGAAACCGGAGGTGCAGACAGGGATTTCTGACATTATTCTCGCTGAAAAAGTTCGGAACGGGCACATACTGGCGATCAACGAAATCCGTACAATGCAGCTTGGCGCACGGGATGTTTTGGTGGCAGCGAGCGTTGATTTTGACGGAAGTTCCAGCGCTGCCGACGTTAAGGCTGCAACGCAAAGGCTGGAAATGGAAATCAGGACTAGGTTCCCCGATGTGCGGAAATTCTTTGTCGAAGTGCAAGCGGCCAGCGATCACACTGCAATGCTGAAGCCTGTGATTGGGGAACCTTGATGATGGATGCGCGCGCGTTAGTGCTGTTTTCCGGTGGGCAGGATTCAACTGTTTGTCTTGCCTGGGCGTTGGAGCGGTTTGAGCTGGTGGAGACGATCGCCTTCAATTATGGCCAACGGCATGCAGTTGAACTTGAGTGCCGAGAGCAAGTGCTGTCTGCGTTGCGGACAGAGTTTCCTGCCTGGTCGCCGCGACTTGGTTCCGACCACATGCTGGATCTCACGGTTATTAAAGACCTTAGTGACACGGCACTCACATCAGCTCGCGATATTGGAGTTGGTGCAGACGGGTTACCAAACACCTTTGTGCCTGGCCGGAACTTGATGTTTTTTACATTTGCCGCTGCCCTTGCGCACCCGCGAGGCATTAAACACCTCGTCGGAGGCATGTGCGAAACGGACTACTCTGGCTATCCGGACTGCCGCGACGATGCGCTCAAAGCGCTGCAAGTTTCGCTAAATCTTGGGATGGATCAGCGGTTTATCATCGATACGCCGCTGATGTGGCTCAATAAGGCGGCGACGTTTGCGCTTGCAGAAAAGCTTGGCGGCGCACGCCTCATTGATCTGGTGCTTGAGGACAGCCACACCTGCTACCTGGGAGATCGCACCCAGCGCCATGCCTGGGGTTATGGCTGTGGCGCGTGCCCGGCCTGTAAGCTGCGATCGGGTGGTTACGAGGCATACCGCAACGGTGCTACGTAGGATCGGTGATAAAACAATCGAAGCGTTGCCCCGCCTGACAGTCAGGGGGATAAAAAGAGCACATCGTGCATGATCCGGCCTGGCAGCAGGGTAAATAATCCCGCAATGATCAGCGCACCGCAGAAGGTCTGGATCATAGCCATACGATGGCGCTTAATATTCCCTCGCCGAGCGGCATAAACGGCTAACGGCACCATGCAGAGCGTGAAAATCGACAACAGGTGAATGAGGCTGAAGCCACCAAATTGACGGATCTCATGAATCCAAAATGATGTCGTGGCGACGAGTATCATTGTGCTTACCCAGGCATAGCCGAGCACACGATGAATACCTGTGCCTTTGGGGCCCGCGAACTGAACAAGCCCAATCACGAATGCGAACATTGCGGCAAAGGCATGAAGCTGGATGGCGAGCGGCGCATTGAGCAATGGCTGTAGAGACATGAGGGGAGCTCACGAAGGCTGTCATTATTGCGCGAGCTAGAGTGTTTTCTATCTAAGGCAACACTCTAGCTTTTTCCTCCCGGCTAAATCACATTTGCTTGGGGCAGCGTCATGTTGTGCGCGCTTTTGCCAAGACGGCACACCGCTAAGTGGCGGGAGCACTGCCGTGGCCCGTGTGATTCAATAAAGAACGAAAACATTCTAAAATGGTATTTCATCATCCAGTGGCTGGTCGAAATTGCCGCCGCCGCCGCCGCCACTACCGCCGCCAGCTGGTCGCCGTGGTTCATCGTAGCCGCCACCGCCGCTACCGCTGCCATAATCTGACTGGCCACCGCCACTGTCTTGTCCGGCTCCAGGGCCGCTGCGGCCATCAAGCATCGTCAGCGTCGCATTGAAGCCTTGCAGGACAATCTCGGTTGAATAGCGGTCTTGACCCTGCTGGTCCTGCCACTTGCGGGTTTGCAACTGACCTTCAATATAAACCTTGGCGCCTTTGCGGAGATATTGTTCAGCTATTTTGCAAAGGCCCTCAGAGAAGATCACCACCCGGTGCCACTCGGTCCGCTCGCGCCGTTCGCCGCTACTTTTGTCACGCCAATTTTCTGAGGTCGCAATGCGCAGGTTAGCGATCGGACGGCCGTCTTGGGTGCGACGAATCTCTGGATCGGCTCCGAGATTTCCGACGAGAATGACTTTGTTGACTGAACCGGCCATGGCGGCTTCCTTCTTTCGGTAGGACCGCGCGGCCCGGTGCGTTGCACTGAGAGGCGACGATGCCTTTGGATATTGTAGAAATCGACTCGTTCGATGGCAGCCTAAACGCGCAACACAGCTTAGCCACCGGCACCGAGTAGTTGTCCACGGGTTTGTGCCATGCGCACGTTCTTGCAATGTTCTTGTTTGGTTGTATCAGCCGGTCCCCTGTATTGCAAGGCATGGAGGGGATATTTTTCACTGCCCGGCCCCACAAACCCACGCATGGCAGTATCCACCAGGGCTTGGGCACCGGAGCTTGAACATCATCTTGGCACCCCACACCTTGAGCGTATCAATGGCTTGGGCACATATCTACTAATTCAATCGTGAATCAACGCTGGTCGCAAGTTCTTGCATTGTTGCCTTGTCGACCAATGCGGTGCCGCGGCAGTTCTCATCCTTGATCGACAGGCGGAGATATATCGCCGGCATATCGCCGGCAAACCGCTGTGATTTGGCACGTCTGGCCGTGCCCTGCGCTACCGACCCATCAGCCCAGCGCGCCTTGCAAATAAGGCTTTCCAGGAACACCGTCAGGCCCTGACGAAATTCAGTACCAGATGATATGGTGCTGGCTTCCACCATCCCTTGCCACCGAGCATAGTCGTCGGATGTCTTCCACTTGCCGGTGGACTGAGCGAAAACTGTTTTCAAACCTTCGGCAACAGACCTCCGAAGGGCCTTGTTGCTCACGTCGCGCAAGGTGACTTTCAACGACTCGCGATCAATTTTTGAGAGCGGCTTTATTACCAACCCACGCAAATCTGCATGCCTGATCTGGTTGGTGTCTGGTGGAATGGTTTTCCAGACGAGTGCCTCGCGGACATCGGCGGCGGCGATCTTGGCACCTGTCAAATCGGCCCCTTGCAGTCTGACCTTAAAAAGATTGGCTGCCGTTAGATTGGCATCCCTGAGGACGGCACCTTGGAGCTGAGCATGGGCGAAGGATGCCGCCTGGAGATGCGCATTGGAAAAGTCTGCATACTGCAACTGAGCGCCGTTCAAATCGGCACCTTCCATGCGGGCGACCAGGAAGACCGCGCCTTGAGCCTGGACGCCGGCGGTCAAATCGGCTCGGCGCAGGTTGGCGCTCCAGAAATTGGCACCTTGAAGGCGCGCAAATTTGATAACCGAGCGTTCGAGGTTGGCTTGTTCGAGCTTGGCGCCTGAAAGGTCGATGCCAGTGAGATTAGCGCCGAAGAGATTGGCACCAGTCAGATTCGCTTTTCTGGAGCTTGCGCATTGTGCCTGAGCGCGGCCTTCGCCGAGGAACAGCTCATTCTCGTCGGCGCAATTCATGCGGGCGTGGGCAAGGTTGGTTCCGACCAAGCTCGCGCCATCCAGATTGGCACCGGTCAGGTCTGCTTGATGAAGATCAGAGCGATCGAGCTGGGCAAAGCGCAAATCACGACCTCGAAGCGAGACCGATGGCTCCCCTTTTGAGACGTCTTTATCGACCACCAGGTCGATGTCGCGCACAATCAGATTGCGATGGAAAAGGCCAAACAGTGAGCTATCGGACTTGCCCCAGAAATAGGGGATTGCGAAGCCGTGCACATAGGGGTTGTAACCCTTGGAATTCTTACTTTTATTGGCAATTGTGATGACCTTGTGGACGTACTTGTCCAAGAATTCACCGGGGATGGTTGCGGCACCGAATGAGAGGAGTGCAACTGTCGACATGATGGCGATGGTCAAGAGCAGGCTGAAGGGGTGAGAAATGCTGGTGCGCCAGAAAGCCTGAAAGAAGCTGGTTTCCATACGTGTGAGGAATACGCCAATCAAAATAAGGACGAAGATGTCCAGCACCAAGACAATGCGATGCGTCCAGGTGATCAGAATGTCGTGGTAGGGCAGAAAGGTTATTTGGATAAACAACAACAGGACGACCGGCAGAATTGCCAGTGTGAGCCAGGACATCGTGTGCAGGAAAAGGCTCATGATGGCACTGCGATGAGGGCCAGCGACGCCTTGCACAAAGAAAAAGTTGTGAAGCTCCAACCGCAACGGATGTGTACGCTTTTTGGTGGGCTCGAGGTGGCGGACGGCGTTGTCGAACTCAAGAGTTTTGCGGGCCAGCAGTACAAGCTGAGAGATCAGTCCGAAATGAAACAAGAGCAGAAATATGGGAGCGAACTGGAAAAACTGTACGAGCGGGATGTTCACATTGAGAATGGGCAGTTGCACATCGGTTTGGAGCAGAAGGTGCTTATGAGTAACGCCGGCCACCGCGATCATCAGGTAGGCCATAACGCCCAGGAACATCATCCAAGCCATATTGGCTGTATCGCTCGAGCGATTGACCGCCTCAAGCAACGAATACGGATTTACCGGTGTATCAGATTCCGGATCTATACGCGCTGCATCACTCATCTGCGAGATACTCCACCACTTGCAACATACTTCGCCATACTACGACAACGCGCTAAACTACCGCTATAATCAGCAATCTGGGCAGAGCAACCATAACTGAGAAATACAGAGTGGGTAACGGGATTTGGCCCATTGCGCACGCTACGGCAAAACGTGTTGCCGTTTTGTTGCGCAATGGTGGCGTTTGCATGTTCGACGCTGAATTGTCCACAGTCTCGGGGCTATTGCGGATGATCTGCAGTGCCCTGAGAACCTAACTAATGAAAGAGCGGATGCTTTTAGCCACCCATAACGGAGTAACCGCCATCCACCGGGATCGCAGTGCCGGTTACAAAATCAGACGCGCCGCTGGCTAAAAAAGCTGCGATTCCTGCGAAATCCTTTGGCTCACCCCAGCGCCCGGCTGGCGTGCGCTCCGTCACGCGCTCGTGCAACCCTTCCAGTTGGCTGCGGGCGGTTTGGGTCAATTCGGTGTCGATCCAACCGGGCAGGATCGAGTTGACCTGGATGTTATCCTTTGCCCAGGCGGTTGCCAAAACGCGGGTCAGTTGCACCACGCCACCCTTGGTTGAAGCATAGGCGGCAGCAAAGGGCAGGCCAAAAATCGAGGCCATTGAGCCGATGGTAATGATCTTACCACCTCCTTGCGATTTCATCGCAGGATAGACTGCCTGGGCACATTGGAAGGGACCCGAGAGATTAGTTTGGATGATCGTGTTCCACTCATCGAAGGAGTAATCCTGCGGGGGCATGCGTTTGTTAATACCAGCGTTTGCAACCAGTATGTCGACGCGCTCAAAACGATCCAGGGTTTTCTGAACCATATCCTTGATCGATTGTTCGTTGGAGACGTCAACTTCTATGGTGACGACTTTGGCCCCAAGGCCCTGGAGCTCGGCCGCGGCTTTGGCCGACTTTTCTTGATTGCGAGCAGCAATTGCAATCGTTGCACCTGCCTCTGCCAAACCGCGCGCCATACCAAGACCGATGCCACCATTGCCGCCAGTCACAAGGGCTACGCGACCGGTCAGATCAAACATAGTCATTTCTTGGATCTCTCATTTTGTTTTCATATTCAAGGAATGCATGACTGAGCTGGCCCACCGTGCCAGCTCTCGCATCATGGATTATGGACTGAATATGATACGAACCGGAAGGTTGCTCAGAGCTGGGCCATTTTTGACGGCCGTGACAAAAGATATCCCAGGCTCAACCCCAAAACTATCCAGAAAACAGCGGAAACCGCAATGGAGTTGGCAACAAATGATGCTGCAAGTGCGGCTGGCACATCTGAGTGATGATTACCCGGCTGCGGCGCGCCTACAATATGAGGCAGAGCGATGAGTATCACGGCACCGATGCGGGCGGAAATACTGCCAAACTTGGCAGATATGACCAGTGCAGCCGCTGTTGCGGCCGCCGTCGCCCACCACCATATTTGACGCGGCAACAAATCTGCGACGGGCATACCCGGCAATTCTGGCGATAAGCCCGCAGATGGCGCCAGCATGAAAACCAGAAATCCCATCAAACCCCAAGTTACGCCGTTAGCAAGGGTCAATTCTATCCCGGTAAGCATGGTGGCGGCGCCAAGCACCATGGCAAATCCGATACCCACCAATACGTTGGCAAGAACGCTAAAAGCTACACGCTCAAAGCCGTCCTTAGGCGCCCACGCCGTTGCGTTATGATGATCTGTATGATCACCAACCGTTGCGTGGTGGTGATTGCCAGGCTTGGCCGTCGAATTGTCCGCTTTTTCGAGTGTTTCAGCTTTCAAAATCTGCGGAGTGACCAGGCTGAGCTGGGCGGCAGACATCACAAGTCCGGCCACGAATCCAGCCAGGATCGCAGCGAAAATTACGCGCATTATCATTTAAATCAGTCCCCAAAAAAGAAACTACTTAAGGGTAGTTTGAAATTTATGAGTACTTTTAATGGCAGGGGAAGCCAATCGAGTGGCGGGTGTCGTGGGCGGCATTGTGGATGGTTTCAGAATGGGCAAAACCTACCCCCACGAGCATGACCAAGCCAATGGCCAGCATAATAATGCCTGCGACGACGCGTTGTTCTACGGCAATGGTCTGAATCGAGTGATTGGTAGCTGTGGTAGTCATGAGCGGACACCCTCCGTGTACTCGTTAAAAAGATCGATCAGTCGAACACAACTCAACCGAGCGTGTATCAACTAAAACATGTCCGAGGCAGGTCTCCTGACTTCGCGGCTCAACCGGGTCTTGTCGCCTTCCCGAATACACTAAACCCGAATACATCGAGATAGCGCACCCAGTGGCATATCGTACAAAAAACCCTAACCGCTTACAGTTGCGGGGGCAGTCACGGATTTGGCCCCTCTTGGGTCATCCTCACCGTTGTTCCCTGTTAGGCCCCGCACCGTTCGGCTGTGGGGCACCTTGGACCTGTTTATTTGGCACGGCTACGTCAACACCGTCAATGGCACAAATGTGAGCTGGTTCACTCCGATGATCGGACCTGAGCGTTGAAGCGATATTTTGGCTGTCGCCTGTAATTGCAATTGAGATAAGGGCGATGTGGTGATCTTGGACTTCTGTGGCGCCTTTTTTGGCGGGAGCTGTGGCGAGCTTCCGGATTGCGGCTATCCCACCAAAATTTAATTACGGCACGCAGCGAACGATGAGGGGTAGGGGAACTGAGAGTGCAGTTACTCGTTTACGCAAGCAGCGGGGTTTTGGATGACCGCGCCAAGGCCAGGTAGAGAAGGGTCAGCTAGAGAAGACATCACCGCCAGAGGGCCGCTCGCGAACCATCCAATTGTCCAAATGATGCCGATCCTCAGGATCCTCAACTTCGACAATCCAGATGTCTGGATCAAATGAGAGTTGGCGATCCAAGTAGGCGTCGACGTCCTGCTCGGTCGTCTCAGGTTTGGCGAGATGAGGAGCCCAGGCGCGCTCGAAGTTCTGAGTATCGATGCCTGCCGGGGCCGGTCCGAAGAGGTGAGCAGTGCCGTTTGGATGCCTCAATTTAATGAAGACGGCACCCGCGTCATCATCACCGTGACGCACAACGACAACGGACGCGCCTGCGTTAGCGCAGATTCGCAAATATGCTTTGACCCATATTTCTGCCTTGAGGCGCAAGTTTGCAGCTCGCTATGGTTGGTTGTGGTTTGGGGTGCGTTTGTTTTATCAACCACGTTGCCCTGCGTGCTGCAAGCGCGTCACGAGTTCTGCTGTTATTTTGCCCTCAACTCGCATACCGTGACTACGCTCAAAGGCCATGATGGCATGCCGCATTGCCTCGTCTATCCGTCCATTTGTATTGAGCGTTCCGGGGCTGCGTTGATCAAGCAGTTGCTGAATATACCGGATGATGCGCGTGGCGCTCTGAGTTTGTTGCTTTCGCGGTGGACGAGTGCCAACCGTTATTCCCAGCAGCAAGGTTTTGAAAAGGTGCTCGCTGGCTGCGCCGGTCATTTCCTGGCCGGTGCGTCGCTCATAAGCGAGAATGGCTGCTCGCGTTGGCATATCCAGATTGCCGTCTGGCTGGCGCCGCATATAGCCAGCCGATTTTAATTCTCGCTGGATGGCGCGAACAAGATCGCGCTTTTTATGCTTGGAGGCTTGACCTTGCCGGGTGCCCGATCTGGGCCGGGTGCCCGATCTAGCGCCTGATCTGGTATCAGAGCCGGCTCGTGATCTTGGGTTTGGCGCTCGCAAGGCGGTGTAACCGGCGCTCCCTTCCGTGTTGGAGGCTTCGGTGCTGGAGGTTCCGTATCGCGACGTTGTGATGTTGCTCAGGCGCTGCCCATCATCCTGCATGAATGCAATATTGGCTGTGGCGCCGAGTGCAAATACGCAGCAAATAATGAGTACGATACGGAGGACGGGTTCTGGCATGTTTCTTGTTCCATTGGTCAACAGGAGCCAAATCCACAATGTCTTGCATGCGTAAACACTTCATTAACCTAGGAGCATTGCTGACAGGTTATGCGGCGAGCGGCGGGGTCGCACCCTGAGCTTTTGTTTTTGAGACTGAGAAACATCTTCGATAAAAGCTGGCTACTGCAAACCAAATCGATCAGGTCCTAGCTAACTTGCTTGTTTTATTGCATCTATCCAAAGACTTCCGACATGAAAGCTTGAAACAGTCGTTTCGGGCACCACACTAGGTTTTTGTTTTTGACCAAGGCACCGGATATGTCACTTGAGACAATTGAAAGCGATTTTGACCTACTGGACGATTGGGAAGATCGCTATCGGTATGTGATCGAGCTTGGCCGCGCGTTGGAGCCTCTGGCCGCTTCAGAGAAGACCGATGCAACGAAGGTGCGCGGTTGTGCAAGCCAGGTTTGGCTGGTTTCCGAGCGGGAGGGGGATGATGGCGTATTGCGGTTCCGTGGGGAAAGTGACGCGCTTATTGTGCAGGGGCTGATTGCAATCCTGCTAGCGATTTATAATGGACGAAAGCCATCCGAGATCCAGACGATAGACGTGCATGCCATTCTCAGGCGACTTGGGCTGGATGAACACCTGACGCCACAGCGCTCAAATGGACTTAAGTCGATGATTGTTCGTATCCAGGGCACGGCGGCAGCCGCAATTTAGTACGCCGCCGCCCAATCTCGGGGGGCTGCCCCGCTTTTCTGTTGGCTTTCTGATCATGCCAACTGCCTCCCAATTTTGGCGGGCAATTAATCCGGGCTTGATCCATCCATTTCATCCGAGGAGGCCATTGAGGGCCGGTAGTTGCCATCTCCCCAATGCTGGATGAAGGCAATGCCCCGATGGTTTGGTGTGTTTTTGGGTAGTAGACCATAATGCCGTGCAAGCTGGCGGAGCGCGTGCTGCAGCACTACCTTTCCGCTTCTCTGGGGCCAGCCTGCGGCCTTTTCAACATTGGTCAGACGAGCTTCCAGACAGCAGACGTCAACGAGGACGTTTGCGTGCTCGGTGCCGACGGCCCGGAGGGCACGACGGACGCGGTCCTGAGCCGCCATCACGTAGTCTTGCAACTCCATATGAGCGCCGGGGCTTGACTGTCGCCGCCGCTCCGTGGGCAGCCCGGACCAACTGGCCGTTACGTGTGGTTGCATCTGGGCCTTATCGAAGTCGGTACGTAGACGCTCGCCTGCGTTGAACTCCTCGTCTGAAATCAGAGGATTGCCATCCTTGTCGCGGCGTTCGTGCAGCCAATCCAGAGGGCCGCGTTCGGTTCCTCTCATGCTAAACATGCCACGTCCTCCGCCAAGTGGATCATCCGAATTGTGCGCTCAAGAAGTTCGATTGCGCGGTCAAACTGCTGATCTTCGCGGCGGTCCTCTACCTTCTTGCAGGCATACGCAACGGTTGTGCGGTCCCGCCCAAAAAGATGACCGACACTGGTGAGGCTCAAAGAGCAGCAAACGTGGGCTAAGTACATCGCAACCTGACGGGCTTCGGCGACAGGTCGACGGCCGCGCGTTGGAAGGCTGAGTAGGGTTGTGTCAACACCAAAAACGCTGGCGACAACACGCTCCAAAAAGTCTTTTAGCATCGGGGGGGGAGATGTTTCGGATCGTCGAGTTTTCACTTGAGGCGATAGGGTTGAGAGCGAAGCGGGTTGGGAGGGGTCGTGGGCGGCTTCGCTTGGGAATGATTGAGCGATCGAGGGAGTGGTGGAAGGGGGCGCCGGATGCACGGCGGAAGTATCGTTAACGATTGTTGAAGTCATCATGATTGCCGTCTTTCATTGGTCATATGCCAGGCTGGTTTCTGCTATCGAGCCGTTCCAGCCTGGCACTATTCGTCTTAACTACGGCACTTGGGTTGTGCCGGAGCGGTTGTTGTAACCGAGGCATGCGTTGGGTCTGATGCGCGCCTCGACTGCGATGAAGCTTACGAGTGGCGCATCGGTTGCCTGACTATGAGGATATGGAGATGGTGAACGAGGGGGATAACTAGCGGTGTTGGTGAACGCTAGGCTCCAGGCCCGAATATTTGCGAGGATAAAGTAGGAACAAAGACGGGGTGACGTCCATTTATCCAGCCGACAGGGGTTGGGGGCGAGCTTTTTCAGTAACCTTGACCGATACATATGCCCGCAGCCCTTTCATGTGTCAGCATCTTGCAGACGGGCCTTTGTCTCGACCTTCGGCACAACCACCCAGCACAAGCGCCTTGCACATTTGGGACCGGTTGACGGTGCCGACCTGGTTGAAAGGGAGCACATGGCAACTGCACAGCATCTGATTTCATCGCAATTTGGCAGGCCGGGGTACCAGATCGCACGTCTGGGAATTCGAACTACTGACAAAGCATCCGACGTCGTTACGGCAAAACCGCAACATGGATATCCTGGCAATATGCCTGCTGAGCTCCGCTCAGAGATCATCGGATTGCTTGGATTTTGGCCTTGGGAGGTTAAGGCCTTGGGGGAGCTTAAGGCTTTTGGATCTATGGGGATGCCAAGTTGGCACAACATGCTGCTACGCGCTCTGGAGCGGGAACGGCGCAACGGGCTAGAAGGCACTTGGGGGTATGATATCAGTCGCCACGGCAAGCTGATGGACGCCCTGATCAAGCTTGAAGCGGCTGCTGAAACCTGTCGGGCGGAACCAGCACTCCACAAAGATCCGCATGCTGATTTTGCCAACACGCATCAGAAGCTAAGTCAGCCGAGAAATTATCGCCGGGCGCACATCGTTGGCCCCCGCATTATTGGCCCCCGCATTAGTAGCATTGGTTCGAGTGAGCTTGCTCAGCGGTCGCGGCGCGTACCCAGACCCATCTTTTTGGCGAGCTCCGACCGGGCGCGGGCATAGTTTGGCGCAACCATTGGATAGTCGTGCGGCAAGCCCCATTTATCGCGATATTCTTCGGGCGACAGACTATAGTGGGTACGAAGATGCCGCTTCAGGGATTTAAACTTCTTTCCGTCTTCAAGACAGATAATATAGTCCGGCATCACCGAACGCTTCACAGAAACTGCGGGTTTCGGTTCTTCGCGTTCTTGCTGTGTCACGCCATTCGACACTTGGGATAATGCCTGATGCACCTCGCTGATCAGTGCGGTTAATCCCTTGATATCCAATGTGTTGTTGGCAACATAAGCTTCAACGATCCGCGTTGTCTGCTCAACCAAGTCTGGTTCGACCGCGTCTACCATCGTTTTCTGCCCTCCTGTCTATGCGAATTTCTGCCGATACTATTATGCTTGCCGCGACGCGGCATAGTTCTGCTGATCCGTGCGTTTTTAGCTAGGCCATGCGTGCTTACAAGAGAACACTGACAAAGCTACGGACTTCTTGAGCAGCAGCCGGTAGAAAAAACAAATAAATTCAGAGCCTACTATTAGAACTCTGCTGCGTTTTCCTCGTCAATACTTAGGAAATAGATTTCAGTGGATATGACAATTTCGTTATACTGACACTAAACTGAGGGCTAGCAGCAAGCAGCAGATCGCATACATCGTAAATGTGATCATATAAATGACAGTGGTATTGACACGCGGATCATGCGGGAGCGTATTGAATTGCGCACTGGCGGCTGCCAAATTGGATCTGGATCCTTGGCTTTTGGCGTGATTTCTAAGTACTGGATTGGCAGATTATATCTTGGTGAATTCTTGGCATCACCAGTCGACAGGGCTGCGCCCCGTCTCTAAGTTAATGCAAACACTGTTGATACTGCCCTTCCGTTCAGTTTGATCTGTCCAACTCTAAATAATACATTGCGCAACCCTGCTTTTGATGAATGCGCGCATGCTGGAAATCGCGGGGCGGGATAGCCAAATTGAAATGGGTTGTTTGCGGTTTCCTCTGCTGGCAACACAATGACATACGTTACAATGGGCTTTTAACGACACGATTGGGGAACCGAATAGTATGGCGCAGACACAAGGCCGAAAAACTGTTGGCCCGGAAGTAGGTTTGAGGATGGCATCCGGAAGGGGGCAGTTCTGGGGTGGGCGCGCGTTGATGATTGCGGGGGTGTGTCTGGTGGCGCTAGCAGCCATTGCAGACCCTGTATTGGCCGCAAGTACTGAGCACAATAAGTTAGATGGGAAAGCCCTCAACTTAATTTGGCTGGTGCCGTTTGCAGGCATTCTGCTGTCGATTGCGATCTTTCCACTTACCGCTCCCACGTTTTGGCATCATCACTTTGGCAAGGTTGCTGCCTTTTGGGCCGTTGCGCTTATTGTGCCGTTTTTTCTGACCCAGGGATTTAGCATAACCTTCCACGAGATCATGCACACACTGCTGCTGGAATACGTGCCGTTCATTATCCTGATCGGTTCACTGTTCACGGTGGCGGGAGGTGTTTATATGCGCGGCAACCTGCATGGTTCGCCAGTAACAAATACATCGCTTTTGGCAATTGGGGCAGGGATCGCAAGTCTGGTGGGCACCACCGGTGCATCAATGCTGCTGATCCGCCCGGTTATCCGGGCCAATGATGATCGTAAGCATTCGGTGCACGTGTTCATCTTCTTTATTTTCCTGGTCTCAAATATCGGCGGTTCGCTAACACCGCTGGGTGACCCGCCATTGTTCCTTGGCTTCTTGCAGGGTGTTGATTTTTTCTGGACGACAATCCACCTATGGCAGCCGATGCTGTTTGTTTGCGCGATCCTGTTGGCGGGGTTTTTCGCGCTGGATTCTTACTACTATGCCAAGGAAGGCCACCTGCCGCGCGATCCGACACCCGACTCCAGGATTCGACTTGATGGCAAACGCAATTTCTTCTTGCTTGCGATCCTGATCGGCTTTGTGTTGTGGAGCGGGCTGGTCGACACGCTTGGAAAGGTGCATGTGTTCGGCATTGAGCTGGATTGGAAGAACATCATTCGGGATCTGGGTCTCATTGGAGTGGCGATTGCTTCGCTCGCTTGGACGCCGAAAACCGTGCGGGAGGCTAACAGTTTCTCGTGGGGGCCGGCGTTGGAAGTGGCGAAACTCTTTGCTGGCATCTTTATTACAATTATTCCCGCAATCGCCATCCTGAAGGCTGGAGCGGATGGGGCGCTTTCCGAGTTAGTAGGAGTGGTGACATCGGCGGATGGGACGCCCAATAACCCGATGTATTTCTGGATGACGGGCACTCTCTCAAGCTTCCTCGACAACGCGCCGACCTATCTGGTGTTTTTCAACGCAGCTGGCGGCAACGCCCAAGAATTGATGGGGCCGCTGTCCTCAACCCTTCTGGCGATCTCGCTTGGGGCTGTGTTCATGGGTGCCAATACCTATATCGGCAATGCGCCTAACTTCATGGTCAAGGCCATTGTTGAGGATAGCGGTACAGCGATGCCTAGCTTCTTTGGCTACATGGCTTGGTCGGTTGGCATTCTGGTCCCATGCTTTGTTCTGGTGCATTGGCTGTTTCTTTAAAGCCAATCACCCGAGCTTGGTGCAATGGTGGGCTAATCGATAACGCGAAGCCTCGTTTGTGCACGAGATGGCTGGACCGGGAGGTGGTTCAGCCACGAGGTGGCTAAGCCACGAGATGATCCGACAAAGGAGATGTTTGCATGGCTGAAGATAACAAACCACCGCAGCCTCAGGTCATAAAGAGTGATGAGGAGTGGCGCCAGGAACTCAGTTCCGAGGCTTACCGGGTCACCCGTAAACATGGCACCGAGCGGGCGTTCACCAGCCCGTTGAATGATGAAAAACGATCGGGCCAATTTGCGTGCGTGTGTTGTGGTGAGACGGTGTTTGCGTCAGACGATAAGTTTGATTCAGGGACCGGGTGGCCAAGCTATGTCCAGCCGACAAATGCCGGGGCTGTTGCTGAGTATCAGGACAGGTCACTATTCATGCGGCGGACCGAGGTGAGGTGTGCACGGTGTGATGCCCATCTTGGACACGTGTTCCCGGATGGCCCGCAGCCGACAGGCCTGCGTTACTGCATCAATGGGATAGCGCTCGACTTTAAGCCAACTGATGAATGATGCTGGGCCATGAATTTTCGCCCGCCAATGGAAGTTCTCATGAAAAAAAACAACCGTACTGATGTCGCAACCGACTCGGCTCGTTCAGGCAGCGTTGGCCTCGGCGCTTCACCACCGCTTGCGAAGAGATTGCCGGTCACATCGCAACGGCATGGCGTTAAACTTACCGATGACTACGGGTGGCTGCGCGCCGATAACTGGCAAGACGTGATGCGTGACCCGTCTTTGTTACCGGCGGACATACGCACACATCTTGAGGCTGAGAATGCCTATATGAATGCGACGATGGCTGACACCCGCGAATTGCAGCAAACGTTGTTTGATGAAATGAAGGGCCGGATCAAAGAGGACGACAGTTCGGTGCCTTCGCGCGATGGGCCGTGGTTTTACTTTTCAAGCTTTGTAACTGGCGGGCAATATCCGCTGTTTAGCCGCCGTCGGTCTACCGGCGGAATAGATGCTGCATCAGCATCTACGTCTACGTCTACGTCGACATCTGGCAGTGAAGACGTTGTTCTGCTGGATGGAAACCTGGAAGCCGAGGGGCATAGTTATTGGGGGCTTGGGGCTATCTCGCATAGTCCCGATCACAAAATCCTCGCCTACGCCACCGACACCAATGGCTCTGAGCGCTACACGATCCGGTTTCGCGATCTTGAAACGGGCCTCGATCTCCCTGATGAGATAACTGAAACTGGTGGCGGGCTGGTTTGGGCACAGGACAGTGCCACGATCTATTACATCCGGCTTGATGATAATCATCGACCACTGTTTGTCTATCGGCATCGGCTTGGGGCCCCGGTGGCTGACGACCCGCTGATTTATGAGGAAGCAGATAGCGGTTTTTACGTGCATCTAAGTGAGACGCAATCCCGGCGATTTATTCTGATCGATGTGAGTGATCATGAAAGCAGTGAAGTGCATTTGCTGGACGCGCATGACCCGGCAGCCGAGCCGCAGATGATCGCACCTCGACGAGATAAACGCGAATACTCGGTCGATAATAATGGTGATAATTTTTACATCCTGACGAACTCGGAGGGGGCTGAAGACTTCCGGATTTGCACAGCTCCAATCGTCTCTCCAGGGGAAGAAAACTGGCGCGAGCTGATCCCGCACCGACCCGGTACGTTGATCCTCAGCTTGACGATGTTTCAAGGCCACATGGTGCGGCTTGAGCGAGAAAACTCCCTGCCACGCATTGTCATCCGATCGCTCAACGATCAGTCCGAGCATTCAATCGCGTTCGATGAAGAGGCTTATGGGCTTGGGGTGTCACCGGGCTATGAGTTTGACACGACAATGCTACGATTTTCCTATTCATCCATGACAACGCCCGGGCAGGTTTTTGACTACGATATGGCCGCGCGAACGCGCCAATTAATGAAGACACAGGAAGTGCCCAGCGGGCATGAGCCGGCGGATTATGTCACGCGGCGGATCTATGCATCATCGCACGACGGCGCATCTGTACCGATCACACTGCTTTATCATCGCTCAACGCCGCTTGATGGTAGCGCGCCTTTGTTGCTTTATGGCTATGGCAGCTACGGGATTTCAATTCCTGCCAGCTTTTCGACGACGCGTCTCAGCCTTGTCGATCGCGGATTTGTTTATGCGATTGCGCACATCAGAGGGGGGATGGACAAGGGCTACGGCTGGTATACAGCCGGCAAACGCGAAAATAAAACCAACACGTTCCTCGACTTCATCGCCTGCGGCGAGCACCTAGCGGCTTTGAACTTTACGGCCCGGGGTCAGATTGTTGCCAATGGTGGATCTGCCGGCGGCATGCTGATGGGGGCAGTTGCCAACATGCAGCCTGATCTCTTCCGGGGGATTATTGCCAACGTGCCGTTCGTTGATGTTTTGAACACGATGCTTGATCTTGAACTGCCTCTCACTCCAATGGAGTTTCCGGAGTGGGGCAATCCGGTTGCCTCTGAAGCGGATTTCCAAGTGATCCGGGCCTACTCGCCCTACGACAACGTTACTGCGCGCGATTATCCACACATTTTGGCACTTGGGGGGCTTACTGATCCGCGCGTCACCTATTGGGAGCCAGCGAAGTGGGTCGCCAAGCTGCGGGAGGTATCAACCAGCGACGACCTTTTGTTGCTGAAGACGAATATGGATGCGGGCCATGGTGGCGCTTCGGGCCGGTTTGAGGCCCTGAAGGAGGTGGCGCTTGAGTTTGCGTTTGCGCTGAAGATCTCTGGTCTCTCAAAGATCTCTGGCCTCTGAAAGAATGAGACCGCAGGAGAAGCAAGCTCTGAAGTGGTTCCGCTATAGATCGAACTATTCTGGAATGAACGTGCTTTAGAAATCGTCATCTCCCCAATCATCGCCACCGCCCCAACTATCGTCACCTCCCCAGTCGTCATTTTCCTGATATGAGGCATCTTGATGCTGGGCATCCTGGTCTGATGCTTCCTGCGAGGCATCCTGCATTTGCCCATCGCCCTGGCTGTTTGCTCCCGAATGTGATTGGGCATCATTTTGTGCTTGCGCATCGCCTTGATGGGATACCTGCTGCACATCTCCCGCCTGCGGGTCTGATGATAAATCCTGCGCGTTGGCCTGCGATTGTTCCGAACCGGTGGCCGATGAGGCACCGGTCGCCGGCGCTCCTGTGCTTGGCGTCCCCGCAGATGATCTTGATGAGGATGAGCCGCCACCGAACAAGCTTGATACACTGTTGGCCAACAACATGCCGCCAGCGACGCCTGCGGCTGTACTCATGGCTTGGCGCATAAATCCACCGCTACCACCGCCACCCTGATTGCTGCTGTTGTTTCGCGATGAGGTTTGGGGTGCTCTTGATGGAGGGGACGAGGATGCGGGCGCACGGTATGGCGGTGGCTGTCGCATTGGAGGTGGTGCCGACTGCGCTCCGGACTTTGGCGTCGTGTCTACCCGGCTGCCCCACCAGCCCGTGCTCGCTGATGATGAGGCACTTGATGGGGAGCCACCTGCTTGAGGAACGCTGGCTTGAGCCGCATTGGTTGTGGCATTGCTTGCGGCACTATTTGCGACACTATTTACGGCTGGGGCTTCCCAGGGTGCTGGACTCGAACTGGGGGTAGCATCCGTAACCGGGGTTGTGTTCGCCCCCCCGAAGCCTGGGCTGGCTTTGGGCCTTGATGTGAGGTTGCCGGTAGCGGTTTGAGATGCGCTATGGGCTTCTTCGAGCTTGCTTTCCAGCTCTCTTATGCGCTGATCGGCACGATCGAGGGCTTCGTCCTGAACCAATACCGTCTGAACTAGGAGGTAGGGCGAATCTGGATTTTGGCGCATTCGCTCATGGATAGCCCGCTCGGCGTCGAGGTCTTTCTCACTAATGCTCAGGGTTTGGATGCGCTTAAAAAGGCCATCAATTAAATCGCGATCACTCTGGTCCATTGGGGGCGTCCTCTTTTAGTCGATCTGCTCATCTTCAAGCATAGTGTTTGGGAGCGTAAATAATATGGGGTTGTTTTTCGGGACCGCAACAGCCGACGAGTATATTGACTGCACTCCATATGGCGGAAGATGGGCTGCACGCATTCAGGTGACAGCCCCCCGAGCGGCAACCGGCCAGATGCACTCGACCCGCGCATTGTCAGTATGCATGCCGCGAACACCGACATACCAATCATAGAGGTTGACTGTCGGATCGCAATGTCCCGGCACCAACAACATATGATCGCCAGGATTGGGGCCTGCGTTGGGCGGGATCGTGCACGCAGTGAGATCGATAGTGCCATGTTCGTCTGAAGGTCTGGCATAAGTTGCACCTTCCAGTCCCCAGATATCGGGGAAGCCTGAATCATTGCTAAGCGCTTTGTGTCCTGCATCAACGACGACGCAATTTTCATGAGGCTTACTCATAACCGTAACGCGCACAAAAAGAGCGTGAGCGAATTGGTCGACCGGCTGCCCATCTGCCTTGCGGTTGCGGGCGTAATCGGCATCCATAAAAATATAGGAACCCGCTTGTAACTCGTTCCAGACGCCGGATTTGGCCTCGATCTCGAACGTACCGGTGCCAGCACCACCCACGATGTCGCAATGGAGTTCTACGTCCGCCAAAGCGTTGATGGTTTCGAGGGTCATTGCTGCGGCCGAACCGATGGCGGCTTCGCGCTCCTGAAGGGAGCGCTGGTGTTGTGCTGAGCCGTGGTAGGCTTGCAGTCCACCGAATGTCAACGCGTCGGCAGCGTCAATCTGCCTGGCAAGCGCGACCACATCATCCTTGTTGTTTACACCGCATCGACCGGCACCGACGTCGCGCTCTACAAGGACGTTGATTGTGGCACCAGCGGCATATGCAGCATTGTTCAAATCGATGATATTTTGAGCATCATCGACGCATACGCTGATGCGGGCGTGTCGTGCCAGCCCTGCGAGACGGTCTAGTTTCCGCCTCCCCCAGATCTCGTTGGTGATCAATACATCTTTGATTCCACCCGCAACCAGCACCTCGGCTTCAGAGACTTTCTGGCAGCACAGCCCGGTTGCACCCAACGCCATCTGCTTGGCCGCGATGATTGGGGATTTATGCGTCTTGGCATGAGGACGCAAACGGAGGCCTTTTTCAGAAACTGCATCTGCCATGGCTGACAAATTTCTCTCAAACTGATCGAGATCGATAATCAGAGCCGGCGTGTCGATGTCGTCATAAGGCATGCCTGGTTCGGCCGGGGGGCATGTGGTCATGATTTGTCTCTCCGAAGGGTATGAGGAGCCGAGGTGCGAGAGTGGCTGGTCATTGGCGCGCCATGAGAACCTGTTTCGTGGCGGGAAGGCAATGGCTGAGAGGTTGGGCTGCCACGACAAAGGCTCAATATCACGCCCCTTACGATAACAAATAACTGCGGGCAGCATTCAAAGGCACTAGAAAGAACGAAGGGGAGCGCTCGTTGCGCTCCCCTTCGTTCTTTCTAGCCGCCCGCATAGAAGATGGTTCCGACTAGACTGGCGTAGCCTCATTTAGATTGGGGTAGCCTCATTCGATTTCACATCTAAGCTACCTTCCATCCCATGATGGATTTGACTTCAAGATATTCCTCGATACCGAATACGCCCCATTCCCGGCCGTTACCAGATTGTTTGGTGCCTCCGAAAGGTGCCTTCGAATCTGCATTGGCCATGTTGATGTGGACCATGCCGGCGTTTAGTTTCCGGGCAACGGATTGCGCACGGCTAAGGTTGGCTGAGGAGACGTAGGCTGCAAGTCCGAAAGGCGTGTCGTTGGCAATGCGGATGGCGTCCGCTTCGTCCTGATAGGGCATGATGGCTAAGACAGGGCCAAAAATTTCCTCGCGAGCAATTGTCATGTCGGTTGTGACGTCGGCAAATATGGTTGGTTTGACGTAGTAGCCTGTCTCCATGCCATCGGGCCGGCCCGGACCGCCGGTGACAAGGGTTGCACCTTCTTTTGCGCCCTTTTCGATATAACCCTGGATCTTCTCCCACTGGCGGGCAGAAACAACCGGCCCCATCTCAGTGTCTGTCTCTGATGGAGGGCCCAGCTTGATGGCTTCGGCGGCCTCTTTCGCGAGCTTAACCACCTCGGCCATGCGGGCGGCTGGCACCAGCATGCGGGTTGGAGCGTTACAGGACTGTCCTGAATTTCTGAAGCAAAGCGTGACGCCATTCTTCACGTCGGTTGCGAAGTCCGAATCGTCGAGAAGAATATTAGCGGATTTACCACCCAGTTCCTGACCGACGCGTTTGACGGTTGGTGCGGCTTTGATCGCAACGTCTATGCCCGCATTGGTCGAACCCGTGAAAGAAATCGCGTCGATGCCCGGGTGAGCGGCCATCGCAGTACCAATGCCCGGGCCATCACCATTCACAAGATTAAACACACCTCTCGGCACGCCAGCATCATCGAGAATCTCAGCCAGCAACAGACCTGAAAGAGGAGCCACTTCGGATGGCTTTATGACCATTGTACAACCAGCGGCGAGCGCACCGGCAATTTTGCAGCACATCTGATTGGCAGGCCAGTTCCACGGTGTGATCATGCCGATAACACCGATGGGCTCGCGGACAACGGCGGTGGTGCCCCAATCTTCATGGAAGTTGAAATTCTTCAATGCGCCGATGGCGGTTTTGAAATGCCCCATGCCAGCGCCTGCCTGGAAACGCGTCGCAAAACTGATCGGCGCACCCATATCCTCAGAGATCGCGCGGCCCACATCGTTGAAGCGGGCTTTGTAGCTGGCGATGATGCGCTCAAGCAGGGCCGTGCGTTCTTCAACCGTGGTTTGGGAGTAGGTCTCGAATGCACGACGGGCGGCGTTGACAGCACTGTCCAAGTCAGATGCGGTGCCGATGGCGACCGAGCAAATTGGTTTTTCAGTGGCGGGGTTGATGACTTCAAGGGATGAGCCGCCAAGGGGTTTCACCCACTGGCCATCGATATAGAAATCGCCGGCGTTCTTAGCGGTCATTATTTTCTTAGCGGTCATTATTTTTTCCTTTGCCTCGGGCATTAGGTCCAAACAGCGCCGGCCTTCGGCCCAGCCGCCACGTGTTGGGAATATGATTTCTGAGGATGCCATGCCGAGAACTGCAGCACTGGCGTTCTGGAACAATTATCTCTCAGAGAATGCGGCAAAAGGAAAGACCGTTTGAACAAAAGAAAAGGGCGGAAGCTAATGCTCCCGCCCTGAAATACAAAAAGGGCCGCTTTCGCGACCCTTTCTGGTCTGCCTATCTAGGCAGCCTTAACAATTGGAACCGTGGTATGCTCGGCCTCCTCAGACTTCATCGCTGACTTTAATGCGATACCAATGTAACGCACGCGTCCTGCAATTTTTGCTTTGTGTATGCCTAGTTCACCAAATTCCCGACCAAATGTCGGCAGTGCTAGAGGCTCCTTGTCGTGTTCTTCACACCATTTGCAATAATCTTCATACAAGGCTGTGGCTGTTAGACTAGAACCCTCTTCCTGATCTGTGTTTTCATCGGCATAGCGCTCCACGTCCGAGGCTGGAGCAACAAGTTTCTGAGCTGTTTTGTTGTCATTTGCACTTTCAGTAAGTCCTTCACTTGCTACCGGCACAACTGATGCAACCGGACTTGACGTTTCTTCAACAATAACAGGCTGTTCGGCTGTCTCGTGGACAATGGCCGTTTGAACAACCCGTGCTTCGATTGCAGGTGCGGGAGCGGTGATCGCTTCCGATGCACTCTGAGTAGCAGCCAAATCCGCATGCCGATGCACGACACTTGCGACAGACTGGCGGTCCTCGAAGATACGCCACTGACTGAAGGCAATGAACATGCCTAGTCCCGATCCAACCTCGAGCAGCAGAGCAATGAAAATTGTCATCGCGGTCTGAATATCTTCCATCTTGACGCCTGGTACGAATGCACCGGCTAGTTTTGTCAAGACGGCTGCCTGGGGATCTGAAGACGAGTGCGATACACCCTTCAAGTTAGCCAAGCTCGTCTGCATTGCAGCGATCCGGGCTTCCAATCTCGCCGCCTCGTGGGCAGACGCGAGCTCTGCTTGTGCCGAATTGTGTTTTCCACAAAACGAACGATTGCTGCGACCTTTGATCGACGTGCAAGCGTTTGTCCATGACCACCTTCGACTATGCTCAAATCCATTTATCTCAGCTTGGACCGTTGCCGCCGGCCGGTGCTGTGGCACCCAGCCTAACTGGGACTTAGCACGACTTAAATTAGCGCTGATCTCTTTGTAAGATTGGACTTGTGCGGCGCGCTGCCCCGAGGTATCTGCCCGGTTTAACGCGGCGTGGCCCAGCGCCGAGGTCAACGAGTACATCGTGACAACGGTCCAAACCACGGCTGACGCGGTCGCTTGCGACCACATCTTATTCCGTAGAGCGGCAAAGAAAAAGAAAGGCACCAATGCCTTTAAACAGTCGGCAGCCGCGCTTGCCGATCCGTATATCATTCCGTCAAACTCAGTTATGCCAAGCTGATAACCGAAGCGCCAGTTCATGGCAGCCGATACTAACAATAGTACCCCCGCTGCGCAGATCCCCAGCACACCCAGAGCATGTCTCATGGGATAACCCTCTCTGATTTTTTTTCTCGAGGTTGCGCGAAATGCGGTCGAAACGTCTTGAATGGGATCCACCTGAAGTTGAACCGGGCCTCATTCCCCAATGGAGCCCACAGCAAATGGCATTCAATCCGGCAATCAATCGCAGAACCAGAGTGAACCGATCTTTCGCTGGCGAGCTTGGTCGCTACGTCACCTGTGCAAAAAGACGGCCTCAAACACGCAGTACAGATATAAAACGCTCACATAGAGCGCTCCCTCAACAACCGAATCTATGCGATTCGTTATTTTTTGGTATTAGATTCAGTCGGCTATAACGATCCGAGTCTAAGCGTGTCATTTATGCATCACGCTAGGGAGTAGAAAGATTTTCCACTGCAATCAGCAGAATTTCAATTTTATCCACAAAGCATATCGTGTGCCGACCTTCATCAGGATGGAGAGCTGCGTTGTTGTTGGCAGTGCGAGTAAGGCTTTAGTATTTTGGCCTCACGGTCGCGTCAGTCATTTGGGGCGCAAAGCTCGAGATGTTTTTTTCCCGTACCGCTCCTATGTCTAGTACTTAGCCGGCTCTTACGTCTGGGCTTGTTATCTCTTTAGCTCTATATTGTTGGAGAAGGTTTGTAGGCGTTTCGATTGCCGAGACTTCTTGGTGGTCTGGAGTTGGTTTTATTTGCGTTGTAGGAGGCGACTGTTGTGAAATGGTTGAGCGGCTTTCTCACATGTTTGACTGTAACCAGTTTGGGGCTCTATTTCTTTTTTGAGCAATCCGGGGCCTTTCAAGTGCTGCCGGAAAGGGTTGCTGAGCGCCCATCAATACCTGATCATTTAAAGCGGTTTTTTGCGCCCTCGACCTATGCATCAAATACTAATGTTCCGGCGGTGCGGCCTTCTGAGATGGGGCCTTCGAGGGCTCAGCATTCAGGGATATCGCCGCCGCTCAGCCATCCGAAGGGGTTCGCTGCCCCCCCTCGTGTCCGTGAGAAGCAAGCCAAACTCGACGAGCAACAAAGGCTGGTCGAGCAACCAGTTCGTGTTGTTCGTCTTAATGAGGCCGGCTCGGCAAATGCATGGGGCTCGCACTCGCTAACAATTTCCACGGTCGGAGCGCGAGTGGCTTTGACCAGAGACATCCAAAAAGAACTTAAGCGTGTTGGATGTCGCGTTGGGCGGATCGATGGCGATTGGGGTGATAACACCCAATCGGCAATGAGGCATTTCATCAATAACATCAATGCAACGCTTCCGATTGGCGATCCTGACGTTGTTTTACTGTCGATGTTACGCAACCATCAAGGTGGGAAATGTGGTGCAGTGACAGCAGTTGCTGGTCACGCGGTGCGACGGAAACGCCGATTTGAGCATCGGGCCTCTAATGTAGGAGTTTCTGCTAGACAAACCGCGCAAGTGGCTGCCGTAACGCAATCGTCGCGAGTACATATTTCACAGAATTGGAGGGCAATTTTGAAAAGATCCCCGAGGACTGTAAAGGCTGTGTCATCTGTTCGTTCGTTGGCGCAAAGCAATCCTCCGGGCAAATCCAATGCGCCAAATACATCAACTGATGTCACGCAACGATATCTTGAAACACCTAACGTGGTATTGGTCCGTCGGCCACGACTGATCCGCAATGGCCAGATGGCCTTAGGTGGGCTTCGAGTTTCACGCCCTAAGATCGCGGCACATCTGCAAGAAACGACGGTCATGCCTGTCCGGTTGCGACCCGACAATCCATCCCAACTAACACGGCAGTCGGTGACAGCACCAATAAGAAGGTGGGCGCCAGTTGCACCAGATCGAACCGCAGTGGCGCCAATAGAGAGAGCCCCTTCATCTGCCGCACGGCGCGCATCGAATAAACGCCAGGATATCAGACGGCGGCAATGGCGCAGATATCGCCGGCACCGTCAAGCATCGTGGAAGCAACGGGCGCTCAAGGGAGAGGACTGAGCTTAGAATGTTTCCGATTTCCATCGGAACGCTCTGGATTTTTTCGCTTACGCCCCGACTGGCGCTGCGCGGCGTCCGATACCATGATAGACGAAGCCTTGAGTGCGAGCATCTTCGTCCGAGATTGCATTCCGCAGATCGACAATAATATTACCAGCCATCGCTTCTCTCAAGGCTGCCAGGTTGATAGCACGAAACTCATTCCACTCCGTGATCACCGTCACGATGTCTGCATCTGTGGCGGCTTCCAGTGGATTTGCGCACCACTTGACGCCCGGCAATAGTTTCTCGCCATGCGTTCTGCCTTGCGGATCATAGACTTTCACATGGGCGCCGCGCTCCTGTAGCATCGGCACGATTGTCAGGCTGGGTGCTTCGCGCATGTCATCGGTGTTGGGTTTGAAGGTCACGCCGAATACAGCCACAGTCAAATTGCGCAGGTTGCCACCGGCCGCTGCGATAATCCGCAATAACATTGAGATCTTGCGCTCATCATTGACGCTCTGGACCTGCTCGATCAGCGTCAAGGGAGAGCGGGCTTCACGGGCCGTGCGCACGATTGCGGAGACATCTTTCGGGAAGCATGAACCACCATAGCCGGGTCCCGGATGGAGGAATTTATCGCCGATGCGCCCATCCTTGCCGATTGCGTAGGCCACTTCCTGAACATCTGCGCCGACATTCTCGCACAGGTCTGAGATTTCGTTGATGAAGCTGACCTTCATGGCAAGGAAGGCATTTGCGGCGTACTTGGCCAATTCGGCTGACTCGCGCGAGACAAACACGATCGGCGCGTTTCGGAGGGCGAGTGGTTTATAGACACGGGCCATCAAGTCCCGCGCACGGTCTTCATCGCAGCCAACCAAGACGCGGTCGGGATGGGTAAAGTCCTGTATGGCTGAGCCTTCGCGGAGAAACTCAGGGTTCGAACAAACGGCAAAGTCCGCGTCCGGTCGCAGCGCACGCAGGCGGTGCTCGATCTCGCGACTGGTGCCGACGGGAACGGTGGATTTCGTCGTCACGACTGTATAGCCGTTAAGATGAGGTGCTATGTCGGCAACCGCTTCATAAACAAACGATAAGTCTGCGTAGCCATCGCCGCGGCGCATTGGGGTGCCGACCGCGAGAAATATTAGGTCCGCGCTGGCAACGGCTGCGGCAACGTCGGTTGAGAAGGTCAGCCGGCCAGCATCAATATTATTCTTCAGAAGGTCATCGAGTTGGGGCTCATAAATGGGTACTTCGCCACGCTTTAACACGTCAACGCGGGCCTTGTCGGTATCGATACAAGAGACGTTCCAGCCAAATTCAGAAAAGCAGGCTGCCGAAACCAAGCCGACATAACCAGCGCCAATCATACAAATGTTCAAAGAAAACTCCCATTGGCGTGTCGCGTTGCCCCCGACTAGGCGGGATGGCGCCTAAGCAAAAGATATCACAGTCGGTGTTTCATCTGACCTGTTGGTGGCTCTAGGGGAAAAGTGGGGCGGGTTCAAGTTATGGCTGGCTGGGCATTGGATAACAGAATGATAGTCCGGCATTGAGGGAAGAAACTACATACGCGCGAAGTTGGGACGTGGATGTGGGAAAAGGCTTGTCTTCTGCTATCCTGATTACCCACGTATTTCCGCAATGTCGCCAGGAGCGCCTGATATCCGGTTTTTATCCAGCAAACGGAGGAGATGTGGATGGCGCGGAACAAGGTGCAATTTCAACAAGGCTTGAGCCTGGCTGAGTTCAACCGGCTGTATGGCAGTGAAGAGCAGTGCCACGACGCCCTCGTGGCGATGCGTTGGCCGGACGGATTTGTCTGCCCGAAGTGCAAGGGGCGATCGTACAGCTACTGCAAGCCGCGACGGCAGTTTCAGTGCACACAGTGCCACAAACAAACGTCGGCACGAGCCGGCACGGTGTTTCACAAATCACGCCTGCCACTTACCAAATGGTTCCTCGCAATGCATCTTTTGACGTCGTCGAAAAACGACATCGCGAGCCTTGAGCTCGCCCGCCAGCTCGACGTCAAATGGGATACCGCCTGGCTTGCCAAACAGAAGCTGATGGAAGCGATGCGGCAGCGCAATTCGATCTATAAGCTCTCTGGCGATGTGCAGATCGACGATGCTTATCAAGGTGGGAAAAAGCCTGGAAAACCGGGCAGAGGAGCACGCAACAAAGTCCCTTTTGTCATGGCCGTCCAGACGCGTGATGGACGGCCGATTTACGCACAGTTGCGCTGCATTGCCAGCTTCACCAGCGCGGCGATCAAGTCCTATGGAGAGAGCAATATTACCGCCGGATCACGTGTCATCAGCGATGGACTGGCGTGCTTCAACGCACTGACCGAAGCAGGCCTCCACCACGTTATTCGCATCACCGGAGGTGGACGGCCGGATGACCCAGCCTTCAAGTGGGTGAATACGGGATTGGGGAACATAAAGAGCGCGATCACCGGAACGCTTCGCTCTTGTGACATACGACATTTACCGCGATATCTGGCAGCGTTCGAATGGCGCTACAATCGTCGGTTCGATCTTGCCAAGAACCTCGCACGACTTGCCAGGGCCGCCACTACCTTGCCGCCAACGCCATACAAAAAAATCGCTGCCGTACGATCATGACCCAACGGAAACACGTGGGTAATCAGATCTTCTTTAGCT